>Ga0310810_10002746_pt1 | contig 19015 bp, 18 predicted proteins | sample NCmetagenome_FD_207641 | JGI IMG/M metagenome (GOLD analysis project Ga0310810, IMG submission 207641) | Soil microbial communities from experimental microcosm in Duke University, North Carolina, United States - NC | ecosystem: Engineered > Artificial ecosystem > Soil microcosm > Unclassified ...
CGCCCTCGAGCGTGAGGCGGCGCACGCCCTCGAGCAGGCGCGCCAGGCTGGGCGGCGCGCCGCCGCCGTCGAGGCACAGGTCGGCGCCGCGGTGGAGCAGCTCGAGAAGGCGCACGTCGAGCTCCATCGCCGCAGCGAGTCGCTCCGCCAGAAGACGCGGACGCTCTATCTGATCGATCGCGTCCTCTCCCTCGACGCCACGACGGACGACCCGCGCGAGATGGTGCACGGCCTGCTCACCCTCGTCGGCGACGACATGGGCGCACAGCGCTGCTCGCTCCTCCTGCACGCACCGGAGGAACACACCCTGTATCTCGCGGCCGCCCGCGGGATCGCGCCGAACGTTCCACCCGGACATCGCATCCCCTTCGGCGAGGGGGTCGCGGGCAAGGTCGCGGCGACGCGCCAGCCGCTGCTCGTGCAGGACGTGGCCGAGGCGAAGTCGCACCCGCTGCTCCGCGACGAGTACTTCACCACGGGGTCGTTCATCAGCTTCCCGCTCATCTACCACGGAGCGCTGGTGGGCGTGGTGAACCTCACCAACCGCGCGATGCAGGGGATCTTCGTCGAGGAGGACGTGGAGCGGGTCCGGCTCCTGGCGCTCGTCATCGGCCTCGTCGCGACGCAGTCGCGCCTCGCCGACCGGATGCTCGAGACGCTGAGTGTCGGCTAGCGCGGTCCCGCCGCTCCAGCGCGCGATCCGCCGCCTCGCGGCCGGCGAGTCGCTCACCGCGGACGAATCGCGCGAGGCGTTCGAGGCGGTGATGTCCGGAGAGGCGAGCCCGGCGCAGCTCTCCGCGCTGCTCGTCGCACTGCGCGTGAAGGGGGAGACGGCCGACGAGGTGGCGGGCGCGGCCGCCGCGCTGCGTCACGCCATGGTGCGTCTCGACGCCGATCGCCCCGACGAGCTCGTCGACACCTGCGGAACCGGCGGGGGAGCGGTGGCGACGTTCAACATCTCCACCGCGGCGGCGCTGCTCGCCGCCGGCGCGGGAGTGCGCATCGCCAAGCACGGCAACCGGTCGTTCACCTCGCAGTGCGGGAGCGCGGACGTCCTCGAAGCGCTGGGCGTCCCGGTGGAGGTGCCCGCGGTGGTGATGGCGCGCGCGCTCCGCGAGGCGGGAATCGTGTTCATGTTCGCGCCGCAGATGCACCCCGCGATGCGTCACGTGGGGCCGGTGCGCCGCGAGCTCGGGATCCCGACGGTGATGAACATCGTCGGCCCGCTCGCGAACCCGGCGGGGGCGGGACGTCAGGTGGTCGGGGTGGCCGACGCGCGGCGCGTTCCGCTCATCGCCGGTGCGCTCCGCGCCCTCGGCACTCGACACGCGCTGGTCGTCCACGGCGAGCCCGGCATGGACGAGATCTCGCCGATCGGCCCGACCCAGGTGATCGAGATCCGCGACGGCTCGGTGTCCGAGTGGACGATCGATCCCGCACGGTTCGGGTTCGGGGGAGGGAGGGCCGAGGAGCTCGTGGGCGGTCCTCCGGCGGCGAACGCGGCGGCGGTGCGCGCGGTGCTGGAGGGGCGCGCGCCGCCGACGGCGCGGGCGGCCGTGCTCCTCAACGCCGCGGCAGCGATCCTCGTCTCGGCGGCGGTGCGCTCGTTCGACGACGCACTCGCACGCGCGACCGAGGCGCTCGATCGAGGCGACGGCGCCGCGGCGCTCGAACGACTCCGCCGCGCGTACGCCACGAGCTGACCGACGCACCGGGTGGAGCACCGCGGAAAACGACGAAGGCGCGCCCGATCGGGCGCGCCTTCGTCGCAGCGTGCCGCCGGAACGCCGAGCGCTAATAGCGCCGCATGACGCCGACGACGATCCCCTGGATCGTGATGTCGTTCTCGTGCACGTACATCGGCGCCATCGTCTCGTTCGCCGGCTGCAGCCGGATGCGGCCGTCGCGCTCGCGGTAGAACTTCTTCACCGTCGCGGAGTTGCCGTGCAGCATCGCGATGACCATCTCGCCGTTGTCGGCGCGCTGCCGCTCGTTCACGACGACGAAGTCGCCGTCGCGGATGTGCTCCTCGATCATCGAGTTGCCGCGAACCTTGAGCACGTAGTGGTTCCCGCCGCGCTGCACGAAGGAGTCGGGCACCGCAATCGTCTCCTGATGGGCAATCGCTTCGATCGGCACGCCGGCGGCGACGGCGCCGAGCAGGGGCAACTCGATCGCGCGCGGGACGAGCTCGTTCGGAAGAATCTCGATCGCGCGGCTCTCGTTGTACGACCGCTTGATGTATCCCTTCCGCTCGAGGTTGCTGAGGTGCTCGTGCACCGTCGCGAGCGAGTTGTAATTGAAGTTGTCCGCGATCTCCTCGAAGCTCGGGGCGTAGCCCTTTTGTTCGGAGTAGAGCGTCAGATAGTTTAGAATCTCGCGTTGGCGCTTGGTCAGCGGCATGGCGGCTCCTGCGAAAGGTGGCACTCGCGACCGCTCGCGAGGCGGGCGGCTGTTGCGCGGCCCCGAACAACTCCCGAAAAGGATATCCGAATAGGTCCCGAAGTGCAAGGATTTCTGCGGTGGACCCCCCCGGGGGGCACTTTAGGGACGATCTGCCGCGAGTCCGAGGCACGCGCCGCAGCCCTCGAGTCGCGCGCGGCCGAGCTGGAGGAGGCTGCCGCGAGCGCGCCCGCAGCTCCGTCGCTCCAGCAGGCGCTCGCTGGCGACCTCGTGGGTGTCATCGCGGAGGTGAAGCGACGGTCGCCGTCCAAGGGGAGCATCGCCCCCGGGCTCGCCGCCGCCTCGCAGGCGCTGGCCTACCGGAAGGGCGGGGCGAGCGCGATCAGCGTGCTCACCGAGCCCCGCCACTTCGGCGGCGGACCGGACGACCTGCTCGCGGTGCGCGCGGCCGTGCCGATCCCCACCCTCAAGAAGGACTTTCACCTTCGACCGCTCCAGCTCGCGGAGGCCCGGGCGCTCGGCGCTTCGGCCGCCCTGCTGATCGTGCGCGCGCTGGGCCCGGATCGCTTGCGCGAGATGCTCGCGGCGGGCCGCCGCCTGGAGCTCGAGCTGCTCGTCGAAGTGCGCGATGAGGCCGAGCTCGAGCTCGCGCTCGGCGAGGGAGCGACGATGATCGGCGTCAACAACCGAGACCTCGAGTCGCTCGCCATCGACGCGACGACCGCCGAACGCCTGATCCCGCTCGTGCCGCCGGGGGTCGTGGCCGTTGCGGAGAGCGGCATCGCCTCCGCCGACGACGTGGGCCGCTATGCGCGCGCCGGCGCGGACGCGGTGCTGGTGGGCTCGAGCATCTCCGCATCTCCGGATCCCGTCGTCGCCACGAGGGCGCTGGCCGCGGTGCGGCGGGTTGCCCGTGGCCGTTGAGATCAAGATCTGCGGGCTGACTCGCTCGATCGACGCGGAGTATGCCGATGCCGCCGGCGCAGAGTACCTCGGCGTCATCTTCGCCGGCGGAGCGCGTGAGCGACCGCCGACGCACGCGCGAGACACGCTCGCCGGCCGGCGCGCGCGGAAGGTCGGCGTGTTCGCCGAGCAGGAGCCGGCGGCGATCGCCACGATCGTCGAGATGGTCGGCCTGCAGGTCGTGCAGCTGCACGCCGGGTCCGACGCCGAGCGCGTGAACCAGGTTCGCGCCGCGACGGGCGCCGAAGTGTGGGCCGTGATTCGCTCGGTGGACGGCACGCTGCCGCCGGGCACCGAAGCCCTCTGCGACGCGGCCGACGCGCTGCTCATCGACGCGCTCGCGCCGGGGAAGCTCGGCGGGTCGGGCATCGCGCTCCCGTGGGACCGGCTCGGAGAAGCGCTGGACGAGCTGGACCATCATCCGCGAATCGTGCTTGCCGGCGGCCTCACCGCCGAGAACGTCGCCGAAGCGATCGAGCTCGTCGCGCCCTCGGTGGTGGACGTATCCTCGGGAGTGGAAGCCTCGCCCGGAGTGAAGGACCACGCGCGTATCCGCGCGTTCATCGCCGCGGCCCGCTCGGCCGGGGGAGACTCATGACGTCGACACGTCCGACCGATCGTTTCGGCGCCTTCGGAGGGCGCTACGTTCCCGAGACACTCATCCCCGCACTCGACGAGCTCGAGACGGCGTACGAGCGCGCCAGGAAGGATCCCGCGTTCGTCTCCGAGCTCTCCGGGATGCTCTCGACCTACGTCGGCCGGCCCTCGGCGCTCAGCGAGGCGCCGAGGCTCTCGGCGCGCGTGGGCGCGAGAGTCCTCCTCAAGCGGGAGGACCTCAACCACACCGGCGCGCACAAGATCAACAACACCGTCGGCCAGGTGCTCCTGGCGCGGCGGATGGGAAAGGAACGGATCATCGCGGAGACGGGGGCGGGCCAGCACGGCGTGGCAGCGGCGACGGTGTGCGCGCGCTACGGGCTCCGCTGCGTGGTCTACATGGGCGAGGAGGACATGCGGCGTCAGGCGCTCAATGTCTTCCGCATGCGGCTGCTGGGCGCCGAGGTCGTGCCGGTGCTGAGCGGCACGCGCACGCTCAAGGATGCGACGTCGGAAGCGATCCGCGACTGGGTGACCAACGTCACCGATACCCACTACATCATCGGCTCCGTGGTGGGACCCGCGCCGTACCCTCGCATGGTGCGTGACTTCCAGGCAATCATAGGCGTCGAGGCCCGGGAGCAGGTGCTCGAGCGGATCGGGCGACTTCCCCGGTCGGTGGTGGCGTGCGTGGGCGGCGGATCGAACGCGATGGGGGTGTTCCATGCGTTCGTGCCCGATGCGGACGTCGAGCTGATCGGGGTGGAGGCGGCGGGAGAGGGGCTCGAGACGGCGCGACACTCGGCTTCGCTCACGCGCGGCACCCCCGGGGTGTTGCACGGCGCGCTGAGCTACCTGCTTCAGGACGAGACGGGCCAGGTTCACCCCGCGCACTCGATCTCGGCGGGGCTGGATTATCCGGGGGTCGGCCCGGAACACTCATTCCTGAAGGACAGCGGGCGCGCGACCTACGTTTCGGTGCGCGACGAGGAGGCAATGGCTGGATTCCAGCTGCTGAGCCAGCTCGAAGGGATCATCCCGGCGCTGGAAACCGCCCACGCGGTGGCCTGGGTCGATCGCGAGCGCGCGCGCTGGAACGAGGGCGACGCGATCCTGCTCTGCGTCAGCGGGCGCGGGGACAAGGACGTGGCGCAGGTGATGGACATGGGGATCCTCGACCGGTGACGACGCCCGCCGCGCCGGCTCAGGTCGAGGAGCCGGGGCCGATTCCCCCGCCGTTCGATCCGGCGCTCGTCGAGGAGCTGCTGCGCCTGTTCGGCAAGGCGGCGCGCGCGCATCAGTTGTATCTCCCGAACAATCCGGTCTACAAGAGCGCCCACGACGCGCTGCGGGCAGGGTTTGCGCCGCTCTGGGAGGAGACCGACGAGCTCGCGCTGGCGTTCACCGAGCACGAGGTGCGCTGGGAAGGCGCGACCGTGCTCTCGGAGGCGTCGCGCGGCAGCGACAGCCTCCCCTGGCTCTTCTACAAGGACGGCGTGCGCGAGCTGCGGTTCCTTCGCGGCTTCGAGACCGAAGAGCTGGACAAGCTGCTCGGGATCATGCAGCGGGTCCGGAAGGCGTCGCCGGAGGAAGACGATCTGCTGACGCTCCTCTGGGAAGGGGACTTCGTCTTCCTGCGCTATCGGTACGTCGATCTGGCGCTCGAGGGTGCGCCGGTGATCGCGGAAGGGGAGACGACCCGGAGCGACGAGGAGCCGCCACCCGTGGAGGAGGACGACCAGCCGCTGCGCGCGGGGGTCGTCAGCATGTCGGACTTCGACGGGACGCTCTACTTCCTCGACGAGCGGGAGATCGAGTACCTGCAGTCGGAGGTGGACCGGGAGTACCGGGCGGATCTGCGCCAGAACGTCGTGTCGATCCTGCTGGACATCTTCGAGCAGCAGTCCGCGGCACGGGAAGAGGTCGTCGAGCTGCTCGACGTGCTGATGATCCACATGCTGTCGGCGGGCCAGTTCCAGAACGTCGCGTTCCTGATCCGCGAGACGCAGGTCGCCGCGTCGCGCGCGGCCGAGCTCGCGCCCACCCATGCGCAGCGCCTCGCCGAGATCCCGGCGCGACTGAGCGCGCCGGACGCGCTCACGCAGCTCCTCCAGTCGATCGACGAGGCGGAGACGCTGCCGCCGATGGCGGACCTGGTACAGCTCTTCGAGCAGCTGCGGGGGCCGGCGCTCGTCACGGTGCTCGAGTGGATCACGCGAACCCAGACCCCGAAGCTGCGCCCGATGCTCGAGGAAGCGGCGACGCGGCTGGCGGCGCAGAACACCGCGGACCTGGTGAAGCTGATCCTGTCGTCCGCGCCGTCGGTGGCGCTCGAGGCGGCGCGGCGTTCCGGCGCGCTCAAGACGCCCGCGGCGGTGGGGCCGCTCACGAAGGTGCTGCAGGACGGGGAGCCGGCGCTGCGCACCGCGGCGGCACTCGCGCTCGGCGAGATCGGCTCGCCGAGCGCGCTCCAGTCGCTCGAGCGCGGACTGGACGACAGCGAGCGGGAGGTGCGGGTGGCGGCGGTCCGTGCGCTCGCGGCGCGCAGCTACCGGCCGGTCCTCCCGAAGCTGGACGCGATCGTGAAGGGGAAGGCGGTGCGCGACGCGCATCTCACCGAGAAGATGGCGATGTTCGAGGCGTACGGCGCGCTCTGCGGAGACGACGGCGTCGCCGCGCTCGACGCGATGCTGCACGGCAAGTCGCTGTTCGGCCGGCGCGAGGAAGCCGAGCTCCGCGCGTGCGCGGCGGTGGCCCTCGGACGGATCAACACGCCGCGCGCCCAGGAGTCGCTGCGCCGCGCCTCGGGGGAGAAGGACGTCGTCGTACGGAACGCGGTGAACCGGGCGCTTCGTGGAGGGACGACGTGACCGCGCCCGAGCGGGGCGGCACCGCGACCCAGGAGGCCGCGCGCGTCGTCACGGCGCCGGCGGCGTTCGGCGATTCCGGCGGCGACGCCTACATCCGCCGCGCGGGACGGGGCCTGATCATCGCGCTCTACGCGGCGCTTCGCGCGATCCGCCTCTATCCGCTGGAGAACGCGGCGGTGCAGAACGCCGTGCAGGAGCTCGCGGACGTGGCGGGCGCGATGATCGACCGGGAGCGCGAGCTCGAGATTCGCGTCTCGGGCGAGTTCGTGTTCATCAACTCCGTGCGCCTGCGGCTGGACCTCGACAACTACGCGAGCTTCAGCCAGCTCCTCTCGCTGTTCCGCTCGTCGGGGGTCGGCTCGCTGCACGTGCAATCGCGTCCGGGCATGAAGGAGTGGCAGCGCTTCCTCGCGCTGCTCCTCGTGCCGTCGCAGGATCCGCCGCAGACACGGTTCCATCAGTTGCTCGGCCGGCTCGAGCAGCAGGGGCTCGCCGCGTTCCAGCTGGGCGAGCCGCACGATCAGGCCGACGACGACGAGCGCGCGAAGTCGAAGGAGATCGCGAAGAAGACGTACTCGCAATCCGTGGCCGTCACGAAGGACCTGATGACGTCCGTGCGGATGGGGCGCAGCCCGAACATCAAGAAGATCAAGCGCGTGGTGCAGGGGATCGTCGACCAGATTCTCAACGAGGAGACGTCGCTCATCGGGTTGACGACGATCCGCGACTACGACGAGTACACGTTCACGCACAGCGTCAACGTCTGCATCTTCTCCGTGGCCCTCGGGAAGCGACTCGGCTTCAACAAGCTGCAGCTCTACGATCTCGGCATGGCGGCGCTCTTCCACGACATCGGGAAGTCCCGCGTGCCGTCCGAGGTGATCAACAAGAGCGAGGGGTTGACCGAGGACGAGTGGCGTCTCGTCGCCGCGCATCCGTGGATGGGCGCGCTGGCGCTGTTCCAGCTTCGCGGCCAGCAGGAGCTGCCCTACCGCGCGATGGTCGTGGCGCACGAGCACCACATGAAGATGGACCTCACCGGCTACCCGCGGCCGATCCGGCCGCGCACGATGAGCATGTTCAGCAAGATCGTGTCGGTGGCCGACGGGTTCGACGCCGCCACGTCGCGCCGGTCGTACCAGACGGTGCCGCTCAACCCCGCGCAGGTCATGCAGGAGATGCGGGACAACCCGCGCCGCGGGATGGATCCGGTGGTCGTGAAGGCGTTCATCAACCTCACGGGGATCTATCCGGTCGGGACGCTGGTCGTGCTCGATACCTTCGAGCTGGGCATCGTCCACGCGGTGAATCCGATCCCGGAAATGTTGTCCCGGCCGATCGTACGCGTCATCAGTGATGCGCAGGGCGTGCTCCAGCATCCGGGCACCCTCGTGGATCTGGCGGAGCAGCGCGAGGACGGCCTCTACCTGCGCACCATCATCAAGACGGAGAACCCCGAGCGGTATGGCATCCGGGTCGGCGACTATTTCCTCTGATCGCATCGCGCAGCGGTTCGCCGACCTGCAGCGGGCGGGCCGCCGCGCGTTCGTCCCCTACGTCACCGCCGGCCATCCGGACGTGGAGCGAAGCGTCGCGCTGCTGCAGGGGCTGGAGGCGGCCGGCGCGGACGTGATCGAGGTGGGGGTGCCCTTCTCCGATCCGATGGCGGACGGCGCGGTGATCCAGGCCAGCTCCCAGCGCGCGCTCGCCAACGGCGTCCGGCTCGACGGCGCGCTCGAGATCATCTCGCGCGCCGCGATCGGCATCCCGGTCGTCCTGTTCAGCTACCTCAACCCGCTGCTGCGCGGCGGGCCCGACGTGCTCCAGCGGGCGGCCGATGCCGGCGCGCACGGCGTCCTGGCCATCGATCTCCCGCTCGGCGCCGACCCCGAGCGGGAGGCGTGGTTCGCCGAGGGGCCGCTCGCCTTCATCCGCCTCGTGGCGCCGACGACGCCGGAGGCGCGCATGGCGGAGATCGCGCGTACGGGAAGCGGGTTCGTGTACCTCATCAGCCGGCTCGGCGTGACGGGCGAGCGCCAGGAGCTTCCCCGCGAGCTGCCGGAGACGGCGGCGCGCGTTCGCCGCGCCACGACGCTGCCGCTCTGCATCGGGTTTGGGATCTCGCGGCCGGAGCAGGCGCTCGCCGTGGCGCGCATCGCGGACGGCGTCGTGGTCGGGAGCGCGATGGTGCGCGCGGCCGACGAGAGCGTGGACGCGGCGCTGGCGCTCGCGCGGGCGCTCCGCCAGGGAATCGACGCCGCCTGACATGCGCGCATTCCTGACCGCGTACGCCCGCACGGTCGGCGGCCTCGGGCTCGCCCTGCTCGTCGCGTCGCTCACGATGGACACGCGCTGGCTCGCCCAGCCGTGGGGGATCGTGGCCATGCTCGCCACGATCATCTTCCTGCGCGCGCAGCAGATCCCGCTCACCAAGTACGGCGCGCTCAACCTGCTCGCGCTGCCGATCGTGTCCGGCGCGCTGATCCTCGGCGCGCCGGCGGCATCGCTCGCGATCTACATCGGCATCTTCTTCACCGACATCGCGTTCCTGCGCCGCAGCGTCACGATCGCGTGGATCAACGCGGGCCGCGAGGTGATCGCGCTCGTCTCGGCGTTCGGCGCGTACGCGTGGGCCTCCGTCTCCATGGCGGCGGGTGGCACGGGCTTCACGGCGGAGACGCTGCCGGCGCTCGCGCTGTTCGTGTTCAGCTACTTCGTCACGAGCCGGCTCCTCCTCTACTTCACGCTGCTCATCCGCGACAAGCTCGTGGACGAGGAGAAGTCGCTGATCCTGCGCTACGAGGTGATCGCCTTCGGCGCCGGGACGATCGGCGTGGCGATCGTGCTCGTCGCGGTGACGAGCCTCAAGCCGATCGGCTGGGGGGTGGTCGGCGTGGTACTGGGGCTCTCGGGGCTGCTGCTCAAGCGAATCCTCGAGGAGTCGATCGCGGCGGAGGAGCTGAACAAGATTCTCGCGATGGAGCAGGTGGTCTCGTCGGACGTCGACATCGCCGACGCGTTTCGCCGCATCCAGGAGCTGGCCCACCGGCTGGTCGACTGGCAGTCGTTCCGGATCGGGCGGCTCGAGGACGGCGAGCTTCACCACGTTTGGCAGGGCGACCTCGGCTATCTCGACCCGCCGGTGACACCCGACGCGCAGCTCGCCGCGCTGCGGCGCGAGTGCCTCGAGGTGGGCGACATCATCCTCGTCGCCGACACGCAGCGGGATCCGCGCGTGCTCGCGGGCCGCTCGCTGGCGCGCAGCGTCGTCGTGATTCCGCTGCGCTTCGGCGAGCGGACCGTCGGCATCCTCGAGCTCGAGCACCACAAGCCGGACGCATACACGGCGAAGGAGGTGGCGCTGATCCGCCGGTTCGCCAACCAGCTCGCGACGACGCTGCACATCTACGACCTGCGCCGGCCGCTGCTCGAGGCGATGAACCGCGTGAGCCGGCAGCTCGACACGCTCACCGATTCGGCGCGCACGCTGCGGGGCGGGGGCGAGTCGGTGGCGCGCACGATTGGCGACATCACGCGCGGCATCGCCGAGGAGGGCGAGCAGGTCGGACGCTCGCTCGAGGTGACGCGCTCGCTGCACGAGGCCACGCAGGGCGTCGTCCACGACGGCAGCTCGGCGGCCGAAGCGAGCCAGCGCGCGACGGAGATCGCGACCGAACATCGGCGGACGATCGCGACGGCGATCGAGCGGCTCGTCGGGGCGAAGGAGTTCGTCGGCGAGAGCGGCACCCAGATCCAGGAGCTGGCGCGGAGCGTCCGGCGCATCACCGAGTTCATCGCCGTGATCCGCGAGCTCGCCGACCAGACGAACCTCCTCGCGCTGAACGCGGCGATCGAGGCGGCGCGCGCCGGGGAGCATGGCCAGGGGTTCGCCGTGGTCGCCGACGAGGTGCGGAAGCTCGCGGAGCAGAGCGCCCTCGCGTCGGACGAGGCGGGGGACATCGTGCTCACGTTCGAGGAGCAGATGCGGCGCGTCGCGCTCCAGATGTCGCGCGGCGAGGCGGTGGTGCAGGACGTGGAGACGCTCTCCGAGCAGGCGCGCGGCGCGCTCGACCTCATCGTCGAGGCGACGGCGAGCGCCGCCACGGGCGCGCAGCGCATCGCGATGACGTCGCGAGAGCAGGAGCTCGAATTCGCGAAGCTGAGCGAGCGCGTGCGCCGCATCGCGCAGATCTCGTGGCGCAACCGGGATGGCGCGGAGCAGGTCACGGCGAGCGCGCGCGACCAGGCATCGGCGCTCCGGGGGCTCGAAGGCGCCACGCAGGAGCTTCGCTCGGTGGCGACTTACCTCGAGGATCTCACCCGCCGCATCACGAGCGTTCGCTGAGCCGTGGTCATCTCGCTCGTCGGCATGCGATTTCACCTGCGCGTCGGCATCCTGCCGCACGAGCGCACGCACGCCCAGCCGCTCGAGATCGATCTGTCGGTGACGCGCCGCGACGACGCGCGGGACATCCTCGACTATCGCGCGCTGTACGCCCTCGCCGCCGACCGCACCGCGATGGAGCCGCTCGAGTACCTCGAGTCGCTCGCGTCCTCGATCGCCGACGCGGCGCTCGGGCTCGACGGCGTGACGCACGCGCGCGTCGCCGTGCGGAAGCCGCACGTGCTGCTCGACGGTCCGCTCGCGTACGCCGAAGTCGTCGTGGAGCGACAGCGTGACTGAGCTCGCGTACGTGGCCCTCGGCTCGAACCTCGGCGACCGGATGGCGCTGCTCGACCGCGCGCGGTCGGCGATCTCGCTGCTGCCGGCCACGCGGCTCGCCGCGCTGTCCTCGATCGAAGAGACCGCGCCGCTCGGCGGCATGGCGCAGCCACCGTATCTGAACCAGATGGCCGCCGTGCGCACGCGGCTCGCGCCGGAGACGCTGCTCCGCGCGCTGCACGGCATCGAGCGCGCGCTCGGCCGCGTGCGCGGCGCGCGGTGGGGGGCACGCACGATCGACCTCGATCTCGTCCGGTACGGCCAGCGCCGCACGGAATCGCCGGCGCTCCGGCTGCCGCATCCCGGGCTCGAATCGCGCGCCTTCTGGCGGCGCGAGGTCGCGGAGCTCGACGGACTGCTGGAGGCGAGGCGATGACCGCGTCCACGAGGTCGGGCGTGGTGCTGCCGACGTGGGCTCGCGTGTCGGAGAAACGCCGAGCACACATCGAGCGCGTCACGGCGCTGCTCGACTCGTGGGCCGCGCGGCTCGCGCTTCCCATCGAGGAAGCACAGGCGTGGCACGACGCGGGTCGGTTGCACGACGCACTGCGGGACGCGCCGGAAGCGCTGTTGCGCGAGCTCGCGGGGGATTCGCCCGAGTACTCGCTCGAGATGCTTCACGGATCGGCGGCCGCCGAACAGATGCGTCGCGACGGTGAGACGCGGGGCGACGTGCTCGACGCGGTGCGCTTCCACACGATCGGGGCGGTGCGATGGGGGCGCGTGGGCCGCGCGCTGTACATGGCTGACTATCTCGACCCGGGACGCGGCTTCGCCCGCGCCGACCGCGGCTATCTCGCGGCGCAGGTGCCGGCGGACTTCGACGGGACCTTTCGCCAGGTCGTACGGGCGCGGCTCGAGTGGGCGCTGCGCGAGGGGATGCGGCTCTATCCGGAGGCCGTGGCGTTATGGAACAGCGTCAGGTGAGGCGCGGCCTCGCCATGACGGGCGCGCTGATCGCGCTCGTCGTGCTCGGCGCCGCCGGCGTGATGATGCGCGTGCGGCACGCGCCCGGGCCGGTGCTCGCGGTGATCGGCCGCGAGGAGGTCCACGCGCCGACGGGGGCGCGGATCCGCGTGCAGGTGCTGAACACGACGAAGACGCGCGGGCTCGCCCGTCGCGCGACGCAACTGCTCCGCGACCGCGGCTTCGACGTCGTGGAGATCGGCTCCGTGAGCCCCACCGTCGACACGACCGTCGTGCTCGATCTCTCCGGGCACCCGGCGTGGGCGACGGCGGTGGCGGAGGTCATGGCGCCGGCGCGGACGCGCGCGCGGCGCGACAGCTCACGCTACCTGGACGTCACCGTGCTGGTCGGCAGCACGTGGCGGCCGCCGGCGCAGCCGCTCTACCCGTAGCTGCCCGCACGCCGCGGCGATGTCGATGCCGCGGCTCTTCCGAATCGCCACCTCGACCCCGCGCTCGCGCACGAGCCGCGCGAACCGCGCGATCTCGACGGGCGACGTCGGTTCGAATCCCTGCGAGCCGCCGGGATGCAGCGGAATGAGGTTGACGAAGGCGCGGCACTCCCGCGCGAGCGCGGCGAGCTGGCGTGCGTGCTCCGGCTGATCATTCACGCCGCGAAGCATCACGTACTCGAAGGTCACCCGGCGATCGAACACGCGCGCGGCCGCGATGACATCGTCGAGAGGATACTTCGTGTTGATCGGCATCAGCTCCCGCCGCAGCTCGTCGGACGGCGCGTGAATCGAGATCGCGAGCCGGAACTGCTCGGGGCGCTCGCCGAGGGCGACGATCCCGGGCAGCACGCCGACGGTGGACACCGTGATGTGCCGCGCGCCGATGCCCAGCCCCTCCGGATCGTTGAGGATCGTGAGCGTCGGCGAGACCGCCTTCCAGTTCATGAGCGGCTCGCCCATCCCCATGAACACGACGTTGGTGACCTCGACGGGCTCGTCGAGGAAGCGCATCTCGCGCGCCTGGCCCGCGATCTCGAACACGGTGAGGTTGCGCGAGAACCCCATCGCACCCGTCGCGCAGAACGCGCAGCGCAGCGCGCACCCCGCCTGCGACGAGATGCACAGCGTCGTCCGGCTCCCTTCCGGGATGGCGACGGTCTCGATCGACTCGCCGTCGGCGAGGCGGAAGAGGAACTTCCGCGTGCCGTCCGAGGACCGCTGCTGGGTGAGCACGGTGAGGCGCGGCAGGGCGAACCGGCCGGCGAGCTCGGATCGCAGCGTCGACGGGAGCTCGGTCATCTCCTCGAACGTCGCGACGGGGCGCGTCCAGAGGCGCCGCACGATCTGTCCGACGCGGTAGCTCGGCTGGCCGAGCTCGGCCATGAACGCGGCAACGTGCACCCGCGCGTCGGCTGGGGTGAGGTCGAGCAGGTTGATCGGGTCGGCCATCGGCGCACTCCTCGCGCGGTCACAGACTCCGCCGCGGCAAGCGCCGAGCGCGGGACGCCCGGTCGGAGGGGCGCCGGGAACGCCATGCGGCGCTTGAAGTTGAGCTTAGCCGGCCATGTGAGGAGGCGCAACGCCGGTGCTACCCCCGGCGACCGCGCGGCGCTAGAATACCGGTTCGAATGCGACCAGTGCGCGCGCGTGAATGAGTGAGTGCCCTCCGACGCCGTCTCGACATCCGGGACGGCGTCTCTCGCCGTGCCTCGTCCGCCGCTCCGCTTCGCGCGGAGCCTGCCCTCCGGCCGTCCGTGCGCCGATCGCGCGCCGTGCGCCGACCGCCTCCCCACCAGCCTGAATGTCCGACCCCGCTCTCGCGACGACCTATCGCACGCACCTCTGCGGCGCTCTGCGTGACGACGACGTGGGCGCCACCGTGCGGCTCGGCGGATGGGTCCACCGCGCGCGCGACCTCGGCGGGCTCGTCTTCTTCGACCTCAGGGATCGGGCGGGGATCGTCCAGGTCTCGGTCGATCTCTCGACCGCGTCGCCGGAGCTGGCGAGCACGGCGTCGTCGCTCGGCGCGGAGACGGTCGTGCTCGTGGAGGGCACGGTGGCGCGACGGCCTGAGGCGATGCGCAACTCCGACCTGGCGACGGGCGGCATCGAGGTGCGCGCCTCGTCGGTGCGCGTCGTCGGACCCGCCGACACGCCGGCGATTCCGGTCGCGCGAGGGAAGGGCGAACAGCTTCCCGCCGAAGAGCTCCGGCTCCGCTACCGCTACCTCGACCTGCGCCGCGACGAGCTGCAGCGAAACATGATCCTGCGCCATCGGTTGATGCAGGCGACGCGGAGCTTCCTCAGCGCGAACGGGTTCTACGAGATCGAGACGCCCGTGCTGACCAAGCCGACCCCCGAGGGGGCGCGCGACTACCTCGTGCCCAGCCGCGTCCACGCGGGAGAGTTCTACGCGTTGCCGCAGTCGCCGCAGCTGTACAAGCAGCTCCTGATGGTCGCCGGGTACGACCGCTACTTCCAGATCGCGCGGTGCTTTCGCGACGAGGATCTGCGCGCCGATCGCCAGCCCGAGTTCACGCAGATCGACGTCGAAGCCTCGTTCGTGACGGAGGAGGACGTGATGCGCGTGGCCGAAGGGCTCGTGCGCGCGCTCTGGGCCGAAGCGGGTGCCGAGTCTCCGGCGACGATCCGGCGAATGTCGTACGCCGACGCGATGGAGCGCTACGGGATCGACCGGCCGGACCTGCGCTACGGTCTCGGCATCGAGGACGCGAGCGCGGTCTTCCGCGACACGGAGTTCGGTGTGACGCGCGCGGCCCTGGCGAGCGGCGGACGCGTGCGGGGCATCCGCGTGCCCGGTGGCGCGTCGCTCTCGCGCAAGCAGGTGGACGAGCTGGAGGGAGCCGCGAAGTCGGCCGGCGCGCTCGGGCTGCTGCGGCTCAAGCGGGTGAACGGCGCGCTCGAGGGGCCGGCGGCGAAGTTCCTCGCCGAGGGCGCCGCCGACCGGCTCGCGCTCGCCGACGGCGACCTCGGGCTGTACGTCGCCGCGGCGGATCGCGTGTCGAGCCCGGCGCTGGACCGCGTGCGCCAGGAGGTGGCGCAGCGCATGCAAGTCGTTCCCGCGGGAGCGGGTGCGTTCGTGTGGGTCACCGACTTCCCGATGTTCGAGCGCGATCCGGCGACGGGCGCCCTCACGGCGATGCACCACCCGTTCACGGCGCCGAAGCCGGAGGACCTCGAGCTGCTGGACCACGAGCCGTGGCGCGCGCGTGCGCAGGCGTACGACCTGGTGTTCAACGGGACCGAGCTCGGAGGAGGGAGCATCCGCATCAACGATCCACGCGTGCAATCGAGGATCTTCGGGCTGCTCGGCATCGATGCCGCGACGGCGCAGACGCGGTTCGGATTCCTGCTCGAGGCGCTGCGGGCGGGGGCGCCGCCGCACGGCGGGATCGCGTTCGGCTTCGACCGGCTCGTGATGATGCTCGCGGGCGCGTCGTCGCTGCGCGACGTCATCGCCTTCCCGAAGACGACCGCGGCGCGCGCGCTGTTCGAGGGCGCGCCGACCGCGGTGCCGGCGGCCGACGTCGCCGAGCTGCACCTGCGCGTGGAGCCGGAGCCGGCGTGAGCGACGCGTCGATCACGCAGAAGCTGTCCACCGAGGGAGCGGACATGCTGACGCTCGCCGGTGTCAACGACGGCAATCTCGTGGAGCTGTCGCGGCTCGGCGGCGTGAAGGTGGCGCTGCGCGGCGACACGATGTCGATCTCCGGGCCGGCGGAGCTCGTGCAGCGCGCGGGCGAGATCGCGCGGCGGATGATCGACCGGGCGCGCCAGCGCATGGAGCTCACGCCGGACGACGTCTTGCGGCTCAGCGAGGACGACGGCTCGCGCGACGGAGACGGGAGCGGCGTGAGCGACGGCCGGATCGCGCTGCCGGGGGTGCGGCGGCTGATCCAGGCGAAGACGCCGGGCCAGGCGGAGTACCTCACGAAGATCGCCGAGAACGACATCGTGGTCGGGATCGGGCCGGCGGGCACGGGCAAGACGTATCTGGCGGTGGCGGCGGCGGTGGACGCGTTGACGCGGAAGCGGGTTCGCCGCATCGTCCTGGCACGCCCCGCGGTGGAGGCGGGGGAGAGCCTGGGATTCCTGCCGGGCGACATGCAGGCCAAGGTCGACCCGTATCTCCGGCCCCTCTACGACGCGCTCGACGAGATGATGCCGCAGGAGCGCGTGCAGAAGGCGCTGGAGACGCGCGTGATCGAGATCGCGCCGCTGGCGTTCATGCGCGGGCGCACGCTCAGCGACGCGTTCGTGATCCTCGACGAGGCGCAGAACGCCACGGCGATGCAGATGAAGATGTTCCTCACCCGGCTCGGCGTGAACTCGCAGGTCGTCATCACGGGCGACAAGACGCAGATCGACCTGCCGAAGCGCGAGGAGTCCGGCCTGATGCAAGTGGAGCGGATCCTGCCGGGGATCGAGGGGATCGCCTTCCACTACTTCACGGACGCGGACGTCGTGCGGCACCGGCTCGTGCGCGAGATCATCAAGGCGTACGCGGACGACGGAGACTGAGACGATGCGCTCGCGCGCGGAGTTCGAGATGCTCGGAGAGGAGACGACGCGGGGCGCGACGGTGCTCGCGTTCGTGCTGCGGACGCTCCTCCTGCTCGCGTGCGCGCTCGTCACGACGCTCGCGCTCGGCGGGGCGATCGTCTCGCGCTCGCCGGACGCCATCGTCGGATCGTTCATCGTCAATCTGCTCATGCTGGCGACGATGGTGGCGGCGCTGCGCATGTTCCGTCCGACGCTCCACGACAGCGGGCGCGCGATGGCGCTGCTCGGCGGGCTCGTGGCGCTGCTCGTCGTGCTGGCGTTCGCCGCGGTGAAGGTGCGGCCGGGTGCCCCCGAGCTCGTGCCGATCGCCTTCGTCGGCGTCGTGGTGAGCGCGCTGTTCGATCGCCGGGTCAGTCTGTTGACCGTGGCGCTCGTCGCCGTGCTGCTCGCGGCGCAGCCGGCGTACCACACGCCGAGCGCGCTGCCGGTGTTCCTCGCGGCGGGGGCGAGCGCCGCGCTCGCCGTGCGCGCGAGCCTGCGGCGCGACCAGTCGTACCTCTGGATGCTCATCGTCGGCGCGGTGTCGAGCGTGGCGGTGACGGCCACGGGCGTGGCGGCGGGCGCGCCACAGCCGGAGCTCGTCGGCGGCGTCGTGCGCGCGGCGGCGACGTCCGTCGTCAGCGTCATCGCGGCGATGCTGTTCCTGCCGTGGGCCGAGCGCCTCACGGGCCACGAGACGCACCTGACGCTGCTCGAGTGGGGCGACCTGCATCACCCGCTGCTGCAGCGTCTCAGCCTCGAAGCGCCGGGCACGTACCAGCACACGATCGCGATCGCCAATCTCACCGAGGCGGCGTGCCGCGCGATCGGCGCGAACCCCATCCTCGGCCGCGTCGGCGCCTACTATCACGACATCGGCAAGCTGGGACGGCCGCAATACTTCGTCGAGAATCAGCCGCGCGGACGCAATCCGCACGACGCGCTCAAGCCCGACACGAGCGCGTCGATCATCCGCAACCACGTACGGGAAGGGCTCGAGCTCGCGGACGAGGTCCGGCTGCCGGCGACGATCCGCTCGTTCATCAACGAGCACCACGGCACGAGCACGATCGCGTACTTCATGGAGCGCGCGCGCCAGCGCGACGGGGTGGCCGATCCGGCGGACTACTCGTATCCGGGGCCGATTCCGCAGAGCATGGAGACGGCCGTCGTCATGCTCGCCGACGGGGTCGAGGCGGCGGCGCGCACGCTCACCGATCCGACCCCCGACCGGATGCGCGAGGTGATCGACCGCGTGGTGCAGCAACGGCTCGACCAGGGCCAGCTGCGGGAAGCGCCGATCACGCTGCGGCAGCTCGCGATCGTGAAAGCGGAGTTCGCGCGCGTGCTCGGCGGCATGTATCACGCCCGCGTCGAATACCCGAGGACCGCGAGCGTCGTCCAGCCGGCGACGGTATGAGGCTGGTCGTGCACGTGGCGACGGAGGGCGTGCGGATTCCCGTGGCCCGCGCCCGGGTGGCGGCGCTGGCGAAACGGGTGCTCCGCGCCGAGCGCGTGCGCGACGCCGAGCTCTCGGTGACGTTCGTGAGCGACCGGCGCATCGCCGCGCTGAATCGCATGCACCTCGGACACGCCGGACCCACGGACGTGATCTCGTTCGCCTTCGCGGCGCCGTCGGCCGGGAGCGCGCTCGAGGGCGACGTGTACATCGCGCCGGGCGTGGCGCGGCGGAACGCCCGCGCGCACGCGCGGCGCGTGCGCGAGGAGCTGCTCCGGCTCGTCGTGCACGGCGTGCTGCACGTCGTCGGCCACGACCATCCCGACGGCGAGGCGCGGTACGCCTCGTCCATGTGGAGACGCCAGGAGCAGCTTCTCCGCACGATGGGCGGCGCGGCATGATCGACCTCGCGTTCGTCGTGGCGGCCGGCGCGATCGGGCTGGCCGCGATCGCCGCCGCCGCCGACGGTGCGCTGCTCGGCGGCGACCCGGAGTCCGAGCCTCCGGCGCCCGAGGCC
>Ga0310810_10002747_pt1 | contig 19012 bp, 17 predicted proteins | sample NCmetagenome_FD_207641 | JGI IMG/M metagenome (GOLD analysis project Ga0310810, IMG submission 207641) | Soil microbial communities from experimental microcosm in Duke University, North Carolina, United States - NC | ecosystem: Engineered > Artificial ecosystem > Soil microcosm > Unclassified ...
CGCAGGTGTTCGATTGGACCATTCCGAGGGAGTGGAACATCCGCGACGCCTTCATCAAGAACTCGCGCGGCCAACGCATCGTCGACTTCAAGCGCTCCAACCTGCACGTCCTGAATTACAGCACCCCTGTTCACGCGCGACTCTCACTGCAGGAATTGCGCCCTCACCTGTTCTCACTCGAACAGCATCCGACGTGGATTCCGTACCGCACGTCGTACTATGCCGAGAACTGGGGATTCTGCATCAGCCACGAGCAACTGCAGTCGCTCGCAGACGATGAATACGAGGTGTGCATCGATTCATCACTGAGCGACGGCTCGCTGACGTATGGCGAGTTCTTTCAGCCGGGAGAAACGACCGACGAAGTGCTCGTGTCGTGTCACGTCTGTCATCCTTCGCTGTGTAACGACAACCTGTCCGGGATCAGCGTGTCGACGTTCCTGGCGGCGGAGGTGGCGCGCCTTCCACGAAGGTACTCCTACAGGTTTCTGTTCATTCCTGGCACGATCGGCGCCATCACCTGGCTCGCACGGAATCAGCCGCGCGCGTTGCGAATCCGCCACGGACTGGTGTTGACCTGCGTGGGTGATCCAGGTGGCTTCCACTACAAGCGAAGCCGGCAGGGCCATGCGGAGATCGACCGGGTCGTCGAGCACGTCCTGCGTCACGAAGACGTCCGGCACGAGGTGCTCGACTTCTCACCATACGGATACGACGAGCGTCAGTACTGTTCACCCGGATTCAACCTGGCGGTCGGGTGTCTGATGCGAAGCGTGTGGGGTCAGTTCCCGGAGTACCACACATCGGCTGACAATCTCGACCTCGTGACGCCGTCAGCGCTTGCCGAAACGCTCCGGACGTGCAGAAACATCTTCGAGGTGCTCGAGCACAACCTCACATACGAGAGCACGAATCCCTTCTGCGAGCCGGCCCTGGGGAAACGCGGGTTGTATCGAACCACGGGCGGGAACGTTGCCAACGACAACATGGCGCGCCTGTGGGTGCTCAATCTGTCCGACGGCACGCACTCGCTGCTCGATATCGCGGAGCGATCGGGGCTGGATTTTGCAACGGTACGTGCCGTCGCGGTCGAACTCGCCGGGCACGGCCTCCTGCGAGCGGCGCGACAGGCGTAACCCACTGATGGTATTTCAGGACACCGGCCTGGCCGGCGCATTCGTCATCGAACTCGACAAGATCCACGACGAACGCGGATTTTTCGCGCGCTCGTGGTGCGCGAGCGAGTTTGCGGAGCACGGGCTGAACGGTCGGCTCGTCCAGTGCAACGTGTCGCGGAACCGTGCAAAAGGCACACTGCGCGGGATGCACTACCAGGCGCCGCCACACGAAGAAGCCAAGCTGGTGCGCTGCACCATGGGAGCGATCTACGACGTCATCGTTGACATGCGGACGTCGTCGAGCACCTATCTGAAATCGTTCGGCGCAGAACTGTCGGCCGAGAACCATCGCGCACTCTACGTGCCCGAGGGATTCGCGCATGGGTTCCTCACATTGACCGACGAGTCGGAGGTCTTTTACCAGATGTCGGAGTTCTACGCCCCGCAAGCGGCACGCGGTCTCAGGTGGAACGATCCGCTGCTCGCCATCGCATGGCCCGGAACGGTCGCAGTCATTTCAGAACGCGATCGAACCTATCCGGACTTCCGCCCCGAGCCGAGTGAAGGGAGATCACGGTGAGCGACGCACCAGCACACGGGACCTGCCGTCACTGCAAGACGCCACTCAGGCACACGTTCGTCGATCTCGGCATGTCGCCGCTGTGCGAGACCTTCCTGCCGGCGGATCAACTCGATCAGATGGAGCCGTTCTATCCGCTGCACGTCTTCGTTTGTGAGAAGTGCTTCCTCGTACAGCTCAAGGAATACGTGTCGCCGGAATCGATCTTTACGGAATACGCGTACTTCTCGTCCTACGCCGATAGCTGGCTCGCACACGCCCGCGCGTACACGATCCAGATGATCGAGCGGTGGAGTCTCGGCCCGAAGAATCGTGTCATCGAACTCGCCAGCAATGATGGCTACCTGCTGCAGTACTTCGTCGAGCGCGGTGTCCCGGCGCTCGGCATCGAGCCGGCCGCGAACGTCGCCAAGGCGGCCGAAGCAAAGAACGTCCCGACGCGCGTCACGTTCTTCGGACGTGAGACCGCCCGCCAGCTAGTGGCCGAGGGGCTCATGGCCGATCTCCTGATCGGTAACAACGTGCTCGCGCAGGTACCGGATCTCGATGACTTCGTGGGTGGGATGAAGATCGTCCTGCGCCCCGGCGGAGTCATCACGATGGAGTTCCCGCATCTGCTTCGCCTGATGGAGGGCAATCAGTTCGACACGATCTACCACGAGCACTTCTCGTACTTCTCACTGCTGACGACCGCACAGATCTTCGCCGCACATGGAATGGAACTGTTCGACGTGGAAGAGATCCCGACGCACGGCGGGTCGCTCCGCATCTACGGCAAGCACGCAGAGGACACGTCGAAGGCGCCGACCGAACGGATGCGGGCGCTGCTGGCGCGTGAGAAGGAGCTCGGATTCGATCGCGTCGAGCAGTACGGCAGCTTCCGCAGACAGGTCGAGGACACGAAGCGCCGCCTCCTCGAGTTTCTGATTGATGCGAAGGCCAACGGACAGTCAGTGGCTGGGTATGGGGCTCCCGGCAAGGGCAACACGCTGCTCAACTACTGCGGCATCCGGACCGACTTTCTCGATTACACCGTCGACCGCAACCCTTACAAGCACGGACGATTCACACCCGGCACGCACATCCCGATCTTCCCGCCCGACAAGATCTCCGAGACGAAGCCGGATTACGTGCTGATCCTGCCGTGGAACGTCAAAGACGAAATCATGTCGCAGATGGCCCACATCCGGGCCTGGGGCGGCCAGTTCGTGGTGCCGATTCCGAGGGTGACGGTTTACTGAGCCGCCACGTTTCGGCCGGAACTAAGTCTTTCCACTGGCCGACTTTTGCGGCCGGATCGCGCAGCCCCGCACTCCTGAACTGGCGATATCCTTGCTACGAAAGGGGTATTCACCAAAAGGGCACCAGACTGTGAAAACTCTTCTCACCGGGCATGACGGATATATCGGGGCGGTGATGTCGGGCGTGCTGACGCGCGCCGGCCACCAGGTTACCGGGCTCGACACTTTCTTCTACGAAGACTGCCGGTTTGGCAGCGAGCGAGGTTCTATCCCGGCGGTACGAAAAGATATCCGCGACGTCACGCCTGACGATCTTCGCGGCTACGACGCGGTGCTTCATCTCGCCGCCCTCTCCAACGATCCGTTAGGCACGCTGGACGAGCGCTGCACGCTGGACATCAATCACGTCGCGAGCGTGCGACTGGCCGAGGCCGCCAAGGCCGCCGGCGTTCCCCGCTTCCTCTTCGCCTCGTCCTGCAGTTTGTACGGCGCCGCTGGCGATGCGCTGCTCGACGAGAACGCAGAGTTCAACCCGATCACGGCGTACGGCCTGTCGAAGGTGCTCGTCGAGCGCGACGTCGCACAACTGGCCGACGCGCGCTTCAGCCCGATCTTCTTCCGTAACGCGACGGCGTACGGCGTGTCACCGCGTCTCCGTGCAGATATCGTCGTCAACAACCTGGTTGGCGTGGCATTCACGACGGGCGAGGTCGTCATTCAGAGCGACGGCACGCCGTGGCGACCGCTCGTGCACATCGAGGACATCTCACGCGCGTTCCTGGCCGGGCTCGAGGCGCCGCGCGACGCGATCCACAACCAGGCGTTCAATATCGGTAGCACCAGCGAGAACTATCAGATTCGTGACGTCGCAGACATGGTGCGCGACGTCGTCCCGGGTTGCACGGTGAGATACATGGAAGGCGGCGGGCCCGATCCGCGCTGCTACCGCGTCAGCTGCGACAAGGCCGCGTCTTCGCTTCCCGGATTCCGGACAGAGTGGACCGTGCGTCGCGGCGTCGAAGAACTGTACGAGGCGTATCGAACCAACGGGCTCAGCGCGGAGGCATTCAAGCAGTACTACCGCCTGCCGCGCATTCAGTCGCATCTCAATGCGGGACGACTGGACTCTACACTCAGATGGCAGTCGGTGCCCGCGGCGGCGGGACAGACGAGATGAAAGTAGTTCTGTTCTGCGGCGGCCTTGGCCTCCGCATCCGCGATTCTGATCACGTGCCCAAGCCGATGGTGACGCTCGGCTACCGTCCGCTCATCTGGCACGTGATGAAGTACTACGCCCACTACGGCTACAAGGACTTCATTCTTTGCCTCGGGTATCGCGGGGACGTCCTTAAGCAGTACTTCCTCGACTACAACGAGGCGCTCTCGAACAACTTCGTGCTGACCGACGGCGGCAAGAACCTGGAGTTGATGAGCAGCGACATCCACGACTGGCGGATCACGTTCGTCGATACGGGATCCAACGCGAACATCGGTCAGCGGCTCAAGGCTGTGCAACCGCTGCTCGCCGGTGAAAGCGAGTTCATGGCGAACTACAGCGACGGGCTGACCGACCTGTCACTGCCGCTGCATCTCGAGCGCTTTCGCAAGCAGGACGCGGTCGCCAGCTTCCTGAGCGTGAAGCCGAACCTGACTTACCACACCGTGACCGTTGGTGAGAACGGCCACGTCACCGCCATTCAGGAGCTGCGTCATACGTCGCTGCGGATCAACGCCGGCTACTTCATCTTTAAGAAGGAAATCTTCGACTACATGCAGCCCGGCGAGGAATTGGTCGTGGAGCCGTTTCAGCGCCTCGTCCAGTGTCAGCGCCTGATGGCCTACGAACACGACGGGTTCTTCATGGCAATGGACACCTTCAAGGATCGTCAGGTGCTGGAGGACATCCTCGCCAAAGGCAACGCGCCCTGGGAAGTGTGGAACGGTGTGACGACACGCAATGCGTGATCTGACACTGGCCGCCGATTCCGGCACGCCGATCCGCGTCCTCTGCCTTGGAGCTCACGCCGACGACATCGAGATCGGCTGTGGCGGATTGATTCTCGATCTGCTGCAGCGTCATCGTCAGGTCGACGTGAACTGGGTCGTCTTCAGCGCCACGCCCGTCCGTGCGAAGGAAGCGCAAACGAGCGCTCGCGCGTTTCTGACCGGTGCGAAGTCAAAGAAGGTCACCATCCATCGTTTCCGCGACGGGTTCTTTCCGTACGACGGAGCGACAATCAAGAAGGGGTTCGAAACGCTGAAACGGTCCATTCCGTCGCCGGATCTCGTGCTGACGCACTACCGCGACGACCGCCATCAGGACCACCGGACGATCTCAGACCTGACATGGAATACGTTCCGAGATCACGTCGTGCTGGAGTACGAGATCCCGAAGTTCGACGGCGACCTCGGTGCACCAAACTGCTTCGTCCCATTGAGTCGCGAGATCGCTGTGCTCAAGACAGCGCACCTCGAGAAGGCATTCACGACGCAGACCGACAGGCACTGGTTCAGCGCGGAGACGTTTCTCGGCCTGATGCGGCTGCGAGGCGTCGAGTGCAGGGCTCCTGAGGGGCTCGCCGAGGCTTTTTACGCTCGCAAACTCGTCATGAGAGTGACAGGCGCATGACGGCGCGCCCCGAATCGGCCAGTCCGCTTCGAGCTGGAGACCTCGTCGAAGTCCGCAGTCTCGATGAGATCCTCGCAACGCTGGATGAACGGTCGCGCCTCGAGGCGCTTCCGTTCATGCCCGAGATGCTGACGTTCGTCGGCCGGCGCTTCAAGGTCTCAGCACGCGCAGACAGGACCTGCGATCGGGTCGCCCGTACGGGCCTTCGCGACATGGCGACGACCGTCCACCTGGAAGGCGTGCGTTGCGACGGAGCGTTCCACGGCGGATGCGACGCCGAGTGCCTGATCTATTGGAAGGAAGCGTGGCTCAAGCCGGTGTCGACGCTGGAGTCCCCGGCGTCACCGTCTACGCCCGATTCCGGGAGCCTTGAACACGCGCCCGGAGTCGAGGGTCTGATGGCGGCAACGACACGCCCGCCCCGCCCTGATGACACGGAAACGTTGTACTCGTGCCAGGCAACTGAAGGGCTCGAGTACACAACCCCCTGCTCTGCCAGTCACACGCATTCGTACTGGGACGACATCCGCTGCGGCAATGTGCGTTGGCACGAGGCTCTCCGAACCTACGTGATCGAACGCTTCAACGAGTTCCAGCAGCGACGGGGTGGCACGCAGTATCCCGCGGTCGTCGGTATCACCGGGAAGACGCCGATCGAAACGCTGGACGTGCAACCCGGGGAACTGGTGCAGGTTCGAACTCGCGAAGAGATCTTCAAGACGATCGACGTCGAAGGCCGCAATCGCGGCCTCTCCTTCGATCGAGAAATGCTCATGTACTGCGGAGGTACGTATTCCGTCCGCAAGCGCGTGCGCCAGATCATCGACGAACCCACCGGCAAGTTGATCGCGATGAAGCGGGACTGCATCATCCTGGATGGCGTGATCTGCACGTCCAAATACCATGGCTTGTGCCAGCGGGCGATCTATCCTTACTGGCGTGAGATCTGGTTGCGGCGCGCCACTGGAGCCGGAACCGGGCGTCACGGCAGCGGCGAGGGATCGTTTGTCGCCTTCGTCCTCAAGAACGCGGTTCTGATGGTCGCGCGCCGTCTCGGCTTCGGCGCGAAGCGTGGTGCATGATGCCAGCGGTCAGCATCGGCCTACCCGTCTATAACGGCGAGCGCTACCTGAAGGTCGCCATTGAGAGCATCCTCGGGCAGACCTTCGGCGACCTCGAGCTGATCATCTCGGACAACGCATCAACCGATGCGACGCAGGATATCTGCGAGCAGTTCACCAGGCTCGACTCCCGAGTCTCCTGCATCCGACACCCGCACAACGTGGGTGTGACGCTGAACTTCAACGGCGTGGTCGGCCATGCACGCGCGCCGTTGTTCAAGTGGGCGTCGGCAGACGACCTCATCGAACCTGATCTCCTCGAACGGTGCGTTGACGTGCTCGCGCATGACGCCTCCGTGGTGCTCGTACACTCGCGGACGCGTTTCATCGATGCCGACGGGCTCGAAACACCACGCGAAGACTCACCGTTGCACCTCATGGAGAATCTGCCATCCGAGCGACTGCAAGGGCTGTGGGAACGACTCCGATACTGTAACGCGCAGTACGGAGTCATGCGTATCGAGGCTCTGCGCACGATGCCGTTGTTTGGCTCCTTCATCGGGTCGGACCTGTGCTTCCTCGCTGAACTGTGTCTGCATGGCAAGTTCTACGAAATCGACGCGCCTCTCCTTCTCAGACGAATTCACGGGCGCGCAGCCAGCAGTCTGGCACCAGAGGAGCTCGTCGAGCATTACGGGCTTCGACACGACCGGTTCGTCGCGTACTACTGGCGGCATCTGGGCGAGCATCTCGCCATGTTGATGCGTGCCTCGATTGGTGGGCGAGAACGGATGAGGGCGCTGGTATTGCTGGCGAGAAGGACCTGGTGGCAGCGATCAGAATTGAGCGACGAGACACGCTTCCTCTTCCGCTACCTCCTCGGGCGACCCTATCCCATTCTCGGTGCGGTTCGTCGCCGGGACGGCTGAGCACTCAGACACAGTGAACCAATTCTCGACCCGGCAAATCGCCACGAACGTCCTGTCGAACTGGGGCGGCGCGGTAGTCACGCTGGTTCTGTCCTTCGTCGCGAGCCCTTTCATCGTTGCGAGACTCGGTGATTCCGCCTACGGCCTCTGGGTTCTGACGGCATCCATCGCTGGTTACCTCAGTCTGCTGGACATCGGCGTACGGGGTGCGATCTCGCGCTATATCGCGATGTTCTCTGCGCGAGGCGAGGATGTCGCCGCGTCGCGCACGGCCACATCAGCGCTCCAGATCTTCTCGGTGATGGCGCTCATCGCGGTCGTCGTGTCCTCGGTCCTGGCCGCTGGTGCGAACGACTGGTTCTCGATTCCCGCTGCGTATCGCGACGCAGCGCGGATCGTCTTGTTGTTGACGGGATTCAGCGTGGGTGTGACGTTGATCTCCGGCGCGTACGCCGGCATCGTCGTTGCCCGTCACCGGATCGATCTCATCAACGTCGTTGACAGCGCGATTGGCGTGAGCCGCGTAGTTGCCACCATCCTGCTCTTGTTTTCAGGCTACAGCATTGTGGCGATGGCGCTGGCTCACTTTGCGCTGACGGTGGTGCGAACAGGCTGGCTGGCGTGGCTGAGTCGCCGACTGTATCCGGCACTCCGGATCGGGTTCAGCGGGTTCGATCGCGAGCACGTGCGGCTCATTCTGTCCTTCAGCCTTTTCTCGTTCCTGATTCACGTCAGCGGCCGGTTGATCTATTACACCGACGGTCTGGTGATCGCCGCCTTTCTGCCTGTCAACGCCCTGACGTTCTTTGCGATCGGCGCCAACCTCGTGGATTACGCTCGAATGCTCGTGAGCTCGGTATCGACCGCCACGTCGCCCATCGCGAGCACGCTCGATGGTAGCGGTGATGAGGCGCGGCTGCAGGCGTTGCTCGTCCACAGCGCCAAATTCTCGATGATGATCCTGATGCCGATCGCGATCACATTCATCATCCGTGGCGATGTCTTCGTGGGACTGTGGATGGGTCCGTCCTACGCGGAGCGATCAGGTCGTGTACTCGCCATTCTCGCTCTGCCTCTTCTGTTTCACGGCGCCGCGCACGGTATCGGCGGCCTGATGCTCGGAGCGGGTCGGCACAAGCCGATGATCCCGGCAATGCTGATCGAGGCGGGCCTCAACCTCGTGCTCAGCATTGTGCTGGTCCACAAGATCGGTATCGAGGGCGTGGCATGGGGAACAGCGATCCCTTCGATCCTGTCCAGCGCGTTCTTCTGGCCGTTCTATCTGGGGCGTGCCGTTGGCATTCCTGTGACGAAGTACACGAAGGAGGTCTGGTTCCAGCCATGGATCGCGTCAGTGCCGTGTGCGGCTCTGACGATACTGGTCGATCGAGCCTGGACAGCAACCGGGCTGTTCCAATACTTCGTCCAGGTCGGCCTCTGTGTAGTGCCGACTGTGGCTGCGTACTGGTGGGTGTGCTTCAGCGGACCGGAGCGAGAGGCGCTCCGGGACAAGGCGGGACGCGCTTTTCAGCGCCTGGGCAGAGCGGAATCAGCGGGCTGACGAAGCGCTGAACTGTCGCATGACAGGTTGGACAGGACGGCCGGGCAGGAATCGCTCGATGCCACTGTCCAGTGCTTGCTTGTATATCGTCAACGCTCCGGCCACTTTTTCGATGGTCTGATCGATCGCCTGGTCGTCGTGAGAATAGCTCACAACCATGGATGGCATCAGTAGTCCGCGCAGGATGGTCTCGCGCAGGAACAATGTTCGAAACGCCTGTGAAGGCCGGCGTTCGAGGTCACGCGCGACATAGACCAGGTTGCAGTGCCGGCCGAGCACATCGAAATGGCCATCGAGACCAGCGACGTTCACCGCGTGCCGCACGCCGGCCGCCAGACGTTCTCCCTGCCTCCACAGCGTTTCGATCACCGGCTCCTGTTGGTACACCTGAATGACGGCGCACATAGCGGCGAGCGTCGCGGGCTCGGCGCCGTGGGTCGTCGAGAGCAGAAAAACGCGAGGACGCGCGTCCCGCAGCCCTCCCAGCTCCATCACATCGCGACGGCCAACCAGTGCGGAGACAGGGAAACCATTCCCAAGCGCCTTGCCGTAAGTGGCGAGGTCCACCTCGACTCCGTGGAACGCCCGGGCGCCTCCGTTGTGCCATCGGAAGCCGGTGATCATTTCGTCCAGAATGACGAGCGCACCATGGGCGTGACACAGCGAGACGAGCGATTCCAGAAACCCCGGCGCCGGCGGCGTTACCGTCTCGGCTTCCAGAACGACGGCGGCGATGTCGCTCTCCCCCTCAGCAAAGCACGCTTCGAGGCTGGCGAGATCGTTGTAGCGGAACTTCGATGTCAGGCTGGGGATCGCCGCAGGAATTCCGGCGTTCATCGGCGTCGTCCCGATGAACCAATCAGCGGTCGAAAAAAAGGGATGATCGGCGCAGAATGCCACGCGCGTGCGGCCGGTATAGGCACGTGCAAGCCGCACGGCATCGTTGACGGCATCCGATCCGTTCTTGGCAAACTTCACCATGTCGCCGCCGACCATCTCGAGCAATGCCTCGGCGGCCTCGAGCTCGATCACCGTGGGTCGTCCAAAGTTCGAGCCCAGTGGAAGCCGCTTCGCCGCCGCCTCAATCACTGGCGCGAAGGCATGTCCCAATCCGACCGACCTGAGGCCCATGCCGTACTCGATGTACTCGTTGCCGTCGGCATCCCAGACACGGCAACCGAGTCCCTTCGTGAGCACAGGCAGGGCATCGGCTGGATACTGGTCGTCTCCCTTTGCGTAGGTATGAGCTCCTCCTGGAATCACGGCATGCAGCCGCTTGGTCAGCTCGATTGAACGATCGAAGCAGCGCGTCACAGAATTCGCCATCGGCCGGTGGTCCTCGAATGGGAAATCAGTGGGAATGGGTGACTCGACGGTCAGCCTCGAACACGTTGACCACCGTCGACCACGAGCGTATGGCCGTTCAGGCCGCTGGACGCATCGCTGCACAGGAAATGGGCTGCTGAGGCCACTTCGTCGACTGTCGTGAGTCGTCCTCGTGGTGAGCGCTCGATCGCTTCCTTCACGCGAGCGTCCTTATCAGGAAATGCATCGAGTGCCTCGGTCAGCACGGTACCTGGCGAGAGCACGTTGACGCGCAGACCGCGCGACGCCAACTCGATCGCCAGGTGACGACTGAGTGCCTCCAGGGCACCCTTCGATGCCCCGACCAGACTGTAGTTGGGAAACGCGTGCAGCGCCCCGTCAGATGACAGAGCAACGATACTCGCACCCGGAGCGAACCGCGGTGAGAGCGCTTTGGCCAGGCTGAAGAACGCCCGGACGTTCAGTGCGAACGTGAAGTCCCAGTGTCTCAGCGTGAGGTTGTCAATCGGGCCATGAACACCAGTGGCGGCGCAATGGACGAACGCCGATAGCGGTTCCGGCCCCAGCGCCTCAATCAGACGCGTCGTCCCCTCCGGGCTGCTGATGTCGGCGCGGCACACCTCGAGAGCAACCCCGCCCTCAGCCAATTCCTTCTTGAGAGACTCGGCCGATTCGTCATTGCGAACGTAGTTCGCAATGACCATGGCACCAGACCGCGCGAGCTGGCTCGAGATGGCGCGGCCAATTCCGCGAGTCCCGCCGGTAACCAGGATTCGCTTTCCGGTTACGGCGAACACATCGTTCATCACGGTCCAGTCCGCGCGGGATTGCGCTCCAGGAATCGCTCGAGCACCTCGTCGCGGTAGTCTGACGCGAACTGCGATCGCGGTACGAACGCGAACATCAGCTCGGCACGTGCGGCTTCTTCGCCGTCGACACCGACGTGACACTGGGCCGTCGCGAACTCGGGCGTGCTGGCGATGACATCCGCATGGATGTCGACCCGCTCGCCGGGGCGCACCCATCGTCGAAACGAGGCCTTCTGGATCCGCACCAGCATCGACTTGCCTCGCGCAGCATCCTGAGCGTCGAGGCACTTGCCGGCCGTCTGCGCCATCATCTCGGTGAGCAGAACGCCCGGCACGACCGGGAACCCGGGAAAATGATCGCGGAAGACATCTTCGTCGGGCTCCAGCGTTTTCACACCATGGACACGCCTGCCTGGAATCATGTCAACGATCTCGTCGATGAGGATGAATCTCATTGAGCAGACCCGGTGTGCTGAGGCTCTGCGCCGACCTTGTAGATGCTCGCGTTGTCGTCTTTCCAGACCTCGTTCCACGTGTCAGGAGCCGCGTTGTAGAAGTCGTGCCGCCTGTAGCCAGACCTCTCTGTCGGTCCGGGCGACGGCCATGCGACCCACATCCCGGCGTTGCGGTTCAGCCAGTCGATGTAACGCTTGTTGACGATGACCGTGCTGCCGACGGGGATGTCTGCTCCCGACGCGATCTGCTCGAAGCCAATCCAGGACGTCTTCGTGGGGTATCCCGTAAAGAACTCGAAAGCCCGCAAAGTGAGCGCGTCCGCGTAGAGGGCGGAGTCGGGATGAACGCTGTCCTTGAACATCCTCACTTCCTCGGTCCAGCTCGTCGGACGAACAAGAACGTTGAAGTAGAGCGTGGGAACAGCCGCCCAGAGGATGAGGAGCGATACCGCTGTCGCGCTGCCCAACTCGACAAGGCGCTGCGGCTTCAATGAGAGCGGTTCCGTGAAAACGAGCTTCGCGAGAAGTCCTCCGACCAGGATGATTGCCGGGTAGTACACCGGATACAGGTAACGGTGATACAGCGACAGCGGGATGTATTCGGTCGTGGAGGATGAAGCGAAGTTGAAGGCCACCAACAGGGTGATGAGCCACAGTGCGGGAATGGTGTACGCGCGATCGTTGCGCCACCACCCATACGCGGCTGCCGCAATTCCAATCAGCGTGAGGTAGTAAAGGGACGGCTCGAGCAGGAGCGTCGCCGGCCCACCCACGAAGAGCCTGTTCATCAGGGCCTGCGTGTAGGCGGTCCCCTGCGCCCAGCCCATGTTGCTGCCTTCGCTGAAGAACCCGTTTTCCCACTGGCGATAGTTCCGCTCGATCTCGTGAACGCGAAAGAGAGCGTCGCCGGTCGTGAAGTAGTACGCAGCACACTCGCCAAGGAGCACGAGTCCCGATCCCGCAATGAAGCCAGCCCACACCAGCCGCATTCGACGGCTTTGCGGCTCCGAGGTCCGCGTGACCGTCAGGAAGATCAACGCGAGTGTGAACGGCGCCAGGTACGCAATCGTTTCCTTGGCGAGCCACGACAGCCCGAATGTCAGACCGGCAACGGCACCACCCGCAATCAGCGATGACTTCCGCTCGGGAGTCTGGCGATCGAGATATACGAGCAGGACGATACCCGCGAGCGCGAACGCTCCGGCCGGGAGATCCGGCAACAACTTGGTCGCGGAGTTGATGTCCCAGTAGAAGGCGCTCAGGAGCGCCGCACTGAGGAGCCCGGCCTGCCAGCCGAAGAACAGCGCGGCAGCGATGTAGATCAAGACGATGGACACCAACGAGACAATGAATGGATACAACACCATCGTCCACTCGCTGACGCCAAAGAATTTGAAGGATGCCGCCGTCGGAACGTAAGCGGCGAATCGAAGCGGGAAGACTGCGGGCCCACGGTAACCTGTGGTGACATCGCGACCGGTCGTGAGCGCGTCCGCCAGGCGCGCATACTCCGCGTCATCAAGTCCGACGTAGCCACTGAACGAATACACGCGTACGGCCGCTGCCGCCAGCAGAATCAGCACGAGGAGCGCGATGGCGCGCCCGGACCACAGATCCTTCATTCGCTCACCGCCGATAATGGGCTGTCAACGACGCCGGCCCGTGCCGGACGAGCGCGATCGATGGCCGCTGGTAACCACCGTCGATCCCTCTCGAGAACGACCATGTAATGCACCGAGTAAGGTCGAAGCGGACTTTTCTCCAAGCGGTGGTCGATCGCGAGGAAATACTTCAGCAGCGCCGCGGGTACGAAGTCTGGCATGAAGGTGAAGTGCTCGACGCGTACCAGTCGAAGACCGTCTACTGTCTTCCACCTGTCGGGCTCGATCCACCACTCGGTGCCTTCATCGATCTTCTTGAGCAGAGGAAAGAGATATCCCATGTAGAAACGATAAAGGGGATTGCGTGTGTTCGTCTCGTGAACAACGAATCTGCCACCGGGCTTGAGGACCCGAGCGATCTGCTGTAATGCCACCTGCTGCGCCTGGCGGTCCGGGAGGTGGTGCAGAACGCCCACGGCGTAGACGAAGTCGAGGCTCTCGTCGGCGAATGGCAGTTCCATCGCACTGCCGGCAGTCACGGACACTCCCGCCCGGTGCGCACGAGCCGCGAGCCGTTGCGCGATCTCCATGCCGAACACTTTGTAGCCTCGCTCCGCGAGCGCAAGGCACTGGCTGCCCAGACCACAACCAAGGTCGAGTCCGCGACCGCCCGCTTCCGGTGCCGGTAACGCCGATGCGATCAGCCCGACTTTCCGCTCGAGCAGGTGCCGCCAGACGTGCGGCCGAAACTGCTCGCCGTACTCGGTCGCGATGTCGTCGAAGTGGGCGGCCGCGTCACCGGTGGTGTCGTCCGCCGTTGCGACGCTCCTCCTGCCGCGCAACATCACAAGGAGGCAGACTGCGCCGACCAGAAGCGTGATGCCGACGGTCGTCAAGCGTACGAGCGCGACGATCTGAACGGCGTTCAACACAGTCAGGCCGCCGCCCTGCAGTTGCAGGATTGCGAGGCTGCCGGTCGTCCCGATTCCGGCCGGCATCAGAGTCAGTCCACCGAGGAGAACGGACGAGGCAAACACGCGCGCGCTCTCGAGTGGCTGTATCGACAGACCAAGGCTCGAAGCGGCCAGTGCGACATGCATGGCGGTGAGCGCCCACGCCGCAAGCGAGAGGCCCAACGCGTCGAGGAAGATGTCGCGCCTTCGCAGCATGCGCAAGGACGTATCTGGGGTGCCCAATGCACGCCCAAGCCACCAGAGAACGACCAAGACGCATCCGACACCGAGCAGGACCGCGAGCATCACACCTCGCATCCACCATCCATCGGCAGCGACCGCCGCAAGGATGGCGAGCGCGAGCACGTCCATGCATCGCTCGAGCACAAGGACGAAAAGCGATACGCCCACCGGCACATTGAACTGGCGGCGCAGAAACGCGCAACGGATTGCTTCACCGATGTACGCCGGCGTCGCGGTTCCGACGAGTGAAGCCAGATAGAGCAAGAGGCTCGGTCGCTCGATCAGACGGCTCCCGGCATGACGCATCAGGAACTGGAAGCGAAAGAATCGGACCAGCACGCACGCCGCCGTGAGGCCGAGCATGACCGCAATCTGAATGGGACCGGGCGCCGGCAAGCCCGCAATGCCCTCGAATCCGCCGACGGCGCGGATCCAGAGCGCCACCACGATTGCGGCGGCGAGGACAAGCAAGCCGTTCAGGCGAAGCAGTCTGGTCATCGCGTCACTTCGTCTCAGGTCAGATGTTGTCGCAGCCGCACGAACAGCAGGCTCATGCCGAAGGCCAGAGGGTAGCCACCAGCCAGCATCCGCGTGATGTGTGGCGGACGCTGCGGGTCGACTGTCGTGTAGTTGCTCATTGAGAACGACGATTTCGGGACCGACGACCGTCGCGCCCTACCGTCGCTACTCTACGTCGAGGTCTCCACGCGTCAGGAACCACGAGTTCGCAGACGACAGGCGATCGTGAACCGCAGGCTCGGTGGCCCTGACGAAGAACGGGAGCCGCTCTCCTGGACGGAATCGAAAACCGGTTGCTTCCATGGCACCGGCGACGTCCGCGGCCGCTGCAGCGCAGCTGACGATTTCCGCGCCCTCGCGTATCAGGGCATCGACACCGGTCTGGATGAGCGCCGGGAGCACGGAGTCGTTCGCACTCACCGTCGGCGTCGCCAACCAGTCGACGATCTCTGCCTCGCGACGTGGGTTCGGGCGCGCACGATTGAAACGTGTCACGACATAGCCATCAAGGCGCGAGCCGCGGAACGCTGCAAAGATGCGGTGATGGCAACGTGGATTGGCAACAAATCGCCAGTTGAGATACTCGGCGCTCCGCCGCACCATCACGCGGCCGGGACGCTCGCCGGTGCGGCTCAACTCGTCGACTCGAGTGTCAAACGCCTCGATCTCCTGGAAATTCAGGCCTGGAGGCGGCGCAACGCGGTAACGGGATCGAGTGATCGCCAGCACCAAATCGAGGGGTGACGTCAGAAGCAGTGTCGCTCGACCGAGGTTGACCTTCTCAGCGATCACCGAGCGGGAACGAATCGGCGTCTTCCAGAACGTCAGGTCGGTCGTGTGATGGAACAAGCGGGTCAGCATCTGGTGCGAACGCGCGTTACTACCGGTCACCAGCGTGATCGGAAAGTGCTTGAACAACACCAGATTCATGAACGCGCCCAGCCCCCGACCGTCGAGGTCCGGCCGCACCATGATGTCGAGTGTTCGAGTCGCCGCGACGGGATTGCCGTCGATCACGAGCGTCACGGGTTCCAGGCCGCACGCACCAACGACCTCTCCGTTCCACACAAAGACCCAGTAGGGCGCGTCGCCCGTCTCGGTCTTCCTGGAAAAATACCGCCACTCGACGAACGCGCGATCGTCCCACCACATCTCGCCGTTCACCTTGCAGCGAAACGCGAGGATGCCAGGCATATCCGACTCCCGCGCCGGTCGATACGATCGGACGAGATCGTCTTCCGAGAGACCTAGCGCCAGGCTGACGTAGGGAGCGAGACGCTCGTAGGAGGTTGCTGACACGTGAGGGGGCTCAGTGTGCGAGCAATCGCTGATGCCTGTCGAGGATGTTGAGAATGTCCTGAACGGACGCGAGAGACGAGAGTTCGTCCTGAGTGAGACGAATGCCAAACTGCTGATCGAGTGCCGACATCAGAATCAGTTGGCCAAGAGAATCCCAGGCCGGAATGTTGCTCCGTCGCGTGCTGCTGAGGATGTTCGGCCTCGGCTCTTCGAACATCTCCGCGATCCAACCCAGAGCCTCGGTCACCGTCATCACCCGAGTCGCGTTATTGGCCGGTACAGTCACACCGCGACCTTTCCGGCACGCCAGATTTCTTGGCTAGCCCATGACCTACTGTGCAGAATAGCCACCATCTACCACCAAGTCGATTCCAGTGATCCATGTTGTCGCGGGAGCCAGCAGGAACACCGCCGCACGTGCCACGTCGGACGGAGTTCCCGGGCCCAGTGGATGCCTCTCTTCAATCGCCATGACCTGCTGATGCGAGAGCGTCTCGAGTGCCCGATCCGTCATCGCTGTCTTCACCAGCCCTGGCGAGATCGTGTTCACCCGCACTCGCCGCCGCGCGAGCTCGACGGCCATCGAACGAACGGCCGCCGTTATCGCGCCCTTCGATGCGCTGTACGCCGTTTGACCTGCCACTCCGACATTTCCATAGATTGACGATACGAAAAGCAGGCTGCCGCCATCGGGTTCCATGACATCTCGTCGCGCGACGATTCTCGCCAACTCGAGACCGGCGACAAGATTCACCGTCATCATTTCCTGAACCACGTCGCACGTGTTGGCGTGGAGGGGACGCGTCGTCACCACGCCAGCGGCATGGCAGAGACCATACAGGCGTCCGACACCAGCAATGGCTCGTGTGACTTCCGGTCCGATCTGATCGAGGCGCGTGAGATCCAGTACGAGTGACTGATGACCACTGCCCGACAAGCTTCCGAGCACTTCCGCCAATCGCTCTTCATTGCGCCCGATCAACAGCGTCCGCGCACCATGAGCGCTGAGCTCGATGGCGCAGGCGCGGCCGAGCCCTGAGGACGCGCCGGTCACGACGACACAGCGACCCTCGAATCCCAGAAAGCCGCCGGGCAGAGCTGTCATTGGGCACTAAGCTGTCTGGAGGCGTACTCCGAATGACGGATGACAGCGTCATTTGCTAGTGGCACCAGTGCCGCACCCCATGAGAGACCCGCTCCATAGCCCAGAAGCATCAACCAGCGCTGACCAGACCCATCAAGTACCGGCACGCCTTGCGTAATCGTGAGTGGGACCGAGGGGCCGCCGGGGTTTCCAAAGCGATCCAGGATGATCGGGACGCGCTCGGCGGGCAGCGCACACGTCGCAATCAGGTGCTTGATGATGAACCGGTTGGACTGATGAAAGACGTAGTAGTCGATGTCGCTCACGCCGCGATTGGCGAGACGGAGCGTGTCCTCAATCAGCGGCGGCACCACCTTGATGGTGAAGTTGAAGACGTTCGCGCCGTTCATCTTGACGTAGTGCGCTCTCGGATCGGCGCAGAAGCGATCGCGGAATCCGCCCGCCTCCACGATCAAGTCGTCAGCGCCGGTGCCGTCCGTGCGCAACGTGAAGTACATGGGCGATGCGTCGGCTCGATCGTCGAGCTCGAGCGCTGTGGCCGACCCGGCGTCTCCGAACAGCAGCGAGACAGCCCGATCGCTCGCGCTGGCGTAGTGGGTCGGCGTCTCGCCGTGGAGCAACAGCACGCGACCGAGTCCGCTCGTCTTCAACATCATCGAGGCCAGCCACAGGCCGTACACATACCCTGAGCACCCGAGACCAAGATCGAACGCGGCGCAGTCCGTTGAGAGTCCCAATCGCTTGTGCAGGACGCAGGCAGACGACGGCATGAAGTAATCCGGCGTCTGCGTCACCATGATCAGCCCACCGATCGAGTCGCGAGACCACGAGAGACTTTCGAGCAACCTCTCCGCAGCCGCGAAGCAGAGATCCGTGCTGCAGGTCGAGGCATCGGCGGTGCGACGTTCAGACACGCCTGCCATCGCCACGACCTTCCGCACCTCCTCCGGGGGGAACGCTGCCGTGTCACGCAGGTTGTTGAACGTCAGTTCAGGAACCGAAGTGGCCACGCCGCGGATGGCTACGCCTTGAATGGTTGATTGCGCCATACCTGAATGTTGCTGAAATGGTGACGCTCGCGGCCGCGGCCTGCTGCGAGCTCATCGGTTGCGATCTTACCTCCCAAGCAGCATGCCTGGATCAGGCTTCCGCGTTGGCGGGCACCGTCCGGGACCGAGTCACACGGGCGGGATTTCCTACTGCGACGGAATTCTCAATGATCGCTCTGGTCACCACGCTACCCGCGCCGATAATCGAGCCCGTCCCAACGTCCGCCATCAGAATCGCGCCGTTTCCAATCCACGAGTTCGCACCGATGCGAATCGCGCGCCGTGCTGTCGGCTGGAGTCGCATCGGCACCCCGACATCGTCAGATCCGTGCGCGTGCTTGCCGCTCACAATGTGTACATGGCTGCCGATCAGGCAGTCGTCTCCAATGATCGAATCCGAGATCACGCAATAGACACCGATGTAGACGTGCCTGCCAATCTCGCAGTCTGGCGTAGAGAGCACGGTGCCGAAACCGATCGAGCACTCTGGCGCGCACTTCTTCAGCGAGAGTGCATAGAAGCCCGCCCGCAAAT
>Ga0310810_10002749_pt1 | contig 19010 bp, 19 predicted proteins | sample NCmetagenome_FD_207641 | JGI IMG/M metagenome (GOLD analysis project Ga0310810, IMG submission 207641) | Soil microbial communities from experimental microcosm in Duke University, North Carolina, United States - NC | ecosystem: Engineered > Artificial ecosystem > Soil microcosm > Unclassified ...
ACCGGAGCGATGTCGCCATAGCCCGCAGTCGAGAGGGTAACGGTGCTGAAGTACATCGCGTCGGGGAAACGGACCAGCGGCTGCGTGAACGCTTTCTCGGCGCCGCAGAGCGCCACGGGCGACTGGTCGCAGAGCAGCGAGAGCTGCTGGAAGAGGGCCGCGAACACCGCGGCGCACCAGATCCACACGCCGACCGCCACCGCCAGGCCGGACCAGAGGCGGGAATCCTCCAGCCCGGTCGCGTCGATGAAGCGCCGCAGTACGGCCGCGATCGGGCGGTAGAGGACGGTGAGCAGGGAGACGGTGAAGACCAGCGCCCACCACTTCCAGTTCCCGCTCAGCGTCCTGAGATCGGAGCGCAGGCCCGCGAGCGACCCGTACGAACGCACGAGCGCGAGGGTCGCGAGAAGGTATAGTCCCACGACCCAACCCGCGCGTGCCGTCCGGGCGCCGCCGGTGGTCCGCTCGAGACCGGCGGTGAGATTGAAGAACAGATGGTTGAGCGGAACCAGGAGCAGGATGGCGAGCGCGGGATGCTTTCCCTCGTGCGCGAGCGTCAGGCACAACAGCGCCACCCGCCAGAGGTGGAGGAGGCGGATCGGCAGCGCGGCGGAGGTGCGCGGGGAGGAGTCCACGGGCATCGTCCCGCCCAGCTTACAGCCGGGATCGCCTTCCGGCCAGACTACTCTTTAGTATGCTCCTGACCCGTACCTCCGCCGCACTCGGCCTGGCGGCGCTCGCGGCCATCGCCGGCTGCAAGCGCCGCGAGAGCAGCGCCGCCACGCCGCCAGCCGGCTCCCCGACCGCCGCCACGCCCGCCGGCTCCCCGACCGCCGCGGCGCCCACATCGCTCGAGGCCACGGTGCAGGCGCGACTCGACTCGCTCCCGGCGCAGAGCTCCTTCTATGCCCGGGACATCCGCACCGGACGCGAGGTCGCGGTGCGGGCCGACCAGCCCATGAACACCGTGAGCGTCATCAAGCTCGCGGTCATGGTCCTGGCCTACCGCGACGCCGACGCCGGCCGGCTCCGCCTCAGCGAGCGGCACCGGATCCGGCCTGAGGAGATGCGGCAGGGGAGCGGCGTGCTCCGGATGTTCACGCCCGGGCTCGAGCCGACCTATCGCGACCTGATCACCCAGATGATCGCGACCAGCGACAACACCGCCACCGACATCCTCATCGCCCGCCTGGGGCTCCCCCGCGTCAACCGGTTGCTCGACTCGCTGGACTTTCGGGAAACGCGGCTCAGGATGACGATCGGCGACCTCTTCCGAGGTGTCTGGGTGCGGGTCGACTCGGCCAACGCGCGCCTCACCGACCGCCAGGTCTACGACCGAGGCTTCCCCGACGACTCCACCGGCACCGGGTTATACCTGCGCTACGTCACCGACTCGACCAGGTGGTTCGGCCGGAGCACCGCCCGCGAGATCGGCCTGTTCCTGGAGCAGCTCGAGCTGGGCCGGCTGGCGTCGGAGGCCTCGACCGAGGAGATGCGCCGCGCCCTGCTCAACCAGGTCTGGGACACCCGTCTGCCCCAGCGCATCGGCGAGCGGGTGTCGGTGGGGCACAAGACCGGCGACTGGGAGCCGCAGATCGGGAACGACGTGGGCATCGTCTTCGCGCCGGGCGGACCGATCGTGATGGCCGCGTTCACCAACGCGAACACGGGGCCGATGTGGAAGCTGAACGCGGCGCTGGGGAAGGTGGCGGAGGATGTGCTGAACGCCTGGACCACGGCGCCGTCAACGACGAGGTAGGACATGCGAGCCACTGTCATGTACGGAGCCGGCGACGTCCGGGTCGAGAACGTCCCCGATGCCCGGCTGGTCGAGCCGACCGACGCGCTGCTCATGGTGACCAGCGCCTGCATCTGCGGCAGCGACCTCTGGCCGTACAAGTCGTTGCCGCCGAGCGCCAAGGGCCGGCGCATGGGCCACGAGTTCATCGGCGTCATCGAGGCGGTGGGCCGAGACGTCCGCACCGTGAAGCGTGGCGACCTCGTCGTCGCCCCGTTCGCCTGGTCGGACGGGACCTGCGAGTTCTGCCGCCAGGGACTTCAGACCTCCTGCCTGCACGGAGGCTGGTGGGGCGGCGACCTCGACGGCGGGCAGGGGGAGGCGGTCCGCGTCCCCCAGGCGGACGGGACGCTGGTCAAGCTCCCGGTGGGTCGCGACGACGCCCTGATGCCGTCCCTGCTCAGCCTCTCCGACGTGATGGGGACCGGTCACCACGCCGCGGTGGCCGCCAGGGTCGGGCCGGGCAAGATCGTCGCGGTCGTGGGTGACGGCGCCGTCGGCCTCTGCGGCGTCATCGCCGCCCGGCGGCTCGGTGCCGAGCAGGTGATCCTGCTGGGCCGGCATCCCGACCGGATCAGGCTGGCGAAGGACTTCGGGGCGACCGACATCGTGAGCGAGCGAGGCGAGGAGGCGATCCAGCGGGTGCGCGACCTCACCGGCGGTCTCGGCGCCCACGCGGTCCTGGAGTGCGTCGGCCTGGAAGAGTCCACGCGAACGGCGCTCGGCATCGCCCGCCCGGGTGGGGCGGTCGGCCGGGTCGGGGTGCCCCAGGACGAGATGATCCCGGCGTCCTCCGCGACTTTTTTCGGCAACATCACCATCGCCGGCGGTCCGGCCCCCGCGCGCGCCTACATCGAGGAATTGCTGCCGGAGGTGCTGGACGGTCGCATCGAGCCGGGCCGGGTGTTCGACCGGGTCACCGACCTCGACGGGGTGCCCGATGGTTACCGCGCCATGGACCGGCGCGAGGCGATCAAGGTGAGGATTGCCTTCTGACCCATGTGCCTCATTCTCGCCGCCCTCGGCGCGCACCCCGACTACGCCCTGGTGGTGGCCGCCAACCGCGACGAGTTCTACGACCGGCCGACCGCCCGGGCCGATTTCTGGGCCGACCACCCTCGGATCCTGGGGGGACGTGATCTCCGGGCCGGCGGTACTTGGCTCGCCATCGACCGGGGCGGCCGGATCGCTGCCGTCACCAACTTCCGCCAGGGCGAGCGCGAGCCCGCCGGCCCCAGGTCCCGCGGGTTCCTGGTCCGCGACTATCTCGCAGCGGACGTCGACGCGGGCACGCACATCGCCCGCGTCGAGCGCGAGGCGGACCGGTACAACGGCTTCAATCTGCTCGCCGGGGACGCCCGCGAGCTACGCTGGTTCTCCAACCGCGAGGGCCACGCCCGCCGGCTCGGCCCCGGCATCTACGGCCTCAGCAACCACCTGCTCGACACCCCCTGGCCCAAGGTGACCGCGAGCAAGAGCGCCCTCGAGACGCTCCTGACCGGCGATTCGACCGATCTCGTCGCCGGACTCTTCGCCCTGCTCTCGGATCGCACGCCGGCCATGGACCACGCGCTGCCGCGCACCGGGATCGGACTCGCCTGGGAGCGTCTCCTCTCCTCGGCCTTCATCGTCTCGGGTGAGTACGGCACCCGCTCGTCCACCGTCGTCCTCATGACCCGGGATGGCGCGGTGACGTTCGTCGAGCGCAGCTTCGGGCCCAACGGCGTGTCGACCGGGGAGGTTCGGCGCGCCTTCCGGGTCGCGGCCCGCACCTAGGCTCGCGCCCCAAGCGACGGACTCCGGCCTCAGTGCCGGTCCATCCACCCCAGCACCACCCGCGTGAGCGCCTGGACCTTCGGATTCGCCGGCGCCCGGCTCCCATCGAGATACGCCGCCCACCGGTTCGTCCCCGTCGCCCACACCCCCGCGCCGCTCGGCGCGACGTAGAAGGTGCTGTTGTAATACCTCGGACTCGACCCGGGGACCGGATACACCGCGCGGAGCAGCATCTCGGTGCCCGCCGGCGTATAACGGTCATCCGGGTACAGCTGGTCGCCTTCCGTTCCCGAAGCAATGACGATCGTGTCTCCCGGCATCAGTCCCGCCGCGGCGGCGAAGACTCGGGTGTGCGGCCCCAGCAGGCTGTCGGGCGGAACTTCCATCGGTGGGCTGGCGCCCCTCGGCAACAAATCCTCGTAGATCTCGCCCACCAGCTCGGACTCCGGCCGGTCGAGCGGCGGGTCGCGGAACTTCGTCGTGGTCTCGTCCGGCACCGGCGCGGCAGGGTCGGGCTGGTACTTGTAGCACGTGAGCGTTTCCCCTCGGCGGCCCGTCGCCGTTCCCGGCGTCAACCGGATGTTCCAGTTGGCGTTGTCGCCCGACAGGAAGGCGAGGTGGGTGCCGGCGTCTCGCAGCGCCTGCACCCGATTGAACTCGTTCCACGTCCAGTACTCGTCGTGGCCGACGAACAGCAGGGCATGCGGGCGCGGCATGTCGGCGGCGCTGTCCGCCAGGTCCACGTCCGACACGTAGCCGACGTCGTAGCCCTTCGCCTCCAGCCAGCGCACGGCCGGCAAATCGTTGCTGCCCCCGGCTTCTTCGGGACCGCCGGTCGCGGTCATCCCGCCGCGATCGAGATAGGGACGATCGAATGAGATCCTGGGGTAGGTGTACTTCGTGCTGCCGGGAAGGGGGGAGTAGAAGCTGACGCCGCCCCACTTGTTGTAGGCCTGCCAGGTGAATTGGTTGATCACGGCGGTGAAGCGGTGCGCTTCCCGGGAGCGCACGACGAAGGGATAGGACCAGATGTCGCCCTGCCCGTCACGGACCTTGAGCAGGTAGACGCCGCCCACCCAGTCCGCGGGGACCAGCAACCGGGTGGAAACACGCCACGGACAGGCCAGGACCGCAGATGCCCGGTCGGTGCACCCCGGCTGCATGCCGCCGCGGATCGCCGGTTGCGAATCCACCAGCCGCCCGCCGATGCCACCGTACCAGCCCAGGCGGTACACCTGCAATAACACCGTGGCCGCCACCGAGTGCACGTACAGGTCGAGCGTGTCCCCCGGGCTCACGGCGTACGGACTGGCCCACAGGGCGAGAAGCGAGGGAATGGCCTTCCCGGTGTCCTTCCATCCGGCGTCGCCGCTATGCCGGTTTTCGGCGAGAACCGACGCCTGGCTGGTGTCGGCGTCTGGGGGTTTGACCACCACCGGCGGCCCGTCGTCATTAGCTGGCGCGAGCGGATCGCTGCAGGCGGCTGCGGCGGCCAGCGCGAGAGCCGCGGCGGCTCGCCAGCAAGTGGCCCACCGCGGCTCGCTCACTGCTGAGTCTCACCCCACCGACGCGTAGGAATCCATGCGGTCGGCGCCGATGGTCCAGTACACCTTCTCCCCAGGCGCGACCAGCAGCTGCGGCGTACGGATCGGCGTGACCGCTCCGATCGGATCCGCCTGCAGCTGCACCCGACCGTCGGTTCCGGTGGAGCCCGTCGGGAGCAGCAGCGTGGCCTGAGTCAGCCCGCTCACCGAGCCGAGCAGGACGCGGCTGCCACGGTCCAGCAGGTAGACGTCCATGTCGCTGTAGTTCTCGTTGTCTATCTGAACCGGAATTCTGATCTTGGAGCTCGCCGCCGCCGTGTTCGGTACCGGCGACGGCGACGTTGTGGGGTGTGAGGCCGCGCACGCCAGCGACAGCCCCGTCACACCTGACAGCCACAGTTTCCACGCCCTCATGGCGACATCCTCGACCGACGAGTCCACCTATACAATGCGGGCCGGGAGGTCGCCGTCGCGGGTCGGGCAAGGCCTAGTCGATATCCCCGCCCGCATGCCGCGGCCCGGGCCCTCCGAGCGTGGTCTGCACCACCAGGCGGAACGCTCTCCGGGCGTTCGGCGTCAGGAACCGCTCGACCGTGAGGCCGTTCGGATTGCCCTGGTTGATGTTGAAGGTCCCGAAGATCGCGTGGTCGTTCTGGAAGACGTTGGTGACGATGCCGTTGATCTCCCACCGACCGATCTCGACGCCCACGCGCGTGTCGGCGACGAAGTAGCCGCCGAGCTGGTCGGTGACGTTGGCCTCGTCGCCGCGGAGCCACTGCTTGCCGGTGTAGCGGCCGTCGGCGCCGACCGAGACGTAGCGCCCGAGCCGAGCCAGACCGCCGAGCTTGATCTGGTGATCCGGGACCAGCGGGAACCGATCGCCCGGCGTGACCTCGTTGCCCGTCGGGAACGGATTGATGACCGGCTCGCCGTCCGACTCTTCCGCCGAGCGGATCGAGAACACCTGGGCGGGGCTCTGGAAGGTGGCCTGGGTGTAGGAGTAGTTGAGGTAGATCGAGTGACCCTTGGGGAACGTGTACGCCGAGGAGGCCTCGAGGCCGAGTCGTCGGGTCTTGGCCAGGTTCACGAAGAAGCCGTCGATCGTGCTTCCCTCGGGCTCGCCCTCCTGGCCGAAGGGCGTGAGGAAGATGTCGTCCTTCACGTCGGTGTAGTACGCCGAGCCGGAGAACGACCAGTGCGGGTCGGAGTAGCGGAAGCCGCCCTCGAGCGTGCTGGCCTTGACCGGCTCGAGCGGCGGGTCGTCGCCCAGCGCGAACGGCAGCGGGCACGGCGCCTCCGGGTCGGCGCAGGCGTTCTCGATGACCGCGGGCGCCCGGAACGCCTGGCCCCACGAGGCGAAGAGCGACCCGCCCGGGGTGACCTCCACGCTGGCGCCGACCCGCGGGTTGAACCGGGTGTACGTCGCGGTCGTGTCGGCCGTCGGGTCGAGCCGGTTCTCGAACGGCATCTTCACGTAGTCGAACCGCCCGCCCGCCGAGAGCGTCACCTTGCCCCGGATGAGGTCGGCGGCGAGGAACGGCGCCACGTCCCAGAGCGGGCTCCGCACCTGGGTGGTCTGGATCCGGCCGGTGCCGAACTTGGTGGAGTCGGCGAAGATGTTGATCTCGACCCGGGTCACCTCGCCGTCCACCCCGCCGCGGAGGCTCAGCGACGTCTGCTCGTCGAGCAGCGTGGTCCAGCGGTAGTCCGCGGTGTAGCCGAAGCTGGTGTTGTAGCTGATACCGAAGGCGTCCGGGTCGTCCGCCTGGTTGACGTTGAACCGCTCGGCGCGATGGCGCCGGTAGTACACCGTGGCCGAAGCCCGGTTCAGCCCGAACTGCTTGTAGGCCTGGACCGACCCCTGGTAGGCCCACAGCTTGTCGTAGTCGCCGGCGCTCAGGTTGGAGTCGGGGCTGTCGGCGAAGATGGACTCCGGCAGCGAGCCCGCGGTCTGGGTGCTGTCGCGGGAATAGAAGCCCTGGAACCGGATGCCGCTCGTCTCGCCCAGCTTCCCGACGTTCACGAAACCCTGATATCCCTGATCCCCGGTGACGTCGCGCCAGCCGTCCTCCCGGTTGTAGTTCCCGCCCGCATACCAGTCCATCCCGCCCTTGGTGAGCCCGCTGACGTGCGCCTCTGCCCGCGCCGCGCCGAAGCTGCCCCCGGAGAGCTCGATCGTGCCCGACGTCGGTCCGGTCCCGCGCGCGGTCACCAGGTTGACCGCCCCGCCGAGCGCGTTCCGCCCCAGCAGCGAGCCGTTGCCCGAGAGGATCTCGATCCGCTGGATGTGGTCCATCGGCAGCAGGTCGAAGTTGACCTGCGACGCCTCGGGCTCGTTCATCCGCACGCCGTCGAGAAAGACCGCCACGCCCTGCGGCAGGCCGACCACCGGCGACGAGAAGAAGCCCCGGCTCGAGAGGTTGAGTTTGTAGGGGCTGCCGACGTCGTCGTAGGTCGAGAAGCCGGCCACGGTCTTGAGCGCGTCCGACAGGATCCGCGGCTCGTAGGCGTCCACCTGCGACTCGTCCAGCGTCGTCACCCGCGCCGGGACGCCCGAGCCGATCGTCGGCCCCGCGGCGGGCGCGATGCTGCCGACCACTTCGATGGGAGGCAGCTCGTGGACCGTGCTGTCGGCCTTGGTCGTGTCGGGCTGCTGCGCCGCGAGCGACGCCGGGGCAAGGAGCAGACAGGCGAGCACGAGCGTACTCGATCGCATGACGAATTCCTGACGGGATGAGCGGGACATGGTTAACGGAGCGGCAAGGCGTGGGCGGACCCCTGGCGGGGGCGGTTCTCGTCGCGTTCCTCGTAGATGGCTGCCATGACGACCCGGTCGGGCGGGACGCCGATGACGAGTAGCGCATCGTCGCTGGGGCCGCCGCCGTCGAGATCGATGCAGCAATGCCGTGTGGTGACGAGTCCTTCGGCGGGGCCGGTGCCCATCGCGGGGGCGTCGCCGCGGTCGAGCCGGATCACGTCGCCGGCGGAGGAGTGGTGGGACCGGTCGCGGTCCTCGTACACCTGGAGCCGGTGCACCCGCGCGTCCCGCTCGGCGACGATCAGGACCCCGTCATCCTCCACGCCGCCGCCGTCGAGATCGTAGCAGCAGCGATCCACCACGACCGAGGCGGTGGGGCGCAGGTAGGCGGCGAGGCCGGCGAGGAGGAGGAGCGAGGCCGCCATGCCGGCGACCACGCGAGCCTGCCGGGAGAACCGCCACCGGCCGGGCTCATCGGGTGTCTCGCCCCGCCGGAGCCGCCCCTCGATCTCGGGCCCGAGCGAGGCACGGGGCTGGAGGCGGATTCCGGAGAGGCTCCGGTCCAGGGCCTCGAGGTCGGGCGGGATACCTTCGTCGTCGCTCATGTCCCCATATACGCACGACCCCCTTGCCCGTCACGCACCCGGACCGCTTCGCACCTCCCATCCCGGTCCCGTACCGCCCCGCCCCCTGGAACTGGCCCGACGGGGACATCGCGTATATGGTAGCGGAGCAGGCTAACGACGGAGATCCCTCGATGCGTTCCGATATCCTTCCCGGTGCCACTCTGCCCGACTACGAGCTGCCCGATCACACGCGGACGGTGCGCAAGCTGAGCGAGTTCCAGGGCGACGACCCGATGATCCTCACCCTCGCCCGGGGCCACTACTGCCCCAAGGAGCACCAGCAGCACCTGGAGCTGGCGGCGTTCTACCCCAAGATCGCCGTGGGGTACGCCCGGATCGTCACCATCTCGACCGACGTGCACCACACCAGCCAGGAGTTCCGCGCCTCCGTCGGCGCCCAGTGGCCCTTCCTGTCGGATCCGGATCGGATCGTCCAGCAGGACCTCGAGATCCAGGAGTACACCGACCCCGAGAACGACCCGATGATCCCCCACACGCTGGTGCTCAAGCCCGGCCTGGTGATCCACCGGATCTACAACGGCTACTGGTTCTGGGGCCGGCCCTCAGTGGGGGATCTCTGGCACGATCTCCGGGAGGTGTCGAGTCAGATCCGTCCCGACTGGGACCTCAGCGCGCCGGGCCTGCGGGAGCGCTGGGACCGGGGCGACCTCGCGCCCTTCCACGGTTGGAACAAGCGGCCGGGGGAGAAGCCGCCCCCGCCTCCGACTCGGCGGAAAGCGAAGCGATGACCGCTACATCTTCAGTCGCCCCCGCGAAGCCGCCGGCACTCGCCGGACAGACCCTGCTGGTGATCGGCGGCAGCGCCGGCATCGGACTGGAGACCGCCCGGCTCGCGCGCGCGGAAGGGGCCGACCTGATCCTCACCGCCCGCGACCCGGCCCGTCTCCAGCAGGCCGGCCTCCTGGGGATCAGCTCGACGCCCGCCGGGAGCAGCTCCGCGCCGCCTTGCCGATCCGGCGCGTCGTCGGCCCGGCCGACATCGCCGCGCTCGCCGGCGCGCCGCAGTCGCCCTACGAGGTGGAATAGCCGTGTATTTTTCGCCTCCGAAGACGGCAGATACAACACGGGATCGGGGGTCTGCAGTGCCCAGCCAGGACGATCGCAGCGGATACAATCCATCGACCAATGCCGCTGAGGCGGCGCCGGCCACATCCAACTCGGCGCTGGCGTCACGCTTCAACCAGATGTTCCCGGTCCTGTCCCCGGCCGAGATCGACCGCGTCCGCCGGTTCGGCGAGGTCAGGCGGTTCCCGGCCGGCGACCTCCTGTTCCAGGCGGGCGAAGCGGTCGCGGGGACGTACGTCATCCTGTCCGGTCGGGTCGGCATTGTGCCCCGCGACATGCTGGGCAAGCCGGTACCGGTGGCGGCGTTCGCGCAGCTGATCGGGGCTCCGATCGAGGAGATGTCGGAGGTCGTCCCGGGCGAGGTCGTGGGAGAGATCTCCCAGCTCTCCGGCCGACCGGACCTCAGCGCCATCGATGCCCGAGCGATCGACGACGTGGAGGCGATCTTCGTTCCGCCGGAGGCCCTCCGGGCGCTGCTCGTCGCCGAAGCCGAGCTCGGCGAGCGGATCCTGCGCGCACTCATGCTGCGTCGCGTGGCGCTGATCGAGATCGGCTTCGGCGGCCCGGTCATCGTCGGTGGACTCAAGTCTCCCGACGTGACGCGGCTGTCGGGCTTCCTCGAGCGGAACGGAGTTCCCTTCCGGGTGGTCGATCCCGACCGGGATCCCGACGGCTCGGCCCTGCTCACACGCTTTGCGCCGACGCCCGTGGAGCTGCCGCTCGTGGTCCTGTCCGACCGCACGGTGCTCGAGAACCCCACCAAGCACGAGCTGGGGCGCGCCGTGGGCCTGGTGGCGACCAGCTTCCGCGAGGAGCCGTACGACGTGGCCGTCGTCGGCGCGGGTCCGGCCGGTCTCGCGACCGCAGTCTACGGCGCGTCCGAGGGCCTCTCCATCGTGGTGCTGGAAGCGGTCGCCTTCGGCGGCCAGGCCGGCGCCAGCGCGCGGATCGAGAACTACCTGGGCTTTCCGACCGGGGTCTCGGGTCAGGCACTCATGGGACGCGCCTTCACCCAGGCGCAGAAGTTCGGGGCCGAGTTCAGCCTGTCCACCGAGGTCAAGCGGGTGGACTGCACCTCGGAGCGTGTCGAGCACGACCCCGTGCACATTCTCGAGCTCGCCGACGGCCGGCGGATCCGGGCGCGGGCGGTCGTGATCGCCACCGGCGCGCGCTATCGTCGCCCGGAGATTCCCGACCTCGCGCGGTTCGAGGGCCGCGGCGTCTCCTATTGGGCGTCGCCGGTCGAGGGGCGGCTGTGCCAGAACGAGGACGTGGCGCTGGTGGGGGGAGGAAACTCGGCCGGCCAGGCCGCCGTCTTCCTCGCCGGCCACGCGCGCCACGTGCGGCTGCTGGTCCGCCGACCCGGGCTGGCGAGCACCATGTCGCGCTACCTCATCGATCGGATCGCGGCCTCGCCCAACATCACGCTGCTCTGCGACACCGAGATCGTGGAGCTCCTCGGTACCCCGGACCACGGCCTCGGCTCGGTGCGGTGGCGCAACCGGCGCACCGGTGTGGAGGAGCAGGTCGCCCTCGGACACCTGTTCCTCTTCACCGGCGCCGATCCGGCGACGAGCTGTCTCACCGGGTGCGGCGTCCCCCTCGATCAGAACGGCTTTATCCGAACCGGTACCGACGTGGGTTCGACCGAGCGGGTGCCGCTCCCGTTGGAGACCGGTATCGAGGGGATTTTCGCGGTCGGGGACGTCCGTTGCGGCTCGGTCAAACGGGTGGGGGCGGCCATCGGGGAAGGAGCCGCGGTGGTCGCGCAGCTGCACACCTTCTTCGCCCGGCGCGGATTGATGCCGGCGGGCATGGTCGCCAGCCAGGCGGCGGTGTGACGCCGGCGAGGGCAGCGCCCGCGCGGCTTTACGGCCCTCGATTCACCCGGATGGGAGGCCGCGGCGAGCGGCATCGGGCCGCAGGACCTCCACGTAGCCCAGTGAAGCCCGGCCGGTAACGCGTACGACGACCGGCGCGTCACCGGCCGCGCCCTTGAGCGCGAAGTAGCCCAGGAAGGCCCGGCCACTCGTCTCCACCCGAGCCCCCGCCGGGACGCGGATCTCCACGTAGCCGGCGAAGGAGCGCACATCGATCGTCGTGACGCCCGGCTCGAAGCTGGCCTCCGTCAGATCGAGCTCCACGTAGCCGAACCGGGCCCGCACCCGGAGATCCCGGGGTACGACGCCCGTCAGCTTGCGCTCCTGGCCCGATAAGGTCGCGAGCACGTTCGCCGCTTCGCCCGCGAGGCCGAGCGACGGGAGGTCGGCGATGATCACGTCGAGCTCGCGTCGGGTGGTCGCCGCCTGCACGGCCTCGAGCCTGGCATCGAGCTGCGCTTCGGTGAGATTGTCGGCGGCGAAGTGGCGCGTCAGCGCGTCGATCACACGCTCGCGCTCCGCGGCCGGCACCGGCTCGCTGAAGGGTGACGGAAGATTCGACATGCTCCGAATCTAGTGGGCCGCACCATGCGACTGCGCACCTGCTACACCGGCGCCAGCCTGATCCCCCTTGCCGTCTTCGCGGCTGTCGCCGCGGCCGGGGGGGGGAGGTCTTCCTGGCCTAGGGGTGGTCTCCCCAGCGGGTTCTGATCCGGTAGCGGGTCGGCGCTTCCGGTCGCCCGCCGCGAAACTCGAAGGCGTCGTCCGGCAACCGCTGCGCCCTGAGATCCGTGGCCAGGCGCCCCGCGGGGAGCCACACCCCTGCGGGGGCGGCCGGGAAGCGATCCGAGGCCTCGGGCCGGAGACGGGCCTCCCGGATGCCGCTCATGTCTCAGGCGTCTGCTCGGGACGCACCACTCGCACTCGCCGCCGTACCGCACGCTTCCTGGCCACATTGGCCGCCACCTTGGCGGCCCCCGCCGTCGCAGCGGTGAGCGCGGCCGTCTCGACCGCCTCCTTCACGCCCAGCTTGAGCTTCTTCCAGGGGCGCGCTCCGGTCGCCCGGCGAGCCCAGCGCCGGGCTTTCTTCGGCTTGAGATCCGGGTGCACGGCAAGGACCTGGGCGGCCGTAGTGGCCACCAGCCGCTTGAACTGCCCCTTCTTCATCGTGCCCTCGAGCGCCTTGAGCCTCGCGACCAGCGCTCTCGTCCCAAGCCTCGCCGCTGCATCCTCCCACGCCATGCATCCCTCCTGATTTCCGTTCCCGGGTCGCGAGCCCGGTCTCGGGCCGCCACCATGGTCGTTTCGACATACAGTAACGGGAGGAGAAGGTGTCGGTACATGTTCTTTACAGAAGGCCGCGAGATTGTCACGACGATTGTCGCGCCCGACCGACAAAAGGCACGCCGGCCCGTGCCATACCATCGTCCAATGGACCGGGCGCCAGGCGGCTGACAATATGCCCCGGCACACCGACCGGCCTGCCACATCGGAGACCACAACCTTGGTACGGGAGAAGCAGGCTATGACGAGGAACGGCACGGGGAAGATCGTTGCAGCGACTACACTAATGACCATTCTGGCCGGCGGCACTCTCTCCGCGCTGCAGGGCGCCATCACCCGGCCGGCGTGGAAGACCAAGCCGACCTGGTACCTGATCGCGACCGAGGACCGCATGATCCCGCCGCCGGCGCAGCGCGCCATGGCCGAGCGTGCCGGTGCCACGATCTCCGAGGTCGCCGCGAGCCACAGCCTGTACGTCTCGCAGCCGGAGGCCGTGGTCCGCGTGATCACGACGGCGGCGGGCGTGGCAAGGCAGGCCGTCGCGCACTGACCGGCATGCCGTGGCGCCTGGCCGCGATCCGCTAGGCGCTCGGCATGTGGTAGAAGAACTGCTCCCGCACGATCTTCCCGTCCTTGACCGTGTAGAGCCCCATCTCGCTCAGCCGTATCCTCTGGCCCGATGCCTTCGGAGTGAAGTCGAACTCGTACCGCACCGCGAACTGGTCCTCGCCCACGAACGGCCCGGTCGTCTGGGCCGAGTGGATCTCGTTGTTCTCGACCCACCGCTCGTTCTTGCCCCGGATCGCGTCGATGCCGCGCATCTCGGCGGGCTTCTGCGGGCTGTCGATCGCCTCGACGCTCACGATGTCCTTGGAGTAGAGGCTCGCGACGGCGTCGAGGTACTTCCCGGCCCGGCAGAGGCTGACCAGCTCCCGGGCGACGGCGGCGGTGGAGGAGGGGGCGGCGGTAGGCATGGTCTGGCTCCTGAAAGTGTGCTCCGAGATTCCGAGGTCGGTCCCTACGTTAACTATTATGAGGCGGGCGGCTCTGGTTTGCCGCGCGGCTGAGCGATGGAGTAAAGTGTCACGGCCGCCGTACGCCCGGTCGTACGCAGGCTCTGATAGGACGCCTAACTTGCCGTGGCATCATACCTTGGGTGCCAGCAGCCAGGGGTGGAGAACTATTCGGCGCAGAGATCGGTTACATTCCGAGCCCGGCGAACCTCGCCGGCTCCCTGATGGTCGTCCGCCAAGCAGAGGCACAAGCTGTGAAGGTTCCATGCTGGAGCGTCCCGCGCCGGGCCACGCGTTGCTGCGCCATGGGCGTAGTCCTCGCGGCGATGACCGCCGCCAAGACGACGGCCCAGACGCCGGCGCCGATCGGCGTCACGCCGAAGAGCGCGCGGGAGACCGCCTACCTGAACGACCTCGCCAATCCGCGAGCGCTGGCCTGGGTGGCCGGTGGCGCCGCGATCGAGCGGTTCCGCTCCGGCGATCGCGTCGACTTCCAGGACGAGCTCGCGTACCGGGCCACCAAGCGGATGGTCGGCATCAGCGTCCGCCACGGACTGGCCGCGGCCATGCACCTCGGCACGGACACCAGATACCACCGCTGTGACTGCAGCGGGTTCGGCCACCGCGTCGCGCACGCCCTGGTCGAGACCTTCACCGACCCGCGCGACGGTGGCGGCCGTGCGCTCGCGGTACCCCGCTTTGCGGCGCACTACGCCGAGAACCTCACCGGAATGGCGTGGCACCACGATCGAGGCGTCACGAGCGTCGTCAGCAGCACGTCACTGTCCTTCGGCGTTCAGGCCCTGTTCAACATCGGCCGCGAGCTGACTGGTATCGGCGCCCACCCGTAACGACCCCGGCCCGCCGTTTAACATTTCTCTGACATCCGTCCGCGCCTGGAAGTCGTCTCCGAAGAGCAGGTCCACCCAGACCTTCTCCGGAGACCAGTCTCATGCGCGTTCCCTTTGTACTCTGTGCCGTCATCGCGGCCCTGGCTGCCTGCGATAACCCCACCGATCCCGCCGCGTCACCCACGCTATCCTCGGAAGCCAGCCTCCGGGCGCACATCGATCTGCGCGAGGAGCGCGCGGCGCTCGCGTCGGCCGCGGACGCGCTGTCCGAGGCGATCGCGGCCAATGGTGTGGCCACCGCGCTCACGGCGGCCCTGGCCGACGACGCCGTCTTTCTCTCGCCCCGCACCAACATGGTGGTCGGGAAGACCGCCATCGCCGCATTCCTGACCAGCGATCCGATCGCACCCTCGGCGCTCTCCTGGACCACCATCAAGTCGGACGTCTCCAACGACGCCAGCCAGGGCTACACCTGGACCCAGGGCAGCGTGACCATCGACATCGGCGGCGGCCCGCTGACGCTGCCGGGGATGGCCCTGATCTACTGGAAGCGCGAAGGCGCGGGCGACTGGCAGGTCGCCGCGATCAACATCAGCTCCGGCGGCCCCCAGACGCTCCCGATTCCCGACGGCTTCGATACGCCCGACACCAAGCACCGCCGCAACTTCCCCAATACCGACGCGGCGGCGCAGGCGCAGCAGCTCCTCGCGGTGGACGGCGCCTTCTCCGATGCCTCGCTCGAGCGGACCCTGGGCGTCGCCTTCGAGGCGTTCGCCGCGCCCGACGGGATCGCGGTGGGCGGCGGCCAGTTCGTCTACGGCCCGGCCGCGATCGGGGAGGCGTTCGCCGCCACCCCCGACGACCACGTGAGCTGGGTGCCCCGCTTCTCCGGGGCCGCGGAGAGCGGCGACCTCGGGTTCACCGTGGGTGACGCCAGCTTCATCCTGCCCGACGTCAGCTTCTACACCAAGTACCTGACCATCTGGCAGAAGCAGGACAACGGCGACTGGCGCTTCGTCGCCGACTTCGGGAGCAGCCGCCCGGCGCCGTAACCGGCCGAGCCGGGGGGGGCGTCCGGGTGCCGGGAGTCGGCTCCCGGACGTCCCCTCTACCGATGATCCGCCCCCGACCCCGCCCCCGCCCCGACGACCCCGACCTTCCGATCGCCCGGCTCCGCGACCTGGTGGCGCCGGGCCGGCTGCTCCTCGCCGGGTTCGCGTTCTGGACCGCGTTCGCGCTGATCTTCTCGATCGAGTACTGGCTCCTCGCCATCCCCCAGCCTTTCGGCCGGGTGGTCGCCGAGCAGCTCGCGAGCTGGTGGCCGTGCGCCCTCCTCACGCCGCCCCTGGCCGCGGTCACCATCCGGATCCGCGCCCTGCGGCTCGCGCGTCCGCGGGCAGCGCTGCTCCACGCTGCGGGGGCGGCGGGATTCGTGATCGTGGGCGGCGCGCTGATGGGTGCGTTCGAGAGCCTCCTCCCCTGGTCCGAGGCGTCGGACGGCCTCCTCGCCGTGGCGCGCCACGGGGTGATCCGCTATCTCGGCCCCGACCTGCTCCTCTACTGCCTCGTCATCGCGGCGACCATGGCCGCGGCGCACGCCCACGAGTCGCGCCGCCGAGGGGTCGCCGCCGCCACCCTCGCGCGCCAGCTCGCCGAGGCACGGCTTCATGTGCTGAGCGCACAGCTTCAGCCTCACTTCCTCTTCAATACCCTGCACGCGGTCTCCGCGCTGATCTGGGAGGACCAGGCCCGCGCCGATCGCCTGCTGGCGCGGCTGAGCGATCTCCTTCGGCTCACCCTGCGGAGCGGCAACCGGGTCGAGACTACCCTGGAGGAAGAGCTGGTCCTGCTCGACCGCTACGTCGAGATCCAGGAGACCCGCTACGGCGACCGGCTCCGGATTCGGATCGAGGCTGAGCCTGCTGCGCGGCAGGCGATGGTGCCGCATCTCATCCTCCAGCCGCTGGTCGAGAACGCCATCCGCCATGGGATCACTCGCCGCACCGCGCCGGGGCGGGTGGACGTCGTGGCTCGCGCCGGCGGGGGCCGACTCCATCTGACGGTGCGCGACGACGGCGTCGGGCTTCCGTCGGGGCGGCCGCTCCGCGAGGGTGTGGGACTCGGCGTGACGCGCGCGCGGCTCCGCCAGCTCTACGGCCCCGCCTGCGGCATCGAGCTGTCGCCCGCGGACGGTGGCGGCGCGGTCTGCGCGCTCACCATCCCGCTCCGCCAGGCAGGGGCGGGGGCGCCCGCATGACCGCCCCGATCCGCGCGATGATCGTGGACGACGAGCCGCTGGCCCGGGCTCGCATCCGTGGGCTCCTCGCCCGCCAGCCGGACCTCCGCCTCGTCGCCGAGTGTGCCGACGGCGCCGCGGCGCGGGAGGCGATCGCGGCGGACCGTCCCGAGGTGGTGTTCCTCGACATCGAGATGGCGGAGGTGAGCGGGCTCGCGGTGGCGGAAGGACTCGCCGAGTCGATGGAGGCAGGGCCGGCCGTCGTCTTCGTCACCGCGCACGAGCGGTACGCCCGGCAGGCGTTCGACGTGCGCGCGATCGACTATCTGATGAAGCCGTTCGAGGAGGAGCGCTTCACCGCCACGCTGGACCGGGTGCGGGCGCACGCCCGGGCCGCGCGGTGGGAGGCCGAGCGCCGGCGCGCGCCGCCGGAGGTGCTCCGCTTCGCCGACCTCGAGCTCGCCACCGCCCAGCGCGAGGCGCGCCTGGCGGGCCGGCCGCTCGCGCTCCGGCCCAAGGAGTTCGACCTGCTCCGGGCGCTGGTCGCACGCGGCGGCGGGACCGTCACCCGTCGCGAGCTGCTCACGGAGGTGTGGGGGTACAGCGAAGGGGTGAGCAGTCGGACGGTGGATACCCACGTGGCCGTACTGCGGCGGAAGCTGGGGTATCGGCGGGATCAGGTTGGGTATGTGGCGACGGTGGCGAAGGCGGGGTATCGGCTGCGGCGATGATTCGGTTTGTGAATCGAACTCTCTTCCCGGTGATCCTTGCCGTGGGCGGCCTGTCCTGCCGTGACTCCGGCCCCGAGCCGTTCCCCGTCGAAGGCATCTGGCAGCTCCGAGCCGTGAACGGCCAGGCCCTCCCCGCGACGTCCTCGGCCCTTCAGGGCCCCATGTCCGGCGGGGTCCTCCGTCTCGTCCCCGGCACCACCTGGACCGAGTACTGTGTGGACCGCGGCGTCGGCGAGGCGGCGCCGCTCCGTCACGGCGGGGGATTCCAGGATCTTGGGAACGGCCGTGGCCTCGTGCTCTACTACGCCTCCAGCGGTCCCGGCTCGATCCCGTCCGACACCCTCACCGTCTCGGGCGACGCGGCGACGCTCCATTTCCGCCAGGGTGCGCCGGTGACCGACGTGCTTCAGTTCGATCGGATTGCCGACGCCGAGACGAGCCCGAGCGAGACGCCGGGCGCCTGCCCGTGAGCTGCAGCTATTTCCGGCTCGCCGCCATCCGCTCCCGGAACTCGGTGATCCAGTTGGGGACTACCACCAGCTGGTAGCCCCCCGACTCGGCGATCGGCATCACGATCCGTGTGCCGTCACGGGTGAGGCTGAAATTCGCATTGCCGTACTGCGTACCGGGGTTCCGGAGCCCGGCAAACGCCGTATCGCGCGACAGTACCCGCGGTACCGCTCCCGGCGCGAGCCGCGCCTGCACGATGGCGTCTCCGGTGACGTAATAGAGGCTGCTGCCGTCCGCCGACCATTGGGGCGATCCCGCCCCGCCCACCGAGACCTGCAGCTTTGCGGTGGGCTCTGGAAACGACCGGACATAGACCTCGAAGGTGCCGGACTCGTTGCTGACCAGCGCCACCCAGCGGCCGTCCGGAGAGATCCGGGGCGCGACCTCCTCCGCCCGAGTGGCGCTGAAGGGCTGTACCCGGCGCGCGGAGTCCAGAGCTACCCGCATCAGGTCCCAGCTCTCGTACAGGGACGCCAGCACTACCCAGTGCCGGTCCGGGCTCATGCTCGCGACCGGTGTCAGATGGGAGAGCTCGAGCAAACGCTCAGGCGCGGAGGCGGCGTCCACCGCCTGGCTCCAGACCCCCGCCCGGGTATCGAAGCCGCCCGCCGAGTAGATCACATCCTGTCCGGTCGAGCTCCATTCCACCGAGGTCACGTTCTCCAGTGTGGTGAGGCGGGACAAGGTGCCGGTCGCCAGGTCGTAGATCCAGACGTCGCTCTTCGCCCCTTCGGAGATCAGCATGGCCAGTCGGCGGCCGTCGGGCGAGAGGCGAGGCTGGTTGAAGTCACGGACCTCGGTGCCGATCCGCTGGGCCGCCCCGTCACGCCCGACCCAGGCAAGGTGCGCCCGGGCGTTCGCGCGGCCGGTCACCAGGGCACCACTCTGGGAGAGGTAGATCCCGGAGTTGCCGTTGT
>Ga0310810_10002750_pt1 | contig 19009 bp, 20 predicted proteins | sample NCmetagenome_FD_207641 | JGI IMG/M metagenome (GOLD analysis project Ga0310810, IMG submission 207641) | Soil microbial communities from experimental microcosm in Duke University, North Carolina, United States - NC | ecosystem: Engineered > Artificial ecosystem > Soil microcosm > Unclassified ...
GAGCCCAGCGTCTCGCCGGCGCGCACCCCGGCGAGCCACTCGATCCGGTCCCGCTCGATCTTCATCCGGGCGCCCCGGCCGTAGCCCATCATCCGGCGAGCCAGATCGCGGTCCACCCACTCCGCGGAGACGGGGAGACCGGCGGGGAGCCCTTCCACGACGGCGACGTACCCCTTCCCGTGGGATTCGCCGGCGGTGGTGAAGCGGAGGTGCATGGGGCCTCGGTGCTGAGACGCAGGGACGCAGGGACGCAGGGACGCAGCAGCGTTAGCGAGTCCGTAAGGTGAAAGGCGGAACGGCGGAACGCTACCCCGTTCCGCCGTCCGCCTCTTCCTGCGACCCTGCGACCCTGCGCCCTACCACCTACTCCAGCGAGCTCCCGTCGTCGGTGATCCGCGGCGTCACCAGGATGATCAGGTCGCGCCGCCGCTCGCTCTCCTGCGTGTTGCTGAAGAGCTTGCCCACGATCGGCAGGCCGCTGAGAAGCGGGATGCCGGACCGGGTCTTGTTCACCTCGGTGACCGTGAGGCCGCCGATGACCGCGGTCTCGCCGTCGTTCACCAGGAGCTGGTTGTCGGCCTTCTGCTTCTGGAAGTTGAAGCCGAGGTCCGTCTGCGCCAGGATCTGCAGCGCCGACCGCTCGGTGTGGAGCTGCATCAGGATCTGGCGGTTGTTGGTCACGTGGGGAGTGACCGTCAGCCGGATACCGGTCTCCTTCATCTGCACGTTCGCGCGGGGCGCCCCGTCGCCGCTGGCGGCGGAGGCGTCAATCACGCGGACCGGGGTCTCCTCACCCACCAGGATGTCGGCCTGGCGGTTGTCGAGCGTGGAGATGACCGGCTCGGCCTGGATGTCGGCCAGCTCGCTGGTCTCCAGCGCGCTCAGGAAGGTGGTGAGGGCGAACCCGCCGATCGTGGTGGAGTAGATCAGGTCGAGCGCCGAGTTCTTGACGATGGCGTCGGCGTTGCCGATGGCGGACACGCTGTTGCCGCCCAGGTCGACCACGTTCACGTTCGGCTCGAACGGCTGGCCGGTGCTCGGATCGGTGCGCTGCACCAGCTTGTTGAAGAACTGGTGGCTGTCGCCCAGGTCGTACTTGAGGCCGAGCGCCTCGATGTCGGTCCGGTCGACGAAGATGATCTTGGCCTGGATCGAGAGCTGCGGGGTCCGGACGTCGAGTCCGCGCACGAACTCGGTGACGCCGGTGAGCCGGCTCCGGGTGTCGGTGATGATGAGGGCGTTGGAGGCGGTGTCGGCGACGACCCGGCCCCGGCCCTTGGTCAGGATGCTCTCGACGGTCTTGGAGAGCGAGCCGGCCTGGGCGTAGTTGACCCGGACGACGCTGGTCTCCAGCGGCTCGAGGGAGTCGAGCGCGCTCAGGACCGAGGGCGCGTCCACCCGGATGATGCCGCCGGACATCTCCTGGGCCGAGAGGCCCTGGCTGGCCAGCACCGCCTGGAAGGCCATCGGCCAGGGCTGGTTCTTGACCTCGGCGGTGACCTCACCCTTCACGTCCTTGCCCAGGATGATGGTCCGGCCACTGAAAGCGGCGAACCCGGCCACCACGTCGGCGATGCTGGCCCGATCCCAGGTGACGGTGATGCGGGGCTCGTCGGCCCGGGCGGCGGCGGCGGCGCGGGTGAGCGCCACCCCGACCTCGGGGCGCTTGGACGACGGGGCAGCCGGCGCCTCGTCGACCAGCTCCTCGTGGGCCTCCTTCGAGGTCCACGCCTGGAACCTGGCAGCGGGACCGAAGGCGACCCGGATGGCGTCGCCGGCGCGCTGGACCTTGTACGTCGTGGGGCCGTCGAGGTCCAGCACGATCCGGACGACGTCCGGCCGGAACTGGGAGTAGCGGAGGTCGGTGACCACGCCGCGCTTCACCCCGTCGTAGACCGCGGGCGCGTTCTGGCCCAGGGTCGCGCCGACCACGTCGAGCACCAGCCGGTCGGGGGAGGTGAGCAGGAAGTCCTTGACGTCAACCGCGCCGCGGACGGCGATCACCACTTCCGCCTTGCCGGCGGCGGGGGCCAGACTGACGGCCGTCACCTCTCCGCCCCCGGGCCCTTCGGCCCGCGCCGGCCGCGCGGTGGCGAGACTCGCCCCGAGCAGCAGCGAGGAAAGGATCATGCGATGCAATCCGGTCATGGCGTCTCGACCTCCTGCTTCCGCAGCGAGAGAGTTTCCTGGCGTTCGAACCCGAAATCGTGAATGGTGAAGACCGCGTCACGGGGCCGGATCTGCACCACCCGGGCCCGACCCACCTGGTCACCCACCCGCAGCTTATAGCGCTTCAGGGCGACCTTTTCCCGCACCACGATGACGCTGTTGGCGGGATGGCGGAGATCCTGGTAGACCCCCACCAGCTCGAGATTGCCGAACTCCGGCCCGCTGAGCGCGACGTCGAACAGCGAGGCGAACGGATCGCGGGTGCCGCCGCCGTAGGCGAAGGTTTCCCGCATCACTTCGACCTCCCGCGCACGGCGGATCGAATCGGCTGCGGCGGCGTCGAGCCGGACGGTATCGGCGGCGAGGCTGTCGGCTCGGACGCTGTCGGTTCGGACGCTGTCCGGCCGCAGACTGTCGGGCCGGGCCGCCGAGTCGGGCGACGCCACCGTGCCCGCGAGCGTGGTGTGCACGCGGGCCTGTGCGTCCGCGTCCGCCACCCCGGTTACGCCGAGGGTCCCGACCAGCGCGAGCGTCAGCAGAGCTTTACGAGCCACTGGTCGGTTCCTCCGGGGCGGAAGCCTTGACGTAGGTGCGGACCTGGAACTTGGCCTCCAGGAGCGCGCCGGTAGTGTCGCCCAGCGCCTTGCCGGCCGCGGTACTCGCCTGATCGAGCCGAAGATCGTAGGGCACGATGATCCGCTGCAGGCTCGCCACGTCGGCGAGGAACTGGCCGATCTGGTCGTAGTGCCCGATGACCGACATGTTGTACTTGTACGTGTCGAACGGCGCCGGGCCGACCTCCACCGGGAGCGGCACCACCTGCGACAGGGTCACGCCCCGGATCTTGCCCCGGCTGGAGATATCGTCCAGCAGGTTGGGCACCTCGTTCCGCTCCGGCACCAGCCGGCGCAGGAGACCGAGGCTGCCGCGGTAGACATCGAGGCGCTTGCGCAGGTCTTCCACCGTGCCGTGCGCCAGCTCGCGCTTGGCGCTGTCGGTGGCGGCCTGGAGCTTCGCGATGGTGTCCTGGATGGCGACGATCTTGTCGTTCCGGGCGGACAGGCCCTGAAGGCCCAGCCCGTCGATCACGGCCCCGGTATAGCCGATGTAGCCCACGACCCCCGCGAGGAGCAGCAGCAGCACCGGCGTGGACTTCTGCGAAGAAAGAGCCATGGGCCTTACCTCACCGACTGGCTGAGGGGAACGGTCCGGATATACGCCGAATCCGCGTCGCGGAACGTGGCCTTGATGCTGAACGCGGTGAGCGGGCGCTCCTTCTCGACCACGGTCTGGGCCGAGACCGGCGTCACGTCCGTGATCCAGGGTGAAGCCTCCAACTGGCGGAGGAACTTGGTATAGGCCTGGATGTCCACGGTGCGGCCGTTGATGGTGAAGGGCACCGGACCGCGCGGGGCGGCCGCGGCCGCCGCCGCGGCGCTGTCGGCCGCGGCCTTGGCCTTCCTGGCGGCCGGCGTATTGGCCGGTGGCGGCGTCGTTCCGGCCCGCGGCCGGTTGGAGACGCCCTCGGCGCCCATGTCGGTGAGCCAGGTATAGGCCGGCAGCGCCTTGCTCACCTCGTCGAGCACATGGGACCAGACGTAGCGGTCGCCGTCCACCGAGCGGATGACGCCGATCTGGGCCACCAGGGAGTCGCGGATCATCTCCTGGTGCCGCTTTTCGGTGAGGAAGGCCTTGAACCGCTTGTTCTCGGCGCGGGTCTGCTCCAGCCTGGGCTCGAGCTGGCTGAGCTGGCGGCTGGTATTCACCATCACGAAGCCGAAGAAGCCGATCACGCCGACCCAGCTCCCCATCACCATCAGGGGGAGCGGATCTTTCACCTTGGCGCCCAGGCCGCGGATCCCCTCAGTGATGCCCTGGAGGGGGTTCCGCGCCACCCGCTTGCGCTTGAGGTCAGGACGAAGATTGACGGTGATCATCGGGTATGAGGTCCGGTGTCGGGGTCACGCCGCGCTGCGGAGCGCGAGGCCAATGGGCAGCATCAGCAGGGGCGCCACTTCGTCCACCGAGTGCGCGTCGAACACGCCATCGGCCACCTGCAGCTTCTCGATCGGGTTGGCCAGCTGAACCGGGATGCGGAGCCGATCGGAGAGCACCTTGTTCAGCCGGGGAATCCGGGCCCCGCCGCCGGTCGTGAAGATCCGGCCGATCCCGCTCGCCGACCGGCTGGCCGACTGGAGGAAGGCGGCGGCGCGCTCGATGCCGACGGCGAGCTCCTCGCCCCGGCTCTCCAGGAGCGGATCCAGAGCGCTGCTCTCCTCGGCGCCCTGCAGCAGGCGGTCGGCCTCGTCGGCCGAGAGCCCGCGCTCGCGCTGGAGGTCTTCCTTGAAGCGACGGGTGCCGATCGGGATGTCCCGGGTGAGCACCGGCACGCCCTCGTCGAGGATGTTGATGTTGGTGGTCTCGTGCCCGATGTTGATCAGGCCGACCACCCCGCGCATGGCCTCGGGGTAGTTGATCTCGAAGGCGTTGTGCAAGGCGAAGGCGTCCACGTCGATGATCGAGGGCTGCACCCCGACGTCGGACAGGAGCGCCAGCTTGTGGTCGACCAGCTCCCGCTTGGCGGCCACCAGGAGCACCGTCATCTGGAGCCCGTCGCCCTCGGGGTCGAGGATCTGGAAGTCGATCTCCACATTGTCCATGTCGAACGGCACGTGCTGCTCCGCCTCCCAGCGGATCACCTCGCGGGCCTCGGCCTCCTTCATCCGGTCCATCGCGATCTTCTTGATGATCACGTCCCGCCCGCCGACCGCGGTGACGACCTTCTTGGTCTTGAGCCCGGCCGACGCGAGCAGGCCCTTGATGCTCTCGGTCACGATAGCAGGGTCCATGACCTCGCCATCGACGATGGCGTCGCTCGGCACCACAGCGAAGGCCACCTTGGTGAGGACCGGCCCACCCGAGGCGTGGGAGATGGCGACGAGCTTGATCAGGCCGCTGCCGATATCGAGCCCGACTGTCGTCGCATTGCGCCTGAAGAGTCCCATTACTAGTCCGCTGGTTGAGGGCCCGTAGCCGAGGCGTGAAGGTAGTCCGCCCAGCGAGGGGCAACCGATGTGCCACACAAGTTGCAGCCGGGTAAGTAGATGGGAGGGAGCGTTTTACTGCGAAGGCGACCGGTGCTTTGCAGAGGGGCGTAGGGCGGACCTCTGCCCTTTCGCAATCTCTTTCTCGCGATGCATTACTCGGCGGGGCTGGTCCTGCGCTGCAACCGATGGCACTCGGCCCACTTGCGCGCTCGATGAGGCCAAAATCGAGGGGTCGAGACCGTGAGGCCCCGACCCCCGATCGTGGTCTGCAGGAGCCGTTAGTACACCTGCACCCAGCTCCGCTCGCCCAGGGCCATCGGCGTCGCCGAACCCTGCACCGCGCGCTTGATGGCGCAGCTCGAGTAGTTGATCATCGCGTTACCGGTGATCTTCGTATCGTCCAGCGTGACGTCCTGCGCCATGACGCCGCCGTAGAACTTGACGTCGTCCGAGCCGGTACCGCGGATGTTCACGCCGCCGGTGGCGATGACCGGGCCATAGAAGTCGATCCGGCCCTGCACGTTCAAGTTGCCCTCCACCAGCAGAATGCCCTGCCCCGCGCCGGTGCCTGAGATGCTCAGGTCGCCGTAATGATAGATGATCGGGAAGTAGGTGAAGCAGGCGTTGGCCTTGTCGGTCGGCGCACCCCAGTTGCTCTCCACCGTCTTATCGCACACCGGCGGATTGCCGACCGTGACCGGAGCGAGGCCGCTGACGTTGCCGGTCAGCGTGAGCGTCGCCATCGCCTTGAGCTGATTGAACGTCGATCCGCCCAGCATGTTCGAGGCGGTCAAGGTGGAGTCCTGCTCGCGATTGGGATCGCCCTTGATGACCGCGCTCCCCTGCTGGGTAACCTGGCCGTTGTAGCGGACGGCCGCCACGGAGTCGAGAGGGGGGCAGGAGACAGCGGGACTGCCGGCCAGCCAGGACGGTGGGGTGACATCCCAGCCGTACACCTCGGAGGTACCGGAAACGGTGACCTTACCGATCGCGGTGAGGCCCGCTTTGACGGTGATCTCGGGCTGGTTGAGCCGGACGAGCTGGGCGAGGCTCCGGGTGGCGAGCTGGGTACCGCTGGCGTTCGTCTTCGAGCCGATTGACGTGACGAGCCAGACGCTGCTGGTGAGCGCCTTGATGGTCGTCGTGGCGCCGGAATGCCCCGCCAGACTCAAACTGGGCCCCGCGGGCGGGGTCATCCCTGGCGTGATCGCGAGCAGGGTCGCGGCGCTGGTGGTCTGGACCGCCTGGGTCAATGCCGCCTGCGCCGCCTCGGCCGCCTGGTTGGCGTAGAAGGCATTCTCGCCGCTCTGTTGCTCCAGTCGCCCGGCGAAGAAGGTGCCGGCGACCAGCAGGCCGATCACCACCAGGGCGAAGATGGCGACGGCGAGCGCGATGCCCCGCTCGTCGGACAGCCGTGGACCACGCATACCGGACTCCTTGCCAGAGGGGGCGCTCATCGGAGCGCGTTCCGCAGCACGACCTGGGTCACGATCGAATCGCCCACGACCGCATTGGTGGTTCCCGCGCCGGAGACGACCGACTGATCGCTCAGACCGCGGAGGGTGACCTTAATTCGCACCTGCTTGACGTCGGTGGTGGTGGTTACCCCGTCGGCCATGAAGTATTCGAAACCCAGGCCGTCGCCGGACCGGAGGGGGCCGAGCACGGGCTGCATGGCCTCGCCGGCGCTGTTCGATTGCGCTCCGAGCCACCATTCACCGTTGGACTGGTAGAGCTGCAGGGTCATGACCTCGTAGGTGCGAACTGGCGCGTTGACCGTAGCGCTGGGCAGTGTGGCGTTTGCGGGACTGACCGCGAAGGTGTAGCCCGCGACCCCTCCAGGGCAGACGTTCCCGGAAGTGACCGAGGTGACCGAGGCCCGCGTCCAAGTGTCGTCGGAGCTCTTGTCGGCACTGCCCTCAATGAAGACGTAGAGCCCGTCCCGCGGGCCGGTGGGAGCCCGGTAGCCCATGAAGCCATCGCTGAACACCCGGACCTCGCTCGAGGTGGGGGTCTGACAGACCTGACCCATGCCGCGCATGGCTCGGTAGTTGATGCTCGTCGCGGACATGGCCAGGATGTCATTCTGGTCGGTAAAGCCGCCGGCCACGGCGTTGATCTGCCGCAGCTCTCCGGGTACCACGATCGCTCCCGTCCGCACGTTGGACTGGAGGCTCGAGCGCTCGCTCTGAGCCCGCGAGACCCGCTGGGTGGTGTTGAGCAGCGAGAAGAGCGATGCCGAGACCAGGCTCAGGAGTACGAGCGCGATCAGCAGCTCGATCAGGGTGAAGCCGCGTCGGGTACGCATGGGTTCAGCACTCCACTTGGGTGGTGATGACGTCGGTATGGGTGCCCGTCGCGGTGCGATGGGTGACCGTGTCGGTGATGGTGCCGACATTGTTTGCCTTGGTCACCACCCAATGCTCCCGGATAGAGTTGGCCCGCCCGCTGTAGCTGGGACCGCCGTTGGCGAAGCCGCCGGCGGTGCAGCGCGGGCTGGTGGAGTACGCCAGCAGCCGCATCGACTCCAGCCGCACGTTGGCCGCCTCGGCGGCCTTGGTCTCGCTGGCGCCACGGCCAACCATGCGGGTGACCAGGGCGGACGAGCCCACCAGCGCCGTGACGCCGATGCCCAGCACGACGACTGCGATGAGCACTTCGACCAGGGTAAAGCCGCGCTCGGACGTCTTCATTTCGAGACCCTCCCCATGGCGTCGATGGCCACCCAGTCGGTGTGTCCGGATCTGGTCATCCGCATGGTATCGACGATGCCGCCCCACGACATGCCACGCGGGTCGAACTTGATGGAGTCGTTGACTGTGACGGCGAGCGTGACGCCGTACCGGCTATTGAGATTCTCGACCGGGCCGAGCGTGTCCCAGGTACCCGCGCCGCCTGCTGTCTGCCGCGGCTTGGCCACGATGTAAACTCGGTTGCCATCGACCACGAGCCGAGTAATACGGTTGGTCTGCGTGGCCGCCGCCCTAGCCTTCGCGACCATGTTCACCGTCATGGTCCTGGCCCCGCGCACGTTCTGCCTGGCCATGGCCTCGTTGAACTTCGGGATCCCGATCAGCACCAGCAGCGAGATGATCACCAGCGCGGTGGCGATCTCGATCAGGGTGAATCCGGCTCGGTTGCGCACGGGCAGTCTCCTCGATGGCGACACGAACGACCCGCCCCTTTGCCAAGGCAGGACCCATACCACACGCGATGTGCTGTCAGATCAGAGAGTTATCGGCTGGACCCGGCGCCGGATGCACGCACCGCCTTGCACCCCGGCGCCAACGGTTGCGCTACGCCGCCGTGCGGACGGGGAGCCGGCGCATCTTGTAGAACAGCGTGCGCAGGCTGATGCCCAGCAGGCTCGCCGCCTGGCGCCGGTTACCGCCCGAGGCGTCGAGCGCGCGGAGAATGGCCTGCCGTTCCACGGCCTCGACCTGACTCTTGAGGTCGAGCCCCGCCGGCGTGCCGTTGCCATTGGCGGTGCCGCCCGTCATGGCGAAGTCGCGCGGCTCGAGCGGGCCGGTGCCGCCCAGCACCGCGGCACGCTCTACCGCGTTCCGCAGCTCGCGCACGTTGCCCGGCCAGTTGTGATGGCTGAGCGCCGCCAGTGCGGCCGGGGTGACGCTCACCGGGTGGCCCAACCGCTGCGCCGCCTGCCCGGCGAAGTGGGCGAGGAGCGCGGGAATGTCTTCCGGCCGCTCGCGGAGCGGCGGAATGTGGAGATGCACCACGTTGAGCCGGTAGTAAAGGTCGGCCCGGAACTCCCCCCGCTCCACCGCCTGGTCCAGCGGCTTGGCGGTCGCGGCGATGACCCGGACGTCCACCTTGCGCGACTCGCGCCCCCCGATCCGGCGCACCTCGCCCTCCTCCAGCACCCGGAGCAGCTTGGCCTGGAGCTCCAGCGGCAGGTCGCCGATCTCGTCCAGCAGCAGGGTGCCCTCGTGGGCCAGCTCGAACAGGCCGAGGCGGTCGGCGGTGGCGCCGGTGAACGAACCCTTCACGTGGCCGAACAGCTCGCTTTCGAGCAGCTGATCGGGAATGGCGGCGCAGTTGATGGCGGTGAAGCTCCGCTCGGCGCGGGGACTCATCCGGTGCACCGCGCGAGCCAGCACCTCCTTGCCGGTACCGCTCTCGCCGGTGATGAGCACGGTGGTATTGTGGCGGGCCACCCGGCTCGCGACGTCCAGCAGGTCGCGCAGGGCCTGGCTCTCGCACACCACGAGATCCTGCACCACGCCTGCGCCGAGGGTGGAGCGGAGCGCCTCGACCTCCTGGCGCAGCTTCTCCCGCTCCTCCGCCTTGCGCAACGTCATGGTGACTTCGTCGGGACGGAACGGCTTGTGGAGGTAGTCGTACGCGCCTTCTCGCATGGCGGCGAGCGCGCTGTCTTCGGTGCCGTAGGCGCTCATCATGATCAGGAGGGCCGAGCCGCCGTCGCCGCGGTAGCGGCGGAGGAAGGTGAGGCCGTCCATCTTGGGCATGCGGACGTCGCAGAGGATCAGGTCGAAGGCCTCCGACCCGGCGCGGCGGAGCGCCTGCTCGGGGTCGGGTTCGGCCGCCACCTGGTAGCCGGCTTCCTCGAGCAGCAGCGTGAGCGACTGGCGGAGCCCGGCGTCGTCGTCAACGATCAGCAAGCGCATCGGTCGTACCCGCGAGAGGCAGGAAGACTTTGAAGACCGCGCCGCCTTCCCGAGCGCGATCCACCCACACCACACCTCCGGACTCGTGCACCGTTCGGGCCACGATGGCGAGCCCGAGGCCCGTGCCGGCCCCCGGCTCCTTCGTGGTGAAGAACGGATCGAACACCCGCTCCCGGTCGGCCTCGGGCACACCGGGGCCGTCGTCCGCCACGTAGAGCAATCCCCCGGCGGTGCCGGGCGCCAGGTCGAGCCGGCGGGGCCTGGCGAGCCAGTTCTGCCGCGCGTCGGGCGCGGGCCCGTTGCGCGTGCCGAGTGCGTGCCGCTCCGGCAAACGCCGGGCCGAGGTTCCGACTGCGATGGTGCCGCGGGGGGACGCCTGCGCGGCGTTCACCACCAGGTTGAGCACCATCTGCTCCAGCGCGTGCCGCTCGCCCTGCACCAGCTCCAGGGACTCGTCCAGGTCCACCAGGAGCCGGTGGTCCTTGAGCAGCCCCTGCGCGGTCAGGAAGTCGAGCGCGGTCCGGACCGCCTGGTTCAGGTCGGTCAGCCCCGCCGCGTCGGCTCCGGCGTCCCGCGTTTGCGCACCCGGCCGCGCATAATCCAGCAGTCCTTGCACGATCCGGTCGACCCGGGCGATGGCGGTGTGCATCTCGCCGATCACCTGCGGATCACTGCCCCGCCGGCGCAGCACCTCGGTGTAAGTGCCGATGGCGCCTAGCGGATTGCGGATCTCATGGGCCACCCCCGCCGCCAGGCGGCCGATCCCGGCCAGCTTCTCGACCCGCACCGTCTGGCTCTGTGCTTCGAGCAACTCTTCGGCCATGGCGCGGTAACGGTCTGCCAGGTGACCCAGCTCGCGCGTCTCGTGCGGCTCCGGACGGGCCGAGATCTCGCCTCGGCCCAGGGTATCGGCCTCATCCGCGAGACGGTTGAGCGGCGCGAGCACCACCCGATGCACCAGATACCCGCCGAAGAGCACGAAGACTGCGGTGCTGCCAAGCCACAGGGCGACCAGTGGCCGCCAGGTGTCGGCCAGGTTCCCGCCCAGAAGAAGCACCGTATTGAGGCCGACCAGGATGACCGCCGCCGAGGTGACGAATCCCAGGTTGACCAGGAGCTCGGTGCGTAGCGACCGACGAGACCCCATCTCCTCAGTTGCACGCCACCGCGGCGTCGGCCGTGGCCGGCGGAATGGGCGGTACGTCGCCGTAGAAGATCACGCAGGTCTGGGGTGTCTTGACCGGCGCGGCTGCCTGCGCCGACCAGCCGGCCGGAGTGGCGCTCACCACCGTGATCGTCACGTCCTGGCTCGGCGTGAACGGAAAGGTGGGATCCGGGATCGGACCGCCGTAGTAGGTCCGGTTCTGCACCCAGTAGTTCTCCTGCACCGTGGCGATGTTGCGCAGGTCGGACCGCATGGCGGTGACGACCGCCTTGCCCTTCGTGTTGGCGAACTTCGGAATCGCGATGGCCGCGAGGATCCCGATGATCACGACCACGATCAGCAGCTCGATGAGGGTGAAGCCTTTGGTCTTGCTCATAGCGCGACTCCGGGCGTTTCCTGCGTCTACCGCCGCGAGGCGGGTTGGCGACTGGTCGGCAAAAAGGGCGGCGACCATGCGGGCACCGCCCTTCTTGCTGACCCTTACTGCGTCGGGCTTACCAGCAGGCCGGCGCGCCCTCGGCGATCACGACGGCGTTCGGCGAGTTGGCCGCCGGGCCGACGTACACACCGCAGGTGTTCGGCACGCTCGTGTTCGGAACCGCCGGGTTGGTGGCGGTGGCCGACCAGCCGGCCGCGTCCACGTACGTCAGAACGACCGTGTTGTCCTTGCTCGGGGTGAACGCAAGGGAGCCGGCGCCGCCGGTGCCGTTCGCCTGGGTGTAGGTCGTGCCGTCGCCGACGTACGAGCCGCTGCCGGCGTAGTCCTGGTTATCCGAGAAGAACGCCTCCTGGGCGGTCACCAGATTGCGGAGGTCGGACTTCATCGAAGCGACCACCGCCTTCTCCTTCGTGTTCGCGAACTTCGGAATCGCGATCGCGGCCAGGATGCCGATGATGACGACCACGATCAACAGCTCGATCAGGGTAAAGCCCTTACGATTCTGCATACTTCCTCCGAGTGAGTGAGCGGCGACGTGGCCGAGCCAACGACAGTGGGGTCGGGCTGGCCCCGGGGTAAGGCAATCGGTATGCCGCCCCCCGGGTGGGCCCGGTAACCACCTGACCTAGAAGCGGTTATGGTAAGGCAGACAGTCTTTGCGCCGCGGGGGCGGAGCGCACCGGAACAGGATTTTGCAAGAGCGCCCGACCGGGGGGCTGGGGCCGCCCGGCGCCCAGCGAACGGTTGCACGGTAGGGTGACCGAGCGCTTGTCAGGGCATCGGATTGCCGCGTGAGGGGGCGGAAGGGTGCCGCCGGCAAGCGAGAGGGTGCGAGGGCCGGGTGTCATCCGAGCGTGGCGAGGGATTTCCCTGCGGGGGTACCGGAACGCTCCTGAGTAGACCCCTCGCGGCGCTCCGGATGACAGGGAGGCGAATCAGCCCACCAGGCAGGTCATGGCCGCCAACTGCTCGCGGAATGGAACGAGAACGGGGAGGATGGGAGCGCCGCCGGCCACAGCCGGCTCAGGAGGATCGGTCCGGCTCTCTGACCGCGAACCAGAGGCACGCCACCCCCACCGGAATGGCCGCGCCGATCACGTCGGCTCCCATGAGCCACCACGCGCCTTTGAGCCGCGACCACAGCGGAACGTGCCCCTGGTGGGCCAGCCATACGAATGGGAGCCAGCTCCCCAGCACCGCCGCGAGCACGATGACCGGGAGCGAGCGCTGCCGAGGCCAGCGCCAGACCAGCGGCGAGATCACGGCCACGGTCGCCGCCGCGCCGAGCAGCATCCACCAGCCGTCGTAGGCGTGGAACTCGGGCATCGACTCGACCCCGGCGGTGTACATCGCCAGCACCAGGGCCAGACCCGCCCCGAGCGTCGCCAGCCCACGGGCGCGTGTCCTGGTCAGGAGCGGCGCCCCGCTCACGCCTTCACTTCCACCTGCTCTTCGTAACGGCTGAGCTTGCGGTAGAGGGTCGAGGGATCGATGCCCAGCACTTCGGCGGCGCGAGTCTTGTTGCCGCCCTCCGCCTGGAGCACCCACATGATGTAGGCGCGCTCGATGACCTCGAGAGTCGGGTTGCGGTACGACCGCTCCGCCACCAGCGGCTCCTTCCGCCGCTTGGTGATCCGCTCCGGCAGCGACGCCGCGTCGATGACGTTGCCCCGGCTCAGCACCACGGCGTGCTCCAGCGCGTTCTCCAGCTCGCGCACGTTGCCGGGCCACTCGTAGACCATGACCGCGTCGAGTGCTTCCGAGCTCAGCGCCTTGGCCTCGGCCCCGGACTCCTGGGCCAGCGACTGGAGGAACGACTCGATCAGCAGGAGCAGGTCGTCGCGCCGCTCGCGGAGCGGCGGGAGGTTGATCGCGATGACGTTGAGCCGGTAGAAGAGATCGCTCCGGAAGTTGCCCCGCCGGATCTCCTCCTCGAGGTCGCGGTTGGTCGCCGCGATGATCCGCACATCCACCGGAATCGGCTCGGTGGCGCCCACCGGGATCGCCTCCCGCTCCTGGAGCACCCGGAGAAGCTTGACCTGGAGGGAGGGCGGCATCTCGCCTACCTCATCGAGGAAGAAGCTCCCGCCCCGCGCGGCGGCGAAGAGGCCCTGTTTGTCGCGCACGGCGCCGGTGAACGACCCCTTCACGTGCCCGAACAGCTCGCTCTCCAGCAGGTTCTCCGGCAGCGCGCCGCAGTTGATGGAGAGGAACGGGCCGTCGACCCGGTTGGAGAGGTTGTGGATGTAGCGGGCGACGACCTCCTTGCCGGTGCCGCTCTCGCCCTGGATCAGCACGGTGCTCTCGGTGGGCGACACGTGCTCGGCCAGCTTGAGCACCTCGAGGAAGCGCTTGCTCTTGCCGATGGGCCGGGTGACCGTGGTCCTGTCCCGCCGGCGGATCTCCTGCTTGAGCTGCTTGTTCTCCACCCGGACCGCGCGAAACTCGCAGGCCCGGCGCAGGATGGCGACCAGCTCGTCGTTGGAGAACGGCTTCTGGATGTAGTAGAAGGCGCCCTGGTTCACCGCGCCGATGGCGCTCTGCAGCGAGGCCTGGGCCGTCATCAGGATGACCGGCGTCATCGGGTCCTGCTCCCGCGCCGAGTTCAGGATGTCGAGGCCCGATACCTGAGGCATCCGCACGTCGGAGAGGATGATGTCGTGGGCGCCGGAGCGGATCTGCTCCAGTCCCGCCTTGCCTCCCTGCGCGGTGGTGACCTCGAATCCCTCGTTCCGAAGCAGGATTCGAAGGGTATCGAGGATTCCGGACTCGTCGTCCACCACCAGGACCGAGGGCTTCTGGCTCATGCAGCGTCCTCCGCAATCATCTTGGCCGGCAGAAAGATAGTGAATGTGGTGCCGGCACCGGGGGTGGAGTCCACCAGAACCAGACCGTGATGGGCCTGCACCGCGCGCTGCACGATGGCCAGGCCAAGTCCGCTGCCGCCCGGCCGCCCCGAGACGAACGGGTCGAACAGGCGCTCGCGGATGTCCTCCGGGATCCCGGGCCCGCCGTCGCGGACCTGGAGCCGTACGGCGTGCTCCATGTTGGTGCCGTGGGGGATCTCCGCCGCGGTCACCGGCGCGACGCTCACCGTCACCCGCGCGGGACCGGTGGCCACCTGCACCGCGTTGAGCACCAGGTTGGCCACCACCCGGTGCAGCAGGTCTTCGTCGCCGTCCACCATGGTGCGGGCGCCCTCGATGGCGATCGTCGCGTCGGCCCGGCACTCGGGATGGGCCCGGATGAGCCGCACCACCGCGGTCACCACCGCGTGCAGGTCCAGCGGCTCGAAGTGGGTGGCCCGCACCCGGGCGAAGTCGAGGAACTCGCTCAGGAGCCGGCTCAGCCGGTCACTCTCCCGCACGATGAGCCCCGCCAGGAACCGCTCGTCGTCGTCCGCGTGGCGGCTCCTGGCCAGCTGCTCGACCGAGCTCCGGATCGACGCGAGCGGGTTCCGGATCTCGTGCGCCAGCGACGCGCTCAGCGCCGCCACCGACTCCAGCCGCTCCGCCCGGGCCTGCAGCTCCTGGACCTCCTTCAGGTCCGAAATGTCGGTGAAGATGGCGGTGACCGAGGGTGCCTCCTGGGTTTCCTGCCGAAACGTGGTGGTGCTGAGGCCGATGGGAAACATCCGCCCACCCTTCTGGTGCATCACCATCCCCTCGCCCCGGCTGATCTTCCGGCCGTTCCGGATCCCCGACACCACCGCGGCCCAGAGCTCCGAGGAGCGGCTCTTGAGCTGGTCGAGGATGGGCAGACCGACCAGGTCATCGCCTTCGAGATCCAGCAGGCGCCGGGCCGTCGGATTGATGAAGGCCAGGCGGCCCAGCCCGTCCACCGTAAGCACGCCCGAGCGGATATTGCGCAGGATGTCGTCCGCCTCGAGCCGGACCCGCTTGAGCTCGGTGGCGAGCGTGGCCTGCTCCATCCCCGCCTCGCGGAGGCGGTGCCCCAGCACGGCCACGATGGCGAAGACCAGGTTGAAGACCAGCATCTGGGCCCAGAACGGCGAATCCAGGACCACCGTACGGCTGAGCAGCGCATCGCCCAGGAACGCGGCGGACGCCAGCATCGCCGTGAGCGCACCCCAGGCCGGCGCCATGAGCAGGGCGTAGGCCGCCACCACCAGGACGTAGAGCGAGGGGAAGGCCGACTGCGGCTGCCCCGCGAAGTGCACGACCGTGGTGACCACCCCCAGGTCCACCATCGCCTGGACCAGCAGGAAGGCATTGCCGGCCTCCCGGCGCTGCAGGTGTACCACCCACGCCCCGTAGGCGGTGAAGGTCAGGGCGATCACCACCGACACGCTCACCAGGAACGATTCCTGGGGGCGCTCGGTCCATACCAGACCGGCGCCCATCAGCACGCCGACCGCCAGAATCAGGCGGCCGACGAAAAGCCAGGAGAGCAGGGTCCGCTGGTCCGGCAGCGAGCTCCTGCCTGTCCGTTGATCGGATGGCATCAAACCTCGGGGTGCAGCCTGGTGGAGGGGACCCGCCGAAGATAGAAAGCCGGACGTATCATTACAATCCGTATGGCCTGGTTCGTCTATCTCGCCCGCTGCGCCGACGGCTCCCTGTACACCGGCGTCACCACCGATCCCGCTCGCCGGGAGCGGGCCCACAACGAGGGCCGGGGCGCCGCCTACACCCGGAGCCGGCGCCCGGTGCGGCTGGTCCACCTGGAGCCGGCCCGGGACCGGGGGGCGGCGCTCCGGCGGGAGCTGGTGATCAAGCGACTGTCCCGGAAAGGGAAAGAGAAGTTGATGGAGCGCGGGGGCGCAGGGACGCAGGGACGCGGGTTCGAGGGCTTCTCGGAAACGGCGATCCGGTTTCTTCGCCGGCTCCGGCGGAACAACCGGAAGGACTGGTTCGAGCGCAACCGGGCGGTCTACGAGACCGCCGTACGCGATCCGATGCGGGCGCTGGTGGAGGAGATGGACGTTCGCCTGGCCCGGATCGCGCCCGAGCTCATGGGCGATCCCCGCCGCTCGGTCTTTCGGATCCACCGCGACGTCCGGTTCTCGCGCGACAAGTCGCCCTACAAGACCAACGCCGCCTGCCAGTTCTACCACCTGGATGCGGGACGGGGGGCGGGACGGGACGCCGACGGCGCGGCGGCGGGACTCTACTTCCAGCTGGCGGACGGGGAATGCTTTGTGGCGGGCGGGCTCTGGATGCCGGCGCGGCCGACGCTCGACCGCGTGCGCGAGGCGATCGACGCGGATCCCGAGGCGCTCGACCGGCTGATCCGAGCGCCGGCGTTCCGGCGCCGATTCCGCGAGCTGACCCCTGAGGCGGTGCTGACCCGGATGCCGCGGGGATACGCCGAGTCTCACCCGGCCGCCGGCTGGCTGCGGTTCCAGTCGTTCACCGCGTCCCGCGATATGCCGGAGCGGGAGGTGCTGAGTCCGCGGCTTCCCGACATCCTGGCTCGGGACTTCGCCGCCCTGGTGCCGCTGGTGCGCTGGCTCAATCAGGCGATCGGGTACTCGAGTCGCGACCGGAGGTTCTGAGCTGCGCGGCCGGATGCCACGACCTGAAGGTCCCAGCAGAACAGCCGCCGAAGAGGCGGCTTCCGTTTCCGGGGGGACGATTCGAGGTCCCGCGACGCGGCCGCTTTGGACGACCGCTCCGACGCTCAAAGCAAACTCTGCACCTGCCTGGTCAGCCCGACGTTCTGCTGCCGGAGCCGTGGCCGGCGCTTCTGATCTCCGCCCCCGAGACCTGCCGTTCCTCGCCGATATCCGGCCGGGCCCCCGTCACCATCCCCTTGACCACCTCGAACAGGACCACGGGGCGGGGCTTGTCCACCTTGAGGTAGGTCACCGACTCGACATCCACCAGGATGAGCGCGAGCCGGGGATCGTCGGGCCCGCCGTTCCGTTCCCCGCCCTCGTCGCCGAACCACGCCTTCCAGTCGGGCCGGTAAAGCTCGTGGATGGCCCGGCGGTCGCGCGAGACCGTTGCCGTGCCGCTGACCGAAACCCACTCCCGGGTGCGATCGCGGTAATAGGCGAGATTGACGTGGGGATCGAACTCCAGCTCGTCCAGCTTGTGCGACTCGATGTCGGTCACGAACCAGAGATCGCTGCCCTCCGCCTGGGTCTGGGTGGCCATGGGACGGGATACCAGGTGACCATCCGGGCGGCGGGTGGTGAACATCGCGATCTCGATGCCGTCGATCAGCTCGTAGAGATTGTCCAGCTTCTTGCTCAGGCTGGGTGTATCGGTCATGGCGGTGATCCCGTGAGATGGTGGAGATGGTCAGTGTCATCCCGAGCGGCCGGTGCAGATGTGACGTCGGGCGGAGGCATGAGCCCGGTGGCGGGAAGCCAGCCGAGACAGCCGACGGCCCAGGTGGCGAGGCCCAGCACGGCACCCGCGATGAGCGGGCTCCCTTCCCCGGCGGCGAGCCCGTACAGCATCCCGAACGTCGCCCCGTAGCCTAGCTGCAGTCCCTTCTCCGCGGCCGTTTTTCCCTTGGGCGGCACCTGGGCGCGGCGAGCCACCGGCAAGGCCGACTCAACCTGCTCCACCATGAATTCGGCCGGATCCCGGCGAATCGGAGGAAGGGTCTTTGGGGCCCAGCGGCCGCTTCCAACCAGGAGGCCCCGGAGAACGAAGGTTCCGGCAAGACCGGCGGCAATACCGGCCAGGAGCCGGACGGGGACAGTCGCACTCGCCATGAGCTTCTCGCCTCAGACACCGCGGCCCCGCCGCTCCGCGCCGGCGTAGGCCGGCTGTCCGAAGTGGCGCCGCTCCTGACCGCCATAGGCCACCCTGGCCGGCCGCCTCGCGAGCGAGCTGGGTGCATTCAGGTTCGCGCCATCGTCGACGCCGACCCCGAGCCGGCCTACCAGCTCGCCGCCCAGCCAGCCGGTGACCAGGGCCAACCCGAGCCCGATGAGGCCGGCCGCGACCGAGCCGGTGGGCGGCGCGGCCGGCGTCTCCCGGCGGAGCACCCAGTCCACCAGGAAGAGACCGACCACGATCAGGTTCCCCACGCCGTGGACCAGGCCGAGGCGCTTGGCGCGGGTGCCGCGCGGAATCGCCAGCCAGTCGATCGTGCCGGGAACGGCGGCCAGCAGCCCGCCGACCACACCGGCGGCAGTGAGGTAGGTGGCGAACTCCGCCCAGCGGGCTGCGTGGGACACCAGGGCGACGATGTCGAAGATCACCGCCGTCGCGAGCAGCCCGAGGGGAAAGACGATGAGTATGGGATGGATCGGATGACCGAGGATCTTGGCTTTGCTCTCCATCACTTCCTCCACGCAATGCGATCGCCCGGCGGACGCCGGGCTTCAGGCGCGTGAGGAGATAATGGAGGGTGGGGGGGCCCCGAGATGTGATCCAGGACCCAGGGCTCAGGAGCGTTCCTCGGGCCAGTGGTAGAGCGCCCGGTAGAGCTCCTGGTTGCGCTGGATCACCCGGACGTAGCCCCGGGTCTCCACGAAGGGGATCCGCTCGGCGAACACCTCGGGATCGGCCACCCCGCCCCGGCGCACCCAGCGCTCGACCCGGCTGGCGCCGGCGTTGTA
>Ga0310810_10002751_pt1 | contig 19008 bp, 18 predicted proteins | sample NCmetagenome_FD_207641 | JGI IMG/M metagenome (GOLD analysis project Ga0310810, IMG submission 207641) | Soil microbial communities from experimental microcosm in Duke University, North Carolina, United States - NC | ecosystem: Engineered > Artificial ecosystem > Soil microcosm > Unclassified ...
CCGGTACGTGGACGTTCGTCGTCGAGGCGCCTGGCTATTCGAAGCAGGAAGCCCAGTGGCCGGTTCGTGTGGCAGGCACGGCGCCCATGCACTTCGTGCTCGCCCGCGACCTCGGACCCATTCCCGGCGCACTGACCAAAAACATTCAACAGCAGGTCGCCGCCGCGAATGCGCTGCGTGACAAAGGTCAGCTCGATCAGGCGCTCGCCGCCTACGAGCAGATCCGCGATCAGAATCCGAAGCTCACTGCGATGAACCTAGTGGTCGGCAGTATGTACCGCAAGAAGGCGTCGCTCGAAAGCGATCCGACCGCGCGTCGCGCGCTGTTCGATCGCGCGATCGCGTCGTATACGACCATGCTCGGCGACGAGTCGTCGGCCGAACGCGCCAAAGCCGAGATCGAATCCACCCGCACAGAAGCCTCAAGCAATCGATAAACCATGCCGACGCACGCGCCGGCCAGGGCCATCCGTCGATGGCACGCCGCAATCATCATCACGCTCTTCTTTGCTGCGGTCGCTGGAGCGGCGGCCGTCGGCTGGTGGTACGCGCGCGAGTCGCCGGCGCATCAGGGTCCGATCCTGTTGATCTCGATCGGCGGTCTGCCAACGTCAGATCTCGCCTCGTACGGCGCTGAGCGTACGAACACGCCCGCAATCGACGCGCTGGCGAAAGAGTCGATCGTCTTCGAGCGCGCCTACACACATTCACCGCAGACGCTGCCAGCGCATGCATCGCTACTGACCGGACAGCTTCCACCCGAGCACGGCGTCCGCGACGAAGCCGGGTTCACGCTGCCGGCTGGTGCACGCACGCTCGCTGAACTGCTCCGCAACCGCGGCTTTACGACAGGGGCTGCGGTGTCGTCGTTCCTGCTGCGGCCGCAATCGGGATTGTCACAGGGCTTCTCGTTTTTCGACGCGGAAATCCCCGCGCCCAACGTCGACGAAGTGCCCGCGGTCGAGCGCGAAGGCGCGTTGACAATTGATGCCGCCGAGCGCTGGATTCAGATGCGCAGCGGCCAGCGGTTCTTCCTCTTCGTTCAGGTCGATGGCCGTGATGCAGACACTGCCGTCGCGAGGCTCTCGGCCGCGCTGAAGCAGCATCGTCTGTACGAGGGCTCGACGATTCTCGTGGTTGGCGATCACGGTGAAGCTGGTTCGGGCATGTCGCTCGACGACACCGCGTTGCACGTGCCGCTGATCGTCAAACAGCCGAATGGCGAAGGCGCCGGCCGCCGCGTCATCGCGCCAGTGCAGCACATTGATGTCGTTCCGACGATTCTCGATCTCGTGCGTGCGCCGGAGCCCAACGGTCTGCGGGGTCGATCGCTGCGTCCTGTCCTCGACGATGAGCATGCGGTCATTGAGAGCCAGCCGATTTACGCCGAGTCGCTGACCGCGTACTTCCGGTTTGGCGGCACACCGATGTACGCCTTGATCGGTGATCACTATCGGTATGTCCGCGGCGTGCAAGAGGAACTCGTCGCCCTGGCTCCGCCGGTTGACGAGGCAGGCGGTGGCGCATCCACAGAGGCCGGCCGTTTGCGATCGGCTCTCAACGAGATGCTGGTCGCATCCACAGCGGCACATCCTGCCCCCTTCGCCGCAAGTGACGAGGAGCGCTATGCGTTGCTCGGATATCTCGACGTCTTCCCTCAGGCTCCCTCGCCTGATGGGCCCGATGTCACGGTGCAGAGTTCCACCATCGACGCGTATCGTGCTGCGGCCACCCTCATCGGACAGAAGAAGTACTCGGCAGGGATTCGTGGCTTGCAGACGATCGTCAAGACGCAGCCACAGCTCGCCGCCGTCCACTATCAATTAGGTGCGCTGCTGTTGCGCATGGGCCGGCTGGACGAAGCGACTCAGGCCTTCAGCACCGTTCGTGAGTTGCGTCCCGATGCGGCGGCCGGTGCGATGGCGCTCGCCGACACGCTGATGCGCGCAGGCAAGACGATGCTCGCTCGGGAGCAGGCCGACATCGCGATTGCGCTGGCCGAGCACGAGGATATGCGTGTGCTCGCAGCGGCACACGAGATGGCCGCGCGCGTGGCGCTCGCGGACAAGGACCCCGAGTTGGCGACGCGGCACGCCGATGCCGCTCACACCGCGGACACCACATTGCCGGTGCCGCAGTTCGTGCGCGGACGCCTGTTCTACGACGAGGGCAAGTACGAAGAAGCGGCGGCGCAATTCAAAGAGGCTGAAGCGACGCTGCGCGAGCGCGGCGGCGCGATGGCCGACCTGCACTTGTATTTCGGCGAAGCGCTGGCCCGCCTCGATCGGTATCCCGATGCGGAAACGCAATTCCGCGAGGAACTGCATGCGTATCCGCGCAACCTGCAGGCCTACACGAGTCTCGCGATGCTGTATCGCGCGAGCAATCGCGACGCTGATGTCGAGGATGTGCTGAACGAGTTGGTGGCCGCCACGCCGACGCCAGAGGGCTACGCCGTCGCTGCCAAGCTGTGGACGATTCTCGGTGAGCGATCCCGAGCCGAAGCGCTCAGGTCCGATGCGCGGGCGCGTTTTCGCGGCGATCCGTCGTTGGCTCAGCGTGAGCAGGATGCGCGGCGATAAACAGCAGGCCGATTCCCGTCCAGATCAGATTCCTGACCTTTCGCACGACCGCAAGCGTCACACCGGCAACTGGCTGCACCGCGATCACCGGAGCCAGTCCGCCTGATAGTGCCTCGTCGATGCCGACCCTGAACGGCACGAACTTGAAGGCGACGGTGACCACTCGATTCAGCGCTTCAAAGACGATCGCCTGCGCGAGCGTCGGGCTGCGATCGCCGAGCAGCCACCGTAGTGTGAGGAAGATTTCGAACACCGCCAGCGCATGAAACGACAGATCGAGCAGGAAGACTTGTAGCAGACGCCCCGGCTGGTCGGTCGAGAACGCCAGCACTGAACGGCGCAGTCCGGCCAACCTCTCGCGCCATGCCGGCCGTGCCCCGCTCTCTTCGCGCCACGTCCCTCGCATCAATCGGAGAGTGATGATCATGCCCGCCACGCCCGCGAGCAGCGCCACGATCGCACCTTCACGCCACTCGAGCGACAGCGGGATCGTCGCGAGCGCCACGACGACGCCGAGCGCCACCATCGCGACGATCGATGCCGCATAGAGCAGATTGTCGGTGGCGAGTGAGGCGACGGACTCACCCGTCGCGAGGCGATGCCTGGTGAGAAAGACTTTGGTGGGTTCGCTGGCCACCATACCGAGTGGCGTCAGGTTGCCGATGGCGTCCCCCGCGACAAACGCAGTGAACGCCTGGCCGATAGAAAGACGACCATGCGTCGGCCCACCTTCGACAGGGCTGCGGCGGGCAGGCATGCACAGACGCCACGCGCACGCTCGCAGAAAAAACCGCGCGCCAGCAAGTCCGAGAATGGGAATGAGCCCCCAGCCAACCTGGCGGATGCCGCTGATGATCTCGCTGACGCCGGCGCGGCGGACGGCGTAGCCAAACAGGACTAAGCCACCCACCGCCGCCAGAAGCGTCAACACATGGCGACTGCGGATGGCCATCTAGCTACCTGTAATGCAAAAGGCAAAATTCAAAATGCAAACTGAAGCCGCGTGTTTGCATCTTGCCTTTTGCAATTTGCATTACCCGCGTCAGCTTGGCCGACGCGCTTCGATCTGCTTGAAGGTTTCCTCGATGAGGCGCTCGTTGTCTTCCCGGGTCACGTTCCGTTCGAGCACCTTCGAGGCGATGGCAATCGAGATGTCCACGGCTTCGTTGCGGATCTGCTGGATCGCCCGCGAGGTCTCCATCTCGATCTGGCGCTCGGCGTTCTTGATCACGCCGGCGGCTTCAGACTGCGCGTTCTGCTTCAGTTCATCGCGCAGCCGGCTGGCATCCGTGCGTGTCTGCGAGAGGATTTGCTCCGCCTGCACGCGCGCCTCTGTGAGAATCTTGCGCGACTCAACGTTCAGACGCTCGAGCTCCTGCTTCGCCTGCTGCGCATCGTCGAGCGACTTGCGAATCGTATCCTGACGCTGCTCGAGCGCAGCCAGCAGCGGCCGCCAGGCGAACTTCGCCAGCAGCCACAGCAGGATGAGAAACGTCGCGATGGTCCAGATGTATAGCCCGGGATCGGGCTGGACCAACGGGTTATTCATGACGCGTCCCTTTCGGTGTCAGCGCTTATTTGAAGACGATCATGAGGCCGCACACGACGGCCAACACGGCAACGCCTTCGAGCAGGAACAGCGGCAGCTGGACCGCGCCGTTGATCTGCGCGCTCGCGCTCGGCTGACGACCAATCGCCTCGGCAGCGCCCGCTGCGAGCTTGCCGATGCCCAGTCCGGCGCCAATCACCGCGAGACCCACGCCGATGCCGGCGCCCATGTATGCGAACTGCAGTTCCATTTCGACCTTCCCTCCGTCGCTCAGTGGTGAGCGTGAATAGCCATCCCGATGAACACGGCCGACAACAGCGTGAACACGTATGCCTGCACCAGAATCACGATCAGCTCGAGCCCTGACAGGCCGACCCCGACCGGCACCGACAAAATCACGCCGACGCCGAGTGCTGCGGCCTGGCCAAACAGCTCGAAGAAGATGAACACGAACGACAGGATCGCGAGAATCGCGATGTGTCCGCCGGTCATGTTGGCGGCAAGTCGGGCTGTCAACGCGAACGGCCGGACCAGCATGCCGAGGATCTCGAGAGGAATCAGCAACGGGTACAGCCAGGCAGGCGCGTGCGGGACGAGATTCTTCCAGTGCTGCACGAAGCCGTGCGCGCGCGTACCGGCGACGATGATCGCGAGGAACGTCACGGTGGCGAGCCCAGCGGTCACGTTGAAGTTACCGGTCGCGGTCACGCCACCGTGGAGCACGCGAGCGAAGAACGAATCCTCGGGCGCATGAATCAGCGTGTGGTTCAGAAGCGAGAGCACGTCGAAGATCGGAATGATGCCGATCAGATTCGCCGTCAGGATGAACAGGAAGAATGTGAGCAGCAGCGGCGCGTAGGTGTTGACCCACTTCTTGCCAACGTTCGGCTCGATGACGTTGTCGCGCATGTAGAGCACGATGAACTCGAGCGCGTTCATAAAGCCCGATGGAACCCGACGGTCCTGCCGCAGATAGCGACGCACGGTGACAGTGACCAGAAGGAACACGATCGCGGCCACGATCCACAGCATCAGGACGTGCTTGGTCACCGACAGGTCGATGCCAAACACCTTTGGCAAATGAATCAGCGGATGATCGACCGAGCTGTTGGACACATGCTCGATGATCACTTCACCAGGATTGAACTTCTCAGCGGCTTCCTGGGCGCCGGGCGTCTCGGCAATCTGCTCGGGCTGAAACATCGTTCCGTGTAGTGTCCGGCTTCCGCCGGACCGTCCTCTATGTGCGCTCGCGACCGGGCGAACGCATCGCGCCCATCACCAGGCGCCGCAAACTGAAGGCCTCCATCGCATGCAACGCGATGAACGCACTCGTAAAACTCATCACGAACGGCACTGCACGCAGATCCAGCACGCGCATCGCCACTGCGACGTAGACGCTGAAGAAGATCAGCTTCAGCGCAAACGCCGTGATCATCACCCGGGTCAAGCGCTCTGCCGTCGCCTTGTTGGCCCAGACATACGCCATCCAACTCACGATGGCGCTCACCAGCGGGCCGGCGATGCCCCACGCCGCTTCCGGATTCGCACGGTTACCCAGTAAGGCCGTCACGAGGATCCAGGCTGCCCCGCTTGCAGCCACCATCCACGCGACCGGCTTCACCGCCGAACCGCTTTCACTAACTCGTAGAACCCGACGACCAGGCCGAGCATGAGGCCGCTAAACGCGCCCCACGGCGCCGAACCGAACCAGCGATCTGCCGCGTACCCTAAGCCACCCAGCACGACGATGGCGCCGACGAGGGAATAGCTGGCGGTTGCGGCCGGGCCCGCCCGGTTGACGTTGTCCTGAAACACCTGGATGGACCGCGTTAGCGAGGAGCGTGAATTCTTCTTAGCCATCTCGCTGTCCGCCTCACGCGGGCCGGCCGTTCAGGCGTAAACGCACGGGTACGCTCACACCAGTCCCGGACCGCCCACCAGTATAACCCCGGTTTGTGAAAAACTTCACCAGCATATAAACCGCCCGTTCACGTGCACATGAACCGGCTGTCATCCCGATCAGCTGGCTGGTTCCCATCCAACCGATCAAGTCCAGTGTTATCAACAGCTTCAGTCAGCCCACGATCCTTGACGCTCGCTTCGACCGGGACCTATACTGCCCGTACCAGCGTCGCGCCACAGACTCACCTTATGCGCACTTCGCCCCGGCACATTTTGATCCTCGCGTTGGCGTGCGTCACCACGCTCACCGGGTTCGGAATCCGCACCAGCGCACAGAACAGAGAGACACGCGAGCGCGCGCTCTTCGTGAGCGCCGTCGACAAGGATGGCGAGCCAGTCGCCGGCCTCGGCCCCGAGGCATTCGTCGTTCGTGAGGACGGCGTACGCCGCGAAGTTCTTCGCGTGTCGCGCGCGACCGAGCCGATCGACATTGCCCTGCTCGTCGACAACAGCACAGCCGCGAGCGACGAGATCACGTTCCTCCGCGAGGCGCTCTCGAAATTCGTCGCCAAGATGGCGCCCGGCAACAACATCGCCGTGATCACCCTGGCCGACCGGCCGACGATTGTCGTGGACTATACCAACGACACCAAACGTCTCGGCGATGCTGTTGGCAGGTTGTTCTCGATGCCGGGGAGCGGCATGACGCTCCTCGACGGGATCGTCGAGACGACTCAAGGCTTGGCGCGGCGAGAAACGCCACGCGCCGTCATTGTGCCGGTCATTACCGATGGCCAAGAGTTCACCAACCGCTATTCCAACGACGTCGTTGCGGCGCTCGACCGCGTTGACGCCGCTCTGCATATCGTCGGTATGGGCCAGTTTGTCTATAACGAAGAGCACGGAATCCGCGAGCGCTCGTTCCTCCTCAGCAATGGGCCAGCCAAAAGCGGAGGCCAACAGATCACGCTGCTCAGTCCGCATGGTCTCGATCCAGCCATGCAGCGACTGGCGCGCGAGCTGTCGTCGCAGTACAAAGTGATCTACGGACGACCGCAGTCGCTTATCCCGCCGGAGCGGACCGAGGTGTCGTCCGCGAAGCCGGGCATAACAATGCGCGGGGCGCCAGCACGCGGGGAGTCGGGAGCTTGAGGTGACACGTCTTTCCATCGTCGTCGCAATCGTTCTCGCGGGTTTTACCGCCGGACTATGGGCTCAGCAGACAGCGGACCCAGCGCCGCCGCCCGCCGCTCCTGCGCAGCCGGTTGCGCCGACCCCGCCCCCTGCAGCACTAACGACTCCTCCCGCACAGCAGGCTCCGGGTCAAACACCGCCGCCCTCGGCGCAAGGCGATCGACAGCGACCGTCGTTCCGCGCCGGCATCGACATCGTCTCGCTCAACGTGACCGTGACCGACGCCTCAAATCACTACGTGACCGATCTCGCGGAGAACGAGTTCTCGGTCTTCGAGGACGGCGTCAAGCAGAACATCACCTTCTTCTCGCGCCGGCAGCAGCCGATCGCGCTCTCGCTGCTGCTCGACAGCAGTGCCAGCATGGAGCAACACATCGGCACGCTGCAGACGGCGGCCACCAACTTCATCAAGAAGCTGAAGCCGAACGACATCGCGCAGGTGATCGACTTCGATAGCCGCGTCGAGATTCGTCAGGGCTTTACTGGCAACCAGGCCGATCTCCAGAACGCCATCGAACAGACCAACGCCGGCGGATCCACATCGCTGCACAACGCGATCTACATCGCGCTCAAGGAACTGCGGAAGGTCAAAGCCGTCAGCGAAGAGGACGTCCGGCGTCAGGCACTCATCGTTTTCTCTGATGGTGAGGACACATCGAGCCTGGTGTCGTTCGAAGAGGTACTCGATCTCGCGAAACGATCCGAGACCGCGATCTACGCGATCGCGCTGCGCGGAAACGACGTCCAGGCCAAGGGCTTCCGGGAGGCCGAATTCGTGATGCGCACGCTCGCGCAAGAGACCGGCGGCCGCGCGTTCTTCCCGGCGCGCATCGAGGATCTCAACGGCGTCTATGCGCAGATTGCCGATGAATTGGCGAGCCAGTACACGATCGGCTACGTCTCGGCAAACTCGCGTCGTGACGGAGCCTTCCGGCGCCTCGTCGTGCAGACGTCGCGCGCCAACATCACGCCGCGCACAAAGAAGGGCTATTACGCCCCGACCGCCCGTTGAACGCGATCCCTCTCGTCCTGTACGCGGCCGCTGCGATTGTTTACGCGGTGCACTTCGCCAAGCGGCAGCCCGCTGTCGGCCGCATGGCGACAACGCTGTTGCTGCTCGCCGTGCTGTCGCACACCTTCGTTATTGGCATGCAGACGATGGAGGTGCGACATGTGCCGTTCGCAAGTCGCTCGCACGCGATTTCCACGTTCGTCTGGCTCCTCGCGCTTTCGTACATCTATCTCGAGCTGACGACTGACGAGCGGGCGATGGGCGTCTTCATCCTGCCGATTGCCGTCGGTCTGCAGATGATTCCTGCGTTCTCACCGGGCGTCGAGAACGCGGATCCGGTACTCGACAGTCCGTGGTTCTGGGTGCATCTGCTGTCGCTGATGTTCGCGTATGCCTCGTTCGCGCTCGCCGGCATGCTTGGGCTCACCTACATGCTGCAATTCAAGGAGATCAAGAAGAAGCATCTCGGGTATTTCTACGCACGGCTGCCATCGCTGCACGTGCTCGACGCGATGAACTCGCGCGCAGTTGTCATCGGCTGGTTGTTTTTGACAATCGGCGTCGTGGTCGGCGTGATCTGGACGGCACAGGCGCGCGCGCTGGCGCCAGGAAACTCCAACCTGCAGATGATGTCGCTGAACGATCCGAAGATTCTCTTCGCCCTGCTCACCTGGGCGGTCTATTCGTTCGAGGTCTTCGCGCGTTCGACGATGGGGTGGACCGGGCGACGAGCGGCGTGGCTCTCGGCAGTGGGCTTCATCATCGTGCTGCTGAATTTCCTGCCGGTCAGCTACTTCGTGACCACGAGCCACACATTTCAGTAATGCATCTGCTCCTCCTCGGCGTCAGTCACAAGACGGCGCCCGTGGACGTGCGAGAGCGACTCGATTTTTCGAGTCGCGACCTCGGCGCCGCGGTCGAAGCGCTGGCCACACGGCCCTCGGCGGCCGAGTCGGTCGTGCTGTCCACGTGCAACCGCTCCGAGGTCTATGTCGCCTGTGAGAACCCGGCGCAGGCGCGCGACGAGATCATTCAGTTTCTCAGCACGTTCCATTCGCTTTCGGCCGACAGCTTCACGCCTCACTTGTTTTCGTTGGGCGACGACGCGGCAGCCAAGCATCTCTTTCGCGTCGCTGCAGGTTTGGATTCGTTGGTCGTTGGCGAACCGCAGATTCTCGGACAGGTCAAAGACGCGTTTGAAACGGCATCCGGTCGCCGCTGCACGGGGCCGATGTTGAGCAAGCTCTTTCATTGGTCCTTCGGCGTCGGCAAGCGCGTACGCACAGAGACGGCGGTTGGTGAAGGTGCGGTCTCGGTGAGTTTTGCGGCCGTGACGCTGGCGCGAAAGATCTTCGGGCGCCTCGACGGCCGGCATGTGCTGGTCATTGGCGCCGGCGAAATCAGCAGCCTGACCGCCGAGCATCTCCGCGCGCAGGGCGTCGGCGACATCGTCATTACGAGTCGCACGGCTGCTCACGCCGAAGCACTCGCCGCATCCGTCGGCGGACGCGCCGCGCTATGGGAGGACGTGCCCTTGCTCCTGGCGAGCGCCGATATCGTGATTACCGCGACGGGATCACAACGGCCCATCCTCACTCGAGCGCAGGTCGAAGCCACCACTGCGCGTCATCGTCACGACCCGCTGTTCATCATCGACCTCGCGGTGCCGCGCGACGTCGAAGCGGCGGTCGGCGATATCGAACAGGTGTTCTTGTACAACGTGGACGACCTGCAGACGATCGTGCAGGAGAACCTCTCGCGCCGCAGCCGCGAGATCGCGCACGCCGAGACGATCGTCGCTGAGGAGCTGCTGAAGTTCGCAACGTGGCAACGGTCACGAGGGGCCGTGCCGACGGTCGTGGCACTGCGTCAGCGGTTCGACGCCATCCGCCGGGCCGAACTGCAGCGCCTGGACGGCAAGCTGAACGGATTGCCGCCCGAGGCTCGAGCACGCGTTGATGAAGTCACACGGCTGATCGTTGAGAAGCTGCTGCTCGAACCCACCGAACAGCTCAAAGCGTTGCCCGACGAGGAAACGCAGATCGCCTACACCGAAGCCATCAACCGCCTATTCCGTTTGCGCACCGGCGAATCGACATCGAGTTCTACCGACGCCGCGGCTGACACGAGTCGAGCCGATCGGCAAAAGTAGATGTCCACCTTGAAACTCGGCACGCGAGGCAGTCAGCTCGCGCTCTATCAGGCCAACACCACGGCGTCGCTGCTCAACACACACGCCGGCATCGATTGCGAGATCGTCGTCATCAAGACATCGGGCGATCGCCTCGCCGAAGTACCGCTGTCGGAAATCGGTGGCAAGCGGCTGTTCGTGAAGGAAATCGAAGACAGCCTGCTCGCGGGCGAGATCGATCTGGCGGTGCATAGCAGTAAGGATCTGCCCGCCGTTCTCCCGCCGCGGCTGACGCTCGGCGCTGTGCTGCCGCGCGAAGATGCGCGCGACGCGGTCGTGCTTCCTGACGGTCGCCATGCATCGAGCGTCGACGAGGTGAAAGCGCTGCTTGGGCCCGCACCGAAGATCGGCACCAGCAGCGTTCGGCGCATCGCTCAGCTGATCGCATTGTTTCCGAATGCCCGCTTCGAGCCAATCCGGGGCAATCTCGATACGCGACTGCGCAAGCTCGACTCGGGCGATTATGATGCGCTGGTCCTGGCCGCTGCCGGCTTGCGTCGTCTTCAGCACGCACACCGGATTTCGACGGCATTGCCCGCCGATGCCTGCGTGCCGGCGCCTGGCCAAGGCATCATCGCCATCGAAATTCGCGAGGACGATCGACGGACGCGTGAACTGGTGAGCACCATCAATGACGCAACAGCGGGCGTGGCACTCGACGCGGAGCGAGCCGTAGTCGCCCGGCTCGGCGGCGGGTGCCAGATGCCGATCGGCGCATATGCGACCGTTGCGGCCGAGACGATGACACTCGCGGCGATCGTGATCGCGCTGGACGGTAGCCGCGAAGTCCGGGCCACTGCCTCAGGCTCAGTGCGGGAGCCTGCTGCGCTGGGAATCCAGGTCGCGGATTCGCTGTTAGCTCGCGGTGCGGATACCATTCTTGCCGACGCACAGAAGGTATCGACCGAAACGAGCGAGCAACCATGAAGAATCCGGCCGTCTATCTGATAGGTACCGGCCCGGGTGATCCCGGGCTCATTACCGTCCACGGACTCGAGTGTCTTCGCACCGCGGATGTCGTGATTCACGATCAACTGGTGCCGCAACGGTTGCTGAAGCACGCGCGACCTGGCGCCGAACTGATCAACGTCGGCAGCGCGGCGCGCCAGCCCATGGCGCAGGAAGCCATCAGCTTGCTGCTTGCCGAGAAGGCGCGCGAAGGGAGCCTCGTCGCACGACTCAAGCGCGGCGACCCGTTCGTGTTCGATCGCGGCGGCGAGGAAGCGCTGTTCCTGCACGAGAACGGCATTCCGTTCGAGGTGGTGCCCGGTATCCCGCTTGGGATTGGCGTGCCGGCGTACGCAGGCGTGCCTGTCACGTATCCAGGTGGCGGCGACACGATCACGCTGGTGCGCGGCTACGAAGACGAGCGCCGCACGCCGCCCGACATCGACTGGGCGAGTCTCGCCAAACTCGAAGGCACGATCGTCTGCTACGCCGGTGCGCAGCAACTGCCGCGCATGCTCGACGCGATGCAAGCCAACGGTTGGCCCAGCGACGATCAAGGCGTCATCGTCTACAACGGCACACTCACCAGTCAGGAGACGGTGTCCGGCACGCTTATCGAACTGCTCGAGCACTCGCGCGAGCAGCCGCGGCGTGGACCGGCCATTCTCGTCGTCGGGCGAGTGGTCGGGTTCCGCGACCACCTGCGCTGGTTTGACGCGCGTCCGCTGTTCGGCAAGCGCGTGCTCGTCACGCGCCCGCGCGATCAGGCGGCCGAGATGGTCGATCGATTAACGGTGCTGGGCGCCGAGGCGATCGAAGCGCCGATGATTCGCATCATGCCGCCGCACGATCCCGATCCGTTGCTGCGAGCGGCGGCCAATGCGAGCGCCTTCGACTGGATCGTCTTCACCAGCGCAAATGCCGTCGAGTCGTTCATGACCGCGTTCCTGGATGGCACGCGCGACATCCGAGCGTTGAACGGTCCGCGGCTGTGCACCGTTGGCAGCGGCACGGCGGAGCGATTGGCCCGCTACGGCATCAAGGTCGATCTCATTCCGGACGAATTCCGAGCCGAAGCCGTGGTTGAGGCGATGACACGGGACGGCAGCATCGTCGGCACGTCGGTGCTCGTGCCGCGAGCCGACATCGGACGCGACGTCATTGCCGAGGGACTTCGCGTCGCCGGCGCGATGATCACCGACGTCGTCGCCTATCGGACCGTGCTCGAAGAAGCACAACAGGATGGCGGCCCCGACATCTATCGGATGCTCCTTGACGGCCGGATCGACGTCGTCACGTTCACGAGTCCGTCGGCGGTTCGCAACTTCTCGGCAATCTATGGCGCCGAGCAAACCATCGATCTGCTCAAGAACACGGTCGTCGCGGCGATTGGTCCGGTCACGGCCGATGCCGCAACGCAGGTCGGCCTGAGCGTCACTGTGATACCCGCGGTCTCGACGATTCCGGCACTGGTCGATGCGATCGCGATGCACGTGAGCCAGGGGAGGCCTGCGGTTTAAGATCCGGTTATGGCTGTCACAACCCGGACTTCGCTTTCGCTGACGCGGCGTCCACGCCGGCTCCGCCGCACCGAGGCCATTCGGTCGCTGGTCCGTGAAACGCGGCTCACGCCGGACTGCTTCATTTACCCGCTGTTCATCTGTGCTGGTGAGGGAGTGCGTCGCGAGATCGGCTCGATGCCTGGCGTCTTCCAGTTATCGGTGGACGAAGCCGTCAAGGAAGCGGCAGCCACGAAGACCGACGGCGTACCGGCGGTCATCCTCTTCGGCCTGCCCGAGAAGAAAGATCCGGAAGGATCTGCAGCCTACGATCCCGACGCGCCGGTGCAGACGGCGGTACGCGCACTCAAACGCGAGGTCCGCGATCTGGTCGTCATGACCGACGTCTGCCTCTGTGAGTACACCTCTCACGGTCACTGTGGCATCGTCGAGGGCGATGAGATCGTCAACGACATCACCGTCGATCAACTCGTGCGAGCGGCACTCTCGCACGCCGTGGCTGGCGCCGACGTCGTCGCGCCGTCAGACATGATGGACGGCCGTGTTGGCGCGATCCGCAAGGCACTCGACGAGCGCGGTTTCGATCGCACCGCGATCATGTCCTACGCCGCCAAGTACTGCTCGGGGTTCTACGGTCCGTTCCGCGAGGCCGCTGAATCCACGCCGCAGTTCGGCGATCGGCGCAGCCATCAAATGGATCCTGGCAACGTCGCCGAGGCGCTGCGCGAAGTAGAGATCGATATCGAGGAAGGCGCCGACATCGTGATGGTAAAGCCGGCGCTGCCGTATCTCGATGTGCTGGCGAAGGTCAAAGACCATTTCGGCTATCCCACCGCCGCCTACCACGTCAGCGGCGAGTACTCGATGTTGAAGGCTGCCGCGCAGCGTGGCTGGCTCGATGAGCCGCGCGTGATGATGGAGTCGCTCATCGGCATCAGGCGCGCCGGGGCGGACATGATCATCACCTACTACGCGCGTGACGCCGCACGCGCGCTGTAATGCAAGATGCACAAGTCAAAATGCAACTGGTTCTAGATTCGCGCGCTCTGGTTCTTCTTTGCATTTTGCCTTGTGCATTTTGAATTACACCGTATGAAGAATCCGACACGTTCGAAGAAGCTGTTTGCTCGAGCCAGCCGAGTCCTGCCCGGCGGCGTGGATAGTCCTGTTCGCGCGTTTCAGGCCGTCGGCGGATCGCCGCTGTTCATCAAGAGCGGCGCGGGCGCGATCATTCAGGACGTCGATGGCAACCGCTTCATCGACTACGTGATGTCGTGGGGGCCGTTGATTCACGGCCACGCGCCACGCGGGTTGGTGCAATCGATCACCGCGGCGGCACGACGCGGCACGAGCTTCGGCGCACCGTCACCGCTCGAGCACGAGCTCGGCGAACTGGTGCAGCGTCTGATGCCGTCGCTCGAGCGGGTTCGATTCGTCAGCTCTGGGACTGAAGCCGCGATGAGCGCGATCCGCGTCGCGCGCGCGTATACACGGCGAGACAAGATCATCAAGTTCGAAGGGTGTTACCACGGGCACGCGGACCCGTTCCTCGTGAAGGCCGGATCGGGAGCACTGACACTCGGCATCCCGACAAGTCCTGGCGTGCCTGCCCCGGTCGCCGCTGACACGCTGCTCGCCCGTTACAACGATCTATCGTCGGTCGATGCTTTGTTGCGAGAGCACGAGGGCACCGTCGCCGCGATCATCGTCGAGCCGATCGCGGGCAACATCGGCGTCGTTCCACCCAATGACGACTTCCTCACCGGACTACGCGAGCGGTGCACGCGCAGCGGCAGTCTGCTGATCGTCGACGAGGTCATCTCCGGCTTCCGCGCGCAGGCCGGTGGCGCGCAGGCGATCTTCGGCGTTCAGCCCGATCTGACGTGTCTCGGCAAGATCATCGGCGGCGGTCTGCCCGTCGGCGCGTACGGCGGACGCGCGGCGATTATGGAAATGGTGGCACCCGCGGGCCCTGTCTATCAGGCGGGCACACTCTCGGGCAACCCGGTGGCCATGACAGCCGGCCTCTGGGCGTTGAAACGGCTGACACCCAAGCTGTATCGGGATCTCGCGACACGAGGATCAATGCTGGCCGCCGGACTGGCGCAGGCCGCGCGCGAAGCAGGAGTGCCTGTCCAGGTGAACGCCTTTGGCTCACTGCTCACGCCGTTCTTCACGTCCGCGCCGGTGCGTGATCTTCAATCGGCGATGGCGGCGAACACTGAAGCGTACGGCGTGTTCTTCAGAAGCATGCTGAAGCGCGGCGTGTATCCCCCGCCATCACAGTTCGAGGCGTGGTTCCTCTCCGCGGCGCACACCGACTCACATGTGAAGAAGACGATTGCCGCCGCACGGGCGGCCATGAAAGACGTCGCCAGGGCGCGTTAGCGCCCTGGATCGTAGAGGCGGGTCTTCAGACCCGCCTTCGTCATCGCGCCGGAGACGCGATGTACGCGGGCGAGTCCAAACGCACGCGCAGCACCGAACCCTGCGGTAGCTGCACTTCCTTGCCTTCGGTCGCCGCGATCGTTCCGCCGCCACCGATCAGAATCCCCGCCATCGCGCCTTTGAAGCCACCGAGGAGGCCACCGATGACGGCGCCCACACCCGCGCCCGTCCCGATGCGCGCCGTCTCACCCTTGATGCCTGAGCCTTCGATCGCCTGCGACACCGTGCCGCGAATCGCGTACGCCTGGCCGTTCACCGTCACCTGATCGAAGCTGACCGTCATGCGCGCGGTGCGATTCGTGCGCGTCGCGGGCTCGACCTGCGTGATCACACCTCGCATCAGCGACCCTGCCGGAATCACCACCCGGCTGTTCACACCGACATCCACGAGCGTCGTCGCCTCGAAGCGATCCTCAACCTGATTGGTGCCCGAGTTCAGCGCATTCTGCAGACGCACATCGATTTCTGTGCCGACCGGAATCTCCACAGCGCCTGCAGGCCGCGTTGAGGCCGTCGAAGACGTCGACGTCGTTGACGATGAGGCCGCCGTTGATGGTGCGGGGGCCGGCAGCGATCCGGAGGCAACGGTCGTCGGCTTCGATGGTGCCGGGGCCGGCGCAGCCGCCGACGAGGATGGCGCTGGCGCTGACGATGACGATGAGACCGGGCTTGGCGACTCGCCACGTGCGCGCGAACGGAGGTCGTCGATGCGATCGCGCACGTCCGCGTACTCGCTTCGTGCCAGCGTGCGCTCCTTGCGCAGCTTCACCTTCAGGTACACCACTTCGTCGCGCAGATCATCGAGCTCGGTCTGGAGTTGCGTCGCGCGAGCGGCGTCGCGGCTGCGGGCCTGCGCCAGATCACGATCGGCGAGGTAGATGTTGTCCTGCAGGCGTTGAATATCCGCCTGCGTGACTGTCGTGCTCTGCTGAGCAGCAACCGGTGCGGCCAGACCTGCGATCAAGACTCCCAGGAGGAGCCCGCGACGAATCGACATCATGGTGCCTCTCTTCTGAACAGCGCGCGCAGGGCGCGGGCGTGTAGTGCTCGAGCTTGCCTCTGCTAATTACGCCACGGCATGAGGCGCTCGATCCAGCTAATCCGTGTGAGGTCGTTGTAGATGACCGTCACCATCAGCATCATCAGCACCACGAAGCCGGCCAGCAGCATCTTCTCTTTGACCTGCATGCTGAAATCGCGGCGAGCAATACCTTCGAGCGCCATGATGAGGATGTGACCACCGTCGAGGACCGGAACCGGCATCAGGTTCAGGATTCCGAGATTGATGCTCAGCATAGCCATCAACGACAGCAGCGTGATGAACCCTTCCTGCGCCGACTCGCCCGAGAGCTGCGCGATGCCGACAGGGCCCTGCAGCTGACGCACCGATGTTTCCCCAGTGAACAGTCCCGCCAGCGTCCTGAAGATGATCCCTGAGGACTCGATGTTGTGCTCAATACTCAGCTTGACGGCTTCGAAGGGCCCTGGCTTGAATGACTTCGTCGGCTCCTGCAGCTCGACGCCCAGCCATCCTCGCGAACCGCGCTGCTCCGGCGTCGCGGTGAGCGTTTGTTCCTGGCCATCGCGGCGCACAGTCACCTGAATGGTCTTGCCGCCGCTGTGAGAGATGACGTCAATGAGCTGCGCGCGTGTGGCCATCGCTTCGCCATTGACGGCCAGGATCACGTCCTTCGCCTTGAGACCCGCCTGCTCGGCGCGATCGCCGGCAATCACGCGCATGATCTCGGGGTTCGCTTTCGGCTGCACGCCGATGTCGCTGACTTCGTACTTGCCCTCGGCGACCGGCCGCACGTTCATCGTGAGGTTCTGACCATCTCGCAGAACGGTCACGCTCATGTCACGGTTTGGCCGGCGCAGGCCAATCGCCAGCTCGAGATCCTTCCACGTCGCGATCTGATCACCTGACACCGTGATCACGCGGTCGCCCGGTTTGAGACCTGCCTGCTCCGCCGGCGAACCCGACACAATGGATCCAATCAGCGCGGGCTCATCGAAGTAGACCGGCTGACGGACGCCCTGGATGCCGAGCACGAATGCCGTGACCACGACCGCGAGCAGGATGTTCATCGCGGGGCCGGCGAACAGAATCTGAAAACGCTGCCACTTGGTCTTGGAGAGGAATTCGTCTGGATGGCCGGAGCGGGGGTCTTCGGGATTCTCACCCGCCATCTTCACGTAGCCGCCGAGCGGCACTGCGCTGATGCAGTACTCGGTATCGCCGCGTGTGACCTTCAGAATCTTGGGGCCAAACCCGAGCGAGAACGTCAGAACCCGAACGCCGTGCCGTCGAGCCGCAAGGAAGTGTCCCAGCTCGTGGACGAAGATCAGCACGCCGAGCACGAACAGGAACGCCAATATGGTGATCAAAAGCAAAACCTCAGACTGTTAATTCTAACTCGGCGGCCATTTCACGGGCATACTTCCGGCCCCAGGCATCGACGCGCCGCACTGTCTCCACGGATGAGACGCCTTCGACGGTATGCGCGTTCATCGTCCGCTCGATCACGGTGGGAATCGCGGTGAATCCAAGCCGTCCATCGAGAAACGCGGCCACGGCCACCTCATTCGCGGCGTTCAGCACCACGGCAAGCGTCCCCTCGGACCGGAGAGCCCGATACGCAAGCTCCAGACAGGGAAACCGCTGGTGATCCGGTGGATGAAACTCGAGGCGCCCGGCCTTGCTCAGGTCGAGGGATGGAAGCGCACCGTCCCATCGCTCGGGGTATGAGCATGCGTACTGAATGGGCAGCCGCATATCAGTCACACCGAGTTGTGCAATGACCGATCCATCGAGCAACTCCACCATGGAATGCACGATCGACTGCGGATGGATGACGACTTCGATCTGATCGGCACCGACACCGAACAACCAGTGGGCCTCGATGACCTCGAGGCCTTTATTCATCAGCGTCGCCGAATCGATGGTGATTTTCCGTCCCATCTGCCATGTGGGATGACGCAGCGCCTGATCGGGCGTGACCTGCTGCAATTGAGACGCGGTCAAATCGCGGAATGGTCCACCAGACGCGGTGAGTATCAGCCGTCGAATTTCCGTCTGTGTTCGTCCATGCAGACATTGGTGGACGGCGTTGTGCTCGCTATCGACGGGAAGGATCGCCACGTGATGTTCGCGGGCCGCGGCGGTCACCAGCGCACCGGCCATCACCAGCACTTCCTTATTGGCGAGCGCGATCGTTTTCCCGGCAGCGATCGCGGCGAGCACGGCCTCGAGACCCGCGGTGCCAGATGAGGCGCAGATCACGATGTCCACCGACGGATGCGTGGCCACCGCGACGAGGCCGTCCGCGCCGCCGGTCATCGTTACGCCTGCCTGTGCGCCACACGCCACACGAAGACGATCGACACCCTCGCTCGTCGCCATCGCGACGATCTCAGGCGTATAGCGATGCACCTGCTCCGCGAGCAGTGGAGCGTTGTCACCGGCGGCAAGCGCCACCACTTTCAATCGATCCGGATGCGCATCCACCACGGCCAGCGCGCTCCGGCCGATCGAGCCCGTCGAACCGAGAATGGCCAGTCGCTTCACGTAACGTTTCGAATGTAGAGATAAAACGGAGCGACCGCAAACAGAAGCGCGTCGATACGATCGAGCACGCCACCGTGGCCTGGGATCAGCG
>Ga0310810_10002752_pt1 | contig 19006 bp, 17 predicted proteins | sample NCmetagenome_FD_207641 | JGI IMG/M metagenome (GOLD analysis project Ga0310810, IMG submission 207641) | Soil microbial communities from experimental microcosm in Duke University, North Carolina, United States - NC | ecosystem: Engineered > Artificial ecosystem > Soil microcosm > Unclassified ...
GCATCCTCCCCAAGTCGATCGCTCACAAGGGAGATGAGCTGCTGGTGCTGATGGAAAAAGGACCTGAAGGTTCGGCACCCGCCGACTACCAGGTGCTCGCCGCCGAACGCACGGGCACGCTGCAGAAGGAGATCAGCCAGGCTGCGATGAACGGCTACACGCTGATCGCGCTTGCCAAGCGAGGCGAGCACGTCGCGATTCTCGAGAAAGAGACGCATTAGGACGACCGCGAGACGCACGGCCAGCCGGTCGCGGCGTCGAGGTCGGCTGCACGGCGGCCGCGCTCAATGTAGATCTGCAGTCCCTTCGTATCCGGAACCGGAATCTTCGCGAGCGGCTCATAATGCTGATCGACGTACGCCGCGACGAGCGGAAGCGCCCTACGAAATCCGTCTTCTTCTTCGAGCGCGACGATGACGAGCGGGACCGACTGCGCCTGCATCCGCGCGATTGCTTTCCGCTGATCTTTTTCTGACGCGTAGAACGCCGGGCGATACGCCATCTGTCCGCCAGCGAAGCCGCGATTGGCGAGAACGAATACGTCAGGCTGGAGTCCCGTCATCACGAGCCGATCGCGCGGCGACGTGCAGCGCTCGACGTACGCGTAAAACGGAAGCAAGGCCTCCGAATTTCGACTGGGCACATGACTGCCCTGCGGCATCGTCTGCTGCAGCCGCTTAGTGAGATCGTCGATGCGCTCGCTCACTGCGCCGGGGCGATTCAGAATGCCGGCGCGATTCAGCTCGCCAGGCACATCGGCGACGACCGACACCGCCTTCGCCGTCAGCACAAACATCGCGGCTGCGACAGTCAGCGCGACTCGACGTTTCGTCGTCGCGCGCACATCAAACGCGACACCGATCAGCCATGCGCCGAGGATCGCCGCGGGAACACTGGCATCAGGAAGACGCGCGGCCAGCGGCGTGCGGATGAATCCCATGTTCATCGCGATCGTCATGAGAGCGATCGCCGCTACGCCCGCCGACTCGCCAGACCATTGCTCGCGGCCGTCGCGCGCGCGCCGCCACGCGAGCCACAACGAGGCGAGCGGCATCGCGTAGAACAGATAGAACAACCAGACTTCCCAGTTCACCTGGTCCGCGACCGCACCGCCGGACAGATCGAGCCGCGGAAGCGAACGAAGCACCGTGCCTTCGGCTTCTGCACGTGAAAACTCGAGCGCCGGTTTGAGGTAGTCGATGAGCCCGACCTCGTACTGCACGAAGATGACCCACGGCAACACGAACAGCAGGACCGCAGCGATGAAGATCGCGGCTCGTTTCAGACTCGCCTGGGTGCCCTCTCGCGAGGTACCGAGAACGACCGCGACAAACGATCCGGCGCCGATGTACAGACCGTGATCATGACGGAACAGAAACGCGACGACAGTCAGCGCGGCGAGCAGCACGGCTCGCCGGTGAGTCATGTGCCGCGTCGTGACGACGAACGCCCAGGATGCAATCGCGTAGAGCAGGATCTTGGGATAGCCGAACGATCGCGGATTGATGCCGATCTCGAGCAGCGTCACCATCAACGCCAGCGCGATCGAGCCTGATAGCCGCGCCGCCGCCGCCAACGTAAAACCAGCGCCGATGGCGAGAGCGTTGGCCACAACGAGCAGTTCGACCCAGAGCTCGCGCCCAAACAGCGACCGCGCGACCGCAGACACACCGTACATCAGCGGCCATCCGGGATCGACGAAGTCGCGGATCGGCCATTCGCCGAACACGATCTGCTGTGCCCCGGCGAGGTAGATGTAGTGGTCGTTGTTGAAGCCCGTGAAGGTGAGGAACCGCCAGGCCGCGGTCAGCAGCGCAACGGCAATCGCGGCGCAGACCACGAGCACTCGATTACGAGACATGGGTCGCGGCGAGTATAGCGTCAGGTGTAGTGTCCGGCTTCAGCCGGACCTCGGTGTAGTGTCCGGCTTTAGCCGGACCTCAATCCTTGTAAGGATCAAACAGATCCGCGCCCGCCATGACGACGATGAGAGGCCGAAGCGTGTGGAGGACTTCAATGGTCCCCTTCTGCGCAGAGAGCACGTCGGGCAGACGTCGATAGACGTGCGGACTCTCGTCGAGACCACCGCCACGGAGGACGACGCCCTTCTCCTTGACCCAGTCCTCCATCATGCGCGGCGAGACGGCGCCCGGCTTGATCACCTTGCCGGTGCGTCGATTGATCTTCCCGGCTGCCGCCGCGCGCGACATGACTCGGCCGGCGCCGTGCACCGTCGAGAAGAGCGCTTTCCGCTGCAGTTCAGCCAGCTTGTCGTTCTCTGCATGCGTGCCCTGCACGATGACGGCATCGTCGCCCATCGAGCCGCCGACGAAACCCTTCTGACCCGGGAAAGCCGGCGTGGCGCCTTTGCGAACGACCACCACTTCTTCGCCATCGTGCTCTTCACGCCACGCGAAGTTGTGATGGTTGTGCACGAGCTCGAGCTCGCCTCCGCCGATCAACGAGATCACCTTGCGTGCCACCCACTCGCGACCGGCGTATGCGTACTCGCCGGCGAGCGTCATGAGCGCCCAGTAGTCCTGCCCCATCGGCTTGTCGAGCGAGAGCAGCGCCTCGCGCTCCGGCACACGCGCGCCCCACTGCTCACCCTGCGACATGGCGAGAAAACCCGAGGCTATCGTGTGGCCCAGACCGCGGCTTCCGAAATGGACGCCGACCCAGATGGCGTCGGCTTCATCCACGAACACGTCGACGTAATGGTTGCCGCTGCCCACCGTGCCGAGCTGCTTGCGCGCCTTGTTGCGAAGCTCGTTCCGCGCATGATTCGGGATGGCGTCCCAGGCGGTCGACTCGAACAACGGATGATCGATGGGCGCATCGTCGGCGCGGTTCTTCCGGCCGATGCCGAACGAGATCTCGTCCTGAATCGCGTCGGCGATCTCACCGAGGCGGTTGAGGAGATCAGGCGAACCGGCTCGCGTGAGGTCGGTCCGGATCGCGGCATTGCCGCAGGCTATATCGAACCCGACGCCAACGACGGAGACCTGCTCGCGATAGGCGGCGACGCCCCCAATCGGCATGACGTAACCGAGATGACCGTCGGCCATCAACGCCGCGCGCTCAGCGCGGCTCGCGACATCCTCGAGCTGCGCGAGCGTATTCGGCTCGTGCTCACCAAACACTGCAGTGTTCTTCACGACACCCTCATCTCTCAGGCTACGAACGGCCAATCTCGACGCGGACCACATCACGTCCTTCTTCGACGACAGCGATGCGGATGTCGAGGAAGTGACGAATCACCTCGATGTTCGTCAGCGTGTGACGCGACAGGCCCACGGTTCTGAATACACCGCCGTCGCTCAACGCAAGCACAGTCAGCAGCTGATCGGCCAGGTGAATACCGACCGGCGCTGCGGTCGCGATATACCGACGCATGTCCTTGACCGCCTGACCCGCGACGGCTTCGGCAGCAACACCCACTTCGCCGAAGCCAGTGGCGATCTCGGTCACGTGCTCCGAGTGAAGCTCGATCAGCACGACATTGCCAGGACCCGCGGCATCATCGACATTCACGACCGAGCCACACTCGGGAGCCCAGTTCAAGCCGCCAAGCGCGACCCGCACCTCTCGTTCGCCGATATGGCGTGGCAGGTTCGCCACGATCGCCGTCACGCGCCGCGCGACGACATCGCCGCGGTTCACCAGCTCGAGGCCACCGAGTGCCTTCGCCGGACGGACGGTGACCGCGAACGCGCCGCCACCGGCGGGATAGAAACCGGCTCGCTTCAGCGTCGTCTCGACTGTCGGGCCAAGCCGATTCACGAGCGGCAGGAACGCACGCTGCAGGAAATTGAATGGCGGCGCCCAGGGATTGTGCGTGCCCCCTTCAAGGACGAGCGTGGACTCGCCTGACGCCAGCAGCAGCGGAGGAAGCACCGTCTGCAACACCAGCGTCGCGCTCCCGGCCGTCCCAACCGCGAAGCGATAGTTGCCAGAACGAATCGCCCGCGGCTCGAACGTGAGCGTCGTCGATCCGATGGCATCGCCCTCGACCTGCGCATCGCCAACAGCAGTCGCCGCCTGGACGGCGGTGAGGTGCTGCCGGAGCAAACCTGGCTTCGGACGTTTGCTGCGAATGTTCTCGACGCGAAACGGGCGTCCGGTCGCAATCGACAGCGCCAGCGCGGTCCTGAGGACCTGTCCGCCGCCTTCGCCGATCGATCCGTCGATCGTGATCATCTTGTCGATTCTCGAATACGCCTGCATCGCTCGCTCCCTGCGGCCGGCGTGACGACTTACCTGCACGCCACGCCGGCCTTGCCGCACGCCTGCCAATCGCAGGCTCGGCACTGTCTAGAGCAGGCGATGTGCCACGGCGCCGATGGCGAGAAACATTGGCCTTTTCGCGTGGAGCGGCGATCGAGCGCGAGTCAATCGTATATATTAGGCTAGTAATTAATCTTTAATGCTAGTTAGACATAAGCTGGTTGTAATTGGACTGGTCGGGTCCGCACTCGACGGCGGTCAGGGACCGAACCGCTGGAGCCGGTGGCGGCCGACGGTCGATCTGGTCCGCCACGACGATCTGGTCGTCGCGCGATTCGAGCTCCTGCACACGAGTCGCGAGCGCACGCTCGCCCACGTTGTCGCCGAGGACATGCGATCCGTGTCTCCGGAGACCGAGGTGCGGACGCACGTCGTTGACTTCGGCGATCCGTGGGACTTCGGCATGGTGTACGAGAAGCTGCACGAGTTCGCCGAAACCTATACCTTCGATCCGGAACATGAGGAGTACCTCGTTCACGTCACCACAGGGACGCACGTCGCGCAGATCTGTCTCTTCCTGCTGACCGAGACGCGCTACATACCCGCACGCCTGATCCAGACGGCACCGCCACGCCGCCACGACTCAACCAAGCCGGGCTCGTTCAGCATCATCGATCTCGATTTGTCGAAATACGATCGGCTCGCCGCACGTTTCCAACAACAGCAGCGGCAGGACCTCTCGTTTCTGAAAGCGGGCATCGACACACGCAGCCGTGCCTTCAACGAGGTCATCGCCCGCATTGAGCAGGTCGCCGTCGCCTCTCGTGCACCAATGCTGATCGCCGGACCAACGGGAGCCGGGAAGTCAAAACTCGCGCGCAGAATCTACGAGCTCAAAAAGCAGCGACAGCGTCTCGCCGGACCTTTTGTTGAAGTGAACTGCGCCACGATCAGGGGCGACGCGGCCATGTCGGCGCTGTTTGGCCACGTCCGCGGCTCGTTCACCGGCGCGGTACGCGATCGCCCTGGCCTGCTGCGCTCTGCAGACGGAGGCGTGCTCTTTCTCGACGAGATCGGCGAACTCGGCGCCGACGAGCAGGGTGTGCTCCTTCGCGCCATCGAGGAGAGGCAGTTCCTGCCGCTTGGCGCAGACCGCGAAGTGCGCAGTGATTTTCAGTTGATTGCCGGGACCAACGCCGACCTCACCGCACTCGTTCGACGTGGCCGCTTTCGTGAAGACCTCCTCGCACGTATCAACATGTGGACATTTCGCCTACCGGGCCTGGCCGAACGCCGCGAGGACGTGGAGCCCAACCTCGAACACGAGATCACCGCCTCGTCAACGGTCACCGGTATGCGGGTGTCGATGAGCCGAGAGGCGCGTGCGCGGTTCTTGACATTCGCGACCTCGAGCGACGCGCGATGGCCTGGCAACTTCCGGGACTTCAATGGCGCCATCCTCAGAATGGCCACGCTCGCACCCGGCGGACGCATCACGACTGAGATCGTGGACGAGGAGATTCGACGGCTGCAGGCCTCGTGGCGAGCGATGGAGGATGCCGATCTTGGCACGGACCTCCTCGAGGCGCTGCTCGATTCCGAACGCCTCGCCAACATCGACGAGTTCGATCGCCTGCAGCTCAAGGAAGTCGTACGCGTTTGCCGATCCTGTGCATCGCTGTCAGAGGCAGGGCGCAGGCTGTTCAGCGTCTCCCGCACCAAGCGGGCGGCGACAAACGACGCCGATCGTCTGAGGAAGTATCTCGTCAGGTTTGGATTGGACTGGAAAACAATTAAGGCGGAAAGCCAATCGCCAGCTTGACCGCCGAATACTCGGGATGCACGCGACCATCAGCAGCCCGAATGATCAGCGGAGGCTCGAGCCAGGTTCGCTCGCGCATGGCGTCCGGCAGATCGTGCCGGGCCATCATGAGAAATAGTCCAACGAGGGGCGCCTCTCCTTCCTTGAATGCCACGGGCCGACGCCGAACGATGGTGAGCTCGGCGTGTCGAGCCGCCCGTTCAATTCGCTCACGCTGCTCTTCAGGAAAGACACATGCGAACACGCCGCCAGGCGCGAGGTATCGTGCAGCGACGCTCGCGTAATCCGCGATGTCGCCGCGCAGCTCGAACCGGCACGCCACCTTCTGCGGATGGTCACCGTGTATGCCCGCGTCGAGCGGGAAGTACGGTGGGCTTCCGAGGACCAGGTCAAAGCGCTCGTCCTCTCGTAGAGGCGCGTGTTTAGACGTGCCTTGATCACGAAAGTCGCCGTGGCGAATCTCGTATCGCGCTTCGAGCCCGTTATACGCCGCCGACTTGCGTGCCAGCCTGACACTCTCGTCCTGCGCCTCAATCGTTACGACCATGGCACCGGGCAGACGCCACGCCGCGATCATCCCAACCGATCCGATACCCGAGCCGAGGTCGAGAATCGATGACGCTCGCGGCGCCCACGTCGTCCCGTACCACGCGGTCAACACGTCATCGGTCGAGAAACGGTGACCGTCGCGAAGCTGGAAGATCCGGAAATGGCCGCTGATCGCGTCGAGCGTCTCGTCGGCAGGAACGTCCGGCGATGACGCCGCACCAGGCGGAATCGGGCCGGGTTTGGCCCAACCCTTGAAATGAGTTTCGATGACCACGGCGAAACTCCCCTGTAATGCAAAATTCAAAATGCAAGAGGCAAGAAGACACCCGCTATTTGCATTTTGCATCTTGCATCTTGAATTACGAAGATCTCATCGTGCGAAGCCTTCTTCCCCGTCTCCGCGCCTTCGTCCTTGAGCGGCACCCCTTCGCGCTCCCGATCGTCGAGCGAACGCTCGAAGACGTCACCGCACCCGAGACGGATCGACAGCCGGCAGCCATCGAGCAGTTCGCGCAGCAGTTTCGTCGTGCACTCGGCCAGGCGATCTCAGGCGTTTCCGCCGCGGAGATTCCCGAGACGACACCCGGCGTGTCGGCGCAGACGCGATTGAAGGCAGCCAGTCAGGAACTGCTCGAGGACGTGGACGGATTCTTCGCGCGGGCGGCGATCGCCGCCTCTCTCACCGTTGAGGAACGGCGCGAGATCCTGCGCGGTATGGTGTTGACGCGCGCTCTCGACAATCGCCTCAAGCAACTGTTCATTGGCAGCGAAGTGCAATTCGAAGGCGTTCCGTTTCAAGGCAAGGGGTTTCGCTCGCTCGGACAGGAAGCGATCTATGCCGCCGCGATTCGGCTGCGGCGCGGCGAGTCGTGGCGCGATCGACAGCGCGGCTGGCGCGGCGACGTGGTTGGTCCGATCATCCGAGACCTCGGCGTTGCGCTCGCCATGCATCCAGAGCCGGCGACGGTCCGCATGGTGCTGAGTGCCCAGATGGCCAAGCAGGGGCCGCCGATGGACGGAAAGGATCTGCACATCGGCGACTGGGAGTGGGGCGTACTGCCGGCAACGGCGCCGCTATCGGTGAGCACGATGTCGATCGCCGGCATCGCGCTCGCGTTCTGGCGCGAAGGATCGCAGCGTGTCGCCGTGTCGTTCATTGGCGATGGCGGATCGTCGCTCGGTGAGTGGCACGAAGCGATCAACCTCTGCGCCGCCAAGCGGCTGCCGGCAATCTTCTGTATCGAGAACAACCAGATTGCGCTCTCGACGCCGCTGTCGTCGCAGTCAGCTGTGCGCGTCTTTGCCGACAAGGCGCGCGGCTATGGGATCCCCGGAATCACGATCGACGGCAACGATCCGGACGAGGTAGCCGCAGCATTCACGTGGGCGGCGGACCGCGCGCGGGCAGGTCTCGGACCGGCGCTCATCGAGCTCGTGACGATGAGAATGGGCGGTCACGCGCATCACGACGACATGCTGTATGTCGGAAAAGAGAACGCGCCGTCCTGGAACTATCCATCGCTATCGCCTGGTGCGTACGCCGACCGCGACGGCTACGCCCGATGGACTACAAAGGATCCGATTGCCTCCTACGCTGCACGTCTTCAAGCGGAGAAGGTCATCGATCAAGGTGGTCTCGAAGACCTCAAGACACAAGCGACCGAGCTCGTAGACAACGAAGCGCGCGCCGTGATCGACGCACCATGGCCGAACGGCGAAGACGCAGCGCGTGGCGTATTCGCTGACGATGTGCCGCGAGTGCGCGTCGAGCCGCTGGATCCGCCGACACGGCTCCAGGTGAATCTCGATCCCGATTTGCCTGAGCTGGACGAAGGGTTCCCGTTCGACAAGAAGGGTCAGACATTTCTCGAGGCTGTCGCGCTCGGTGTCTCCGACGCGATGCGTTCCGATCCGCGCGTCTTCGTCTACGGCGAGGACGTCGGCGGACGATACGGCAATGCATTTCTGCTGCTCCGTCCGCTCCTGCAGGAATTTGGCGATCGCATCATCAATTCGCCGATTGCCGAGAGCGGCGTCCTCGGCGTATGCGTCGGTGCGGCGCTCGCCGGGCAGCGACCGATCGGCGAAATGCAGTTCAACGACTTCGTCGCCAGTGGCTTTAATCAGCTCGTCAACAACGCCGCGAAGATCCGCTATCGATGGGGCGGCTCGGTGCCGATGGTCGTGCGCATGCCGTGGGGAGGGCTGCGCCATGCGGGACCGTATCATTCACAGAACACTGAACCGTGGTTCTATCGCACGCCTGGCTTGAAGATCGTCACGCCTTCGACGCCCCAGGATGCTCGCGCCCTCATGGCGGCTGCTATCGCCGATCCGGATCCGGTGCTCTATTACGAGCACATCGCGCTCTATCGTGATCCGCGCATCAAACAGAATCTGCCGACGGCTGCCCCCGCGCCGCTTTCCTTTGGCCGGGCGGCGTTGCGCAGACGCGGAGACGATCTCGCCATCATTTCCTACGGCGCCTACGTCCACGCCGCGATGCGTGTGACCGCCGCGCTCGCCGCAGATGGCATTCACGCCAGTGTGCTCGATCTGCGAACGCTGGTGCCGCTCGACAAAGACGCGGTGCTGCAGGTCGCGCGTCACTGTAACCGTGTGCTGATCGTGCACGAAGACTCGCGCACCGGCGGCATCGGCGAAAGCCTCGCGGCGATCATTCAGGAAGAGGCCTTCGAATCACTCGACGCGCCAGTGCGCATCGTTGGGGCACTCGACACACCGGTGCCATACTCACCGCCGCTCGAGAAATACTTCCTTCCGTCGGAAGCCGACATCGAACGCGCCGCGCGCCTGCTGGTAAGCTACTGAACACCAATGTGGATTTTGAGGACCGTGACCGAAGGTCTGCCGGAGAAGACCTTCCGTATCCTGCCAGGGAATGAACGCACCATCGGTCGCGCGACTGGTGCTGACTTCATCATTGATGCGGCGCTGGTCTCGCGTGTGCACTGCCGCGTCAGCGCGCTCGTCGGCGGCGAGCTGGAGATCAAAGATCTCGAGAGCACAAACGGCACCTACGTGAACGGCGAGCGCATCGAAACCGCGCGCCTCATATCAGGCGACCGCTTGCAGGTAGGACGAGTCGAGTTCGTGGCACTGCGCGACGAGTAGCCACGAACGGGCTTTTACCTGGTGCGCTTCGTGGCGAAATACTCCAGCACGAAGTCATTCGTCTCGCGCTCTCGTCGAATCGTGGTATCAGCGCCGTGGCCCGGGTGGACGATCTTGTCGTCGCCGAGCGGAAACAGCACGCCCGTAATCGACTCCATCAGCACGTCATAATCGCCGCCCGGGAGATCGGTCCGGCCGATCGAACCGGCAAAGAGCGTATCGCCGACGAACAGGTGCTCACCCGCCGCGCCTGTGCGCCCGATCTGGAGACACACGCCGCCGGGACAATGGCCCGGGGTGTGATGCACGCGCACCTCGTAGTCGCCGAAGTGGATCGGCGTCATGTCGTAGAAGATGTCGATGGGGGGCGGTTGGCTGACCTTGAACCCGAACATCGCGCCCTGCTGCACGGTGCCTTCATAGAGGAACAGGTCGTCACGATGCAGGTACACCGGCACGTCATAGGCGTCTTTCGCCGCACGGACGCCGGTCACGTGATCGATATGCGCATGCGTCAAGAGGATCGCCTGTACGCTGACGTCCAGGTCGCGTACCGCACCCATCAGCTCATCGACCTCGTCACCTGGATCGATGATCACCGCGTCGCGAGTGCGCTCGCAGCCGACGACGAAGCCGTTTTTATAGAAGGGCGCAACCGCCCGAACCTCGAGAAGCATCTGTAGACTATAGCGATGATCGTCTGTGCGATTGACGACCTTCTTTTCTCGATCAAGATCTCGACCGCCGCCAAGCAGCTCGGCGTGAATGTCTACTTCGAGCGCTTTCGTGACCGGCTGCTGCCGACGATCCGCGACAAGCAGCCGTCGCTCGTCATCTTCGATCTGAACAGCTCTCGACTCGATCCGATGACGGCGATTGCCGCGATGAAAACCGATCCCCAGCTGCGGACCGTGAAGACGCTGGGCTATGTCGCGCACGTGGATTCAGACGCGATTGCGACGGCACGTCAGGCGGGGATCGACCAGGTGCTGGCGCGCTCGGCATTCACCGCGCAACTCGGCACGATCCTGGAGAACGGTAGAGATTGACGATGGACGAGGGACGATTGACCCATTTAGTGACGATTGCTCAAACAATCCGTCAATCGCACTTCGTCAATCGTCAATTCATCGAAGCACTAGCCACGCCAGCAGCGCGACGACGAGGATGACCGCGGCCACGAGCACGACGCGGCCGACACTGGTCGATGACGCCTGCGCCAGTTCCTCTTCTTCTCCGGCGACCCCAAGCTGATCGAGCACAGCAATCGACGCGCGCAACTCGCCGGCCAAGCCGACCGCAGTCTGATACCGGTTCGCCGGATTCGGCGCCAGCGCCTTGAGGACGACGGCGTCAATCTCCTTGGGCACTTTGGGATTGGACGCGCTCGGTGCTGACGCGCCTCGATGCATCGGCCTCCGGGTCGTGAGCATCTCGTAGAGGATGGCCCCCACCGAATAGATGTCCGACCGATCGTCCGGCCGCTGCCCATTCGCTTCCTCAGGCGATTCGTAATCATGCAGCCGCGCATCGCGGCCGGCATGATCGAATCCGCCCTGCGCCGCCAGCTCGAACGCCGGAATCTTGGCGCGGCCCTTGGCGCTAATCACGATCGACTCCGGGCTGAGACCGCCGTGGACGAATCCCTGGGCATGGGCGTCGGAAACGGCGTCGGCAATGTGAATCGCGATCTCGACCGCTCGGCGCACGTTCATCGCACGGCCCGCGGCTTCCGCGCGGAGCGACTGTCCTTTCTGGAACTCGAACGCGAGGTAGACGCGACCCTCGTGTTCGCCGACGTCGAACAGCGTCGTCACGTTGGGGTGCGACAGACTCGTCAGGCCGCGCGCTTGAGTGATCAGCGCGGCGGGGTCCGAGGTGAAATCTGCGGGCAGCAAACGAATCGCCACCGTGCGGCCGGCCTTGGTGTCGCGCGCGCGATACAGATCGCCAGGACCGGAAGGTTCGAGCTGCTCGAGCAGGTTGTAATGGGCAACGACACCGATTGGTGTGGGCGATCCGCTCATGGGCGATCGGACTCGATCACGCTTTGCACGAGCTCCTTGGCGTCGCCAATCTGCTCCAGCACCAGCGCGATATCCATCGTCGGTTTGCCGGGCGTGCGCGCGCTCTGACAATACACGCCGTGTTGACCGACCATCGCCAACGCGTCGGTGAGCAGGTCGAGCGCAACGGCCAATCGGCCGCGCGACTGCCCCATCATCAACTCGTGCTTCTCCAACTCATCGCTGTGCTTGTCGAAGACAGACATCACTACATTGTTGATTATTGATCTGTGATTGGGGATTGGTTGTTGATTGAGGATTGCTGATTGGTGATTGGTAATCGGGAGCTTCGAGAACCTGTGGTACGGCCGCGTCGAGTTACCCCCAAATCAAACATGTCCAATCGCCAATCGCCAACGAATCCACAATCAACAATCACCAAATCGACAATGCTCTACTTGCGTGGTGGCTGCGCCGGCCGGATTTCGACGCGGCTCGGGAGACTGCGCGACGGATGCGCGATCAAATCGACGATGACCTCGGCAACGTCATCGGGCTGCAGTGCCCATTCAGACTTGGTGTTCGAAAGCCCGCCGAAGCCGGTGTTGACGGAGCCTGGCAAGACGTACGCGACGCGGATGCCGTCGTACCGCACTTCCTGCATGAGCGCCTCACTGAACGCATTCAGCGCCGACTTCGACGCGCAGTAGGCGGCACCATTCACGAACGCGTTCTTGCTGGCGAGGCTGCTGATGTTGATGATCCAGCCACCTCCACGCGTCTTCAGGTGCGGCAGCGCCGAGTGACAGCAATAGAAGACGCCGCTCACGTTGGTGTCCATGATGCGGTGCCATTCATCGACCGTCATCTCCGAGACCGGACGGAAGACGCCAACGCCTGCGTTGTTAATCAGGATGTCGAGGCCGCCGAATTGCGCGGCGGTTTTGGCAACAGCCATCTCGGCTTCCGCGTAATTCCGCACGTTCGCCGCAATCGGCAGCACGCGGCTGCTCGCCGCGTCTTTCGCGAGCTCTTTTGCGGCCGCTTCGAGCCGTGCCTTGTCGGTCGCCGTGATCGCAACAGAACCGCCCTGAGTGAGAAGCGCTCGCGCGGTGGCAAGCCCGATCCCTCGCGAGCCGCCGGTCACGAGCGCAACCTTGCCGGTAAGTGGACTCATCGCTCCACTAGAATACTCCACGGGTTCATGACGACTATTTGCGTCCTCGGCGCCGGAGAGATTGCCGGCGCTGCCGCACATGCGCTGGCGCGCGGCGAACGCGTCTCACGTGTGCTGCTGATTGATGCCGACGGCAAGGTCGCCGCGGGCAAAGCGCTCGACATTCAGCAATCGGGCGCTGTCGATCGCTTTCACGTGCGACTCGACGGCACCGACGATGTGAGCCGAGTGGCTGGTTGTGCGGCTGTGATCGTGGCCGATCGGGTCGGTCGTCCTTCAGCAGAATGGCAAGGAGACGATGGGCTGGCGATGATGACGCGAGTGGCGTCGTACGCCAACGACGCGCCGATCGTGTTTGCGGGGGCGATGCAAGCAGAGCTCCTGCGTGCTTCCTCTCGTGAGGCGCACATCGCACGCGAGCGTCTCGTCGGCTCGGGACCCGAAGCGCTCGTCTCCGCCGTGCGCGCAATGGTGGCGATGGAGGCGCGCTGTTCGCCGAGCGAGGTTGACCTCACGGTGTTGGGCACGCCGCCGTCAGGATTCGTCGTCCCATGGAGCGAAGCCTCGATCGGCGGATACAGCCTCGAGCGTGTGCTGTCGCAGGTCGAGCTGGCGCGGATTGAAGCTCGAGCCGCGCGTCTCTGGCCGCCGGGACCATTTGCACTCGGGCTTGCCGCAGCGCGGGTCACCGAGGCGGTGGTGCGTCACTCGCGGCGGGCCTTCAGCGTCCTAATGGTGTTGGGCGGCGAGTTCGGCGTTCGAGGACGTGTCGGCGCGATGCCGGTCAACCTGTCGCCCATGGGGATCGCCAATACCCGCGTGCCAACCTTAAATACACGTGAACGTGTGCGGCTCGAAACGGCTCTCGGTGCGTAATAGGATCAATTCATGAGAAAAGCCCTGGCTGCGGTCGGATTACTCGTTTTCGCCGCAACGCTCGTCCACGGCGAGAAGGAGATCGAACCGGACGCGCTGCTCGGGCATATCAAGTTCTTAGCCGCTGACGATCTGAAGGGGCGCGCCAATGGGTCCGAGGGACTGGAGCGAGCGGGCGATTACATCGCCGAGCAGTTCAAGTCGGCGGGGTTGCAGCCGGGAGTCAGCGGTAGCTGGTTCCAGCCATTCGAGCTGAACGCCGGACTCTTGATCGGCCCGACCAATTCCCTGTCGTTTCAGTCGCGGGGCAAGTCAGTCACGCTGACACTCGGCACGAGCTATTACCCGCTTGCGGCGACGGGCAGTGACAAAACGCCTTCGGTGAAGCTCGATAACGTGCCGCTGGTGTTTGCAGGCTATGGTCTCGCGGTCCCCGAGCTGGGGTACGACGACTACAAGAACATCGATGTGTCGGGCAAGGCAGTGATCGTCTTCACACACGAGCCGCAGGAGCACGACGCGGCCAGCCGCTTGAACGGCACGCGGCCGATGCCGCAGACGTCGCTGAATGCGAAAGCGCAGCTGGCGTTGAGCAAGGGTGCGCGTTTGTTGATCGCTGTATCCGATCCATCGCACCGCTATGACGAGGGACAGTTCTCCCTCTTCAAGAGCGATCCCGATGCTGACGATCAGGGCTTTCCCGTCCTTCGCGTCAGGCGCACCGAAATGCAGCCGCTGCTGGACGCCTGGCGTCTCGACGCCACCGCGCGCCTCATCGACATGGATCTGGTCCCGAGATCGGAAGCGTTGACCGATGCGACAGTGAACTACACCGAGAGCATCAGCAAGAATCGCAAGACCGTACGCAACGTCGTCGGCATTCTTCCGGGAAGTGATCCGGCTCGCGCGCGCGAAGCCATCGTCATCGGCGCGCACTACGATCACGTCGGGCTTGGTGGTCGTCTGTCGCTGACTCCCGATCGCGTCGAGATCCACAACGGCGCCGACGACAATGCATCGGGCACCGCGTCGATCATTGAGATGGCGCGGTCCGCTGTCGCGGACCGTGCGCGATTTCCTCGAACACTGGTTTTTGTGGCGTTCGCTGGCGAAGAGCGTGGACTACTCGGCTCGGCGTACTACGCCTCGCATGCCGCCTTCCCGATCGACAACACCATCGCCATGCTGAACCTCGACATGGTCGGCCGCGCCCGCGGCGGCGTAGACGTCAGCGGACTCGACGTCTCTCCGTCGATGGAAGCCGATCTGAAGGCAGCGGCGACTGCTGCCGGTGGCGGGTTGCAGATCAAGCGTGAAGGTCCCGGCGCCGGACGAAGCGACGACTCCAACTTCCTCGATCATCGAATCCCGGCGATCAATTTCTTCACCGGCTTCCACGCGGACTATCACCGTCCGAGCGATGACTGGGAAAAGATCGACGCGCCGGGAACCAAGCGGGTCGCGACGCTCGCGCTGGAGCTTGCGGCCCGCCTGGCAGAACGCGCCTCACGGCCAGAGTTTGTCGGGAGTCAGCGTTAGGAATACGCCGGCGTCGGGCGATGCAGTCCGAGGCCGCTGCGGAACACTTCGAGCTTCTCGCGCAGCATCAACCGCCCGCGATGCAGACGCGACTTGAGCGTCTGATCCTTCACCTTCAAACGGCTGCTCGCTTCCTCGGTCGTCAGTCCTTCGATATCGCGCAGCATCACCGGCGCGCGATAGATCTCCGGCAGCTCACGGACCGCGGCGGCCAGCGCCTCACGCAGTTGTGCCCGCATCACGTGTTCATCGGGCATCCGCGACCAGTCAGCCGGCTCGGCCATCTTGCGCGCCTGCTCGCCACTCGAATCGAGCAGCGCCTCGACGCGGTCGCGCTCCTGTGCGGCGACACGCGCGGCGCGATTCTGACGCAGCCGTGACATAGCCGTGTTGAACGTGATGCGGTAGATCCACGATGACAACGCGGCATCGCCGCGAAAGGCGTGAATCTTCCTGTGCACTTTCAGAAGGACGTCCTGCGTGACTTCTTCGGCGTCCTCCCGATTCTTCATGTGACGCATCGCGAGCTGTTGGATCCGTGGGCCAAAGCGCACGGCCAACTCCCGGACCGCGGCCTGATCCCCGGCCTGCAGTCCAGCCACGAGACGTCGATCCTGGGTTCTGTCCATGGGGTTCGTTCCTCTGCTTTTCAGAACACCGACCATTTCGGTCTTATTCCCAGAACTACCGAATCCGCCGCCCGCGGACTTCTTGGGGTCTGGCCCAGGCCCGGCCTGGACCTGACCCGTACCTGGCCCGTGGCTGACCCTCAGGCCCAAATCGCTGTGCGGCCTAGGGTTACGGCGGGCGTTGAAAAGGATGATAGATACTGGGCCACCGCATGGTCCTGGTGGCCATCCTCGTCGTCATCGCGCTGATCCTCATCAATGCCGTGTATGTCGCGGCTGAGTTTGCGGCGGTCAGCGTCCGGCGAAGCCGGATTCAGCAGCTCGCCAACGACGGAAATCCGCTGGCCGCCTGGCTGCTGCCCGTCCTCGAGCACCCGGAGTCACTCGATCGCTACATCGGGGCGAGCCAGATCGGCATCACGTTGTCGAGCCTGGTGCTCGGCGCCTACGCGCAGCAGACATTCGCGGTCTGGCTGACGCCATCCTTCGCCCAACTCGGCGGCCTTCAGCCGGTGGCAGCGCAGACCACGTCGACAGCGATCGTGCTCCTCACGTTGACGACCGCGCAGGTCGTGTTCGCCGAACTCGTGCCGAAGCTGGTCGCACTGCAGTACCCGACGCAGTCATCGCTCTACACCTTCCTCCCGATGCTCGCGTCGTTGTGGATCTACCGTCCGTTCATCAAGTTCCTCAACGGATCAGCGCTGCTGCTCCTGCGTGTCATGGGCACGCCGTATCAGGCGCATCGTCACATCCACTCGCCGGACGAGATCGAACTCCTCATCGCAGAAAGCCGCGACGGCGGACTGCTCGAGCCCGACGAACATCGTCGTCTGCAGCGCGCGCTGCGGCTGAATCTCCGTCAGGCCAAACAACTGATGGTGCCGCGGCGCAAGATCGCGGCGCTCGACATCAACACGCCACTGCACGAAGTGATCGGGATCATGGCGCAGAGCCCGTTCTCGCGGCTGCCTGTCTATCGCGATTCACTCGACAACATCGTCGGCATCCTGCACACGAAGGAACTCGTGCGATGGTTCGTCGGCGAGGGTTCAAGGTCGACGCTCGCCGATTTGATCCGGACCGTACCAAGCGTGCACGAGACCGTCACGGCCGATCGCGTGTTGCGCGAGCTGCGCGAGCGCCGATCGCATCAATCGCTCGTGGTCGACGAGGCCGGCGGCACATCGGGTCTGTTGACGCTCGAAGATGTGCTGTCGGAGCTACTCGGCCACGTCGGCGATGAGTTCAAGACCGCGCACCCTGCAGTCGAGTCGCTGCCCGACGGTCGCGTGCGAATGCCAGGCGGAATGACCGTTCAAGACGCGTCCGCAGCGTTGGCCACGAGTTGGGACACCGACGCAGCGACGGTTGGCGGCATGGTGATCGAAGCGCTCGGGCACATCCCAGTGCCGGGCGAGCGCATCTCAGTCGGCGAGTACGACTTCGAGATCGAGCGCCTGGCCGATCGGGCCGTCGAGTCGGTCATCGCTGTCAAGCTGCCGACGCCGCGTGACGAGGACGACGAATCATGACCGAGGTGCTCGTCCCGATCTCGATCATCCTCGGCCTGGTGATCCTCAACGGCCTCTTCGTCGCCGCCGAGTTCGCCATCGTCGGCGCTCCGAGAGCGAGCATCGAGCACCAGGCGGCGCAGGGCAGCCTGCTCGCCCGCAACGCCCTGCAGATTCTTGAAGATCCGAAGCTGCAGGATCGCTACATCGCGACGACGCAGATCGGCATCTCGGTCGCCAGCCTGGGACTCGGGATGTATGGCGAGCACTGGATAGCCGACCACATCGCGATGTGGCTCGGCCCGCTGGAGACGACCGGCTGGATCGCCGCTCACACCGTTGCGAGTGTCATCGCCGTCGCCATCCTCACCTATCTGCATATCGTCTACGGCGAGATGCTGCCGAAGGCGTTGGCGCTGCAGCGGTCGCAAAAGACGATTCTCTACATCTCGCCCGTGATTCGCGCGCTCGAGCGTGCGCTGCTGCCGCTCGTCGTGTCGCTGAATGCGTTCGGCACCGGGTTGCTGAAGCTTGTCGGCATCAAGCGGCAGCGGGTCGAGCGCGAGCGTTATCACACTGCCGAGGAACTGCAGTTCATCGTGCAAGAGAGCGAGGAGGGCGGGCTGCTCCGCGGCGAGTCAGGTCAGCTGCTGCGCGACCTCTTCGAGTTCGGCGATCGTACCGCCGGTGAAGCGATGGTGCCGCGCGTCCTGCTCGTCGGAATACCAGTCGGCGCCGAGCCCGACGAGCTTCGCGCGATCGTCCGCACGCAAGCGCACACGCGTTATCCCGTCTACAGCGGCGACCTCGATCACATCGTCGGTAGTCTGCACATCAAGGAAGTGCTGCGGCATCTGATCACGAATCAACCCGTCACGGCGCGCAGCGCGCGGGCGCTGCCGTATGTGCCGGGACCGACGCCGGTTGACGAGGTCCTTGCCGCCATGCGCCGCTACCGCGCGCAGATGGCGGTGGTGATGGATCAGCACGGCGGCACGGCCGGTCTCGTCACGATGGAGGACCTCTTCGAGGAGGTCATCGGCGACATCGAAGAAGGCCGCGGCCGCGCGGCGATTGTCCGCGAATCCGATGGCAGCGTTCGAGTGCGCGGCACCGTCAGGCTCGACGAGATCGCGAAGGCGCTCGACTGGCCGCTCGAGCATCCGAAGGTGACGACGATCAGCGGTCTGGTACTGCTCCTGCTCGGACGTCCGGCGCAGCGTGGGGACGTGGTGACCTGGAATCAGATTCGCGTCGAAGTCACGAGAGTGGCTGGCCGTGGTGTCGCAGAGGCGTTGCTGACGCGGACGGATGCGTCATTTTCCTAAGACGTAGTGGCTCTGGACTCAGAATCCGAGACTAATCCCTCGATCTGCGAGAGCCTCGACTACAGCGGCAATGGGATTCGCTAATGCGCGACCTGGGCTACCAGCAAAGTGCAATCCAATGATCCGACCGTCGTCGTCCGATACCCAAAGCGCGCCAGAATCCATCTCTCCCGTCTTGAACTGAGTCTGGTGACCAGGTCTAGG
>Ga0310810_10002753_pt1 | contig 19005 bp, 15 predicted proteins | sample NCmetagenome_FD_207641 | JGI IMG/M metagenome (GOLD analysis project Ga0310810, IMG submission 207641) | Soil microbial communities from experimental microcosm in Duke University, North Carolina, United States - NC | ecosystem: Engineered > Artificial ecosystem > Soil microcosm > Unclassified ...
GCCGGCGCCACCATCGTTTGCGACGGCGGCCAGATGGTCGCGCTGCGGGGTTAGATCACGCTATCCGCGTCATGGCCGGGCTTGTCCTGGCCATCCACGTCTTGATAAGGGCAAGAAAGGCGTGGATGCCCGGCACAAGGCCGGGCATGACGGTGCTATTGTCGTGCTTGTATCGTTTGGACGAGTATCGCAATGGACTTCTCCCTCTCCCCCGAAATCGAATCCCTCCGCGTCCGCGTCCGCGCGTTCGTCGAGGAGCACGTGCTTCCGCTCGAATCCGACCGCGGCAATTTTTCCGAGCACGAGAACATCCCCGACGCGCGGCTCGCTCCGGTGCGCGAGAAGGCCAAGAAGGCCGGCCTGTGGGCGCCGCAGTCGCCCAAGGAATACGGCGGCATGGACCTGCCGATGGTGGCGTGGGCCGTGATGTACGAGGAGGCGGCGCGCTCGCTGTTCGGTCCGCTCGCCTTCAACTGCATGGCGCCCGACGACGGCAACATGAACGTGCTGAAGAAGCTCGGCACCCCCGAGCAGAAGGAAGAATGGCTCAAGCCCATCGTCGAGGGCAGGGTGCGCTCGTCGTTCGCCATGACCGAGCCTGCGCCCGGCGGCGGCTCCGATCCGAGCATGATCAAGACCTATGCGGAGAAGCACGGCGACAAGTGGAAAATCTACGGCCGCAAGTGGTTCATCACCGGCGCTGCGTCCGCCTCGCACTTCATCCTCGCGGCGCGCACCTCGGACGACAAACGCAAGGGCATCACCACGTTCCTCTATCACAAGGATCAGCCCGGCTGGAAAATCGTGCGCCGCATCGACATCATGGGACCGGAGGAGCACGGCGGCCACTGCGAGCTGGAGTTCGACGGCCTCGAAGTGCACGAACGCGACATCTTGTCCGGCATCGGCGACGGACTGAAGGTCGTGCAGGTGCGGCTCGGCCCGGCGCGGCTGACGCACTGCATGCGCTGGCTCGGATGGTCGAAGCGCTGCATGGAGATCGCGCAGGAGTACGTCAACCGCCGCGAGGGCTTCGGCGTCAAGCTCGCCGACCGCGAGAGCGTTCAGATCAAGCTCGGCGAGGTCGGTCACAACATCCAGATCGGCCGGCTGCTCGTCATGCACGCGGCGTGGAAGCTCGACCAGGGCGACTACGCCCGCAAGGAAGTCTCGATGGCCAAGGTGCACTGCGCCAACATGCTGCACCACGCCGCCGATGTCGCGATCCAGCTTCAGGGAGCGCGCGGCTATTCCAAGGACACCATCGCCGAGTGGGTGTATCGCGCCGCCCGCGCCGCGCGCCTGGTCGACGGCGCCGACGAGGTGCACAAGATGGTGCTGTCGAAGCTCATGCGCGAGGAAGGCCGCGACTTCTGGCGCTGGAGCGCCGGCAACCGAATCTAAGTCGGCGCAGTGCTGCCGGGCAATTTGGCGGCCTCTTTACTGCACCACTACGGTTGTCCCGACCGATACCCGCTTATAGAGATCTGCGACGTCTGCGTTCCTCAATCGGAAACAGCCGGATGATTCCGCCTCACCGACCGAATCCGGATCGTTCGAGCCGTGGATCCGGTAGAGCGTACTGCCGAGATACATCGCGTGTGTGCCAAGCGGATTGTCCGGATCGCCGCCCTTCATGTGCCTCGGCACATCTTTTTGCCGCGCGATCATCTCCGGCGGCGGCGTCCAACCTGGATTTTCTTTTTTTGCGGTAATCTTGTGCGTGCCCTTCCACTGGAAGCCGATCCGGCCGACACCGATGCCGTAGCGTAGCGCCGAGCCGCCGCCTTGAACGAGATAGAGCCGCCGCTCTGTCGTGTTGATGACGATAGTGCCCGGCGCGTACTTACTATTATAGCGCACGGTGGTGCGGCCGAGGTCGGTGCCGTCGAAGCCCAAGATGTTGTAGCTGCCCTTCTTCGTCGCGCCGCCACGCAGCATGTCTTGCCGCTCGTTGTCGGACTGGGCTTGCGCGAGACCGACGGGACCAAGCAGGGCGACGATTACAGCCACGGTGGCAACACGACGTGTCAACACGAGTTCTATCCATCCAGATGGAATTGGTGGCGCTGTAGGGATTTAACCTACGGTTTCTCCTGTGCGAAGGCAATTGCCCCAGCCACGACGCGGTCGAGCCCGCACGTGGTTTCGCTCAGTGGGCCGCGTCCGCTTTATCTCAACAAGCGACCGACAGCAGACCGTCGCTGATGTCGCTTGAGTGCCAAAGGAAGACATCCGGCGTTTAGGCGTCGTTGTGGTTTTGGCCGCCCTGGCAGGTCAAAGCAAATGTTTGTCCTTAAATCGCAAGTTTTCATCACCCGGTCTTAGTACCTCAGGCGCATCGGGCGGCTGTCTGGACGCCGCGGCTCAAGCCGCTTTGTCACACGCCCCGAACATCAATCCAGGAGCATCTCAATGGTGTTGCGCCTGAGCGCCGCCATTTGCGGCGTTGGAATCATCGTTTTTTGTTCCCCCGCCGCGATGGCTCGATCCAGAATTTGCGCCGGTCATTCCTGTGCCGTCGATCGACCTGCCGTTGGCACGGCGATCGTTGGCGTCGTGGGCACGGCGATCGTCGGCGTAGCATCGATGTACAATCCGTTTCGGCCCGGATATCGAGAGGGAGGCGCAGGAACTGCCTCGGGCGAGCGCTATGATGCGTCGGCGTGGACAGCTGCGATCCAGATAAGCCTGCGCAAAATTTTTGGCGGGGTCCGTCATGGAAAAAGCCCGAGTTATGCCCTGGTCGAAAGTGTGAATAAAAAGGTGATCGTCAAAATAAATGATGTCGGGCCGCTGATGCCGGGTCGCATCATTGACTTCAACGAACGAACAATGCGCCATTTCGATCCAAGCCTGCGGCTCGGACTGATCCGAAATGTCAAGGTTACGCCATTGCCCGGCAGTGGTTGGACAGCTGGACCCGTCGCCGAGGGCTGAGTGGATTGGAAGTAAGGGCGCTGTGACCAATGACGAGCTGATGTCAGCTTAGATCAAAAGGCGACATTTCCGGCTTTCGAGAACGGTCATCCTAGCCCGTTCATTAGACAATGGCGGGTATAGAAACCGCCAAGTGACAGCATACTCCGGTGCGATGTGTTCGATCTGACCATTGATGGATCTGGATTGGACAGAATATCGGGTCTCTCGGTTTCCTGGCCCGCTGCGAGCGTCACGCCGAAATTCGGCAATTGTCCGAAAGCGGAAATCGCGAAACCCTTTGCGCAAACCGAAAAGAAGTGGAGTGATCAATGGCTGAACCGAAATACGGCGCGTTCGAAAGCAACCCGGCGATCTTCACTGACGACGAGGCGTGGGTGTATCAGCACGACAAGGTCTGGCGGAAGATGAACTCCGCCGAAGTCCTGATGGGTGCCCACGTCATGAGCGCAGCCCAGTTCCGCAGCGCCTACGGCCACCTACCCGCGTTGCCGAGCACGGCTTTCCAGAGCCACCCGTGGCCGCCCAGCCAAGAGAGCCAGCAGGATCACCGACCGGGGCCCAGTTCGTCGGCAGCGGCGGCGGAGCGGAAATACGGCGTGTTCGAAAGCAATCCGGCGGTCTCCACTGACTATGAGGCGTGGGTGTATCAGCACGACAACGTCTGGCGGAAGATGAGCCCGCCTGAAGTCCTGATGGGTGCCCACGTCATGAGCGCAGCCCAGTTCCACAGCCGCTACGGTCACCTCCTGTCTATCTTGCCGAGCACGGCTTTCCAGGGCGACCCGTGGCAGACCGGCCAAGAAAGCCAGCAGGATCGCCGGAAGGCGGACAGTTCATCGGCAGCGCCGGAGGCGGAGGAGGAGCCGGAGAAGCGAAAGGAGCCGGAGGGGCCGGACAATCTGACGCCGGTCGAACAGGACGGTTTTTCTGTGACTGAGAATGAAGATCGTACATCCGCCGGCGTTCCTTGGAGCAAAGTGCCGGAATTTGCCCGCCAACACGTGACATGGATGGACGGTCGGCACGGCTCGGCACAAACGGCGTTGCCAAGTCTGGATATTGTGCCGGTGCCGGATGCTCGCGAGAGACTCCAACCTGGAGGAACCAAGGCAATGATTGACGCCGCCGGTGCCCGCGCGCGCCTGCGCGACCTTCGTCCCGGCGCTTGGCTGATTAGTCCATACACCGGCTGGAAATGGGCCAAATGGCCAAACGGTGAGGTGGGTTCAGTGCCGGCTGACGTTGACCTGCCGACAAGTCTCCAGGTGCCTTCCCGAAACGACATCCAGTAGCAGGTATTGCACGTGCACTCCTGACCACTCGACGGCGTTTACTCATAAAGCCACCGCCGAGTGAACAATGATAACTAGCTAGTGGACTGTCCGCTGCTGGCCATCCGTTGCGGCTTGCGGTTGGGATGGCGCTGCGGCGGTTGGTTCGGCCTCGAACAGGTGCTGATGCAGGTCCACACCAGGCCGTCCGGATCGAATTTCAGCGAGCCCTCGCCGAGCGCGTTAACGGTGACGCGCTCCAGCACGAAACAGCCGAAACCCTTCTTCTCGGGCGGCTTCACCGGCGGCCCGCCGGACTCGCGCCAGGTGAAGCGCAGATCGGGGGCATCACCATTCGTCGCCGCCGGCTGCCGCCTCCACTCGACGTCAACCTTGCCGGCCGGCACCGACAGCGCCCCGTACTTCGACGCGTTGGTGGCGAGCTCATGCAGCGCCAGCGCGACGTTCTGCACGGCTTCGGCGCGCAGCATGATCCGCTCGCCGTGGAGGGCGATTTTCTCGGTGCCGAACGCGGCGAGCTGTGCGCGCACCAGATCGTCGATATAGGCGCCGCTCCACTGCTGGTCGACCAGGAGATCGTGCGCGTCGGCCAGCGCCTGGATGCGCGAATTGAATCGCGATTCAAACTCGCTGAACGACGAAGTATGCCGCGAGGTCTGGCGTGCGATCGCGAGCACGATGGCCAGCAGGTTCTTCGAGCGGTGCGATAGCTCGCGCATAATGAGGCGGACGTGCGATTCGCGTTCGTCGCGCTCCTTGTCGTGCTGTTCGAACACGCGCGCGGTCGAAGCGAGCGCATCGAGCGTGCGATCAGCCTCCGGCAGCCCGGTGTTCGAGAACGTGATCGCCCGCCGCAGCATCAGCGCGTGGGTGCCCTGTTCGATCTGCTCGATCGGCCGCGCGATGCGCCGCGCCGCCCACATTGCCAGCAGCAGGCTGAGCAGCATGGTGGCGATCGCCGCCAGCGCCGCCACCAGGACAGTCTTGCGGATCGGCGCCTCGAACAGCGCCTTGTCGGCGGCAAGACCCATCACCCAGCCGCTCATCGGCGAGGTGGCGTGGGCGGTGGCGACAGGGCCGCCCTCCAGCGAGAGCATTTCGTTCCAGCCTTGGTTCGCGGAACGGGCCGCCGCGCGGAAGCCCTCGGAGGCCGGCTTGCCGACGTTCTGCTCGTGGTTGCGCGAGCGCGCGATGAAATTGCCGTTGCGGTCGACCAGCCCGGCGAGCCAGCCTTCAGGCAGATTCCATTGCTCGAACAGCGACAGGAAGATGCTTGGCTCCATCCCGATGACGATCTCGAGCGGCGGCTTGCCGTTGCGCCGCACCGGCACCTCGACGGTGACCACGGGAGAGTCCGACAGCGCGCCCTTGAAGACATCGGAAATCTGGACCTGTCCGGTTTCGATTGCCCGCCGCTGAATGGTCAGGGCGGCCGGCGGCCGGCGCGGCAGCGAGCCGGTCTCGGACTGCCGCAGATTCATCAACTGCTGGCCGTTCTCGTCGGCGAGCGAGACCCAGCCGCCGGACAGGCCGTTCATCGCGCGCATCCCCTCCTGGCGGAATGCCGCAAAGTCATCGGTCTCGAATGCGGGCGAGGTCGCCAGCATCTGAGCGACCGCGATCTGCTTGCTGAGAATGGCATCGACGGCATTCATCAGCGTGCGCGCCGAAAACAGAATGGCTTCGCGGCGCGTCTCGCGCTCATTGTTGGCCAGTTGCCACACGATCCCCGCCGTCAACAGGATGAACGGCAGCGCCACCGCCAGCGCGAGCAGCATCAGGCGGTGACGGATGCTCCAACCTTTGTGCTTGACGTCCAGGGCTCGCTCCTGTGGTCCGCTGCGCCGGGCCGGGCGGGCCTCACTCCAACCAGCGCGGGGCTGCATCGGAGAGAGGGAGCGCCTGACCGAGCCGCTCCCTCAGCCTTGCGTAAACTCGGCGCGGCCGGGGACGTTCCGCCGGCGGCGCCGTTGCTTTGCTAGTTGCGATAGCTCGCGTCGATTTGATCCAACATCCGCAGATACGCCGGCCAATCGGCCGACCCGCGCCCGGCGTCGTGGGTCTGATATTGCACCGCCACCTTTTCGCAGACGGCCGGTGGAATTTCGATCATGTCGCCGCCGGTCGCTTCCATCTTGAGCTGGATGGTCGCCGCCGACATCAGGTACTTCATCAGGATGAAGGCCTCGCGGGCGTTCTTGCCTACGGTGAGGAGGCCGTGGTTGTGCAGCACCAGCGCGCGGTTCTGCGCGAGCGCCTTGAGAATGCGCTCGCGCTCGCCGAAGTCTTCGGTGATGCCCTCGTAGGGGTGATAGCCGACCCGCTGGTAGAAGCGCAGCGCCTGCTGCGACACCATGCGCAGTCCGCCTTTCATCCCGGCCAGCGCCATGCCGGTTTCGGTGTGAACATGGACCGCGCAATTGACGTCGGGCCGTCCCTTCATCACGCCGCCGTGCAAGGTGAAGCCCGGCCGGTTGACGCCGGCTTTCTCGTCGAGGTCGTCGTTCATGTCGACCTTGCGCAGGTTCGACGCGGTCACTTCGGTCCACAGCAGCTCATGCTGCTTCATCAAAAACTTGCTGGGTTCGCCCGGCACGCGCATCGAGCAGTGGTTGTAGATGAGATCGTCCCAGCCGTAGTGCGCGCAGAGGCGATATACGGCGGCGAGATCGGTGCGCGCCGCCCATTCCTCGGGCGAGATTCCGGCCGGAACGGCGGATTCGATTCTGGCGTGCTGGTTCATGGGCTGATCTCCATCGCTGCCCCCTGCGGCGACTCATAGTACGGCAAGGCGCCCGGCGGGGCCATCCTCGCCATTCGATCACCTGGTCTGCCGACACCAGCAGCCCAGGCGGGAGTCCGCCCGTGGTTGTCTTACCAGCCGTCTACAGATTGAACAGCCGCTCCGCATTGCCGTGGGCGATGCGCTCCCGGTCCGAGGCGCTCACCGGAATCTGGTCGAGAAACGCGCGCGCCTCCGTCATCGATCCATACGGATGGTCGACCGAGAACATAATCCGATCGACCCCGACCTCCAGCAGCAGGTCGAGAAAGGTCGCCGGGAAATTGAAGCCGGCGAAAGTGTAGTGAACATTCTCGCGCAGATAGGCGCCGAGCGGGCGCTGAAGCTTGGTGAGTTGCGTGGGCATGTTCCTGTCGAGCCTTGGCAGCATGAACGGAAGTCCCTCGCCGAGGTGCCCGACCACGACTTGCAGCTTGGGATGACGGTCGAACACGCCACCCAGGATCATGCGAATGAGATGAACCGCGGTCTCGATATGCCAGCCCCAGCCGGATGCCGCAAACACGCTGCTCACGGCCGGGGAAAAGCCGCCGTACAGCGCATCGACCACCGGCTTCGGCGGCACCGTCGGATGCACATAGATCGGGACATTGAGCGCTTCGGCGCGCTCCAGGATCGGCGAGAAGAACTTGTCGTCCAGGTAGCGGCCGCGCGAATGGCCGTTGATCATGGTGCCCTTGAAGCCCTGCTGCCGGACCCTGCGATCCAGCTCTTCGGCTGCCTGATCGGGCGCTGCGACCGGCAAGGCCGCAAAGCCCGCGAAGCGCTTGTGATTCTTCTTCACGATATCGGCGAGGAAATCGTTGGCCTCGCGGGCGTGCGCGATCTGGTCCGCCACGTCGGCTTGTTCGACGCCGGGCGCGTTCAGCGAAAGCACCTGAACGTCGATGCCGGCCGCATCCATCTCGGCCAGGCGTCCGTCGCCGACTTCCCGAAGCTGATCGAGAATCTTCACGCCTCGGGGACCTCGTTTCTGGAGCGCTTCCGTGAAGCCCCGGCCCGGCCCCGTGACAAACCCGGGACTGACGAAATGCTCTTCGAGCGTGATGGTCCTCAACTTGGCTCTCCCCCGCGACCCTTCATTCCTGTTCTGGCGATCGCCTTGCGCAACCGTTGTCCCCGGCATGGCAGCCGAAGCGGTGCCGGCGGACGCAGCGTAGATAAAGTCGCGACGATTCATGACAGTTCTCCCCTTCCAGAACCAGCGTGACGCAACAGCGATCGAACCCATGCGGCGTGAAACGGCGTCCGAACAGGAATTTGGTGACCATCACCGCGGCGTTCAGAAAGAACAGACTAGCAATCGGTCCGCGAACAAGTCGCTCGGATTCTTCGCGCATTGCGCGCGTGCCCTTCGATCTCGACCAAGGAGATGAAGCTCTGCGGCGTCGCATCGCGCGAGCGATCTCGAAAAGAACCGGCACATGGGTCGCGCTGCAAATGTTCCGTGTGAGCGCCAACCCGCCGCTGAATTACACATAGGTAGTGTGATACCTATGTCGCTGACCCGACTATGCTTTTTTGGCCACACCCGATCATAATTCCGGTTAGCAACACAGTTGATTCCCGGTCGCTTCATTGAATTCGAGATCGGGCGGGCCGCATAGTTGGCCGGCAAGACAGGGGCGAGACTCAATAGGAGAGGGGCGAGAGAGACAGGCGATCTACGAGAGACGCAAGCGAAATGGGAGAAACAGGAATGAGAAATCTCTTAGCGATTGTTGCTGTTGCCACCTTGGGTGCGGGTGTTTGCCAAACCGCTTTGGCAGCCGATTTGCCGGTTAAGGCGCCGCCGCCGGCAGCAGTTGCTCCCGTCACGACCTGGACCGGTTGTTATATCGGCGGTAACGCCGGCGCCGCCTGGGGTTCCGGCGATGTCACGGTCGCGGGTGTGGGCTTCATCGAATCCCGCGGCGGAGGAAGCAACGCTGCGTTCGCCGGTGGCGGGCAGGTCGGATGCGATTTCCAGACCGGAGCATTTGTGTTCGGCGTCCGCGACTCGTTCGACTGGTCAAATCGTGACAGAAGTCGCGTTCTCGCGGTCGGCGCACTTGCCGGCAGCACCGTGACGCTGAGGAACGACTGGATCGATCTGCTGACGGGCCGCGTTGGTTATGCGGTGGCTCCGCAGTGGTTGCTTTATATCCAGGGCGGCGGCGCGTGGCGGCAAAGCTCTCTGGACTTCATCACCCCCGGGGGTGTGGCGTTTGGCTCCGACAGAAACCGCAGCGGTTGGGTGATTGGTGGTGGCGCGGAGTGGAGGCTGGGGACGAACTGGTCGGTATTCCTCGAGTACAACCACGCCGACTTCGGCACCAGATCGGCCACTTTCCTCGCTGCAGCACCTATTGGCCCGGTGACGGTCAGTGGAAAATCCGATGCTGACCTGTTTCTGGTCGGTTTAAACTGGCGGCCGAACTTCTTCGGCGGCGGCGGCTACTGAGGCCAGGCCACGGCGCCAAGCCCAAGGACTCCAAAATGCCGGGGCATTCCACCCCGGCATTTTTTTGCGCGATCCCCCGAGGCTGGACGCTGACGCAGGCCCTACGCAACGTGGCCGGGATCGTCGTTCGGCGAGTTCTGCTCCTCTTCCGTCTTGGTCAGCGGGGCGGGCGGCAGTTCGGGCGCGCCTTTCACTCCGCCGAGCGCGGCACGTGCGAGATCGTCCTCGGTGGGCCGGTCCTCGGTGCGTAGCGGAATCGGGATGGTGTTGTACTCGTCCCTGCCGAGACGGCTGCTCTCAGTCCGGCTTTTCTTGCTCATGCTGTTCCTCCGTCACGCCTTTGCGGGTGCTCGCCAAGGCAACGTCGCCCTCATCTGCGCGTTCCGCGTTTTTGCTGCATTGCGCCAAAATGCCTGTTTGGCGGGCGGATGGATATTTCGTTGCGGCGATTGGGGCGGCGCTGAAACGAGTTGTCGATCCGTCGCCGCGCCATTGCTGGCGCTCGCGCGCGGCTCTATCTCATCTTCATATTCACAGGCCCCTGGCAGGCACCACGCCGCCAAGGCAGACTGGACCGCGAATGTCGCTCAATCACGTCACGCTCGACGACAAATACGACCTGACCAAAAGCCGCGTTTTTGTCACCGGCTATCAGGCCCTGGTGCGACTCACGTTGATGCAGCACGAGCGTGACAAGCGCGCAGGTTTGAACATCGCGGGCTACGTCACCGGCTACCGCGGCTCGCCGCTCGGCGGCCTCGACTACCAGTTCCAGCGCGCCGTCTCGCACCTCGCGCCGCGCAACGTCGTGTTCCAGCCCGGCATCAACGAGGACCTCGCCGCCACCGCGCTGTGGGGATCGCAGCAGGCCGAGCTTCACGGCGAAGGCAAGTTCGATGGCGTGTTCGGCATGTGGTACGGGAAGGGCCCGGGCGTCGACCGCTCGGGCGATGTGTTCCGCCACGCCAATTTCGCCGGCACTTCGAAACACGGCGGCGTTCTGGCGCTGATGGGCGACGACCACACCGCGGAATCGTCGACCACCGCGCATCAGTCCGAATTCCACTTCCTCGACGTCATGATCCCGATTCTGAACCCCGCCGGGGTGCAGGAGATCATCGACTACGGCCTCTATGGCTGGGCGATGTCGCGCTACACCGGCGCCTGGGTCGCGCTCAAGTGCATGCACGAAACCGTCGAGTCGACCGCCGTGGTGGACGGCAGCATGGAGCGGCTCAACATCGTCGTGCCGGGAGACGCCGAATTCAAAATGCCGGAAGGCGGACTGAACATCCGGCTCGGCGATCCGATCCTCGCCATGGAAGCGCGGCTGCACGACTACAAGCGCGACGCCATGCTGGCGTTCGTGCGCGCCAACAAGCTCAACAAGGTCATCACCACCGGCGGCCGCAATCCGAAGATCGGCGTCATCACCACCGGCAAGAGCTACCTCGATGTGCGCCAGGCGCTCGACGAGCTCGGCATCGACGAGGTCAAGTGCAACGACTTTGGCCTGCGCATCGATAAGATCGCCTGCCCGTGGCCGATCGGTAGGCCGGAGCTGATGGAATTCGCCAAGGGCCTCGACCTCATCATCGTGGTCGAGGAGAAGCGCTCGCTGATCGAGGTGCAGGTGCGCGAGGAGCTGTACGGCACCGCCAACCAACCCACCGTCATCGGCAAGAAGGACGAGCAGGGCAACTGGCTGTTCCCGGTCAAGGGCGCGCTGGATTCCAACGACGTCGCCATCTGCATCGGCGAACGCCTCCTGAAATATGTCGGCGATGAAAACCTCAAGGGCCGCGTCGCGCGACTGAAGGAGGCGCAGGCGCGGCTGGCGCAAACCCAGGACGTCGCCGTCCGTATTCCGTATTTCTGCTCCGGCTGCCCGCACAACTCGTCCACCGTGGTACCGGAGGGCTCGCGCGCCTACGCCGGCATCGGCTGCCATTACATGGCGCAGTGGATGGACCGCTCGACGCTCGGTTATACCCAGATGGGCGGCGAGGGTGCCAACTGGATCGGCGAGGCGCCGTTCTCCAAGCGTCCGCATGTGTTCCAGAATATCGGCGACGGCACCTACAACCACTCCGGCTTCATGGCGATCCGCGCCTCGATCGCGGCCGGCGTCAACGTCACCTACAAGGTCCTTTACAACGACGCCGTCGCCATGACCGGCGGTCAGACCAACGACGGCAATCTTTCGGTCTGGAAGATCGCCAACCAGGTCGCCGCCGAAGGGGCGAAGCGCGTCGTCGTGGTCAGCGACGAGCCGAAGAAGTATCCGTCCGGGATCGATTGGCCGAAGGGCATCACGTTCCACCACCGCGACGATCTTCAGGAGGTGCAGAAGGAACTTTCGGAAATCCCGGGCTGCACCGTGCTGATCTACGATCAGACGTGCGCCGCCGAGAAGCGCCGCCGCCGAAAACGCGGCACGTTCCCCGATCCGGACAAGCGCGTCATTATCAACGAGTTGGTGTGCGAGGGCTGCGGCGACTGTGGCGTGAAATCGAACTGCGTGTCGGTCCAGCCGCTGGAGACCGAGTTCGGCCGAAAGCGCACCATCGATCAGTCAAGCTGCAACAAGGATTATTCCTGCGTGAAGGGCTTCTGCCCGTCCTTCGTCACGGTGCATGGCGCGCAGTTGAAGAAGGGCAGGGGCATCGCGCAGGACCATGCGGTCACGGCGCTGCCGGAGCCGAAGCATCCCAAGCTTGGCCAGACCTACAACATCATCATCACCGGCGTAGGCGGCACCGGCATCGTCACCATCGGCGGCATTCTCGGTATGGCGGCGCACCTTGAGGGCAAGGGAGTCGGCGTCATCGACATGGCCGGCCTCGCGCAAAAGGGTGGCGCGGTCTATTCGCACATGCGGATCGCCGAGCGGCCCGAGGATATCCACGCCATCCGCGTCGCCGCCGGCGGCGCCGACTTGGTGCTCGGCGGCGACATCGTGGTAGCGGGCAACAAGAAGGTGCTCTCCGCGGTGCGGCCCGGCACCGCGATGGTCATCAACACGTCGGAGTTTCTGCCCGGCGACTTCACGCGAAATGCCGACTATTCGCTGCCCACAGAGCGGCTTAAGCGCGCGATAACCGGCGGAGTCGGAGCCGAACACACGCACTTTATCGACGCCTCGCGGCTCGCCACCGCGCTGTTCGGCTCATCGCTCGGCGCCAATATTTTCATGGTGGGCTTCGCCTATCAGCTTGGCGCGCTTCCACTTTCCGCCGACGCCATCGAGCAGGCGATCGCATTGAACGGCGAGGCGGTGCCGATGAATCTGGCGGCGTTCCACTGGGGCCGCCGGGCCGCGCTCAATCGCGACGAAGTCGAAGTGCTGGCAAGGCCTTCGGCGGAGCATCGCGACGAAAACCGTGCGCTGTCGCAGAGTTTCGAGGAAACCGTCGAACGTCGGGTGACCTTCCTCACGGCGTATCAAAACGAAGCCTATGCAGCGCGTTATCGCGCGCTGGTCGAGCGCGTGAAGGCCGCCGAAAGCGCCAAGGCGCCGGGCCAGTGCGGGCTCGCCGAAGCCGTCGCGCGCTACTTGTTCAAGCTCATGGCGTACAAGGACGAGTACGAGGTTGCTCGCCTCTATACCGACGGGACTTTCCTCAAGCAGGTGGCGAGCGAACTTGGCGGCGACAACCTCCACTTCGAATTTCACCTCGCCCCACCTTTGCTGACGAATCTCAATCCCTCGACCGGCGAGCCGCGCAAGATCAGCTTCGGGCCGTGGATGATGAGCGTATTTAAGGTGCTCGCGCGTTTGAAATTCCTGCGCGGCACGCCGTTCGACATCTTCGGCTATTCGCAGGAGCGCCGGACCGAACGAAGGCTCGTTGCCGATTACGAAGCGATGCTTGACGAAATCCTCGCCAGGCTCACGCCCGACAATCACGTTCTCGCGGTCGGCCTCGCGGTGATACCGGAAAAAATCCGTGGCTTCGGCCCGGTGAAGGCGCGCCACCTCGCCGCCGCCAAGGCCGACGAAGCAGCGCTGTTCGAGCAGTTCCGCTCGGGCGCGCCGCTGGTCCTCAAGGCCGCGGAATAACGTCGGCCGATGATCCGGATTGTTAGATTGAGGCTCTATGGGATTCCGTTCGCCCCCGCGGAAGCGGGGGGCCAGCCTTTGCGGCAAAAACTGGGTTCCGGTTTCCGCGGGAACGAACGGAGTGTGTCGCCAAAGAACTACTGCGCAGAGATGTTGTTAGCGCGGATCACGTCGCCCCAGAGCTTGATCTGGCTCGTGAGCATCTCCCCGGCGGCCTCCGGGGTCTCCTGGGCGGCCGGGAACAGATCCATGCCGCCGTCGGCAAAGATCTTTTGCACCTTCGCGTCGGCCAGCGCGGCGCGCAACGCGGTGTTCAGCCGATCGATGATCGGCCGTGGCGTGCCTGCTGGAGCGAACAGGGCGTGCCAGAAATCGAGGTCGAGCTTCTTGTAGCCGGCCTCACCCAGTGTTGGCAGATCGGGCAGGCCGGCGAAGCGGGTCCGGCCGATGATGGCATAAGCCTTGATTTTGCCCGTCCTGATCAGCGGTGCGGCCTGAACCGCGGAGATCGAGCTGAGATCGACTTGCTTCGCAAGCAGGTCGTTGAGCGCGGGACCTGCGCCACGATAAGGCACCTGGACCACGGTGGCGCCGATCTCCTGCGTAACCAGGACGCCGGCGAGATGGCCAAACGAGCCGACGCCGGGGTGGGCGACCTTGGCGTTCCGTCCCGGTTCCTTCATCCACTTCACCATCTCGGCCAGATTGTTGGGCGGCAGGTCCGGACGCGCCGCCCAGGTCGAGGCCGCCGTGTTGATCAGGCCGATCGGGGCGAAATCCTTGACTGCGTCGAACGACAGATTCTTGTACAGCGTCGCGCCCGCCGCCAGCGCCACCTGGTGGATCATGATGGTGTAGCCATCCGGCGCTGCGCGGGCAGCCTTGGCCGCGGCGATCATGCCGCCAGCGCCGCCGATGTTCTCGATGACGATCTGCTGTCCGAGCGATTGCGACATCGCGTCCTGGATGATGCGCGAGATCGCGTCGGTCGCTCCGCCCGGAGGGAACGGACAGATCAGCGTGATCGGCTTGTTCGGGTAGGTTTGGGCCGAAGCAGCAGGGGGCGACGACAGCGCCCAGGCGATGACGACAAGCGCAGCAATGGCGCGCACCACTTTCATGATGTCTCCTCCCGGTCGGCGGTTTTTTGTCAGTCTAGACAATCCAGAAGCGGAATGAACAGGGGCGAAGCGCTCGTGCAACGTCGAAAACGGCATTACGCCGCGCGGCTGCTGTCATTGCGAGCGAAGCGAAGCAATCCAGCTTTTACCTTCGTTCTGGATTGCTTCGCCTTCGGCTCGCAATGACGCTGATGGCTATCGTCGGCTCCAGACCTAAAACGCCGCGGCCAGCTCCCTCGCGCCTGGCGCTTGCGAGGCGCTTTCCATCTTGGTTTCGATGGACTTGAACAGGGCCGCGACCGTGCCGGTTCGGCGCGCGATCGGATTGCGTTCATAGCCGGCACGCTGGAAGAAATTCGAGGTCGGCACTTTGTCGCGCATGTCGTGCGGCATCGTCACCAGATCGAAGCCGTTGCCGTCGCCGGTGAAGTTCATCAATTCGAGTTCGGCCGCCGTAAGCGGGCGGTGGTGGCCCTTGGCGCGTGCGAACACCACCGAATCGAGCAGCTTCTGGGTTTGCAGCAGCGGACCGATGTCGCGATCGAGCATCGTGGCATGGATGCCCATGCCGCCCGGCGTGGTCTTGGCCAGCTTGTCATGCGCGCTCCAGGCGTTGGGGACGGTGCGGGTGAAAGCCACCATCTGCCGAAACGTCGCGATCTTGGACTCAGAAACGCGCGCGGCCTTCAAGGCGTCGAGCAGCTTGTCGCCATGCTCGGCCAGCAGACTCACCGAGTTGGTGCTGAGCAATTGGTTGTAGCCCATCGCCGGCGAGATCGGCCGCGCGTCCTTGCGGTTGCCGACGATGCCGGCCTGGCCGTCGTAGGTGCCGTTGCCGCCGGTCTCGAAGGCATAAATGCCGACCGCCTGTTCGCGGGTCAGTCCCGCCGCTGCTGCGGTTCTTGCATAGGCAAGCTTGAACTCGGCATCGGTTTTCGGCCGGTCCGGCACGAAGCCGTATTGCTCGGCAGCCGCCCTCAGGAAATCGTCGATTGTCGGGATGGGCTCGCGCTTGGGTGCAGGCTCCTGGTCCGGCGGGATATAGCCGGCAGGTCGCGGCGGGCCGGTGTAGACCGGCGGCTGGGTCAGCACATAGTCATCGAGCTTGACCGGTTCGCCGTTGCGCCGCTTGGCGAAGCGGGCGCGGCGTTTGTCGGTGATCGATTGCCAATAGGAATCGGCGACTTGCTCGTAGGCGCGGCGCGCAGCGAGATAGACCGCGATCGCATTGTCAGGAGCTGCTGATGCTTGCTTGTGGGCCTTGCGGCTGTGCTGGGCGATGGCGGGCAGCGTTGCGCCAATAAGCCCTGCGACAAGGAGTCCCGCCAAAACGCGCCGCTTCGGATCGCGAATCAAGGTCTGTATCATTTCAAGGTCTGTATCATTGCTGCAAACTTTCTAACACGATTCAGTGACCCGATCATGGCACTGCCGGCGAGCCACGCTCCGCGCTGCGCTTGACGCTTGCGAAGGCCATGAAAGAATGCGCCGTGAGCTCTGACGAAAGCCGGGAGGAAATTTGATGAACGGACGCTGCACCATTACCGCCACGTTTGTCGCAGCGCTTGGGTTGAGCGCCATGGCGGCCGCGCCCGCCAACGCCCAGTCCGACTATCCGAACCGTCCAATCCAGCTCGTCGTGCCGTACGGTCCCGGCGGCGTCGCCGATGTCGGCATGCGCCTCATGGCCGAGAAGCTCTCCATCCGGCTCAAGCAGAACGTGGTGGTCGAGAACCGGCCGGGCGCCGGCGGCATCGTTGCCGCCAAGGCCGTGGCGACGGCGGCGCCCGACGGCTACAACGTGCTGATGACCGGCAACAACAACGCCATCGCGGTGCCGCTGTTCAAGTCGCTGCCCTACGACATTCTCAAGGACTTCAAGCCGACCTCAACGGTGTCGTTCTTCGATCTGTTGATCATCGTCAAGGCGGGGTCCCCGCTCAAAAATATCCAGGACGTGGTGAAGGCCGCGAAGGAAAAGCCCGGCAAGCTCAACATCGGCACCATCAACCCCGGCAGTACGCAGAACCTGGCGGCTGAGCTGTTCAAGAATGTTACCGGCATCAACGTGCAGATCGTCCCGTTCCGCACGTCCGCTGACATGGCGACCGCGCTGCTGCGTGGCGACATTGACGTGATGTTCGAGTTCTTCACGGCGGCGCACGGGCTGCTCTCCGACAAGAGGGCGGTTGCGCTTGTCTCCACCGGGCCGAAGCGCAGCGCCTATTTGTCGGACGTCCCGACCGCGGTCGAAAGCGGCCTCAAGGACTTCGAGGTGCTGAGCTGGAACGGCCTCTCAGTTCCGGCGGCGACGCCGCAGGCGGTCATCGATACCTTGGTGAAAGGCATCAATGATGTGCTGCCCGACCCGACCATACAGGAGAAGGCCAAGTCGCTCGGCATGGACATGCACGGCAGCACGCCGGCCGAGATGGACAAGCGCATGAAGGACGACATCGCCAAATGGGGCGCGGTGATCGAGAAGGCGGGTATTCCCAAGAGGGATTGAGAGGGATTGAAGTCATGACTGCGCTGGCTCTCGCGCTGCACATCCTCGGCGCCGTGGTCTGGGTCGGCGGCATGTTCGCCGCCTACATGTGCCTGCGCCCGGCCGCAGGCCCACTCGAGCCGCCGGCGCGGCTGAAGCTGTGGAGCGCGTTCTTCGCGAAATTCCTGCCCTGGGTCTGGCTGGCAATCCTGTTCCTGCTGGCGAGCGGCTACTGGATGGTGTTCGCAACCTTCGGCGGGTTCGCCAAACTGCCGCTGTACGTCAACCTGATGCAGGCGATCGGCTGGGTGATGATCGCGCTGTTTCTCTGGTTGTTCCACGGCCCCTGGCTCAAGCTCAAGCGCGCGGTTGCCGCCGCAGACTGGCCTGCGGCGGGCGCCAACCTCAACCGCATCCGCCAGATCATCGCGGTGAACCTGCCGCTCGGCCTGCTGGTGGTCATCATCGGCGCCAGCGGCCGGTACTGGGGCTGAGTGGCGACATTTTGCTGAAACGATATCGCGGACCGAAATCGTTCGGTCCGCGATACCGCGAGTTGCGAAAGAGTAGAGCTGTCGCGAAGGCTCTTAGCGGCCACTCTTAGTCGTCGTCGTCCTCCTCGTCCATCTCAAAACGACGCCGCTCCACGGCATCGCTCATCTCACGAAGGACAAACAGCGCCACGACGCCCATCCGCCGCTTCTGCTCGGGTTTCAGCGTTCCGTAGAGCGGCTGCCACGCATCCGCGAGCTTCTTGATATCCGCCGATCGTTGCGCCAGCGCCTCGGCGCGCCGATTCAGGAAGCTCACCGGATCGCGGTTCTGCAAAACTTCCAAGGGACGGTCGTCGACCTTCGCACCCACCGTTTCCACTATTTTTTGGATGCGGGCTTGCCGGTTCTTGGCTCTGTTGCGAATGGCTTCCTCGATAGCGGGCCAATATTTCTCCTGGTCTGGTGTCAGTTGCAGCGCACCCTTGACCAGGTCGATCCGTTGATCGGTCAAAGCATTCAACTCAGATGCGTTTAAGCGATCATGGGTCTCGAACGCAGACTGTGCGTAGGCAACTGGGGATGCGGTAACGAAAAGCGCAGTTACTCCGGCCGCTGCCAATTTCCACATCGGTAACCTCCAAGTCGGTTGCCACCCCGGGAGCCCGAGCCGATGCTAAACGACGCGATTGATAAATTGCATTATGCCAAAGCGTGGTTCTTATAGCCAAAGAGATAGTGGTGGCCGTTCTGAGGTGGGCATTGAATGTGACTCTCGACATGACGAAGGCAAAACGGGAGAAAAGCAATGATCAGGTTGATCGCTATTGGCTTTGCTCTGACCTTGGCGTCGTCGGCGCAAGCGCTGCCGCCCGTAACCCAGCTTCCGCAGGATCAAACGGTCATCCAGGTGCGCGAGGCCTGCGGTGCCGGCATGCGTCGCACTGCGAATGGCGCTTGCATCAGGACTCACGCCCGTCGGGCCGCCAGCAGGTGCGCCCGTGGAGTGACGTGCTAGTCTAGCCGGCAGCCACGATGGTTTGACGCTGGCGGTTCTGCGATTGGGCCGGGACCTCCTGCACAACACCGGCAGTAGCCCGAGCAGCGCCGTCACCTCTCTTGCAGGAATCCGACCGGCGCGGTCGTGCGGTCGTCGAAAATGGCCGCGGTGAGTGGCCCGCGCGCTCCGGCGCCCGTGTCGATGTTCACCCGGTTCGTCCGCAGATCGGGCTGGCCGCCTTTCAACGGCGTGTGGCCGTGGACGATCAAGCGGCCATAGTCGCGAGGATCGGACAGAAACGGTTCCCGCATCCAGAGCAGATCGTGCCGGTCCTGTCGGTTCAGCGGCCGCGACGGATCGA
>Ga0310810_10002755_pt1 | contig 19003 bp, 12 predicted proteins | sample NCmetagenome_FD_207641 | JGI IMG/M metagenome (GOLD analysis project Ga0310810, IMG submission 207641) | Soil microbial communities from experimental microcosm in Duke University, North Carolina, United States - NC | ecosystem: Engineered > Artificial ecosystem > Soil microcosm > Unclassified ...
ACTCATCGGACACGCGTGTTGCGCGCTCGGCGACCAGGAGGCAGCGGAGCTCGAGTTCGATGCAGCGAAATCCGTCTTCGAACGACTCGGCGCAGGTCCGGATCTCGCTCGGCTCAAGGCACGAACGGCCGTCGTCCAGCCGGTCTCGACCCCCTCGTTGACTGCGCGCGAAGTTGAAGTGCTGCGCCTGATCTCGACGGGGCGCACCAACAGGGAAATTGCGGAAGAGTTGTCCCTCAGCGAGCGAACCATCGACCGTCACGTCACCAACATTTTGACCAAGCTCGACGTCCGGACGCGCACGGCCGCCACGACCTACGCGCACCATCACAAGCTCCTCTGAACCCGACTGACCTGGCGGACATCACCCACGCCGTGAATGGGTAATTTCGCCGAAGCGGCATAGTCCCCTGTTGTTCGACACTCGAGTGATGTTATTCCGCGATCACCGCGTCACGCCCGCTGCCGACGTTCATGAATCCGGAGAATCTCAATCGGATCATCACAAGCACTGGACTCGAGAGTCAGACGTGAAAGGAGGGCCGTCATGTACGTGGTCCGCGAAATCCTGAATTGCCAACCGGGCAAGGTTCGCCAGATGGTCGAGAAGTTCGAAGCGATCTCGAAGGTCCTGACCGAGACGGGTCAGCAACCGCTGCGTCTGCTCACCGATGTGACCGGGGAGTTTTTCTGGACGGTCGTCGTCGAGGCGCAGGTCGAGCGCATCGATGATTTCTTCGTCATGGAGGAGCGCCTCATGGCCAACGAGACGCTTCGGAAAACCATGGCCGACTATCACAGCCTCGTCCTCCGTGGCCGGAGAGAGATTTATCGAGTCGCAGGCTCGAACAGCTCAATCGGGTTACCGTCCGGATCCTCGACCTGAATTTGTCGCCCGCCCGGGCCGCTTTCCATCTCGTTGCGAAAGTGCACCCCGGTCTTCTTCAATTCACCGATGAAGGCGGGCAAATCGACGACCTTCAGCACGACGCGGTTCCAGCCGCCCGGCTCCTGGCTCTGCCCGTTCGGCAGTGGACGCGATCCCGAGGCACCCGGACCGCTGAGCAGAATCTGAACCTCTCCGAGAGAGATGCTCGCGAATGCGGGGAGCTGCTGATGTTGGAGTGTGAATCCCAGATGCTGAGTGTAGAAAGCAACGGCTCGGGCGACATCCTTCACCTGATATCGCACGCCGTGCACGCCTGTGATGAAGCGCACCATAAGCGATCCTTTCTCTGACTGCTCTGTCGATTACGTGCAAAAGACGAACCCGACCGATGCTGAGTTTCGCAGATCAGTCAGGTGTGACGCTCTCAGTGCTTACAAGTCGATGACGACATCGCGAAGCGGTTGCGAGCAGCACACGAGGAGATTGCCGTCGCCAGGCTTGTCGAGTGGTTCCGGTCCGTAAATGACATCGCCCGAGACGAGACCGCTCTCGCAGTTGTGACACACACCAGTCCGGCACGACCACCGTACCGGGACGTCACACGCTTCGGCCAACTCCAGGATGCTTTGATAGGACGATGCCTTCCAGTGTGCGGTGATGCCGCTGCGCGCAAACGAGACGAGTGGACCCGTATCGGAGTCGTCAGCCGGCAGATGTGGAGCCCGTGTCTGCGCGCCAACAACTCCCGGGGCCATCGACTCACTGCCGTTGAACAGTTCGACGTGAATCCGCTCCGGCGCGACGCCCACGGCGACGAGCGCGTCTTTCATCTCCGCCATGAAACGACCCGGCCCGCAGACGTAGACATCCGCCTCTCGTGAGACGCCGACCTCCTCGAACACGGATCGCGACAGGTGGCCCGTCGCGTTGAAGTCCTCGGCGGTGTCGTGCGCGCCTGGCCTGCTGTAGCACACGAAGCTACGGCCATTCGGGAGCGCCAGCATCAGGCGACGGACTTCGGCGGCGAACGGGTGATGCTGTCGATCGCGAGTGCCGTGCAGCCAGAAGACCTGTCGGGTCGAGCGGGCTTCCGCCAGCGCATACAGCATCGACATCACGGGGGTCGCCCCGATGCCCGCACTCACCAGCACCACCGGTCGCTCGTCGGACTGCAGAACGAAACTACCGCGCGGCGCGCTGACATCGAGCGCGTCGCCCACGTGAACCTGCTCCTGGATGTAGGTTCCGGCCGCTCCGTTCGGCTCGATCTTCACGCTGATTCGATAGTGCTCTGTCGATTGAGCGCCCGAGAGTGAGTAGCTGCGAAACAGCACCGCGCCGCCGGCTGCCGGATGAAGGCGCACGACGACGTACTGGCCTGGCAGAGCGGCGCCCAGCGGCTGGCCGTCGCGGCTCTGCAGCGTCAGCGAGAGGACATCGTCCGACTCACGGTCGATCGACGTCACCGCGAGCGGACGAAATCCCGGTGTCGCCGGATGCGCAGCGGCTGCCGGAGCGAGTCCTGCGTTGCCACCGCCCGCGGAACCCAGGTTCTGCAGCAGCGCAACAAATGACGATCGCCATCCTGGTGACAGCGCATCGATCCGACACGCGCGTTCCAATCGATCGCGCGGATGATTGGACGAATACAGAAGCCCGTTGATCTTGGCGACGGTCATTCGCTCTGTCGCCTCTCCGACTTTCACGATGTCGTCGTCCGCACCCACGTCGCCGGGCTGCAGGACGCGCAAGTAAAATCCCGGCCGGCCGCTGGATGTCAGCAAGGCCGGCATGCGTGGCTCGTTCAGCCGGATGCCGACGCGGTAGCAGGTCACGCGAGGCTGCGTGACCTCGAACAGCGCGCCGCCGATCTGATATCGATCGCCAATGCACACCTCATCGTCCGGCAAGCCATCGATCGTGAAGTTCTCGCCGAACTGCCCATGGACGAAGTCAGTTCTCCCGAGCTGCTCCTCCCAGTAGCGGTACGACTGAATCTGATAGACGAAGACCGCGCGCTGCTCGCCGCCGTGCCCTGCGAGATCGCCTTGACCGTCGCCGTCGATATTGAGCCGGCCCACGCGGCAGCGGCCACGCACCGGCTCCTTCCAGATTGCCGTGTGCACCGTGCGGCCCTTCCACGCGATGTCGCGTGGGAGGCCGACGTTGATAGAGAGGAGCCGAGCCATGTCGCGATGGTTCGCTACGTGCGTTCCGCCTTGCAGGGTACTACTGGGTGATGTGCGATAGAAGGTCGTCCGTGCACGCAACGCAGTCGAGAGCTCGACTCGCTACTCGGCCATGCCTGATTGCGCAGCAAGGGGGCGAAATGCGCCGCCGTCATCTCTCCCGCGACTTTCGAGAGTCGCTCGAGCAACTTCGCGTGCTCCTCGCCAGTTACAGCCAGCTTCAGTCCATCAATCATCGGACCTACCTCCTTTGACGACAATGGCATCGTCGTTGCGGGCAAGACAAGATGGCAAGAAATGCAACGTCGAGGAGGGCCGGTGTGGACTAGTTCACGCGCGCGAAAAGCACGTCCCAGGTCAGGTGATGCTGCGATGCATCGGCGCGAGTGCCGAGGAACTGGCGGTCGAGCACTCGCAGGTAATCCATGTCAGCGACAGTGAACGTTCTCCAACCATGCGGTGCACCGCTCGTGCTGTCACCGCTTACTTGATACGCGAGCAGCAACTCGACTCCCTTCCGAATTCCGTAGTCATGGGGTTCGATGATGCGAGGTCGTCCGTTCTTGTAGACGAACTCGATGAGTCGCTTGTTGTGGATCGCCAACACAAGATGCGAATTCACTTGCTCACCCGATGAGCATCTATCTATCGGATGGGCTCGTCCTTGCGTCAAGCACATCTGATTCGCGCCGGCGAATTTTGCGTCCGCCTTGGGGCGCCTTCTTCAGTGTCGCAGGCATACTGTCAGATCATGTCGCCTATGCCATGGGCCGCGATGCTGCGCTACGGCCCCACGCTCGTCGCTTCCGCCGCCCGTCTGTTGGCAGCCGCAGACTCAAGTAAGCGTCGAGAGCAGGATGAAACAATCACCGGCCGACTCGATCAGCTGGAGATCGCGTCGGCTGAATCGGCGAGACTGCTTCGGGATATTGCGGAGCAGATTCAGATCCTCGCAGTTGCGCACGAGCAAACGGCGCGCAAGTGTCGGATGGCAATTGTGGTGGCGGTTGCGGCCGCAGTCGTTGGTGTCGGGGCAGGTATTGTCGCGATGGTCTGGTGATCAATTCGCACGCGATGCGCGAGTTGACCTTCGATCGTGTGAGCTCGGGTTCCGGAAGTACCCGATGAAAAGTGGTCGGGGCGACTGGATTCGAACCAGCGACCCCCTGCGCCCAAGGCAGGTGCGCTACCAGGCTGCGCTACGCCCCGACTGGAATTCCTTCGTATTTTAGCCCGCTTGTGAACTGACGGTGCACCAGGCGTCGGAACGGAGACCGGGACCAACACCTCTTCGCGACGCCAGCGCGCGGAATCATTCGACTTTCGAGCCCTCCAACCACCTGCGCGACGACAGGTACGTGCGCTATTCTTGACACCACATCGCAGGTCATCGTCGACCAACCTGCGATGTCGCGCCCCACTACCCAAGGCACAGCTTGCGGCAGCTCGTTTCAATCCGTACGCTGTCGCCATCGTCCTGGCGAGTAATGGAACGTGGCGGCGGACTCCATCTCTTCGCTGATTGCGGCGGCGGAACGGGGCGACAGCCTGTCCCATGAAGCGCTGTTCACTGCCCTCTACGCCGAACTTCACCGTCTCGCAAGGCGCGAACTGGCCCGCCGCGGGGCGCCTCCGAGCCTCGGCGTCACCACGCTGCTGCATGAAGCGTATCTCGACATCGCCGGACGTGGCGGCACTTCGTTTCCAGATCGCGGCCGCTTCATGGGCTACGCCGCGCGCGTGATGCGCGGCCTCATTCTCAATCACGTCCGCGCGAGGCGCGCCCAGAAGCGTGGCGATGGCTTCGAGATCACCTCCGTCGAAACCGACGTCATGGAGCCGCCGGACGAACGGGAGCTCACGTCCATCAGCGACGCACTGGACGAACTGGCCAAAGTCGATCCGGCCCTGGCGCAACTGGTCGATCTCAAATTCTTCTGCGGCTTCTCGTTCGCAGAAATCGCAGCGATGCGGGCGACATCGGAGCGGACCATTCAGCGGCACTGGGAGAAAGCGCGCCTCTATCTCAATCGGGCGATTCGACCAGGCTAAGAGGAAGACTCGCATGACGGCATTCGACGCCGAACGCTGGCGGCGTATTGCTCCGTATCTGGACGAGCTGTTGGACATCGCGAGCATCGAGGCGCGTGCCAACCGCCTGGCGGCACTTCGCCTCGACGACGCCGAGCTCGCTGACGATCTCCAGATGCTGCTCGACGATCAACGCGACGTGGCCGCGCGACACTTCCTCGAACGCAGCCCTCTCTCGCTGCCTGATGCCCTGTCCGATGCACCACCCTCGCTGGCGAAGGCGAGCGACGGACCGTTCGACCGGTACGAGATCGTCTCCCTGCTTGGCGAGGGCGGCATGGGCAAGGTCTACGCCGCCACCGATACCCGCCTGGATCGAGTGGTCGCCATCAAGGTGTTAGCCGAGAGGCTTGCCGGCGATCCAGCCTACCGCGAACGGTTCGAGCGCGAAGCGCGCTCGGCGGCGGCGCTCAATCATCCGCATATCTGCACGATCTTCGATGTCGGGCCCAACTACCTCGTGATGGAACGGCTCGAGGGCGAGACGCTTGCCCACATGCTGACGCGGGGTCCTTTGCCGGTGAACCAGGCGATCGGCTACGGCGTGCAAATCGCCGACGCTCTAACCGCGGCGCACGCGAGTGGCATCGTGCATCGCGACTTGAAACCGGCCAACGTGATGATCACGGCAGCTGGCGTCAAAGTGCTGGATTTCGGGCTGGCCAAGCAGATCCCACGGATAGACGAAGACGCGCCGACGGCAACGCCCACGGTTGTCAATGCCACGACGACGCGAGAGGGACAGATCGTGGGGACGGCGGCGTACATGTCACCGGAGCAGGTCGAAGGCAAACCGGTTGACGGGCGGTCCGATCTGTTCGCGTTCGGTGCGCTGCTGTACGAGATGTTGGCAGGACGACGGCCGTTCTCGGGTGAGACGACGTTGTCGATTCTCGCGTCCGTGCTGAAGGCATCTCCCGATCCGCTGCGTCGCGTCCGGCGCGACGTCCCCGAATCGATTGAACGAGTCGTGATGCGATGCCTCGAGAAGAACCCCGCAGCACGGTATGCGTCCGCCGCCGAGGTCCTGCGCGAACTGATGCGGTATCAGGCACATCAATCACGACCTCGGTCGCGCCTCGCAGCGATGATCGTCGCAGCGGGGATCGTACTCGGCGTTGCAGGTCTTGCTGTCCTCACCTACGTCAAGGCCGCGCGGGCGACGTGGGCCGAGCAGACGGCAGTGCCAGAGATTGCTCGTTTGTTGGCTGCCGACCGGCCGTTTGCTGCGTTGAAGCTCTATCGTGAAGCCGAGCGCGCCGATCCGGCGTCACACGCTCTGGTTCCCTTCAACGAAGCGCTCCGCGCCCCGACGTTGTCCATCCAGACGACCCCGCCGGGAGCGGAGGTGTACCTGTCCGACTACGTCGATGCGAAACTCGGCGACGCGAGTTGGGAGTCGCTCGGTGTGACGCCTCTGAAGACTGATCGAATCCCGCACGCCGGCTACTACCGGATGCGCGTCTCGAAAGCAGGATTCGCGTCGGTCGAGCGACCGTTCGATCCGGTCGAACTCTCGTTGAGCCCAAGTGCCGGACATGTCGATCTCACGCTGCAGAACCGGGAACTGGCACCGAGAGACATGGTCTGGGTAGACGCAGCCGCTGCGGGTGTTTCGACGACATCCGGGTTGACGACGCCAGCTCCCCTTCCTGGCTTCTGGCTGGACACTGATGAAGTCAGCAACCGGCAGTTCAAGTCCTTCGTGGACGCCGGGGCGTACCGAGCACGTACGAGTTGGAAAGAGCAGTTCGTGGAAGCCGGCCGCAAGCTTCGATGGGAAGACGCGATGTCACGGTTGCTCGACGCCACCTCAAGGCCAGGGCCCGCCACCTGGCAGCTTGGGACCTATCCCGACGACGCCGACGATCTACCGGTCGCCGGCGTGAGCTGGTACGAAGCGGCGGCGTACTGTGACTCCGTGCACAAGACGCTGCCTACCGCCTATCACTGGTTCCAGGCGGCGGGCGCTGGATTCTTTTCGACCATTCTCCAGTTGAGCAATTTCAACGGACATGGCCCTCAGCCGGTGGGGAGGAATCGCGGGCTGTCGCAATACGGCGCGCTCGACATGGCGGGGAACGTCAAGGAATGGTCGGCCAGTCTTGTAGGCACAAGACGCGCGATCCTCGGGGGCAGTTGGAACGAGCCGAGCTTTATGTTCGGCGTGCTCGATGCCGCTGACCCTTTCGAGCGGCGCCCCACTTTCGGGTTCCGATGCGCGCGTTTCGTCGAGGACCCTCCCCCATCGCTTCTCGAGCCCGTCAGTCCGAATACCGGCGACCGACGCGGGGACAAGCCTGCTGACGATGCAGCTTTCCGTATCTATGCCACCCTTCACCGGTACGACAAAACGGATCTCGCTGCTCGAACGGAGTCGATGGATGACTCGAGACCGTACTACCGGAGAGAGACGGTCACGTTTCGAGCAGCGTATGGGAACGACCGGGTCGTCGCGCACCTCTACCTGCCGAGGAACGCAACGCCGCCTTATCAGACGGTGCTCTTCATTCCCAGCGGCAACATCTTCTTCTTCAGGTCAATCGATACCTTGCCCGATCCCTTCGAGTTCCTCGTGCGTGCCGGCCGCGCCGTCCTCGTGGTTGCGGTTCAGGGAACCCTGGAACGGGGACCGTCGCCGCTCAACCAAGGTCCGAACGAAATGCGCGACCAGTTGCTCGAGTGGTCCAAGGACATTCAGAGGTCGATCGACTACCTCGAAACGCGTCCACAGATTGATACGAGCAAGCTGGTGTTCTACGCCATCAGCTACAGCGCCAGCGTGAGCCCGACCTTACTGGCTCTCGAGCCGCGAATCAAAGCGGCGGTCCTTGTGTCGGCAGGTACCTCGCCGCCGACGGCGGCGGAAGTGGACCCGTGGAACTACGCGCCGCGAGTGAGGATGCCCGTGCTGATGCTCAACGGGCGCGACGACTTCATCGACCCGCTGGAGAGATCCCAGATCCCATTTCTCCATGCGCTCGGTACACCCGAGAAAGACAAACGACACATCCTGTTCGACGGCGGTCACGTGAATCTGCAGTTTCGAATGGATCTGATCGGCGACATCCTGCGTTGGCTGGATCAGTATCTGGGCCCCGTGAAGGTCACGTCGTAGCCGGGTCACTCACCACCTGTCGTCTTTTGTCGCTCGTTCGTGATCTCTATCAGTAGATGAGGAGATCAGAATGACACGACGACCGTTCTTCACACTCTCTCTCGCCTTGCTGATCACAAGCGGGTTCAGTGGGCAGCTCTTCGCCCAAGGGCCGGCCACGGCGGTGCTCGACGACTGGGGAAATCGATTCACGTCGCTCGGCGCATCGCTTCCCGAGAACGCGCAACGCACCCAAATCCGCACCACTATCGCGCAGCTGGCGATGTTCGACGCCGTGAACGCCGTCCTCGACGGGCCCTACCGACCATTCGCGTCGAAGCCTGTGTCAGTGTTCGGTGCATCACCGGAAGCGGCAGCGATCCGTGCCGCTTTCATCGTCGCTCTCAACGAGTTCCCGACGAAGACTGCCACGATCCAGAGCGCCTACGACACGTCGGTTGCCGGCCTGTCCGCGAGCCCTGCCGCGATCGCCAGTGGCATCGTCGTCGGCGAGGCCGCAGCTATTGCGGCGCTGGCGGCGCGCGCTGGCGATCACCGCAACGATCCGGAGCTCGAGGGATATGCGGCGGGCAACGACCCAGGTGTGTGGATCCCCACTCCGCCAACATTTGCGGCTCCGCAGGGTCCGTTCCTCCAATTCGTCACGCCATTCGGGTATGAGAACCCGGCGCGATTCCGCCCCAAAGCGCCACCAGCGCTCGCCAGCCGGACGTATACGAGGGACTACAACGAGATCAAGGATCTCGGCCGGTCAACTGATACGAGCCGAACTTCCGCGCAATCGGCAACTGCGCTGTTCTGGTCGCCGTCGGCGACGGCGCTGTGGACCGCGAATATCCGCAGCCTCGCCAGCTCGATGGACCTGCTGACCGCCGCGCGTTTCGAGGCCATCGGCATTGCCGCAGTCACCAATGCCGTGATCGCGTGTTGGGATGCGAAATACGTCTACATGTTCTGGCGGCCGGTGACGGCGATCGTTGCAGGCGACACCGACGGCAACGCCGAAACCGAACCGGATCCGGCGTGGACACCGTTTATCGTGACGCCATTGCACCCGGAGTATCCCTCGGCGCACACCACGATCGGCGCGAGCGCGCTCGGGTTCTACACCGTGTGGTTCGACACCACCCGACTCCCGCTGACTTTCAAGGGCAACGGAGGCGCGATCCGTCAATACGCCGACGTCAACGAAATCCGCAACGAAGAGGGAAACGCTCGTGTGTGGGGCGGAATGCATTGGCGCAACAGCATCGAGGTGGGTGCTGCGCTCGGCACTAGAGTCGGCAAGTACACGGCGACGCATCTTCTCAAGACGCTCGAGGACGACTGTCGATCGCTGACAGTAGATGAGAGATCCCCCTGCGGCGGTCACGAACACTAGTCTGCGCACGAATGGCGGGAGCCTCTTTGAGAGGCACCCGCCATGCGGCTACTGGAAATACGACTTGACGCCTGCAGGCAGCGGCGTCTTGTCCAGCGCCACCATCATCGACGAAATCTGATACAGCCCCATCGTCCCCACCAGGTCGACGATGCCGCGATCACCGCCAAGTACGCTGCGAGCGGCGTTCAGCGTCGCATCGCTGACGGTGTGCGTGCGCAGGAACTCGTCGGCGAAGTTGTAGATCGCCTCCTCGTCCTTCGGCAGGTTGGTCGGGCGCACGCCGCGGCGAATCGCCTCGACGGTCTCCGCGGCCAGTCCCATGCGCACGCCGTACGCATGGTGCGCATTCCAGACATACTCGGCTGACCACAGCTTGCCCACCATCAGGATCGCGAGCTCATTGAGCTTGGGCGGCACCGACGAAAATCCCTCGCGGCCGGAGAAGCGTGAATAGGCCATCGCCTTCTGCGTCAGATCGCCCAGCGCCGGGCTGACCATCATCACGCCGAGCGGACCGCTGATGTCGGCGCGCGGCCCGGACAGGATGCTGGCAACGTACGCCTTCTGCTCGGCGTTGAGGCGATCGTAGTCAGTGGGCGTCGCGATGCGGCCAGCGCGCAGCTTCGCGACGGTTTCCCGCAAGCGAGCCTCGGGAGGCACGGCGTTCTGATTAGCGCCACCCTGCTGCGCTGCAAGGTACGCCCCGAAGATCACCAGACCACACGCCAACATCAGATATCGCCGCATCTTGATCTCCTTCGTTCGATTTCCGAAACGATCGACTCAGCGCCGTTTACGGCAGCGCGAACGCGACTAACGAATCAGTGGCGACAGTGGCCACGAACTGACGGCCGCTCTTCCCGCGGTAGACCATGGGGTTCGCGTTGACCTGCCCCTGCATCTGCGAGGACCACAGCTCTTTCCCGGTCTTCATGTCGAAGGCACGCAGCCGCCGGTCAGTGGTTGCGCCGACGAACACGAGTCCGCCGGCAGTCACGCTGGGGCCGGCGCTTCCGCTGTTGCCTGTCAGACGCTTGCCTTCCGGCAGCCCCTCGGTCAGCCCGAGCGGCACCTCCCATGCGACCTCGCCGGTGTTGGCATCGACGGCAACGAGCTTAGCCCACGGCGGACGCCAGCACGGAAGATTTGCCAGCGTGCGCCCGCTGTCGTCCTTGAGCGGCGCAGTGAAATTGAAATACGGTCCGGGACCATTCACCGACCCGCGATCGTAGGGCTGCGTCGATCCCTCGGTGTTGCGCCCGTAATTCAACCCGGGCTTCTTGCGCTCCATCCAACCGACCAGCGAGCTGTCATGGGCGTTGATGAAGACCATGCCCGATCGCGGATCGGCCGCGGGACCACCCCAGTTGACGCCGCCGCCCGCGCCAGGAAACTGCACCGAGCTGCGCGGCGGAGCGCCATCCTCGTGGAAGACCCACGGCGTGTAAGGCCCCTTGTTTTCGAATCCACCGCTCTTATCCCACAGCGCCTGACACTCGGCAACGTGCTGCGGCGTCGTGTCCTCGGGGCGCACCATGTCGCGCGCCTTGTCGAAGTCGACGCGCGCGAACGGGCGCGCCGGCTTCACCGGAAACGGCTGCGTCGGCGAATACCATTCGCCCGGCACCTCGCCCTTCAGCACGGGACGCTCCTCTACGCCAAAGATCGGTTTCCCGGTGACGCGATTGAGGATGAACATGTAGCCGGTCTTGCCGATCGAGGCGAGCGCGGGCACGCGCCGGCCGTTCTGATTGATGTCGACCAGCACCGGCGGCGACGGCATGTCGAAGTCCCACAGGTCGTGATGCACGGTCTGGAAGTGCCAGAGATACTTCCCGGTCTCGGCGTTGACGGCAACGATGGAGTTGCCAAACAAGTTGTTGCCGGGGCGATCGCCTCCCCAGTAGTTCGCAGCCGGTGATGACACGGGCATGTAGAGGATGCCGCGCTCAGCATCGATGGTCATGTAGAACGCCCAGACATTTGTGCCCGAGCGGCCGCGCCAGCCGTAGTCCAACCACGTCTCGTGCCCCGGCTGACCGGGCAGCGGCACGTTCTGGAACTGCCACAGTTTCTTTCCGGTGCGCACGTCGAATGCGCGCGTGTCGCCCGGTGCGCCGAGCGGTACCTCACCCGGGTAGGTGCCGAGAATCGCGACGTGTTTGTAGATCGCCGGCACGCCGTTCCACGGCACCGTGATCTCGATGTACCCGTCGCGACCGAATCCCTCCGACGGACGCCCGGTCTGCGCGTCGAGCGCGAGCAGGCGCGGTCCCGCCGTGAGCAGAATGCGTGCGCCGATGTTTCCCTCGCCGGGCCAGTAGGCCACGCCGCGCGCCGTGGTCGTGACGGTTGGCGGCATCTGATACCGCCAGATCTCTTTTCCGCTGTCAGCGTCGAGCGCGAGCACCTGGTTGCCGCGCGCAGGCAGATACATCACGCCAGCGACGACGATCGGCGTGACCTGTGGATTGCTTCCGGCAGCATCACCTTCGTCGGCAGCGGCAGCACCTCGTCCTGCTCCGGCACCGCGTCCGGCAGCACCCGCTGCAGGGGCTGCGCCGCCGCCTCGTCGTCCGGCCGGTGCAGTCAGCTGCACGGACCAGGCCTGCGTAAGCTGCGACACGTTGCCAGTGTTGATATCGGCAAGCGGAGAGAACCGGCTGCCCGACGCGTCGCGACTGTACATCCGCCAATCGCTCTCGTCCGGTGACGAAGCGGGCCGCTGCCGTGCGACGACAACGGCAACGATGAGCGTGGACAGCACTGCGATAAGCAGCGGCTTCAACAGTCGGCCTGACATGGCATCTCCGTCACTAGGGGGTACACAACGACGCGTCGCATCAGCGCGCGGCTGTCGAGGGCGGCGCGATGCGAATCACGCCAACGCCGTTCTCAATCGTGAGGGCGGTGCCGAACGGCTTGGACAGCCGCTGCACCTTCGCGAGAATCTCCTGGGCCACCGGTGGCGCTGGCACCATTGGGATGCCGATCTTCGAGAGTGGCCGGTATCCCTTTCCGACGTCCGCGGGATACACGCGCACTTCGGCGAGGGAGCCGCCCGCGAACCGAGTGGCAACGAGCAGGGCTTCCATGTTGTCCTCGTGCGACAGCCCGAGCCGATCGACGGTCACCTGGTTGCGCTCGGCCTGCGTGAGGTCACCGCCGCCGCCAGCGCTGCCGACCGGCGAATTCATGTAGAACGCGAAGTTCGACAGCCCGTAGAAGATCGGCTTTCCTTTGTAAATCTCGATGCCGCGCAGTGTGTGGACACCGTGGCCGACGAACATGTCGGCACCGTTGTCGATCGCCGCGTGCGCAAACTCGACGAGGAAGTCGGGCACGTGGTTGTCGAACGAGTAGCGCTGGAAGGTGAAGCTGTTCTGGTGCGCGTGCACCGAGACGATCATGAAATCAGAGAAAAACTTCCCGTTGCGGATGCTGCGCAAATTCTCGCGCAGGTCTTCGGCGTTCATCTCGTAGCTGACGTCGCCGGTCTTGGCACCGACCTTATAGTTCTTGCCGAACAACTGCAGGCGCTCGGGACGATCGGCGCCGACCGCTGCCGGGACTGACACTTCCCCGCGTCGCGCGTTGGCCGCATCACGGATCTTCTTCAGCGACTCGAACTCACTCGCGGTCACGATCTGATACGTGGTGAGCCGGAGCGGATTCAGTCCCGGAGCACCTCCCATGCTGCCTGAGCGCGACGTGGCGGCGGTGCGCACGAACGATGGGCCCTGGTTGTCCCCGCCCGGTGCGTTGTCGCTGATCGGCATCAACGCCACCAGCCCGACGCGTCCCTTCGGCGTCATGAGATACGCGGCATCGCGCGCCTCTTCCAGGTTGCGTCCGGTACCGGCGTGCACGATCCCGACTTCGTCGAGCAGTGCATCGGTGGAAAACATCCCGTCGTCTTTGTTGTCGCCGGTGTGATTGTTGGCGCGGCTGGCGAGGCGGATGCCCATCGCCTTCATGTCAGCCGCCGCCGCCTTCGGTGCGAGCAAGCCGCCGATGGGTCCCTCGAACCGGGGAAGATCGGCGATTGACGACTCCGCGTTGGCGAAGCCGACGTCGGCGTCGCGAATGATCTTCAGCAGGTTCTGCAGCCGCGGCTCTTCGAGCGGGACGATCGGAGCCATCGCGCCGAAGATGTCACCCACCGCCGCCACCGTGAAGGGCGCGTTGATCTTCATCACCAGCTCGCGCGCCGGGTCGAGACGCGGTGCCTCGCCCTGTGCCGGTCGCGCGTTCTGACCGATGAGCGGCGTGCTCACGAGCCACGTGAGACAGACACCCGCACACACGATCAGCGCTCGCACCGTGGGCCGTGCCCTCTTGCTACTCATGCTTCTCCTCGAATGGGGTCCCGACCCCATTTATCGCGACGACGGCTGCCCAACGGGGAGGCCACGCTCCTGCATCATCGTGCGCAGCACCGCGGCTGTGTCGGGATAGCGCTTGAAGATGTCGGGAGTGTACTCGACGCCATCGGCAATGGTGAGCGGCGTCCATCCCTTGTCGTTGACGACGTCGAGCCGGGCGCCCCTGGCGACGAGGAGCTTCACCAGCGGAATCGAGCCAGCGCGCAGCACCGCGCCATGCAGAGCCGTGTTGTTGTGCGTGTCTACGTCGGTGACGCGACCTGCGTTGCGCTCGAGCAGCAGTTGCACCGCCGCGATCGCTTCCTCTTCCGAACCGGGACTCTCGCCTGGCGCCCAGATGCCAACGCCGGCCGCCACCATCAACGGCGTGGTGTTATCAGCATTCGGGATCGCTGGGTCGGCGCCGAGTTCCAGGAGCGTCTTCATCAGCGGAAGATCGACCGCCTTCGCCGCCAGCAGGAACGGCGTGGCACCGATGCGGTTCAGCATGTTCCGGTTGCCGTCGCGCGGCTCCTTCGTCTGCCGCGCGTTCACGTCGGCGCCATGGCGCACGAGGGCGCGCACGAACTCGAGCGCGTCGATCGCGCCCGTGGAGACGGGGCCGGGGAGGTTGTAGCCGTAGTTCGGCCGGCGTGTCCACGCGACCTGGTGGAGCGCCGTCCATCCCTGGCGATCGGCTTTGGGATTGGCACCCTGATCCAGCAGCATCACGCCCAGCTCGTAGTGCGCGTTCATCGCTGCGAGCGTGAGCGCGCTGGTCCCATCGGCGAGCGTGCTGTCGACGTCTACGCCCGCTTCGAGCAGCGCCCGCGCCGCCGCCATCTGACCTCCGCGTACGGCGAAGAGAAACGGCGTAAACACTCCGCCTGCGGAACGTGCGTTGGGATCAGCGCCAGCGGTAATCAGCACGCGAACGACATCCGCATGGTTTTCGGCCGCCGCCCACATCAGCGCCGTCTGACCTTTCCACGTCTCGCGCGCATCCGCGAGCGCGCCATGAGCGAGCAGCACCTGGACTGCCGGAACGCTTCCCGCGCGCGCGGCCCTCATCAGCGCCGTCTCACCCTGCGGCAGCGCAGTATTGACGTCCGCGCCCGCGCTCAGCAGACGCTCGAGCATCGTGGCGTTGCCATTGGTTGCAGCGAGATGCAACGGGGTGACGCCGTAACGAGTGGCCGCTTTCGAATTCGCTCCAGACTTGATCAGCAGGTCCGCAGCTTCGAGATCATCGTTCTGCACCGCCCAGTGCAAAGCCGTCGTCCCATCCGGCTCGGAGGCGTTCGGATCGGCGTGCTTGTTGAGCCGCTCCTTGACCGTCTTCGCGTCGCGACTCTTCACCGCAGCGATCAGATCTCCGTCCGCCGCGTGGACATGAACCATGGCGAGCAGAAGAACGGCGGCGATCGTTGTGAGCCTCACCATGTCTCGCTCAGAGATCCGCAAGCGGTTCGGGATTGAGCCGGCCCGTACTATCCCCGAGCGTCTCTGCGGGTACGCCTGCCTTGTCGAGCATGGTCAGCAGCAGGTTGGTCATCGGCGTGTCGTTCGAATAGACCAGATGTCGATCGCCGGCGAAGCCACCACCGACGAGCGCCAGCGGCAGGTCGTAGTGCGTGTGCAGGTTGGAATTGCTCAGACCCGCGCCGAACAGGAGCAGCGAGTGATCGAGCAGCGTGCCGTCACCGTCGGCCGTCGAGCGCAGCGATTCGAGGAAAGCCGAGAAGAGCTGCGCCTGATACGTGCCCACCTTGGCGTAGCGCGCCATCTGCGCCGGGTTGTCGCCGTGGTGGGACAGGCCGTGATGTCCTTCGGTGATCCCGATTTCGGGATAGGACCGGAAATTCAGCTCACGACCGAGCATGAACGTCGTCACGCGCGTGACGTCGGCCTGGAACGCCAGCCGCTGCAGCTCGAACATCAACGAGACGTGATGATCGAACCGCTCCGGGATGCCTACCGGCCGCTCGAGATCGGGCAGCGTCGTCTGCGCCTGCGCCTCGACCGCCTGAATACGGCGCTCGAGCTCACGTACCGAGTCAACGTAGTCGTCCACCTTGGCGCGGTCGTTCGCGCCGAGCCGGCGCTGCAGGCGCGCCATCTCCGCGGTAACCGAGTCGAGGATGCTGCGATTCTCGCGTGCGAGGCTGACGCGCTGCGCTGTCGTTCCGCCATCGCCGAAGAGGCGTTCAAAGATCGCTCGCGGGTTGTTCTCGGTGGGCAGCGCTGTCGTCGCCGATCGCCACGCCAGCGTGTTCATGTAGACGCAGCTGTAGCCGTTGCCGCAGTTGCCGACCAGATAATTCAGGTCGATGCTCATCTCGAGCGACGGCAGCGGCGTGTCCTTGCCGAGGATCGGCGCGGCGATCTGATCCGCCGAAATGCCGTTGTAGACGTCGGCGCCCTCGGTGTGCTTCGGGTGCACACCCGTCAGCCACGTGCTGGTCCCGCGCGCGTGATCGCCGTTGGCGCCGTCTTCCGACGCGTCCGCAGCACGATGCGCGAGCCCGCTGACGACCACCATCTGCTTCTTGAATGGCGCGAGCGGCTCCAGAATCGGCGATAGCTCGAGACCCGATCCAATCGTGCGCGGCTTCCAGTAGTTGATGCCGCTGAAGTTCATCGACACACCGTTCGGGCAGTAGACGAACGCGAGGCGGCGCACCGGTTTCGCCGCGGTCTTCACCGTGGCGGTGAACGCCGGCACCATGGCGTCGAGCAGGGGCAACGCGATCGCCGCGCCCACCCCGCGCAGGAACGTGCGTCGCGGCAGCGCGCGCTTGATGGCCATCATGACGGCGGTCTCCTCATCTGGAATGGCGCGCTGCGGACGATTCCGAGCACGATGCCGGTGCTGATGCGGTAGTCGCCTGGCGCCGCGTCGCGCAGGATCTGGCGAATCACGGGCGTGTCGTAGTACTCCAGCCGGCGGCCGAGCGCATACGTCAGCAGCTTGCTGGTGAACGTCATGAGAAACCGATCGGAGCGCGCGAGCAACGCCGCGCGCAGCGCGGCGGGCCCGTCGATCTTGGTGCCGTCCGGCAGCACGGCCGCGCTGTCGATCGGTTGGCCGGACTCATCGCGCGTGCGCCACTTGCCTACCGCATCGAAGTTCTCGAGAGCCAGGCCCATCGGATCGAGCATCGAATGGCAGCTCGCGCACTGCGGGCTGGCGCGATGCATCGCCAGACGCTCACGCATCGACAGCACACCACCGGACCCGTCCGTGGTCTTCAGATCGCCGACGTCGGGCAGCGGCGGCGGCGGCGGAGTTCCGAGAATATTTTCCAGCACCCACTTGCCACGCACGACCGGCGACGTGCGATCTGGATACGACGTCAGCGTGAGGATGCTCCCCTGTCCGAGGATGCCGCGACGGATATCGTTCTGCGGCCACGAGTAGCGTCGGAACTGCGGCCCCTTGACGGTGCGAATGCCGTAATGCATCGCGAGCCGCTCGTTGAGGAAGGTGTAGTCGCCGCGCAGCAGATCAATCGCACTGCGGTCCTCGCGAACCATGCTCTCGAAGAACAGCTCTGTCTCGCGCCGGAACGCCTGGCGCAGGTTGTCGTCGAAGTCCGGGTACAGGCTTGCTGTGGGTCCCGTGCCCGGCACGTTGCGCAGGAACAGCCACTGCCCGGCGAAGTTGTCGATCAACGCCTCTGAGCGCTGGTCCTGCATCATCCGCGTGACCTGCTTCGTCAGCACGGCAGGCTTCCGCAGCTCACCACGTTCAGCAACATCGAGCAGCTCGTCGTCGGGAATGCTGCTCCACAGGAAGAAAGAAAGACGCGACGCGAGCTCGATATCGCTCACCGGATACACGCGACCCGCACGCGCGTTCGGCGGATCGACTTCGACGCGGTACAGGAACTCCGGGCTGACGAGAAGACGACGAAGCGCCCGCTCGATTCCAACTTCGAAGCCACCCTGCTCACGCCCCTCGCGGTACAGTTCGAGCAGCGGCTGTACGTCGGCGCCAGTCACCGGGCGACGATACGCACGCCGTGCGAGCGTCCGCAGGATCGTGTTGCTGCAGTCATCTTCGCTCGCGCCGGGCCGACAGACGAAGATGCGGCGTCGGCTCGCACTGTCGCCCGTCGCAGCGGTTCCGTGCGGGCCGCTGATCTCGACACTTCGCAGCGATGCGCCGAGGCGCGTTTCGGGGACGTTGTTGCCGGCGGGGAACGGACGCAGGAACGGCAGCCGGGGCGTCTCGTCGAGCGCCACCGTCTGATTCAGAAACGTGGCGACAACGTCATGGGCTCCGGCCGTGACTGTCACGCGCACGTCCCAGCTCTGATCCGCGCGGTTTCGTTCGTCGCGTGCGTTGCCCTGCAGTCGCTGCCCTACGGGCGCCTGGCCACCACTCACACTTGGACGTCGCGTCTGCGCGGCACCTTCAGCGGCAGGAGCGGCCTGACCGCGCCCGGCTGGGCGTGTCGTACCCGGCAACGTGAACAGCTGCGCACGACGCCCATCGAGGCTCACTTCGAGCTGCTGCGCGTCGGGATAGACCGGCATCTGCTCGTTGAGATCGCGCGCCAATCTCACCTTGATGACGTACTCGCCGTCGACTGGAAACGTGTAACGGATGCGCGTGCCGCCGCGCGTCCCGAACGGCAGACCGGGCAGCTGATGGTCTTGTGCGAGATCGTCGGCGACCCGGAAGAAATCGACGTTGGCGGTCGCCGCGGGAATTCCGATCGCCATGCGGCTGATCTTCTGCGCCACCGACATGTAGCGATCCATCAGCGTCGGCGACACCGTCAGCGTGCTGGCCACGTTGTCGAACCCGGAGCTCACGTCGTCGGCAGGCAGCAGGCTCGCCACGTCCACATCCACGTGCAGCAGATCGCGAACCGCGTTCTGATATTCGGCGCGATTGAGGCGGTGCAGCGCCTCGGTCCTCCCAGGATTGGGGTTCGTCGTCGCGGCGCGATCGATTTG
>Ga0310810_10002756_pt1 | contig 18998 bp, 17 predicted proteins | sample NCmetagenome_FD_207641 | JGI IMG/M metagenome (GOLD analysis project Ga0310810, IMG submission 207641) | Soil microbial communities from experimental microcosm in Duke University, North Carolina, United States - NC | ecosystem: Engineered > Artificial ecosystem > Soil microcosm > Unclassified ...
TCGTCATCAGCGCGGCCGATCCGCTCAATCTGGGCGGTATCGTGACCTCCGGCGATCGCGTCCGCGCGGCCGGCCGGACTCGCATCGCGTATCGCGATGGGGCGCCGATCGCCGTGCGCGAGGGAGACGTCACGCGATCGCTGGCGCCGGTCGACGCGGCGATAGCGGCCGCCGCGTCGCGCGCCCTGCGGGTCCGCTCCCCGCATCCGGCCTTTCCGGCTCCGGCCGCACGCGTTTGAAACAGGATTTGAAGACCGATGCGTGGCGGGCTTGACTTTCATTTTAGTTTAATCTAAATTGTTTCCATGGATGCCGCTGTCCTGGCCGCCGTCGCTTCGCCGCGCCGCCGCGAGATCCTGCGCCTGATCTGGGGCGAGGAACGCGCCGCGGGCGAGATTCACGCCGCCATGCCGGATGTGTCCTTTGGCGCGGTTTCGCTCCAACTGCGCACCCTGCACGACGCCGGCCTCGTGGATTGCCGCCGCGAGCACCGGCGCCGCTTCTATCGCGCGCGCCGCGACGCCCTCGGGCCTGTGGGCCCCGCGCTCGAGCGCATGTGGGCGGACGCCCTGTGGCGGCTCAAGCTGCGCGCGGAGCTCGAACACTCGCGCCGCGGCCCGAAGCCCGCGCGGCGCGGCGCCGCTCGATTCACCAGACGAAGGAGGCCGTCGTGACCGCACTCGCGCATCGACTCGACCGCACGATCCTCATCGTGGCGCCGCCCGATCTCGTGTTCCGGTACTTCACCGATTCCGCGCGATGGGCGGCCTGGTGGGGCGCGGGATCGACCATCGACGCGCGGCCGGGCGGCCGGGTGTACGTGCGCCATCCGGAAGGCACGGAGGCTGCGGGTGAAGTGATCGAGATCGCTCCTCCGACGCGCATCGTCTTCTCCTACGGATATGTGACCGGCGCGCCGGTTCCTGTCGGCGGGTCGCGCGTCACGATCCGGCTCGAGCCGGCGCCGCGCGGCACGCGGCTGCATCTCGCGCACGAATTCGCCGACGCCGCGGCGCGCGACGAACACATCCAGGGCTGGCGCTATCAGTTGTCGGTCTTCGCCAACGTGGTGGCCAACGAGGCCCACGCGGGCGTCGCCGCGCGCGTCGACGGCTGGTTCGGGCTCTGGACGGAGACCGACGAAGCCGTGCGCGCGAAGACCCTCGCCGAGATTGCGGCCAGCGGCGTACTCGTGCACGATCGGTTCAGCTGCATCGAGGGCGCCGCCGAGCTGACGAAGCACATCGGGGCCGCGCAGCGATTCATGCCGGGGATGCGTCTCGAGCGTGCCGGCGAGCCGCGCCATTGCCAGGGGCTCCTGCTCGTTGAGTGGACCGCGAGCGGCGCGGACGGCCAGCCCCGCGGGCGCGGCACGAACGTCTTCACGCTCGGGGCCGACGGCCGCATCGAGGGCGTGACGGGATTCTGGATGTAGGCTGTTGGGCCTGGGCACTCTCGCCGTCATCCTCAATACGTCTTCCGGCTCGGTGACGCCCGAGGCGATCGCCGCGATCGAGCGCGCGATTGCGCGCGAGGGGCTCGAGGCTCACCTCCACGCCGTCGCCGGTCCGCAACTGCGCGAAACCGCCGAGCGCGCTGCGGCTTCAGGACAGACCCTCGTCGCCGCGGGCGGCGACGGAACGGTGTCGAGTGTCGCCGGAGTCGCCGCGGCCGCCGCCGCCACGCTGGGGATCGTGCCGCTCGGCACGCTCAACCACTTCGCGCGCGACGCCGGCATCCCTGGCGACATCGACGCCGCTGTGGCGACGCTCGCGCGAGGCCGCACCGGCACGCTGGACGCCGGCGAGATCTCGGGGCATGTCTTCGTCAACAACTGCAGCCTGGGCTTCTACCCCCGGATCGTGCGCGAGCGACGGATGGCCGAGCGACGCGGGCGCTCGAAGTGGACGGCCTTTGCGATCGGGATGGCGCGGGCCTGGATGCACTACCGGCCGATTACCGTCCACCTGACCGTTGACGGCGCGCCGCTGGTGCGTCGGACGCCGTTCGTGTTCGTCGGCAACGGCGAGTACACGGTTGAGGGGACGCAGCTCGGCAGCCGTCGATCGCTGACGGGTGGACGGCTCTGGATCTATCTGGCGCCCGCATGCGGACGCTTCGAGATGCTCGGACTGTCGGTGCGGGCGCTCGCAGGCCGTCTGAGGGGGGACGTCACACTCGAGGCGTTCGCGGCCTCGGACGTGACGATCGAGATGGCGCCGCGGACGGTCACCGTCGCCGTGGACGGCGAGTTGCTCGCGCTCACGCCGCCGCTGCGCTGCGCGATCCGCCCGCGGGCGCTGCGCACGCTGGTGCCGGCGGCTTCAACAGGAGATCAGGAGATCTTTTGTACATAAGAAGACAGCAGATCTCCTGAACTCTGTTCTCCTGCTCAAACTCTCCTCATCTCCTGTCCTCCTGCCCACTCTCTCCTGATTACCTGTCCTCCTGTTCAACGGTTTTCACCGCCGCGCGGGCCGCTTGCAGCTCGGGACGTCCGGACGCATCGGCGCGCGCGCAGATCTGCAGGAGCTGCTGGTAGTACCGCCGTGACGCGGGCGTATCGCCCGCCTGCGCGGCCGCGCGGGCCGCGCCGGCGATCCCGCGGAAACGGTTCGGCTCCTTCGCCATCGTCTTCTGGAACTCCGCCAGCGCTTCCTTGGGCTGCCCGAGCTGCAGCAGCATTTCGCCGAGGAGTTCGCGCGCCGGCGCCAGCGGTCCCGGCGTGACTGCCGATTTCTCCGTTCGATCTTCGCGATCCGCGGCTTCCCGCATCGCCGCGAGCGCCTCGGCGCTCCGGCTTTCGGCGAGCGCGAGCCACGCGGACGCGCCGAGCTGCTGGATCGCCACCTGTTCGGCCCAATAGGGCTCGTTTTCCCGCGCGAGGCGTGCCGCGCTCCTTTGCAATTCGGCGACCGCCGCACGCGCCGTCGCGGCATCGCCGCTGCGGGCGCCGCCCAGCGCGCGCGCGAACCACGTGATCGCGTCGACGTACGCGAATGGGCTCGGGTGCACTCCCAGACGCGCCGCATCCGCCCACGCGCCGCGTTCGAGCGCGTATCGAGCGGGGATCGCGGCGGCGGCGTAGCTGCCGGCAAGCGGCGGCGCCGCGCTGGCCGCGGCCGCCGTTCCGATCCGAGCGACCATGCCCGGCAACCTATCCACGAGACGCTTCGCGGCCGCGTCCTGCCCCGTCTGCAGATAGGCGTAGACCTCGTAGTCGGTGGCGTGCAGCTCCTCGAACGTCGCGTTCGCCTCCCGTGCCGCGGCGGCGGACAGGATGTTCGTGTCGATCGAATCCTGCCAGTAGCCGAGCCGCGTGAAGGTATGCGACGGCATGTGCAGCGCGTGCGGCGCGTCCGGCGCGATCTGCGCGTAGCGGCGGGCCGCATCGACGGCGCGCGGCGCCAGGGCCGGCACGTCGTAGGTATGGATGATGTAGTGCGCCAGGCCCGGGTGCTGCGGCTGCGCCTGCCAGAGCTTCTCGAGGATCGATCCGGCCTTGAGCTGATCCGCGTAGGTCTTGTCGGCCGGATCCGCCGCGAACGCGAGCGCGAGCGCGTAGAACGCCGCCGCCTCGGCGTCCCCGGGGTTGCCGGCCGAGAGGCGACCCATTGCGTCCCGGTACCGGATCATCCGCGTGCGCTGATCGACCGTCTTGAAGCCGTCGTACAACGCCGATGCAGCCTCGATGTATTCGCGCTCCCGCGCGGTCTTGGCGCCGACCGCCCTGGCGCGCTCAATCGTCGAGCGGCCGGCCTCCAGCTGCGCCGACGGACGCCGACCGATCGAGAAGGGGTTGCCCCACTGCGCGACCGCGATCCCCCACAGCGCGATGCCGCACGTCCGATCCTTGTGGGCAACGCTCGTGAAGCCGTCGATGGCTGGACCGAACTCGAACGAGTGCAGCAGCGCCATCGCGCGCGCGAACGCGGGCTGCACGACGGGGTCGCACGAGTTCTCGAAGTGTACGGTTCCGAGCTGGCTGGCGCCGTGCTGGTGCTCCTGCGCCGGCATGCCGCCGGCGAGAACAAGGCTGAAGGCAAATGCGAACATCGCGCTAGATATTAGCGCGCCTGGTGGCGCACATATACTGCTCGAATGTCCGAAACCATCGGGTTCGTCGGCCTCGGCCTCATGGGAAAGCCCATGGCGGCCAACCTGCTGAAACACGGCTACCGGCTCGTTGTGCACAGCCGCAGCTCGCCGCCGGTCGACGCGTTGGTTGCCGCGGGCGCCGCGCGGGCCGACTCGCCGGCGGACGTCGCGCGCCGCGCGACGCGAATCATCACGATGCTACCCGACTCGCCTGACGTGGAGCAGGTGGTCGAAGGATCCCGCGGCATCTTCGAGGGCATGCAACCGCAGACCATCCTCATCGACATGAGCACCATTTCTCCATCGGTCGCGAGACGCCTGGCGGACGCCGCACGCACGCGCGCGGCCGTGATGCTCGATGCGCCCGTGAGCGGCGGCGAGATCGGAGCAATCAATGGCACGCTGTCGATCATGGTCGGCGGCGACGCGACCGCGTTTGCGGACGTGCGGCCCATCCTCGACGCGATGGGCAACCCCGATCGCATCATCCGCATCGGCGAGTCAGGCGCCGGCCAGCTCTGCAAAGTGTGCAATCAGATGGTCATCGGCGGCACGCTGACGGTCGTCAGCGAAGCCTTCGCGCTGGCGCGGAAGGCGGGCGTCGACGCGGCGAAGGTGCGCGAAGCGCTCCTGGGCGGCTTCGCGGCGAGCCGCGTGCTCGAAGTCCACGGAGAGCGGATTCTTGCCGGGAACTACAAGCCCGGATTCCGATCGCGCCTGTACGCGAAGGACTATCGCATCGTGAGCGAGACGCTCGCGGCGAACCACGCGCCGGCGCCGGTGTCGTCGGTCGTCCGCGACCTCGTGGACGACCTCCTTGCGTCGGGCCGCGGAGACGATGACTATGCTGCGCTGGCAACGGTCATCTTCCGGATGGCGGGACTCCCGGACACGGTCTGAAGCGGAACGGTGCACCGGCCGACGAAGCAGGCACTCGTCAATCGCCAATTCGTCGATCGCCAATCGGCAATAGCCAGTCCCGATCGGCAGTCGCCAATCGCCAATCGGCACTGCCTACCGCTTTTTTTTCTTGACGAGCCGCTCGAGCAAAGACGAGGCGCGCCGCTGGAGCTCGTTGCCGATCGCCCGCCGCGTCGCCGCGGCGACATCCACGAAGACCGTCGGTCTGTCTAGCGTGCCCGCGATCGTCACGGGCACGACGACCCGGCCGTCCTGCTGTGCGTAGCGGCGGAGATCGGTGCCTGCCTGAGACGTCAGCTCCCGCGACAGCACGGCGTCCGCCCGGGCGTCGACGAGGCCCGTATCGAGACGGACGTGCCCGCGGCCCGCCAGATCGAAGTCGCGCGACTGCAGCGACAGGTCGTCCGTGGTCAGGACGCTGTTCACGAGCGCGAATGCGCCCGCGAGGCGGGTGAAGGCCGAGCCCGATCCCTCCGGAGGCGCTCCGGATGGCTTACCGAAGGCGAGCACGATCGGCCGCACCAGGTCGAGATACGGCAGCGTGCCGTCTTGTACCGCGGCGCGAATCGTCCCGCGCGCGGATCGCACCAGCGCCGCGCCATCCGCGCCGTCGGCCGAGAGGGTGATATTGCCGCTCAAGCGGCCCGTGACGCTGCCGGGCGCGCCGGTGTGCTTCATGACCTGGGCCGCGTCGACCCGCGTCACCGCGCCGGTCAACTGCAGGCGCGGCAGCGTGCCGCGGACGTCGGCGTCGAGGCGGCCGTCGAACGTTCCGCCGAACATGGAAAACGAGAGCGGCGACAGCGTGAAGCGCTGGGGCGTAAACGTGAACGTCCCCGCAAGATCGCGCGCGGCGTAGCCGGCCACGTTCGCAACCCCCTTCAGGTTCAGCCTTCCCTCGATGCGCGCGAGGCTTCCGATCGCCCCCTGCGCCTGGAGCCGCGTGTCGCCCGATTGCGCAGTCAGGCGCTTGACGTCCAGCCGATCGCCGTCGAGCGAGGCGTCCAGGCTGATGGCGATCGCCGGCAGCGTCGTCGCGAGCGTGATGTCTCGGAGTTGGATACGCCGCACGGACGCAATCCGGAACGAAGGAGTCCCGCCCGCGACGGTGGACGCGGTCGAGCCGATTGGAAAGGGCAGTGGCCAGGCGATCCGGCCGTCCTCGAGGACGAGCTCCGCGTCTTCAACCGTCCGGGAGAACAGAGCGCGTGCGCCCGTCACGACGAGCAGACGACGCAGATGGACCGATGCCGGCGCGCCGATCGTCACGTCGCGCAGCTCGACGCCGATTCGCGGAAAGATGGAGGGCGATGCCGAGCCGATGCGTACGGGCTGCCCCAGTCGCGTCGCGAGCTGCTGCTCGATCTCGGATCGGACCAGGTCCGACGCCAGCGCCTGCCTGATCGTAATCGCGGCGCCCGCCGCGATCAGCACGACAGCGCCGCATGCGACGCCAATCGCCCTGTTCCGCATCTCGCTCTACTGCAGCGGCCGGAAGTTCACGTCGAGGACGCGCAGCCGCGCGGCGTCGGCTGTCAGGCGTGAGAGATAGCTCGCGTAGTCCTTTCGCTCTTTCGGCGTCCAGACCACTTCGGCGAGCGCGGTGAGACGGGGGAACGCCATGTATTCGACATCCTTGGGCGTCGCCATGTATTCGGTCCATACCTGCGCCTGCGCGCCCAGGATGTGTCCGGCGAACTGCGGTTCGAGCTCCTGCGGCACCGGTTCATACGCATAAACGGTTTCCAAGGGCAGCACGGCGCTCTGCCCGACGGGCTCGCCCGGGTCCTTCGATTGCGCGTAGTCGAGATACGTGTTGGTCGTCGGGGCCATGACGACGTCGTGTCCGGCGCGCGCGGCCTCGATGCCGCCCTTGACGCCGCGCCACGACATCACGACGGCGTTCTCCGCGAGCCCGCCTTCGAGGATCTCGTCCCATCCGACCAGCCGCCGCTTGTGAGCGGTGAGGAACGCGTCCATCTGCCGGATGAACCAGCTCTGCAGCTCGTGCTCGTCCTTGACACCGAGCTCCTTGATTCGCACCTGGATGCGCGGACTCGCCTTCCATTTCGTCTTGTCGGCCTCGTCGCCGCCGATATGGATGTACCGGCTCGGGAAGATGGCCATGACCTCGGTCAGCACGTTCTGCATGAACTGAACCGTGGAGGGCTCGGCATTGAGGATGTCGGAGAAGATGCCCCAGCGCGTGGCGACTTCCATCGGCTCGCCGCTGACGCCCAGTTCCGGATAGGCGGCGATCGCCGCGACGGCGTGGCCGGGCATTTCAATTTCAGGTACGACGTTGATGAAACGCGCCTTCGCATACGCGACGATCTCCCGCGCGTCTTCCTGGGTGTAGAAGCCACCGTGCCGCCGGCCATCGTACTTGCGCTCCTCCTGGCCGCGCGGATGGCCGACGACGGTTTCTTTCCGCCATGCCCCGACCTCGGTCAGCTTGGGGTACTGCTTGATCTCGAGCCGCCAGCCCTGATCTTCGGTGAGATGCCAATGGAACGTATTGAGCTTGTGGAGCGCGAGCAGATCGATGTACTTCTTCACGAACTCCTTGGGCATGAAGTGGCGTCCCGTGTCGAGATGCGCGCCGCGCCATGCGAAGCGAGGACAGTCCTCGATCGCGGCGGCGGGAACGGTCCATGCCACCCCCGCCACCGGCGCCTCGCGAAACACCTGCGGCGGCAGCATCTGCCTGATCGTCTGCACGGCGTAGAACAGTCCCGCGGGCTCGGGCGCGCGGACCACAATCCGCGAAGGGCGGACGTCGAGCAGATACCCTTCCGCGCCGAGCCGCGCGAGCGATCGATCGCGATGGAAGACGATCGTGCCGGCCGCGGGCGCGCTGCCGCGGCGCACGGCGAGCGTGAAACCCGTCGCGGGCTCGAGATATCGCACGAACCGCTCGGCCACCGCGGCCGACGCGGCGTCGGTGGAGACCACCGTTCGCGGCGTGATCGTGAAGTGTCCGGCCCGCTCGGCGATCTTGACCGGCTGCGGAATGATCGCAATGGCGGTCGTCGACGCCTGTGCCGACACGAGGAGCAGCCCAATCAGCGGAAGATGCATGCGACATCATAGCCTCGGAGGCTGGAGGTTGGAGGTTGGAGGCTGGAGGTTGGAGGTTGGAGGCTGAAGGTCCCGATCGGACGTCGCGCTCAGGCGCCGGCGAGCACTTGCGCGAACACGGCGCGGTCGACGTTGCCGCCGGTGAGGACAACGCCAACCGTGCGGCCGTGGATGCGGTCGCGCTCGCGCAACAGCGCGGCGACGGCCGATGCCGCGGCTCCTTCCGCGACGTTGTGGGTATCGTCGTAGATCGCCCGCATCGCGGATTCGATCTCGTCATCGCTCACCTCGACCACGCGATCGACGCCGGCTCGAATCCGATCGAGGGCATCGGGGACGGGCGTCCGGCACGCCATGCCGTCCGCGATTCTGGTCGTCGCTTCATGCGAGACGAGCCGTCCGAGGGCGAGCGAGCGGGCGTAGGCCGGCGCCGAGGCGGCGACCACCGCCACGATCCTGGTCGTCAGGCCGAGCGCGTCGCGCGCGGCGATCGATCCGCAGATGCCGGACCCGAGCCCGATGGGCACGTAGAGCGTCTCGAGATCCGGCGCGGCGCGGAACAGCTCGAGCGCGTACGACGCCACGCCCTGCACGAGAAGCGAATCGAAGGACGGCACGAGATGCCAGGCGCGCTCGGCGGCGATCCGGGCTGCAGCATCGAGCGACGCCTGGAAGTCGTATCCTTCCTCGATCAGCTCGGCGCCCAGCGCGCGCATCGCGGCGTTCTTGCCCGCGCTGTTGCCGTGTGGCACGACGAGGGCCGAGGCAATCCCGTAGCGCGCGGCCGCAAACGCGACCGATTGGCCGTGATTGCCGCGCGTCGCGGCCACCACCCCCTTTACGGGCTGGGCGCGGCGCAACGCGTCGAAATACACGAGACCCCCGCGAATCTTGAAGGCGCCGACGGGCGTCTGGTTTTCATGCTTCACCCAGACGGCCGCGCCGGCGCGATCGTCGAGAAGCGGCCACCGCTGCTGCGGCGTCGGGCCCATCGCCTGATACACGACACTCGCGGCGGCTTCCAGCTCGGACAACGTCGCCATGCCCGCATCGTACCGCCTGCCGCGCACGCACAGTCGAACCAATCGGGCAACGGACCTTCTAGGGTCCCAGGTCCCAGGTCCCTGATAGACTTCCCGCCATGAAAAGCCTTCTGGTTGCCGGTGCGCTGATCGCCGCGCCGATATGGCTGGTCGCGCAGCGCGGAGGCGGACCCGGTGGCACCAACCCTGACGGCTCGCTCCGGCCGGCCGGTCCCGTCACGCGGTACTTCACGCAGGACGCCTATACCGAGTACGCGCTGCTGGAGCCGGGCAGCGAGTCGTTCCGCATCCGGTATCTCCCCGAGCAGACCCGCGCCGGAGCGACGGAACTGGTCAATGCGACGCGCGGCGGCAGCGAAGGATCCGGCGTCGAGGTCTACGATCCGCGCACGGGACAGCCGCTGAAGTTCACGTACGAACAGCAGGGAAACGATCCCGAAAGTCATGCGATCCGCGCGACGCTGCCGACCGCCGTGCCCGAAGGGGGCATCGGCCGCGTGTTGATCTACAAGACCTACAAGGATCCTCGCACCTACATCATGGACGGCCGCGACATCGTCTGGGTGCGCAGCCTGGCCGGCTATCGTCTCGGCGTCATCCTGCCCAAGGGCTACGGCTTCACCTCCTCCGACGTCGCGGCGCAACTGACGACGACGGCGGACGGCCGATTGAAGCTTGCGTTTGCGAATCCGAGCGGGCAGAGCAACCCCGTGACCATTCACGCGCATCCGACCACGGCGGCATTCACCCCCTCCGCGTTCGACGACATGTTCTTCGACGACATCAAGACGCTGTACGACCTCGATTCGCCGGAAAGCGGCCGGATCTCGGTCGAGCAGATCTACAGCGACTATCGCAAGGGCGACAGCGAGCGGCTCGACTCGCTCGCCTATCTGCCGCTGGACGATCTGAAGGTGGTCGATCTCGACACGGCGAAGCCGCTGACGGCGGTCAACAGGCGCAACGCCATGTACGTGAAGCTCGACGTGCCGATCGCGGATGACAAGCAGAGCGCGCACCTCAGGATTTCGGGCACGCTGAAGGCCGCCGGATATCAGCTCGTGAACGGCGAGCTCGTGTTCCAGCGGACGTTGAAGGGCCTTCGCAACACGGTGGTGCTGCCGAAAGGATGGGACGTGTCTGGCGTGTCTCAGTCTGCGACGATCGGCACGGACCGCAACGGCCGCGCCTTCGTGGCGCTGATCAATCTCAATTCCGAGAACGCCTACAAGGTGACGATTCGCGCGAAGAGAGGGACGTAGACCGCAGCGTGAGCCGGTCCGCCCGCGGATTTCGCCTTTCGGGACAGCGGCCCGGTACGGCCAGGGAGGCGGTATGTACAAAGAGCGGGGGACGATCGCGCTCTCAATCGCGACCGAGCGCGACCGCGAGGCAATCTACGCGATCCGCCATCAGGTATACGCCCGTGAGCTCGGCCAGCACGCCCCGAACGCCGATGCGCGGCTGACGGATGCGCTCGACGCCGTCAACGTGTATCTCGTCGCCAGGATCGGCGGGGCGGTCGCCGGCTTCGTCTCGATCACGCCTCCCGGCGATGCCGGTTACTCCATCGACAAGTATTTCGCGCGTGACGACGTCGCGGTGCGCTTCGACCGGGGCCTGTACGAAGTTCGGCTGCTCACTGTGACCCAGCCCCACCGCGGCGCGCAGATTGCGGTTCTGCTGATGTACGCGGCGCTCCGGTATCTCGATTCGGCCGGCGCGACGACCGTCGTGGCGATTGGCCGGCTCGACCTGCTCGGCATGTACACGCGCGCGGGGCTCACGCCGCTGGGGCTTCGCGCGAAGTCGGGCAGCGTGACGTACGAGCTGATGGCGGCCGAGGTCCGCGACTTGCGGGCGCGGGCGTCTCTCTCCCGGGATATGCTCGCCCGCCTCGAGAGGATCGTCGACTGGCGGCTCGAGGGCGTGCCCTTCCGCCTCAACGACGGCTGTTACCACGGCGGCGCCTTCTTTGACGCCATCGGGGACGAATTCGACGCGCTGGACCAGCGGGATCGCGTCATCGGCGCGGACGTGCTGGACGCATGGTTCGATCCGGCGCCCGCCGTGGTCGACAAGGTGGCGAGGTACTTGCCATTCGCGCTCAAGACGTCTCCGCCGACGGGCTGTGAGGGCATGCGCCGGGCGATCGCGCGCGCGCGCGGCGTTCCCGAAGAATCCATTCTTCCGGGCGCCGGCTCGTCGGATCTGATCTTCGCGGGGCTGCGTCAGTGGATCGCGCCTGCGTCGCGCGTGCTCATTCTCGATCCGATGTACGCCGAGTACGCGCACGTGCTGGAGGCGGTGATCGGCGCGCGCGTCGATCGCCTGCAGCTTCCGAGGGCTCGCAGCTACGACGTCGACGTCGACGAGCTGGCCTCGCGTGCGCATGGCTACGACTGGATCGTGCTGGTCAATCCGAACAGCCCGACAGGGCGCCACGTGCCTCGCGCGCAACTGGAGCGCGTGCTCTCCACCGCCTCGTTTGCCACGCGCTGGTGGATTGACGAAACCTACGTGGAGTACGCGGGTCCGGGGCAGTCGCTCGAAGCGTATGCCGCCGCGTCCACCAACGCCGTCGTCTGCAAGTCGATGTCGAAGGTGTACGCCCTGTCAGGGGTGAGGGCGGCCTATCTGTGCGGGCCGAGCCGGATGGTGGAGGAGCTGAGGCCTCAGTGTCCGCCGTGGTCGGTCAGTCTGCCGGGGCAGATCGCGGCGTGCGAAGCGCTGCAGCACACGTCGTATTACCGTAGCCGCTGGGCGGAGACGCACCGGCTCCGCGACGCGCTCTCGACGTCGCTGAGCCGTCTGGGATGGGACGTCGTGCCAGGCTGCGCGAACTTCCTGCTCTGTCATCTTCCCGCCATGCAGCCCGAGGCCGCGGCGCTGGTGGAGGCCTGCCGCAAGCGCAATCTCTTCGTGCGCGACGTCGCGAACATGGGATCCGGTTTCGACGCGCGCACGCTGCGTGTCGCGGTGAAGGACGCGGCGACGAATGCGGCGATGATCGACGTGTTGAAAGCGGTGCTGGCCGATATGGCCCGGATCGCCGGAACGACCGCGGCGGCTTAATGCGGCCGCGGGGAGCTCTCGTAGTATTTCCTGTACATCCCGCGCCTGAAGACCCAGCCGCCGAGCGGCCCGAGCCACCGCAGCACGTGATACATGTAGCCGAGATCCGTGATCTCGATGAGATTGCCGTCGAGATCCCTCACGAAGAACAGCCAGTGGCCGCGCGGCGACCGTTCCGGCGGACTGACGATCTCGACGCCCTTGCTCACCAAATAGTCGTGCCATTTGTGGATGCCGCGGACGTTGAGGCAGATATGAGTCGGGCCCAGGCGGTTCCACACGACCGGCTGCGGCGGCTGCTGGGGCTCGAAGTGAAAGATCTCGATCACGGCGCCGCCCGGAATCCGGATCCACCCGATCCGGCAGGTCGCGCCGGGAGCATCCGTGCCGAAGAATCCGCGGACGCGGTCGGCCGGCGCATCCGACACGCCCACGAGCGGACAGCCGAACACGTCCCAGTAGAAGCGGACGGCTCTGTTGAAGTCCGAGACCGTGATGCCGCTATGGCTGAAGGATCGCGCTCTCACAGCGACTCCTTTAGATGATCCGCGACTCTGAGCGCCTGCGCGATGATCGTGAGCCCGGGATTGACGGCGGCCGATGAGGGAAAGAACGAGGCGTCCACGACGAACAGGTTCTCGACGTCGTGGGCGCGGCAGAACGGGTCGAGCACGGAGGATCGCGGATCGGCCCCGAATACGACCGTGCCGCACTGGTGCGTCGTGTTGCGCGCGCCGTGCGAGTGCTTCATCACGAGCCAGTACCCGAGCCGGCGCAGGATGCGCTCCGTTTCCCGCACGAGCATCCGGTGCGGCGCCACGTTGTTCGCGCGATAGTGCAGCCGGATTCGGCCGCCCGAGTCCACGGTGACGCGGTTGTGCTCGTCCGGAAGATCTTCCGACACCGCCAGCCAGTCCACGCCGCGGGCGACCCATGCCTCGTACGCCCACAGGGGAATCCACGGCACCACCGTCTGCGCCATCACGCCGTGCGTCCGTCCCTGCGACTGAATCTGTCCGAGCGGAAACCTCGTGTCGGGACCGCGCAGGTAGAAATCGTTGATCGCGACCGTTTTCTGAAAGATCGTCGAGTTCTTCTGAAACGGATGAAACGCTTGCATCATCGTCGCCAGGTGCGCCATGTAGCGCCGGCCGACGAGTCCGGATGAATTGGCCAGCCCGGACGGATGCCGGCCGCCGGCGGACCGCAGCAGGAGCGCCGCGGAATTGACCGCGCCGCACGCCACGATGAACGTGGATCCAGTGACAGTGACGACCTCCCCATTGCGCTCGACTTCGACGGAGCCAACCTTCCCTCCGCGCGAATCCGCAATCAGTCGGCGCGCGCAGGCGTTGGTCCACAGCGTGACGTTCGAGCGCGTCATGATGGGGCGGATGCCGCAGACGTCGGCCTCGCTCTTCGCGTGGAGCCTGCAGGCGAACGAGTTGCACGTGTTGCAGAGGATGCAGCCGTCCCGGAGGCCGAGCGGCAGCGGCGAGGGATGGAGCCCGAACGTACGCAGCCGCTCGACAATCTTGGCCATTCCGTCGGCGTGCGGCACGGGGCCGTATGGGAACGGCCCGCGCGGCGGCTCCGTCGGATCGAGGCCCGCCGCGCCGTGCACGTCGTACATCTGCTCGGCCCGGTCGTAGTACGGCTCCAGCGTGTCGTAGTCGATTGGCCACGCGGGAGATACGCCGTCCGCGTGTTCCACCGCCTGAAAATCCTCGCGCCTGAGGCGATAGAGCACGCTGCCCCAGAACTTCGTGTTGCCGCCCACGTTGTAGTGCGTGTACGGACGAAACTCGCGCCCGTTCGAATCCAGCCAGCGTTCCCTGGTCTGGTAGCGCAGGTGCTTCCAGACGGCCTCGGGACTCCAGTTCTCGTCTTCCTGCGGAACGAAGTCGCCGCGCTCGAGGACGAGCATCCGCGCGCCCGTGTCGCCGAGCGCGCGCGCGATCGTGCCGCCGCCGGCGCCGGTCCCGATGATGACGATGTCGTAGTGTGCGTTCACGGCCCGATCGTCGCGTAGACCTGATCCATGAGCCGCTGATCCTCGATCGCGCGCTCGAGGCTCATCGCCGGCGCGGCTCCCGTGCGGATGGCGTGGATGAAATCGCGGTACATCGCGCGATAGCCGCGGATGTCCTTGAAGCCGGGGAGGACGATGCGGGGGAGGCCTTTCCCGCGCGATGCCGCGATCAGCCCGTTCGATTCGAACGTAATCACCCCGTCGCGGCCGAACAGCTTCGACAGCCGCAGGCCTCGCCACAGCGACGGCACCTCGCGCGAGTAGAACAGCGATCCGACCGCGCCGTTGTCGTAGCGAAAGCTCACCATCATGCTCTTGGCGCGTGAGTCGGGGCCCGTCCGCGGCGCCGCCGGACGATACCCGTGTATCGCGACGATCTTCGGTCCGAGGCTGTTGGCCAGGTGCAGCCAGTGGATCCCCTCCTCGAAAAACGCGTCGCCCCCCGCCATCGCTTCGTCGTTGCGCCAGTCGTCCGCCGTCTTCAGCCGCTTCGCGATCGTCGTGAAATACGCCATTACCATGTCGCCGATCGCTCCCGCGGCCAGCATCCCCCGCAGACACGCGGCCAGCGGCTTGTAGTGATCGTTCTCGCCGACGAGGACGACGCGCATCGCTCGGTCCCTCGCCTCGACGACGGCGCGGTAATCCTCCATCGACGGGAACCCCGGCTTTTCGACGAGCACGTGCTTGCCTGCCTCGAGCGCACGCTCCGCGAGATCGCGATGGAATCTGGGCGGCACGGCGATGACGACAGCGTCGATCGCGGGATCGGCGATCGCGTCGAGATAGCCGCCGAACGCCGACGCGCCGCCGTACCGGCGGCAGTACGCCTCCGCCCTGGAGCGATCGCGGCTCGCGTACGAGCGGACGACCTCCGTGCCCAGCCGGCGCAGATGACGGCTGTGGACGCCCGTGATGAAGCCACAGCCCAGAAAGGCCAGGCGGAGCGGTTCCGGCATGCAGGATTCCTCCATCATACCGGGTGTTTCGCGTAGACTGGCTCCCCTGCCCTGACATGCCATCCGCGCTGATCGAGGTCACCGGCCTTCGGAAACGCTTCGGCGAGGTCGAGGCGCTGCGCGGCGTCAGTTTCCACGTCGCGCCGGGCGAGGTCTATGGCCTGCTCGGGCCCAACGGCGCGGGGAAATCCACGACGATCAACATCCTCTGCGGCTTGGTCCAACCCGACGGCGGCGACGCGCGCCTCAACGGCATCGACGTGGTCCGCGATCCGGTCGGCGCGCGGCGGGTGCTCGGCGTCGTCCCGCAGGAGGTCGCCCTCTACTCCGACATGTCGGCGCGCGAGAACTTGGCATTCTTCGGACGCCTGTACGGACTGCGCGGATCGGACCTGCGCGCGCGAATCGATCGCGTGCTCGCGCAAGTCAATCTGGCCGATCGCGCGAAGGAACCGATCGAGAGATACTCCGGCGGCATGCTGCGGCGCCTGAATATCGCGGCCGGAATCCTGCACTCGCCGAAAATCGTCCTGCTGGACGAGCCCACGGTCGGCCTCGATCCGCAGTCGCGCGCGGCGATTCTGGACCTGGTTCGCGCGATCGCCGCCGGCGCGGCGGTCGTCTACACGACGCATTATCTCGACGAAGCGGAGCGGCTCTGCGATCGCCTCGCGATCGTCGATCACGGGGCCGTACTCGCGGAGGGCACGCTGGCGGAGCTGCGGCAGGCCGCCGGCGAACGGGAGATCGTCGCCCTGCGCGGCGCATTTCGCAGCGAGGGCGTCCCCGCGGCGCTGGGGGCGGCGACGGACGTCCAGATCCTCAAGTGCACGCCGGACGAACTGCTGTTCAGCGTCCGGAGCGCCGAGCGCGAGCTGTCGGGGCTGATGGCCGTCGCCGCCGGATTCGGCGACGTGCGCGAAGTCGCCATCAAGCAGCCGAGCCTCGAAAACCTGTTCATCAAGCTGACGGGCCGCGATCTTCGCGAGTAGCGCATGGCCGCTTTCATCATCGCCTGGCATCATCTCGCGCGCATCGCGCGCAGCCCCGGGCTGATCCTGATTCTTCTCGCGATTCCCGTGACGCTGGCCGGAATCGAATACGCAGCCTTCGGCCCGACGGTCGCTTCGGGCAAGCTCCCGCCCATCAAAGTCATCGTGCTCGACGAGGACAAGACGCTCGCGTCCGCGCTGGTGCCGCAGATGTTCACCGGCGGCGGGCCGATGAAGGACATGTTCGAAACCTCGCCCGTCGCGGATCGCGCGGCCGCCCGGGATCTGTTTCAGAAGAACGACGCCTCGGCCCTCGTCGTCGTCCCGAAAGGATTCCAGGAAGCGCTCCTGGCCGGCAATCGCGCCGAGCTGCAGTTCGCGCCCAATCCGCTGCAGACGTACTCGCCCGCGGTCGCATCGGCAGTGCTCGAAATGACCACGATGATCGGCAACGGGCTGCTGGGACAGGCCGCGGGGCCGCTTCGCCGGATCAATGCCGTACGAACCGCCGGGCAGCCATTGACGTCGGACGATGTCGCGGAAATCTCGCGCGGGTTCTTCGAGGCGGGACAGCGGCTCAACGGGCTGAACGCGGTGGCCAGCCTGAAGGTGACGGCCATCCGTCCGACCGGCGAAAAGGCAGGTCCCGAGGGCAGCCCGAAAGCCTTCTTCGCATTCATCTTTCCGGGACTGGTGATCTTCGGGGTAATGTTCATCAGCCAGTCGCTGGCCCTCCGCCTGATGCGCGATCGCGTCCGCGGCGTCGAACGCCGCCTCGGCATGACTCCGATCTCGCCTGCCGCGCGGATAGCCGGGTCGTTCCTCTTCATGGCGAGCGGCCTGATCGCGATCCTGGCGCTGCTCCTGGCGGTCGGCGCCGTCGTGTTTCGCATCGAGCCGCGAAATCCTCCGGCGCTCCTCGCGCTCGCGGCCGGCTTCGCCCTCTTCGCGTCGGCGCTGCACCTGACGATCATCGCGATCGCGCGCGACGAGCGAAGCGCCTCGTTCATCGGCAGCGGCCTCGTCATGCTGCTCTCGCTCCTCGGGGGGACGTTCTTTCCCGCCGAGAGCATGCCGCCGTTCCTGCGCGCCGTCGCCTTCGTCACCCCGAACGGCGCCGCGCAGCAGGGATTCGTGGACGTCCTCGCGCACGGCCGCACGCTCGTCGAGGCCTCCGCCCGCATCTTCACGACCTGGGGATGGGCACTGGCGACGATGACGGTCGCGCTCGCCGCGACGTATCGGAAGGCTGGCCGCGCGTGAACGTCCTGTATATCGCGCTCAACGGGCTCCGGCTGACGTTCAGGAGCCGTGAAGGCGTGTTCTGGATCTTCATCGGCCCGCTGATGATGGCGACCTTCTTCGGGATTCTCTTCAAGCCCCAGCCGCCGGTGAAAGTGCGCATCGACATCGTCAACGAGGACAGCGGAGACCTGGCCGCGCGCATCACCGAGTCCCTCCAGCGCGATGGCATTCTCGTGAGCCCCGCTGCGACCGTCAGACGCGGCCAGACGACGCTGGTGATTCCCGCAGGGGCGTCGGCCGCCATGGAGGAGGGACGGGCGCTCGATCTGGCGTTGCACACCGGCACCGAGGAAACTCGCGCGGAGGCGGACCTGCGATTCAGGATCGTCAAGGCGCTGGTGTCGACGGCGCTCGGCGTGAAAGCGACGGATCCGCCAGGACCGCTCGAGATCGCCAATGCGGACATCGGCGTCAAGGCGCGCGAAGTGACGGCCGGCTTCCAGCGGTCGGTCCCGAGCTATATGGTGATGTTCGTGTTCCTCAACCTGCTCGTCTCGGGCGCGGGCATTGCGGAGGAGCGGAAGCTGGGCCTGCTGCGGCGGCTCGGCATGGCGCCGATCTCGCGCCGTGAGATCGTTCTCGGCAAGCTGCTCGGCCGGTTCTTCGTCGGCTGGATTCAGATCGCCTGGATGCTCGCCGTCGGCCGGCTGCTGTTCCGGATTCACTGGGCGGAGCACGGCTGGGTGCTATTCGGCTTCCTGAGCCTCTTCGCGCTCACCTGCGCGTCGGTCGGGGTCTTCTTCGGTACGTTGTTCCGCGATCCCGACAAATGCCGGGGCATCGCGATCTGGACGGCCATCCTGCTGGCGCCGCTCGGCGGGCTGTGGTGGCCGATCGAAATCGTCGGCCCCACCCTAAAGCGGGTGTCGCACCTCGTGCCGACTGGCTGGGCGATGGAGCCGATCAACGCGATGCTGGCATTCGGGGCGGGCGCGCGCGAGGCTCTGCCCTTCGCGGCCGCATTCCTGGCGCTTTTTGCCGTGACGTTCGTGCTCGCGTCGCGGCGACTCGACCCGGTGTAGCTAGGAAACCCTGACGCTCTCGGCGCGCGGACCCTTGGGGCCCTGGCCTTTTTCGAACGTCACCGCCTGCCCCTCACGCAGCTCATCGAAGCGCGTGCCCTGGCACGCCGAGTTGTGAAAGAAATATTCGTTCCCGTCGTCGGCGAGAATGAAGCCAAAGCCCTTCTCGCTCACCAGCCGCTTGATCTTGCCGTTCGTCGCCATTGCGGTCCTTCCAGACGTTGTCGGGCCGCGCATCGGCGCGGCATGTCGAAGTAGCGGACCAGTATATGCGACGTCCACGCCGGTCCGCCCGGCTTTCTTTTGCCGGCCCCAAATGGCCCGTCACCCCCTTACCTGGAACCCCCTCGCGCGGAGGTACTCCCGGACCCGCTCGCGAAGGTCCCCCTGCAGTTCGACGCCGTCCTCGGTAGAGGTGCCGCCGGTGCCGCAGGCCCGCTTCAACTGCTGGGCCAAATCCTTCAGGAATA
>Ga0310810_10002757_pt1 | contig 18994 bp, 19 predicted proteins | sample NCmetagenome_FD_207641 | JGI IMG/M metagenome (GOLD analysis project Ga0310810, IMG submission 207641) | Soil microbial communities from experimental microcosm in Duke University, North Carolina, United States - NC | ecosystem: Engineered > Artificial ecosystem > Soil microcosm > Unclassified ...
TGATGCCATGCGCAATGCGTCCCTCACGACTTCGTTGAGATTCACCGAACGACGCGCCACGTGCTCCTTCTTGACCATGCCCCGAATGCCGCGAACTACGTCACTGGCGCGGCGACCATCTGCGATGATGTCACCGAGCAGTTCGCGAATTTCCCCCTGATCAACATTCCCGCGATCGATGAAACGCTGTCCAGCTGCGGCGTTACTGAGAATCCCAGCCAACGGTTGATTCAACTCATGGGCAATCGATGCAGACATTTCACCCATTAACGCCACACGACTGAGGTGACTGAGTTCGTCACGTTGCCGCAGCGCTTCTGCTTCAGCGAGCTTGCGCGGCGTTATGTCTATGGAAACACCAATGAGCCGAGCGCCTTCGCGATTCTCCCCGGTTATGCAGCGTCCGCGCCCTCCGATCCAGCGCTGGGTTCCATCCGGTAACAAAACACGATATTCGATTTCGTATCCCCCGCCTGTTTCGATTGCGTGTTTGACGACGGAATCGCGAAGCGCACGATCCTCTGGGTGAACGCGATCTTGAAGCGCGGCGTGGTCGAGGCGAGTCTCGGAATCAAATTGAAACAAAGTGCGCGCGCTGTCAGACATCCAAATCTCGTTGGTGCCGAGGTCCATCTCCCACACCCCGAGATGAGCTGCTTCGGCTGCGAGAACGACTCGTTCCTCGAATTCGTGCAAAGCCTCTTCCTTTTGCATTAATTCTGTGACGTCCACGCATGAGCCGATGTAGCCGGCGAACCCTCCCTGCTCGTCATGACGTGCCACGCCCTGATCCGAAAGCCAGCGATACTCGCCATCGTTTCGCCGGAGCCGGTATTGCATAACGAATGGCTGCCGCGCATCGAATGCCTCGGTGTAAATCTTGAGGCACTTTTGGAGATCGTCCGGATGCACGCCTTCAGCCCAGCCGTTTCCAAGCTCCTGTTCCATGCTGCGGCCGGTAAAATCCAACCATGGCTTGTTAAAGAAAGTGCAGAGCTTATCCACGCCGGCCATCCAGATAAGGACGGGCGCAGCATCCGCGACGTTCCGGAAACGTGACTCGCTTTCGCGCAACTCCGTCTGTCCAGTTACCCGCTCCTCCATCACTGTCGCCAGAAACAACAGCGGAATCGCAAGAACGATGAGAAATATTTGAATTGAAAGCGCGTTTTGTTCGGGCGTTTCGCCTGAGAATGGTCCATGGCCGTGGGATGCACTCCAAATCGCCAGGAAGCCGATAATCGAAATGGCCGTGCTTGCTCCCAATGTGCCGAATCGTACCGCCGCCCAAATTAAAAATGGCAGAGGGAGAAACAGAAGAGCCAAATCGACGCCCGCTCTGAACTCATAAAGGACAACGTAGCCGACCAGCAACAGACCGAAAAAGAGAACACCTGCCTCCAAATAACGCGAGAGTTGGGCCGTTCGCAGGGCCGAAATTCCGGTTGTCGCCCACGTTACTATCAAAGGCACGATGATTAATGCCGCGAGCGCATTTGAGAAAAGTCGTATCCGGATCAGCTCCCAGTAACCGTCCTGCCCCCAATGATTCGATACGACAAACGCGGCGTCTAAAAACGAGGACAAAAACGGACCAATGAATACTACGCATAGACAAAAAAGGCCCACGTTGCGAAGCGTTGTGACACGAACAGGGCCGCCCACCAGGTACCGCATCAACCCGGCGCCGATCAGTGCTTCGCAGGAGTTGCTGAGGAACCAGCACAAAATCATGACCGGCGGAACGTGACTCTGCAATTGTGCCGCCAGATGCGCTGGAAGCGCAGCCAATAGCACGACCCACCACCTGCGCGGCGGCGTCAACAAAAGCGCCGCGACAAGAACAGAATTCGGAGGCCAAAGAACGGAGACAGGATGAGGTTTAAACGTCAGTGCAAAGCCGATTTTGCATCCAAGATAATATCCAGCGAACACCCACAACGCTGTCGCTAAAAGATGCCGATCAAAAATCGTGCTGAGAGTGCTCCTATTCTGCGGTTCTGATTGAGCTTCCGCGACCGCGAAAGAAACGGAACCGCTTTTCATCCTCAGCGACCCTCAGTTTATCCCAACACTGATTTGGAGGGGAATGCTTTGTCGTGAAATGGAGAAGATGTTCTTCGGAAACGCCGAGCAGAAAGTAATCCAGGTGCGATTGCGGTCCATACAACCATAAGATTGCATGCCCTTAGATGCCTTCTTCCCGCGGCCACCCCGGATTATACGATGGCATGCCGTGAAAGAGGAAACGTTATTTTGTGCACGTCTTCTATGCCGGCGAGGTCAGTTGCCTCATTTAAGTGCCAGGGAGGGGACTCGAACCCCTACGGATTTCTCCACCAGATCCTAAGTCTGGCGCGTCTGCCAATTCCGCCACCCCGGCGTTGCGATGCTGACGAACGTCGCTTCGTTGGCCGCTTCGAGCAAATTACGCTTGTAAGCTTGCTCGGGTTCCTGCGACAAATCGAACGATGGCAGAACAAGAGGTCACTCGACCCGTTTTTCTCCCGATCATTATCGGCACCCCGCGACAAGGCCGGCTAACCGAACCTGCGGCAAATTTCGTTTTCGGTGAAGTATCGAAACGCAGCGACATCAAAACAGAATTGATCGATATCAGAAAAATTCCCATCCGCGTGGATGACGCCGGCGAAGCGCTAAAAGACAAGCAATTCTGCTCTACCGTCCGGCGTTCCGACGGCCTGATCATCGTAGCTCCGGAATATAATCACAGTTTCCCAGGACTCTTAAAACATGTGCTCGACACAAACCTGACGGAATACATTCATAAAGCAGTTGGTGTCTGTGGCGTGTCGGCTGGTCCGTTTGGCGGTGTGCGGATGATCCAGAGTTTGATCCCGGTGTTGCGCGAGCTCGGTCTGGTCACAATTTTCTGGGATGTCTATTTCGGCAACGCAGGGAAGCTTTTCGATCCAGTGACCGGCAAAATTACGGATCCAGCTTACAGCCGTCGCGTGGAAAAATTCCTGAACGAGCTTGTTTGGATGGCGCGCGCTCTCCGGTACGCGCGCGAGAACATCCCAGCTCCGTAATTCTAGTCACCGCTTACAGGTTGCTTAGGAAGAAGCAGGCGATGGGGATGGCCCCTCTGCCGGAGGTTTCGCCTCAGCGGTTGCAGCCGCTGCCTTCGCTGCCGCGGCTTTCGCCGCCGCTTCAGCTGCAGCCTTTTTCTTCGCCTCCGCGGCGGCTGCCGCATCCGCAAGATTCTTGTCAACCGCCTCTGCTTCGACGGGATGAATCTTGTGATAATAGCCGTTGGATTTGGAAAGTTGCTCTTTGCGCAAAAGCAGGTGATCGAACCGCTCGCGCTGACTCAGCTCGAATTCCTTGTCCATCTTGATCGCTTCAAATGGACAGACCTCGACGCAAATCTGGCAGCTCATGCAGACCGAGATGTCGATGTCGAACACCTTTGGGTAAAACTGCGGTTTGCCCATGTAATCGGGCTTTTTGTCGTCGCTCTTAACGATGTAGATGCATTGCGGCGGGCATTCCTTCTCGCAAATTTTGCACGCCACGCAGCGCAACCCCGCGTGCGGATCGTTTCCATCGAAAATGAGAATCGGAAAATTCCGGTAATTTTCGGGAAGCGGACTGCGCTCTTCGGGGTACTGCACCGTAGTCAGGCGCTCCTTCTCGAAATAACTTCCGACGAAGTTCCGTGCCGTGACGGCCATTCCCTTGAGTATACCTGTGCCAATCATTCTGTTCGTTGAAGCGAATTCTGCCTTACCGGTCCACTTCGCCCATTACAATATCGACGCTGCCGAGGATTACCATCACGTCAGCAACAGTGTGACCGAGGCACAGGTCTTCTAGAATCGTGAGGTTAACGAAACTGGTAGGGCGCACTCTGTAGCGATACGGATTAGGGCTGCCGTCGCTGATCAAATAAAATCCAAGCTCACCCTTTGGCGCTTCAATGCGGCCGTACGCCTCGCCAACCGGCGGGCGAAATGCGCGCACTTTTACTTTTGGATTCACGATGGGGCCGGGTGCAATTTCCGCGAACGCCTGTTTCAGGATCTCGACGCTCTCGCGCATCTCCAATGCCCGCATCATCAGGCGATCGTACGTGTCGCCGTGCTCCCCGAGCGGGATCCGGAATTTGAAGCGCGGATAAAACCCGTAGCCGTCTACTTTGCGAATATCGTAATTCACGCCGCACGCGCGCAACATCGGACCTGTGATGCCGGCGTTGATCGCCAGTTCGGCGGAAAGTTTGCCGACGTTTTGGGTGCGGCCGATGACGATCTCGTTGCCCAAAATGAGTTCCTCGAATTCGTCGAGAAACTTCGGGAAGCGATCGACAATCTGTTTCGCTTGGGCAAGCCAGTCATCGCTCGCGTCCACGCGGCAGCCGCCGAAACGCATGTAATCGCACATCATTCGCGAACCGGCTAATGACTCGAAAAGATCAAGGATCTTTTCGCGCTCGCGAAACGCGTACATCAGCGGCGTGCCCCACGCGCCCATGTCGCTGAGCAAGAAACCGAGCAGCGAGGCGTGATTTTGAAGTCGCGTCAACTCGCCGAGAATGATGCGAAGATACTCGGCGCGTTCAGGAACTTCGATTCCAGCGAGTTTCTCAACGCTAAGCGCGTAGGCCCAGTTGTTGGTCATCGAGCAGAAGTAATCGAGCCGATCGGTGTACGGCATTGAGCCGAGGTAACTGGTGTTCTCGCCGATTTTCTCGTGATTTCGATGCAGATAACCGAAGACCGGTTTGAGCTTTCGAACCACCTCGCCTTCGAGCGCCACATTCATCCGGAACACGCCGTGCGTGGATGGATGCTGCGGTCCCATCGAAACTTCGAGCAATTCGCCCTCGAGCCGCGAGCCCATGCTGAGCGGGGGTCGCTCCATTGCTTCTAGTGTTTGAACACTTGCGCTCATTTCAAATTGTCATCCTGAGTCGCAAAGACGACGAAGGATCTCTGATATTACACGTCAGGAGGGTTTCAATTCGTCCTCGGTTGGTCGCGGCGTGTAATGCTGCTTCGCCCTCGCGAGCACTTCATCGTGCGGCGTCGGTTCCCATTCATAATCGTCCGGCTCACGATAATCCTTGCGCATCGGATAATTTTCGAACTCGTCCCACATCAAAATCCGCCGTAGATCCGGATGCCCTTCGAAGCGAATGCCGTAAAGATCGAAGATCTCGCGTTCCTGAAACTCGGCACTGCGCCAGATCGGCGTCAGCGATGGTAAGTGAGTACCCTCTGCACGATCCCTTGTGCGCATGCGAATGACTACCGGGCCGTGTTTATGAGTCATCGAATAAAGGTGATAAACGGCCTCGAGATAACCGGGAATTTTCTCCTCAGTGGTCTCAACGATCTCCTTTTCCTGACCATCGACGACCTTCTTAACCTTCGTTGTTTTTTTCACCACGCGATCGATCCAATCGACACCGGTGACATTGGAGCAAAAATCCAAATGCAACGCGGGATCGACGCGCAAGAATCTCGCTATCGCGACTGCGTGCTCGTTATCGATCAGTAGCGAGTGCTGCTGCGACGGGCTGCCGTTTTGCACAATCTCGATCTTGGCGCCGGGCACCGCGGCTTCGATTCGGGATTTGATCTGTTCGAGAGATTCCATGACGAAGACGCTGTCATCCCGAGCGAAGTCGATGGATCCCACAGTATTGCCTAAAGGTTTCGCCACGGGATTCCTCGACTCCTCCTGCGGCTGCGGGATTCGCTCGGAATGACAAACCGAAAATCATCTTTCAATCAACGGCGGCCGAAACACATCGCGATTGGCCGATGGTTCCAAGTCGTGCTTGCCAAATCTCGGGACAGGGAACTCGCTTGGTTGGTCTGGCTTGAGAAACTCGGCCTTATTTGCGCCGGTCAACTTTTGTTCGTCGATCTTGCGCTGTAGTTCCATAAATGCGTGAAGCAATGCTTCCGGACGCGGAGGGCAACCGGGGATGTAGACATCGACTGGGATATAACGGTCGATGCCTTTGAGAACGTTGTAACCCTGCTTAAAAGGCCCGCCGGAAATCGCGCACGCGCCCATGGCGATCACGTACTTCGGATCAGCCATTTGGTTGTACAACCGCACAATTTGTGGCGCCATTTTCTTCGTGACCGTTCCAGCAACGATCATCAAATCGGCCTGCCGCGGCGATGGCCGGAAAACTTCACCGCCAAACCGCGCGATGTCATACCGGGATGCCGCAGTAGCGATCATTTCAATGGCGCAACAAGCCAGTCCGAACTGCAGCGGCCAGATCGAGTTTTTGCGTCCCCAGTTGTACAAATCCTGCATTGAAGTCACCCAGACTCCCTGCCTTTGCAGCTCGGTGCGTAATTGTTCGTCGATTTGGCTCATGGATGTCGTTACAACAGTTACAAAGATTACATTGCGGCCAGGAAGCTCGCAGCTTGTGACAATGTAACTCTTTTGACCTTTTTAACCAGCGCTTGAGCGCGCTAACGCTGCCATTGCAAACATCCCTTGCCCCACGCCCACACAAGCCCTTCGATGAGGAGCAGAAGAAAAATTAGAATTGCTATAAACGCTCCGACCGGCAAACCGGTAAATGCGACCGCAAACGGCACGAGAAAGACAGCCTCAACGTCGAAGATTAAAAAGATAATGGCATAGAGATAATACTGCGCGTGGAACTGAATTTGCGCGTCGCCGATCGATTCGACGCCGCATTCATAGGTAGAAGTCTTATCGGGGCCGGGCTTTGGCGGTTGGAAAAATCGCCGCCACAGCCAGGCCAGCGCCAATGGAACCAGCGGAAACACCAACGCCACGCCAATGAAAATGACGATGAACAAATACGGATGCGGATTCATCCAGTCTCCTATCAAATTCGCTCGGAAGTAGTCGCTGCCAAGCTTATAGTTACCGTGTGAAGAAAACAGCGAGAAAATTCCGGAGCTTCTCTGAGGCTGAGAAAGCGGACCGCGATTTTTACAAGAAACTGACTGGCAACGAACGTTTGCAAATTCTGGTGGAGCTCCTCAATCATGGCCCTGAGCAAAGACTGGAGAGAGTTTCTCGAATTATTAAATTCCCGCGCCGTTGATTACGTCATCGTCGGCGCGCAGAGCCTCGCATTTCACGGCCGCCCACGTCACACCGGCGACTTGGACATCCTTGTCCGGCCCACTCCAGACAACGCGCGCCTACTCCTCGCGATCCTGAATCAGTTCGGGTTCGAGCAGTCCGGTTTCAAGGAAACTGATTTCCTCCAGCCTGGGCAAATCATTCAACTCGGACGAGTTCCGAGCCGGATCGATCTCCTGACGAGCATCAGTGGCGTGTCTACGGCTGAAGCGTTTGCCGGCAAAATCTCCGCAATACTCGATGGCATTCCCGTCTTCATCCTTGGCAAAGATGCATTGATCCGAAACAAGCGAGCGGTCGGCCGGCCACAGGATCTCGCGGATCTCGCCGCACTCGAGGAAGGTCGCGACAGTTAGCTTTAGCTATCGCCGGATTTCCGTCCGAACCAACGCCGCTTTTTCGGCTTCGGTTCCTCAGCCGGTGGTGCGGTAGGTTCCTCTTTTTCCGGAGCGGCAGCTTCGGCCTTTGGCTCCTCTCGCGTGGGCTCCTCGGCTTCAGACATTGTCTCCTGCGGTTCCGCCTCTTGCTCTTTGCGTTTCGCCTTCTTTTCTTTCTTTGGTTTTTCCTCGACGACGTATTCTGCATCCACCCACTCGATAAACGCCATATGCGCAGAATCGCTCTTCCGTGCGCCGAGTTTGACGATTCGGGTGTAACCGCCGTTCCGTTCAGCGGAACGTTGTGCGATGTCGTCGAACAATTTTTTCACGGCACTCTTCTGTCGTAAGACAGCCAGTGCCCGGCGACGCGCGTGAACGGAACCGTTCTTACCGAGCGTCACCATCCGTTCGGCAAGAGGACGGACCGCTTTGGCCTTCGCCAAGGTCGTCTTGATTCGCTGGTGTTGGATTAAAGCGCAGACCTGATTGGCCAGCAACGCCCGGCGGTGGTCAGCAGTGCGCCCCAGCTTGATCGTCTTCTTTTGATGTCTCATACGCGACGAAAACGCGATCTTCGCACAGACGTTTACTGTTGGCCAGCTGCAGGTGCGGCCACTGGCGCAGCGCCATCGGCGCTTACCGGCAAATCGATCAAGCCAGACTCGAACTTCATACCCAGGCTTAACCCGAGCTGTTGCAGTTTGTCCTTGATCTCATTGAGCGATTTCTTGCCGAAGTTGCGATATTTCAGCATTTCGGCCTCAGTCTTCTGGGCAAGCTGCCCAACGGTAGTGATGTTCGCATTGTTCAGGCAATTCGCGGCGCGCACACTCAGCTCGATCTCGTTCACACTCATATTGAGCAGTTTCTTCAGCTTGATATTTTCTTCGCTCACTCCCGCCGGCGTCTGATCGAATTCAATCACTTCTTCGTTGTAGTGGACGAAGACGTCGAGGTGATGCCGCAGAATCGCGGAAGCCTGGAGCAGCGCATCATCTGGCGTCAGCCGTCCGTCGGTCCAGATCTCCAGAATGAGTTTGTCATAATCGGTACGCTGACCGACCCGAGTGTTTTCCACCGCATATTTCACGCGGGTAACTGGTGAAAAGATGGAGTCGATGGGAATCAGGCCGATCGCCTGATCGGGGCGCTTGTTTTCCTCGCCGGTGGCAAATCCGCGGCCGACGCGCACTTCGAGTTCAGCGTCGAATTTGTGTTTTCGATCCATAGTAGCGATCAGCTGTTTGGGGTTCAACACTTCAAAACCTTGAATCGTCTGAATGTCGCCGGCAGTGACCTCGCCTTCTTTGTTCACGGTAAGCGACAGTTTCTTGGGCTCGTGGTCCTGACCGTCCAATTTGAATTTCACTTTCTTGAGATTCAGGACGATGTCAGTCACGTCCTCGACCACGCTTGGCAGCGTGGCGAACTCATGTTGCGCACCCGCGATTTTTACCGCGGTAATTGCTGCGCCTTCGAGCGAAGAGAGCAGGACGCGCCGGAGGGAGTTCCCAACGGTATGACCATAGCCGGCCTCAAACGGCTCGGCGGAGAACTTTGCATAAGTATCTGTGGCCGTGCTCTCGTCTTTAGTGAGAGTTTTCGGCATTTCAAAACGACCGTAACGGATAGGCATAACTTCTATTGGATTGATGGAGTGGTGGAGTATTGGAGTAATGAGTTAAGACACGAACGCCAAAACTCCATCACTCCAATACTCCATTGCTCCACGCTTCTGTCGCCGGGTTTCCCCTGGCGAGTGCGATCTCACATCCAGCGACGGAGACCCAGGGACCAACGGCGTAATTTCAAAAACTCGCTGCGAGCTTGGAATAAAGACTAAATCCGCGATTTTGCAAGCAAGCAGTCGTGTGCACTCGGCGACCATCAATTCTCATTAACACCGGCCTTAAGGCCGGTGCTTACGATGACGTGCCGAAAGAGCCGTTTCAACGGCTTACAGGCTCTACCGAAGCCGTCAAAACGGCCGAATCTTACCGAGCCCAGCGTGTCACCTGCCTGAAGGCAGGTGTTAATGAGACGTGTTAGCTCTCGATCACGTTGTCCGGCAGCTCATTTGTGTCCTCGCGCGTCTTCGGAAAATCGCTGGCCAGCACCTCACCGATTTCCTCGACCGCTTCTATCAACGCATCACTGAACTTCTCATTTTGAAAATGCGTTCGCATTTTTTCTACAACACGTTGCCAGAATTGATCACCACATTTTTTATGAATCGCTTCGTCTCCAATCACCGCGAATTTATGAACACGCGGCGCGACAAAGATGAGCACCGCATTGCGCTCGCGCGTTTTATGCATACCGAGCCGATGAAACTTTTTCTGCGCCGCGACGAAAGGATCACTGTTCAACTTTCCGCGCTGGATTAAAACGCGGATTTCACCGGACGTTTTGGATTCGGCTTCCCGAATCGCTTGGATGATCCGGTCGTGCTCGAGTTTGCTGAGGAATTCTCGCGTTCGCATTTGATCACCAGCTCGATCCCGCGCCGCCGCCGCCGAAACTCCCGCCGCCACCGCTAAACCCGCTGAATCCTCCTCCACTACTGCCACTGGATGACGACCACCCTCCGCCGCTCGGAATAAACACAGGGCCACCGCCTCTGGATGAATAGCTGTAACCTCGTTTGCTGAAAAAGCGCGAAAGGAGCATCAGCACAATTATAAAGACGATGAAAGGAAAAATATTGGAGACCACGCCGGTGACGCCGTGGCTTTCCGACACAGTTTTTCCTGATCCCTTGTACTCGCCCCGGATCGCTTTGCAGATCAGGTCGATGCCTGTCGCCAGGCCAGCCTCATAATTGCCAGCCCGAAATAGCGGCTTGATGTGACGCTCAGTGATGTCGAATGCGGTCGCGTCCGGCAGCGCGCCTTCCAAGCCGTAGCCGACCTGGATAAACATCTTGCGGTCCTGGAGGAACACAAAAAGGACCACGCCGTTGCGCCGCTCTTTCTGGCCCACACCCCACGCCTGTGCCACCCTCTGTGTGTAATCGGCGATATCGGAGTCGCTCTGCATTTTGGGAAAAACTGCGACCACCACCTGGTCGGAAGTGTCTCGCTCGAATTGAGCAAGCTGCTCGTTAAACCGAGATGCAGCTTCTTTCGAAACCACGCCGGCATAGTCGTTGAAGTAACGGTCCGGCGGCTGCGGAATCACTTCCGCAGCGTGCACGGTGATCGCGAACAGAATTGCGACCGCGAGGACGATTGCAGAAGAGAGCGCGCTTGGAGCGTGCTGGCGATTCCGAAAGCTTTCGCGGGTCGCGAACTTTTCTCTGCTGCCTTTATTCATCCAATATTTCCACCAAATGAAAGATCGTTTCGGCGGAACGCCGAAACCAGCACGCCAGAGGCGTGCGCTCCCCGGAATGTTCGCGCTCATGCGCGTTTTTCTTATGGCGTCGTTGCGGGAGCCGGAGCGGGCGAGTTAAAATTGAATTGTACCGGCGGCGGTTTTTCCGCGCCCGCTTGCGCAGTGAAGAACGGTTTCGGCGGAAAACCGAGCATGCCCGCGATCAAATTTGTCGGGAAACTGCGCACCGCCACGTTGTAGTCCTGCACCAGCTTGTTGAAGTTGCCGCGCTCGACTGAGATTCGATTCTCAGTTCCTTCCAATTGTGCCTGTAGACTCAGAAAGTTCTGGTTCGCTTTTAAATCCGGATACCGCTCCGAAACCAGAAGCAACCGCGACAGCGCGGCGCTCAATTGCCCCTGTGCGGCTTGAAACTGCTCCAGTTGCGCGGCATCTGCGGGCGCTTTGTTCGGATCGAGTTGCATTTGGACACGACCGACACTGGCGCGGGCATTCGTCACTTCGACGAGCGTTGATTTCTCGAAATTGGCCGCACCCGACACCGTGTTTACGAGATTCGGGATTAGATCGGCGCGCCGCTGATAGACATTTTGCACCTGCGCCCAGCTTTGATCGACAGCTTGTTGCAAGCGGACGAGACGATTATAGCTGCCTCCAATTCCAATTGCAGCAACCACGACGACGAAAAGCAGGATGGCGATTAAGACGCCGCAACCGAGCGCGAATTTGTTCATAACAATTATAGATAACTGGGAGCGATTACTTTTCCAAGACCGGAGTGATTTGAGAAGCGACCACCTTCCACTGACCGCCCTGCTTCACAAAACTGTCGGTCCAGACGAATTTTCCATTGATAAGATCTTGTTTCCCCTTGTGCGCTTTGATGGCGCCCTCGCCGACAACGATACCCGTGTCGCCATAAAGACGCACTTGCAGGTTCTGGATCTTGAATTCGGAGAACTTGATGTCCGTCATGGTTTGCAGATCGGCTCGCTTGTTCACGATGCTGCCGTCCGGCCAGACAATGGTGCAATCGTCCGCCTCAATGCTGCGCGTGTATGAGCTGTCACCTTTGATGCGCGCTTCCGCCCATTCGTGCTGAATCTTCGTGAGCGCCTGCTCCTCCTGCGAATGATCCTCCATGATGCTTGATCGTTTGCCAGACCGACCCGCAAGTCAAACATCACGTACTCGTTGTCATCCCAAGCGCATCCCGCAGCTGCGGGAGGAGTGGGGCGAGCCCGTGGCCGAATCGTAAACTATCTAAACGGGATTCCTCGACTTCGCTCGGAATGACAGATGGCATTAGAATTATGAAGATAACCCGAGCACCAGCCGCAGAAATCGCGCGTCCGAAAAGTTTCCGCCCGATCCTTGTCGGACAATGACTGCTTTCAACGATGGAATAATAAATAGCCGCTGGTAATGCGACCCTAGCGCCACGGCCATGTCGGCAGGCGCATCCTTGCAGATGCAGACGCCGGACCAGTGGGCGTTTTGCCACGGCAAATCGAGCATTCGTTCCATATCGGCCTCGCGTCCATTCGGAGCCTCTTGGTTCAACCAAAACGTGAGTCCGTACGCCGGATTCACCTGCGAACCAACGAACGCTTCTCGCAACAGAACCGACGGGACAATCTGGCGCCGATGGTAATTGCCGTTCCCAATTACAAGCTCGCCCAGTCGCGCCCACTCGCGCGCTGTTAATTCAAATCCGGTCGCAGGCAGCGGATTGCCGCGTCCATCTTTTTTGTATTTGAGATCTCGCAGTCCAAGCCGGTTCGCCACATGCGATTCGAAGTAATTGATAACGCTGCGCCCTCTTAATTTCCGGCGCAGCATGTCGGAAAAAATCTGGATATGACTTGGCCCATAAATAAAAGCCGAACCAGGTTCAGCTTCACTGGGTAAAGCGATTGCCATGGCGTTCCGATCGCGAATCGAGGGCCGCTGAAGACGCGACGCGCCCTCGATGCCGTCGGTTTGGCTGAGCAATTGCCGAATTGTGATCTGCGATTTCCGCGGATCACTTTTCCACTCGGTGATCGTATCCGACACTGGATCGTCGAGTCTAAACAAGCCCTCTCGCACAGCCGCGAGTGCTGCAATTCCCCAAAAACTTTTTGTCCCGCTAAAGATCGGCCAACGCTTGTTTGCAGATCCGCCGTTAGCATACTGCTCGAAGATTGTTCGGCCATTTTGCATGACGAGCATACCGCTGCCGAGCCTGCTCTCAGAATACTTTGCGGCACGGGCGCAATCCGAAGGTTGGATTTCGGCGAGAGCGGATTGCGATACGAGAACAAGCGCGAGTGCGAAACGGATTGGGTAGCGCATGCGTCCCGCATGCTGGCGAGCGCGTCCTCGCGATCGCGAACTTTCATTCGGTGCTGCGCTACTCACGTGATTGACCCATAGGGAAAGCCTGTTTCGGCGGAACGCCGAAACCAACACGCCAGAGGCGTGCGCTACCCAGAATCGGCCGTGCTAGCCTGCGTAGCCGCAGGGGATTCCGGAGCGGCTACAGGATGCGCAACCGGCAAATAACGTCTCCGTAACTCTTCCGCGTTTGGCAATTCGTCGAGATTGCGCAGACCGAAGTGATCGAGAAAAAATTGTGTCGTTTCGTAAAGGAGCGGCCGTCCCGGGATTTCGGCGCGTCCGGCGATTTTCACCAAACCGCGCTCCATCAGCGTTTGCAGCACGCCATCAATGTTCACGCCCCGCACCGCTTCTACATCCGCCCGCGTAATCGGCTGGCGATACGCGATGATCGCCAGCGTTTCCAGCGCAGGCGCACTCAAACGAGCCGGCTTCGGCGCCGGGAAAAGCTGCCGGACCCATTTCGCAAAGCCGGGATCGGTAGCCAGTTGCCAGCCTTCTGCTTTTTCGATCAGTTGAAACGCGCGGCTCTGCTGAATGTATTCCACCTTTAGTTCTTCGAGTGCGGCAGCAACTTCGGCATTTTTTACGCGCGCAAACTCGTTAGGCGCCCCACTTGCATCGCCTTCGGCTCCTTTGATCGCCGCGGTGATTTCCTGGATGGACAGCGGCTTTTGCCCGCTGAACAGCAGCGCTTCGATAACACGAGTAAGGCTCATATTAATTCCAACCACGATTGGAGGGGCGAGCTCCTGCGAGCCCGGCGTCGCGGGAGCTCCGCCCTCCAGTCATCCCAAGCGGATCCCGCAGCCGCGGGAGAAGTCGGGGGATCCCGCAAAATTAGCTTTTTGTTTTCGCATCGGGATGGAAAGCCTGGCCTCGCCGCCTCCGGCGGCTGCGTTGCAGCCTCGACTTCACTCGGAATGACAGCTTCCATTACGCTCCGATCGCCGTTTGAATCGCATCCGCGATCCGGTCTGCTTGTTTGTCGATCATTTCAAACTCGCGCCCTTCAATCAGTAGACGAATTTTTGGCTCGGTGCCCGAATAACGCAGGAGCACACGACCTTTGCCGGACAACTCCTTCTCGGCCTCCGTTACCAACTTCATCACAGAACCCAGTTCAGCCAGCGGACGCTTTTCTTTCACCGCCAGATTGCGCTGGGCCTGCGGATATTTTTGTAAACACGCCTTGAGCTTGCTCAGTGGCTGGCCGGTCTTGTGCATGATTCGCAAAATCTGAAGCGCGGTGATGACGCCGTCGCCTGTCGTGGTGAAGTCCCGAAAAATGACGTGACCGCTTTGTTCGCCACCGAGGTTGAGTTTTTGCCGCACCATTTCTTCAATGACATAACGATCGCCGACCTTCGTTCGCACGACTTTGCCGCCGCGCGCCGCAAGGGCTTCATCCAGACCGAAGTTGCTCATGACCGTCGCCACCACAATGTTTTGCTCCAGCCGGCCGGATTCCAAAAGGTCCAACGCCGCGATCGCGAGGATTTCATCGCCATCGACAATCTCGCCGTCCTCATCGCAAAGAAGAACGCGATCAGCATCGCCGTCGTGACTGATGCCCACGTCCGCACCGCTGATTGCGACACTGCGCTGGATCTCCTCCGGATGCATGCTGCCACAGCCGTCATTGATATTAATTCCGTTTGGCTGGTTATGCGCCACGGCAACATCCGCGCCCAACTCGCGCAAAACGCACGGGGTCGATTTGTAGGCAGCACCGTTCGCTACATCCACTGCGACGCGCATTTCCTCGAGCGAGATTCCCTTGGGAAAACTCGCCTTCGCGAATTCCACGTAACGGCCGAGCGCGTCATCGATTCGTGTGGCTCGACCAATGTTGTTCGCAGTCGGTCGAATGGAATCGATCTCGCCAGTGAACACGAGGTTTTCGATTTTTTCCTCAATCTGATCATCCAGCTTGTAACCGTCGTGCCGGAAAAATTTGATGCCGTTGTCCTGATAAGGATTATGCGATGCGGAAAGCACGATGCCCGCATCTGCGCGCAACGATCGCGTGATGTACGCAACGCCCGGCGTCGGCAATGGCCCGATCACCAGAACATCCACTCCAAGCGAAGTGATTCCGGCCACGAGCGCGTTTTCCAGCATGTAACCCGAACGACGGGTGTCTTTCCCGAGCACGATTTTAGGTCGCGCGCCGTCAGGCGTCCTGCGCGGATTCATTTGCGCGAACACGTACGCAGCAGCGCGGCCAAGTTTCAGCGCTGTCTCTGCAGTTACCGGTTCCACGTTCGCGACACCGCGCACGCCGTCGGTGCCAAAGATTTTCTTCTGCTCGGTCACGGGCTAATTGAAACGCTCAAAGCTCGATTCGTAAACGCGAAATTTTGGTGCTGCAAGGCGCGCTGTCCTTGGCGCATTCAGAGAATTTGATGGTCGTCCTCTACTGAGGACAGCGAACGCTACAGCCAGATGGATCCCACGGTACACACGAGTGTTTTTACGTGTCATGTGCGGCTTCGACCGATTTTTTCCCGAGATTCATCTCGTTAATTTTCCGATGAAGCGTTCGGCGGCTGATGCCGAGTTTTTTGGCAGCGGCGGTCACGTTGCCATTCGTTGCAGCGAGGGCCTGAGCAATCAATCGCCTCTCCGTCTCGTGTAGATCGAGCGGGCTGGTCTTTTCGCCGAACGCTTCAGTTGGTGAAACGCCGCCGGGCAATTTTGCCCTTGCGGCCTGACGCACCGCCATTGGCAGATCGCGAACTGTGACTTGTTTCCCTGTTGCCATCACGACACCGTGCTCGATAGCGGTGCGCAGTTCGCGAATGTTGCCCGGCCAGTCGTAAGTCAACAGCGCGTCCATGGCGTCCGGCGCGAGTTGGAGCAGAGGTTTCTGGTTTTCCTTGCAGAAGTGGCGCAGAAATCCCCGGACGAGAATCGGGATGTCTTCTTTTCGCTCGCGCAGCGGTGGCATGACGATGCGCACGACGTTGAGGCGAAAATAAAGGTCGTCGCGGAATTTTCCCTCGCGCACGAGTTGTTCGAGATTTTTGTTTGTGGCTGCGATCAGGCGCACATCGGCACGCAATGTTTGGTTGCCGCCGACGCGTTCGAACGCACGCTCCTCGCCCATGACACGCAGCAATTTGACCTGCGTGCTCGAGTCGATCTCCGCCACTTCATCGAGGAAAAGTGTGCCGCCGTTAGCCTGTTCGAAACGGCCGATGCGCCGTTCGTGCGCACCAGTGAACGCGCCTTTCTCGTGACCGAACAATTCGCTCTCGAGAAGCTGCGGCGAAAGCGCCGCGCAATGCACAACTACGAATTTCGCTTTGTTACGTCGGCTGAGATTGTGAATGGCATGCGCCGCTAATTCTTTCCCAGTCCCGCTCTCGCCTTCGATCAGCACATTGGCCGACGATGGGGCAACTTGTTTGATTGTTTCGAGCACCTCATGCAACGCCGGCGAGTCGCCCCAGATGTTTTCGAGCCCGTAACGTTCATCCACCTGCTCGCGTAGCGCGCGATTTTCCTGCTCAAGCTTGCGGCTCTGCACCGCGCGCGCGATCAGCAATTCGACTTTGTCGAGATTCAACGGCTTGGTGACGAAATCGTACGCGCCACGTTTCATCGCCTGCACTGCGACATCCACCGAGCCGTAAGCAGTCATCATGATGCAGATCGGCGGACGCGACATTTTCAGTGCGCGATCGATTAGGTTCATCCCATCTTCGCTGCCGAGGCGGAGGTCGGTAAGAAGCACATCGACTTGCTCGCGCTCGAGGACGTCCATGGCACCAGCAATGTCGGCGGCGACGTACACATCGTAATCGTTCTCGAGCAAACGCCGCAGCCCGTCACGCGTATGCTTCTCGTCATCGACGATCAGGACGATTGGCTGGACATTCATGGCAACGGTGAGTCTCAGATGCTAGATGCTAGATTTTTGCTCAGTATCAAGTTTGCGCCAATGACGAAGCACGAATGTCTAATGACGAAGGAAGCACAAAGCTCGAATAACGAAGAAAGCAGAAACCAATGTTTCGTGATTCGTCATTCGTCATTGTTTCGAGCTTCGTCATTCGGATTTCGGCTTTGAAACTAGGCGTCATACCCGGAAGAGCGACACATTTGGCCGGCAAAAAGAAACGTGGCCAAGTAGGGGGGACCGTGTATCATCGCCCGGTGCTTTGCCGCGTCCTGTCGGGTTTGGGATCAATCCTGCTTGTTTCCGGTTCGAACACGTTTGCAGCGGACTTTTCCAGCTCGGTGAGCCCGAAAGAGGGCTGGAAACTGGCGACCGACGCGAAAGACGTGATCATCTACAGCCGCCCGCACGCCGATTCCAATCTCAAAGAATTTAAGGCAATCGGCTTCATCGACGCTCCCAGTTACGCGGTGCACGCAGTCATCGACGATTTCGAGAATTATCCGAAGTTCATGCCTTACACCCTGGAATGCCGTCTCATAAAACACGAAGGCGACGCGGTGATTGGTTATCAACGGCTCTCACCAAAGATTGTTGAGGACCGCGACTACACGCTGCGCGTCTCGAAAAAGTCGTGGCCCGGCGCGAAAGGGCTCACGTATCTCAGTCAGTGGCAGACGGCGAATGAGCTGGGGCCGCCAGAACAAAAAGGCGTCGTCCGCCTGAAAGTTTGCAATGGCGGATGGCTGCTGGAGCCGGATGGCCCCGCAAAAACGCGCGCCACGTACTCCATTTACTCTGACACTGGTGGTTTCGTACCCGCGTTCATCGCTAATCACGCCAGCCTGACGGCGATAAAGAAGTTGTACGCGGCTATCCGAAAGCAGGTAAAAGAACCTAAGTACGCGGCAACTTCTCCGGCCTCACCGGCGCCAGCCAAACCGTAGCAAAATCTTTTTCGCGCGTAACGCGCGCGAGTATTGTCACTCCGCATGAGAGCGAATTTTTTCCTGTCTCTATTCGTGACGTCCGTTTCGTTTACGCTCAACGACGCCATTTTGGCCGAGAGCACGCCTGACACTCCAAAGAAACCTGTTTCCACCGAATACCATGGAGTGACCGTGGAAGATCCGTATCAGTGGCTCGAAACGGACGACGACTCGCAAGTGAAAGCGTGGTCCGACGCGCGGAACCAGCAGACACGTAAATATCTCGACAGCGTTTCCGATCGGGCGGCGATTGAAAAACAGTTACAAGAGTGGTACGCGAAAACTTCGCCGAACTATTTCTCGCTCGTGTCGCGTCCAAGAATCTTGTTCGCGATGAAGTTCCAGCCGCCGAAGCAACAGCCGCTGTTGGTGACGCTCGCGTCGGCGGACGATCTTAAATCGGAAAAAGTCGTGCTCGATCCGAACGTCCTCGACACGAAGGGCGCGACTGCGATCGACTGGTTTGTGCCATCGTTGGATGGCAAATACCTCGCCATCTCACTTTCCAAAGGCGGCAGCGAAGACGGCAAACTTCACTTTTACGAAACTGCGACGGGCAAAGCATTGCCGGACACAATTGCGCATGTCCAATATCCCACGGCGGGCGGCAGCGCGGCTTGGAACGCAGATAGCACCGGCGTTTTTTACACACGGTTTCCCCGGAAGGGCGAGCGTCCGGATGCCGATCTGAATTTTTATCAACAGATTTACTTTCATAAACTCGGGACGCCCGACTCAGATGACATGTATTCCATCGGGAAAGACTTCCCACGAATCGCGGAAATCGTCCTCGCGGCATCACACGACGGCAAATACATTCTCGCGACTGTAGCCAACGGTGATGGCGGGGATTTCGCGCATTATTTGCTTGGGCCAGATGGAAA
>Ga0310810_10002758_pt1 | contig 18994 bp, 9 predicted proteins | sample NCmetagenome_FD_207641 | JGI IMG/M metagenome (GOLD analysis project Ga0310810, IMG submission 207641) | Soil microbial communities from experimental microcosm in Duke University, North Carolina, United States - NC | ecosystem: Engineered > Artificial ecosystem > Soil microcosm > Unclassified ...
TGGCGGCGGTCAGGGGAACTCGCTTGTTCGTTAAGAACCTTCGACGAAGAAAAAACCCAAGAAAGAACCGGGCTCTTTTCTTATATGCAAAAAAAGTGAACAAGTTTTGTTCACTCACACGGAGAGATTGCATAATCTTCTACAAGAAGTTGAATTCCATCGGCTTAACAGAAACTGTACGGTTCCGGTTGAGGTGCTTGGTCCGTTGCGATTCCAGATGGAGCGCCCGGTAGTCCTTCGAGACCTGGACGAAACCAACCGGGAACCCGATTTCGCCCAGGAGGTGCGCCATGGCCCTACACGGTGGCACGTTGCCTGACTTAACGAGCCTTAGGATCATCGCGTGTCGGGCTTGTTTACACGTATCGGCGGCCATTTGAGTCGCAGCGGCTACTCCCGATGCGAATCGCGATGCTGCAGGAAGTCGATGACCGTTCGTCCGGTGCGGCAGCAGCTGTGACTCTTCGGGTGTAATGTCCAGCCAGTCGGAGATGGTCTGATCACGCAGCTTCTTAAGACGGCGCCCGAATGCCGATTTGATAGCCGCTCTACAGGCCGACAAAGGAAGGGGCGGGTGGCACTCGGCTCCCATCGAAGCGACTTCCGATGCTGCATCCTCCCTCGAGACCCCGCTGCAACGCAGCAGAAACGCATAGATGAGCGCTGCGTGATTGCGGCAACCTTTGGAAAACTCCCCGCGGGCGCTTCGCAGCATGCTGAACTCCCGAAGCCGATAAGACGCGAGGCGCTGCCATCCCCGATTCCGTTTGTTCTTGGGCTTCTCACCCTCGATAAAGGCCCTTTTGATCGCGTGATGGAGCTTTTGCCCGACGCCGAACGCTTTCGCGAGTTCCGCCAGCGTGTAACTGTAACCGCCGTTCTCCTTCCCCTGTACCCACCACTGGACGTATTGTTCGGACCCAGTGTGGAATGATCCAGGTATGCGGATACGGCGCACGGCACATCGAGCCGCAGTATCTGCACCGAGGTCAGAAAGCCGATCCACGATGGCTCGTTCAACCCTCAGATAGAGATCGATCTTCTCAGGGAAGGCGCCTTGGGCTTGGTACGGGTTCTTGGGATCGTGCAGCAACCAAAGAAGCCAAATGCCGCGGCCGCTGCGGACGATGATCGAAGCCGGCGGGATCTTTCCCTGGTCCTGGAGACTGATGATTGTTCCAAACACAGCGCCAAATTGTAGGCCAAGCTTGTAATAATCCAGATCCACGTAGCAGGCACATAGATATCGGAGACCGTCAGTGCGATGCAGTGGGTAGCCACAAAGTCCTTTGCCACGCGCCAAGCGCCAGTCGGCGTTTATCCCAACGAAGGAGTCTTTCAGCAATTGCTCGCGATACTGAGGGAAGTATGTTTGCAGGTGGTCGATTCGTACGGAACAGCGGTCTACCATGTCATCGCCGCTCTTCGATGAGATGACAACGTAGGCGTCCTTGTGGCGATGCAAATGAAGTATGGGAAACAACTGTGGCTCGGTCTGCGCCGACTCGTTCGGAAATTCAACCTGCACCGCGGGATTGAGGGCCCTTCCGGCGCTCACGACGGTGCATGAGTCTATGGAATCGGCAGCGCCCGGATACGGATCTGAGTTCCCTTCGGCAGGCCGCCGGTAGTCCGATTGGGCTTGAATACGCTCATGTACCCGGCAGCAGTCGTCCCCCATAGCGCAGTCACAGAAGGCGACCGGATCCAGCGACAGGAACCCTCCTCCTCCACATTTCGGGCACCTTCCGCGTGGAGCAGGGTTTGACCGGAGGCAGAGTGTGAGACTCGGAGCCTCGTCGATCCTTCGCTGTTCTGGCATACTTAACCCCGCGATCGCGGGTTCTGCACGCGGCGGAATTCCGTAGTTGTTTGTAGGGCTGGCTAGCAGCTAGCAGTACCGCTGTAAGTTGACCTTGGGCTGCGACAAACGTGGGGATCCCTCAAGCGGCCCGCCTTAGAGGAGTCTGAGACCTTTTCGAGCGTGCATTTGAAACACGCACGTTTAACGGCCGCGGGAGATCGGCGCCAAGGAGCGAAAGGAGTCTGCTTCGGATGAGTTCGAGACGTGTCCAAGGTGGGTGCCCATCATGTACACGGGCCACTGGTTTGGACGGATCGCTCTCAAAACAATGGGCGACCACGGGTTCGATCACAGGGCCAATTGGCCCGCAAAAGTTCGAAACGTGTCCAAGGTGGGGAGCCAAATTCCAAAGGCGTCAAATGCGGCTCCCCCGCTGGTTAACGGCTTTCCTGCCGAAAGACTACGTGCTGTGAATTCGTAATACCGCTGTCGAGCAGACAGTTGGCGGCTCTTGGAATTCCCCAGTAATTCTCCGTTCCGAAAATAAACTCTGTGGCCACCAGGTACAACCCTCTGGGTTGCGGCTGTATCCCACGTATTTATACTTCGGACTCTCTCATTCTCTGGTTAATAAGGCCCAGTGGTTAACAGCGGTTGGACGTGTCCAGGAGCCATACTCGGTTTCCAGTTTCGGGCTCGAAGCAGGCGGGGAGACTCATTACACTTTTCGCGCAACAGGGCATTTTTCGGGCTTGGCCGCACGAAATCGAACTCCTCCACGGTGATCTTGGAATGTGTTTCCCACATCCGCTCGGCAGAAGTGCGCGCCTAGCGACTATGGCGGTCCGTTGCAGCGTGCGTGCCCTCGAAATGACGGTTCCCTTGCGTCGAGAGACTGTACGGGGGGCAGGGGCACTTCTACGAGGAGGGCGTTTCCCCGTCAGCTTGACGGGGGAACTGCGGCTGGCCAGCCCCCGCAACGCGTGATAAGCTCGCGTCACTAGCTAGGTAGGGTACTAACGTCGTCGAGGCGATTTCGTTTTTAAGAGAGATCCTAAGGAGTCAAGACGACCCCCTTCCACTGTTCCTACTTTTCGCCACCTCCGGAGATCAAAAACCAGTTCCTCGGCAAGTTCCTGGGGTAGGAGCACGCGATTGGAGAGCTCTTCCGAGGAGGCCTCGTCGAACTCGAACTTCTGACCCATTACGATTTGAAACCAACGTTCGCGATCGCGAACAACTCGGAACATCTTCTCATCGGCGCTTCCGCCGAGAAAAGGTTCGTACACGACGATTGGCCTATGTGACACCTCCGCCTTGCAACGAATCCGGTCAAGGCGACCGGTACGCTGTTCGAGCGTACTGGGATTCCAACATAAATCGTGGTGAATCACGTAGCGGCAGAACCGATGGAGATCGACGCCTTCGGCGAGCACAGCGCTGCTGATCAGAATTTCCGGGAACAATGGGCTGTTGAACGCAAGCATGAGCCGTTCACGAACCTCGCGTTTGGTGTCTCCATATACCATGCGTACCGTCGGCAGCACGCGGTAGGCGCCGTCTCCCGGCCCCGATGATGCTTCCTTGTCATCATCCTCGCCCGCCCTTTTCGGCGACACATAAACAGCGATGGCGTCGAGGTATTCGGTCAGTGGGTCCACATTCTCTTCATCGTCGTACGCCGCGACCCGCTTCGACCCCAGTTCCGCAAGCTCTTTGGCAAACCGAAGAAACTCCTCAACACGTCGCCGCATGCTCATCGCGGAGGCGTCAGTTCGTTCTATCAGAGCGCGCGAGAGCGCCGTCGCACCAGCGCGAACCACCTGCGCGCGGGTCGAACCCTCCGACAAGGCCTCGCGAACCTCGGCCACGTCAAGCGGCAGGTATCGAGCGATGAAGGAAGGCGAACGGACGTAAGCGGACAGGAGCTGAACGAGTTCTTCTGTGCGCGACCTCAGAATGGAAAACTCCTCTAGCTCAAGGGACTCGCGCAAAGTATCTACAATCGATCGGTGGAACGGACTGTCTTCATCCGCCAGCCGTCGTGTCACGCGCTCGAACCAGGTTCTAAGCCGATTGAGATCCCGCTTCACGTCGAGGCCCAGCTTGTCCGCCACCAAACGGAGCGTCGCATTTTCGACTTCGCGCCCAATATGCGCGCGCAGGGACTTTGCCGTCTCGCGGTAAAAGCAGAAGACCAGAACCTTTTCGCCCGACAGCCATAGGTTCACTACGCGATCGACGACCGAGCGCATCTTCGGGTGGGTGTAGCGATCCTCTTCAGGCGCCGTCTTCGAGGGAATGACGTGCTGGATCTGCTCTTCATACCAAGCTACAGGGATCAGGGCCAGGTTGCGCCCCGAGCTGGCGGTCCCGGCCGAACGCTCTACGCCCTCGTCGTCAATATCGCGCGCATCGCCGCGGTTCTCTCTCGTATGATGGAATGCCTCATAACTTGAACAGAGACCTTCGGCGAAGAACGCGCGCCCTTTCGCTGAACCCTGTGCAAGCTCGCCCTGCGCTCGCGCGGCCAGCAGGAACGGAAGAGCGCCTTCTCCCTCGATCGCCAGACCCGCGAGCGACATGCTATCGAGCGCTGGGCTTTCGTCGCCAGTCTCTTCCTGATCTAAAATGCTGCGTCCCGGACGATATTGCCGACGCGGTATCGCTGCCCCCGTTTCTGTGGCAAGCTCCGCCGGCCGGTTGTGCCGGATGACCCACGGACGCAATGAACACCATGGCCGAGCCGCGTCGCTCTGGGCTTGTGCTTTGGTGCGACGGCATTCCTCAACCGCTGCCAGGAGTTCGCGATCTACAGAGTCGTTGCTGCCATTGCGTACCCGCCTCCACCACGCCGTCGCCGCATCTGGGGAATCGCCGTTCTTCGCGTCATCCGCCACGGCCTTGTCCGCCAGCCGCCCCCAAAGCCTGTCGAGGCGCCGGCCGGCCAGACGGTTCCCATTCATGCGCTTGTCCAGTTCGTCGATAGCGCCGAGGAACTCCTCACGTGTACCAATCGGTGCCGCTGGCCCGCTCCATTTTGCGGCCGCGAACGACCGAAGCACCCTGATCAGCTCATGGTGACCGAGTTGGAACGGCGTTGCCGTGAGGAAAAGCATCCGGTCGAACTTCTCCGACAGAAGCGGTTGATCTCCAGTGACCAGACGCTGTGCCTCGTCGGACCTAAAAAGGCTCGCCAATCGAGTGTAGTCATTCTTAGCGTGATGCGCCTCGTCGAGCACCAGGAGCGATGCCCGCCACCGCACGCAGGAGAGCCAGTCCCAGTAGACCTGTTGGCATGCCTCGTTCAAGTCCCATCGCGCCTCCTGGAGTCGCCTTTGGGACGCCACGCCGCGGCGCCCAGGGATGGATTCACCGCGAAGGACGGCAACCAAGGGACTCCAATCAACTTCATGCTGGTGCTGGAGCAGATGCTGCGGAACCGGGTCGTCATCTTCCTCCGTGAGAATATCTTCGCGGAGGAGTATACAGTACCACCGGCTAAGGTCGGCCGATAAGAGCCACTCGACGATCTCGGGTGTGAGCCCGCGTTTGCCCTTCAACCGCACCAACGTTGTTGCCCATTTGCAGATTTTCTTCTTGGTCTCATCGTCCATCTTGGTGCGGCTGCGTGCCAGCCGAACAAGTGCCAGCTTAGTCCATGGATCTGACAGTCCACGACCAAAACAACCTGTTGTCATCCAAACGATGTGCGGCCGGCGGCCACGCGGATCGTCCAGCACCTTAAAGAAGTCTGTCGGCGCATGTACGTAGACGTCACGGACCCAAGCAAGCGCATCCTGGCGCGTGCAACACAGCGCTTTGAACTGGTCCCATTCGCGCGGCCACTTGCGCGCCAGCCCGCTCGGCACCATCACCACGACCGGTCTCCCTGAACCGCGAGTTGCCCGAACGACCGAGGCAACCACTGCAAGCGCAACGTAGGTCTTGCCAGTTCCGACCTCGTCCGCAAGGATCACGCCGGGCTGCACCGCGAAATCGTTGAGAATTGAGCGTGCAGTCTCCTGTTGCCGCGCGCCGTCGGCCGGCGCGATTTTATGGGCATCGATGCCGCCCAGCCGGATGATATCCTCGGCGAACCGCCAATCAACTGGCATTACGGTCCTCCTCTGCGGGTCGTTCGAGAAGATCCGTACACTTTTTTCTCACCGTCGCAAGATACCTCTTGAGATTTGAAGACGGCGCGGCGCGTTTAGCCCACTCATCACTCATGCGGTCAATCTCCTCGACCGTTTCCCAGAACAACGGTCGGAGGCGCGCCTCCGTCAGTCTGCGGGCGACGTGCGCCAGCATTAGACTGATCTCTGCGAGGCTAAATAGCAACACCGAAGCGTCGCCCCCATGATTCCCATTAAGCAGCAGTGCTGCCTCCGATTCACGGATAAGCGCCTCCGCGAGCATCCGTGGCCCGAGCGGATCCTGTCGGAGTTGATAGCTGATCGCCTCCCGCGTTCGAACGGTGCGCAAGAGCCGCTCCCCTTGTGCGGTGAGAGCGGTGCCGAGTCGCCGCGTGCGATAAAGCATGTAGCTGCTGGTGTCCACGGCCCGCAGCGAGTCGAGTTCCCTGGAGTTTGACCCTGCCAGCGCGTCGGACTGCCGACTTTCAAGGATTGCAACCCATTCCGCCGGTTCGCGCCCGGAAAGCAAGCACTCGACGATCCCGCGCGCGGTGAGCGATCGAAACTCCTCCGGCGGGAGCAGGTCCTCGCTCGATTCAACGTGAACCGGCATTAACCCACTCTTCATTGCACCGGCCTCGTCTCGCCACGTAATCCGTAAGCCAGCGATATTCGCCCCGCGAAGGGATGCGGACAACTGCAGGACCACACGCCCGTCGGGTGGAGGTTGAGGAAGCCGTTGATGGTCCAAGAGGGGGGGAGTCTGCTCAGAGCCTTCGCCCGGCCAACGCATCGACCACTCGGCTGGAGGCGGCACTTTCGTGTCCATCGCGATCGTCAAAACGGCCGAGCGCTGATTGTAGACGGCCCAGAGGAATGCCTCTGGAATCGGCTGGTTTGTGCCTGGCTGTTCGTCATCGATTGGTTCAGCCGTCTCCGGCCAGATAGCGGTCTCGCATAGATCCTGCTCCCAGTCCACGGGAAGCCGGTCCTCCAGTCTCAACCCATTTCGCTTGGCATTGTAGTCATCCGCATAGCAAAGGTTAGCTTCCGCATTGGCCATACCGACGCCCATCCCGCGCGGGCTGAAGTTGCTCGAACCGCACAGCAGCATCTCAAAACCGTCGCCCGCCACAAGGACGCCCTTTGCATGCAGATCCCGATTGGCTTTCTCCCCCTGTCGGCACAGAGGAACAACGTACGTCGGCACCGTGCCCGGCTCGGTGCGCCAAGTCGAGGCCCACGCCTCAAGAAACCGCCTCGGCAGGCCAACCACCATCCTTTTCGTATCCTTTTCACTCGGCTGGCCGGGCACGACAAGATATCCAGTGGCTTCGCGCGTACGAGGCAACCTCAGCAATCTTTCCACGACAGGGTCCACCGTTCCATCGAGATCGCCGACGAACGGTGTCATGACTGTAATCTCGTCGGCTCTTCGGCTTCCCCACAGATCTAGCAACTGATCGAGTGGAGATCGCGCCACGCCGCCATTGCGCCGGGGCAAGCCGCCGACAAAGAAAACGCGGGGAATCTCTCGCGGCCTGAAGTCCGCCGGTATCGACCGCCAGTCGTGTAGACGACCGCGAGCGCCCTCGATACCCTGCTGAAACCGTTCGACCGCCGCGTCCGAGGCACGAACCCAGGCGCTCACTTCCTGAATGAACCTGATGGCGTCGATTATCAACTTTCTCGGTGCGGACGTCTCATGATCGTAGAAGTCGACCACACCGGCGATTTCACGGTTGCGCCGGTAGCCTTGCCGAGTCAGGTTCGCCGACGAGACGATCAGGCGTGCGGAGTTCTCCCACATCAGCATGACGACCTTAGAATGCTGGACGCCGCCCCCGGGCACCCGGACCGGGAACTGGTCCCACCGCAGCGTACTTTGCGAGGGATCTAGATGGTCTGCATTGACCAGTACACAAGCCCGTGAAGTGGCGAGCGCCTGCTCCCGTTCAACCACAAACGGTCGAACACCCTCGGTTTCATCGAACTTCAGGCCGAGAAAACGCGGCAGCAGTTCGCTCTCGAAGAACGGTGCGTGGAATGTATAGGTTGACGCCACACAGAAAAGGGGCCGACCCGCCGAGCCGACCGGCAAGTCCGACGGCGCTGACCAGGCATTGGCCAGGGTTCCGGCTATTTTGGCGTTACTCCTCGGCATTCCGGTCTTCCAAGCGAACCCGTCCGAGATCCCGGAGCATGGCGTAGGCGTTCGAGATCTTGAAAGGATGCAGATATGTGTCCTTCCATACTGGCAACGCGTCGCCGGATACGCGGTTCTCACCAGGCATGAGTGTCCAGTGTGCCTCTCGTTCAATCCATTGCGCCTTGTCCTTCGCCCGTTGAACCCGCGCGTGACGGTTCAGCACCGTTTGGGCCAGATCGCGCTCAGAGGCACCGCCAGCCACCACATCTTCACGCAAGCGCGCAAGGGGTTCGACGAACTGCGCCGTATGGAGAGATGGCTGATTTCGAAGCAAACTCATTGCCTGGTCCAAACGAGGGACTGTCTTCCCGAGCGCAACGCGCGTCCGGAAAAGATACCGGCTGAGACGCTCATCTCCGACGACGGCGTCGGGCTTTGCGCGACCTCCCCGATGCTTCAGCCCCCAGATCAGCCCCTCGAAGGCCTGTTGAAGAAGGCTTGCCGTCTGTTCGTAACTGTCCGCCGCCACAATCACGTCGGCAATGAGACGGTCGACTGTGTCGTCCCCGAGTTCCGGGCGGATACCCCGGAGCAAAACGGTTCGTTCGACGTCTCCTCGATCGCTCGTCCGCCGAGCCTCGCGGAACACGTTGACGTGATCCTTCAGGAGGCCCAAGACACGGCGCCTGATTGGCGTCCTCTCCAGTATCTGCAGAAGCGCTCGCCGCTCCCTTGGGCCAATTTGATCCGGTCGCAGGTGCTGAGCGAGCTGCTCCCATATACGATGACTTCCGCCGGGCCATTCGCGTTTTCCGATACAAGCGGCAGTCACTTTAATTGCGTCGGTCATCCAGGCTGCACCGACGCGAGTTGCAGGCCCATCCTCATCGAGCACGCCGGGCATTTGCTCATCCTCTGTCCAAGCGATCAGAAGCGTGGCAGCGTTCCCCCCGAGCCGTCCGTCATCGTCGACCAACTCCAGCTGGCGGGCGAGTCGCGCCATCACCCCGAAGGGGCCGTTGACTGCTTGGCCTTTGAGGAAGTTCCCGCGCGTGAGTGGCTCTCCGGCAAGCAACGCCCGGCTTGCGAGATCCCGACCGGCAAGCTGAGGCAATGCTCGCCCATAGATCGTTGGGTCTCTCTCCGACAGCCGGACAATCGCAGAAACGAAGAGGCGCTCGAACGCGAGCCGCGCCTCCAGCCGGAGATCTTCCCGACCGCCCATAAGAACCACCGTGCGGTCGGCCACGGCCGCTGCAATAGCCGCGAACGTCAGAAATCTGGCACGCCACATCCGTACCGTAAATGCCGGCAACAGCACCTCGGCGAGGCGTTCGGCATAATTCAGCGTCCCAAGAGGGTCCAGGCTGCCCGGTGGCTCTTCCGCCGGATCGAGGGGCGTGGCCATTGGGAGCCAAGCGATGCTCAACGGCATCGTAATCTCAGACTCGCCATTGTGTTTGTTTCCTTGAACTTGCTCTTATGCTGCAAACTCCACGCTATCACCACGTGTGAGTAGGTCAAAGTGAACTTTCGGGCATCTCCTAAAGCAGTCATCGAAACAAGAGTAGGCACTCGCCAGTCTCAGGGCCTCCGGACAGTTCGAATACCCGGAAGCAATCCACATCAGTGAGAAGGCCGCCTCGATCGCCTTTCGAATCGGCTGACCAAGATACTGTCGGAAACCCGCAAACTAATTCCCTCCGCATAACGGGCAGAGATTGGCCGGATAAGTCGGCAAACCGTGGAATAGGCAGCGCCCAGATTCGGACTGGTGCCAGAAGGAGGGGTAGCGCGTTTCCCGTTCGGTGGAACTCATCGCTCATACGAGTCGTAGAAGTGATCACTCTCGATCGGAACCGGATCGGGCTCGGCAATTCCCAATCTTTGCAGTAAATCCAGAGGCCGCAGCTTCCGGCTTATCTCGATTTCGCTTCTTTTCTCACTCCGTACGCGACCTACAAGACTGGGTAGCTGCTTCTCCAATGTCCGAAGAGAATGCATATTATGCCGCCCCGCTGTCCATAGCTGGAACACATCTGGGTAGTTCTTCGGAACTACCGGACCTTTTACAGACCAATTGAAACCAATCAAGGTTCAGGCGATCAACATTCGTGTACCTTTGACTTCTCGCGCCGGCGCACTCGCGATACAACCATGAGGACTTGCAGGGATCTATGCTCGTGCCGGCGTCTACCAAAATACCCACCGGGCTTCTTCAGCCGAAAAGCCCCATGCGATTTGGGAGCTGGCCGCGTCATTGATACCCACCGAACACGCTGCCTGGGATAAACCGGATAGCGCCGTGCATACCAGGATGAGGATCAACGAGCTTCTTGCCCAGGCCTGGGCGGCCGATGCATAGGCCAAGAATCCTCACGATGGCCATACAGTGGAACAATGGTTCTGGCTGCGTCGTTTTCCGGCGCCTCCGGGCAGCCTGGCCTAAAAGCGGCGATTCCTGCTTCAAGGTAGGGAGCAAAGATGTTCGACCTCGATCGGTTGTGGCGTAAGCGACTCAGAGTGATTCTGCAAAGCATAGCCGCTGGCGAGAAATCGCATAGGGAGATTGCTTCGCTTGCATCTCACATCGGCGCAGATTACCACGGTCGCTTTCTCGTCGAGCTCTTGCAGAATGCATGCGATCAGGCGAGAAAGGCCGGGCTGCAAAATTCTTGTGTCAGCATTGTCCGGTCCAAGACCTTTGTGGCCGTTACAAATCAGGGTGAGCCATTAACCGAACCCGGAATGGAGGAGATCACGTCGCTTGGATTGAGCTCGAAAGACCCTCAACTCGATATTGGCAACAAGGGCTTCGGATTCAAGGCTGTATTTCAGGTCACGGAAGCACCTGAGATTTACAGTTCAGAAAAATACGGCGCATCGTTTCAGGCTCACGAGAGCACTCGGTTCCGCTTGGATCGGAACGTGTTCCAGACCGCGTTTTTCCGAGAGCAAGTAAGGGAATTTGCGGAGCAGTCCTTTCGAAGGATTCCGGAGCTCGCGGGCGAGATACGAACTACGACTGGCTGTGAGGATGTCCTTGCGGCCGTGTTGGCGGAAGTCGCTCAAGCGGCACCGTTCAAGTTTCCCCTTTCGGTTGAGAGGGCTCATTTGCTCAGGCGCATTGAGGAACTGGAACTTCCGCCCGGGCGTGAGCTCGATTCGGAAACGCTGGTTATTTTACCGCTGCTTCCAGGAGAGGAGACGCAGCACATCGTCGACGATGCGTTTGCTGAACTGCGCAGCTCGAACGCGGCTGCAGTGCTCTTCCTGAACGGAGTGGGACGAGTACAAGTCGTTGATCGAGTTCATGGCACTAACGTCGAGATGCATCGTCAGGATGTTTCGAAACCTGAGACTCTGGGCCGGGGAGCGACGTTCCAGGTTTGGAGAACGCACATCAGTCCCTTGCACATAAGCGGAACACCAACTGACTGGTGGGTGGCATGCCGCGAAATTGGTAAGTCGGATGAACTAGAGCAAGCCGCCATCGGGAAGGCTGCAGCCGAACTCCCTGGCGAGAATTGGCAAAACGTAAAGCAGGCGCGAGTAGCAGTAGCTCTTCCTTTCCCATCTGCGCAGTTCCCTAGTGGCACTCCTTACCCGCCTGATGGCCTGTTCTGCATTGGGCTGCCAACAACCGAACGGACGGGCACGCCGTTCTGGATCGATGGCCGATTTCATGCCAACATCTCCCGCACAGGAATTGACCTCACTAAGGCGTACAACCGATTGCTTTTCGACGAGGCGCTTCGGCTTGTGGCTGACTTGGTGAGCCGGCTGAAGGAGGACGGTGGCATTGCGGTCCGACGGGCGGTCACCCAGGCCATGTCGTGCTCTGCAGGTCATTTGGGCGAGGCATTGAAGGCGAGTGGGCTCACTGATGGCCCGATAGTTCTCTCGCATGGCCGTCACTTCATCACGCCTGCCGAACTCAACCTTCCGCAGCGCGCAGATGCGGCAATGTTCTGCACTCTGACCTCAGCGCCGGTCGATGTCCGGCCATTCGGGTTTGTCCTCGCCGATGAGGCACTGATGCTCAATGCGCGGGAACTGCTCGACAAACTTGCGGGGCGCGTTCAGTCCACGGGCCCAGACGAGCGCTACCTTCGGCGTCCCGAGGGCCAGCCGTCGCTGCTCGAAGTGGCTGCCACTCGGCTTCGACTCGGGGGCTTTGGCTTTTGGGAGCCATTCCTGGACTGGGTACTCAGTCGCTTCCCACCCGAGAAGCTGAGAGACCAGAAAATACTGCCCGTCGGCGAAGACCAACTCGCGTCCGCAGCCTCCAAGGTCTTCTTCCGGCCGTGGAGTAGAGTTGGTACCAGCGCAACTTCCGAAGATGATGTCGCAACCGAGGACATACCACCCGAGATCGTCCAGGCCCTTCTCTTTCTCGATGAACAGGTTGTGACCGTTCGGGATGCCAGTGGAACTAGTCTAGCGCCTCTCGCGCGGCGGTTAGCGATCGACGGAGGCGAGCAAGCCGGCCTCGTGCGTCGCCCAAGGCGCCTCGAGCTGCTGAACGATCTCATAGGCCCGCGATTGGTTGAAGCTGCAAACGCAAAGGAACAACGCCAGACGGCGCTGGCTTTATTGCGATTGGCTGCCGCTTGGGCGCAACTACTCAGCGATTCCAGCAGAGCGCGCCTCAACACCCCAGGTCTTCGTGTGCCGGTCGCGTCTGAAACGGGAGGCTGGTCATGGGTGTCTCCCCAAGGGGTCTACTTCGGTGACAACTGGCTCGACAGCGACTCCAACCGGCTTCTTCGCGCTGCATATTGCGACCAGTTGCAACGTCGATTGATTGATTGGAAGGAGTTCGCGGCCGCGGCTGGCTGCGCCGACGAGGATCGTGCGTTTTGGATCAGCGGTCTCCAGAGCATGGAAGTCAGCCGCGTTCCCCGAGTCTTGCGAGCTCGGAGGAATCGGCCTGCGCCGCTATACTCACTGAATTATGCCGAGTTGTCCAGAGTGCCCTCTGTGGCCTGCCCGTGGCCGGACCTCACGCCGTTTTTCCATGAATATCTCGAAGCCATTCGCAAGAGGAAGGTCAATACCAAGTCGAGCCAGACGTTTGATGTTAAGGATTTGATCTGGATTGATGGCCTGGAGAAGGAACGCGGTCGCCAGGCTATTGTCGAGCTCATCCTGCGGAATCCGCTGGCTTACGAACCGCTTTGCGAAACGTCGCTTCAGCGCTCGGATGGCAGTGACGCAACGACAGTTGCATCCTTTTGGGCCTTCTGCTTGAGGACGAGAGAGTGGCCTGTCATCCCAACTGAACGTGGCCTGAGGGCCACAATCAAATGCTGGTTGCTAGAGACGGAACAGGCGACAAAGCACCGAAAGCGTTACTCACTGCTGGACTGCGTCTCGCTCCGGTATCGCGAGGCGCAACGGCTATTGGGCCGACTCGGTTCGCATTGGCTCAACGACGCACCGGCGTACCGGTTGATCGATGCATTGCATGATGTGGCTGCTGCCCTCCCAGAGCTGGGCGGCATGCAACAGAAGACAACAGAATCCCTGGTCGAGGACCTTTACGCTCGACTGAACCGGCGGAGCAGAGCCGGACTCGAAGACGGATCATTCAGCAAAATCCTGGATCGGCCGATCCCGCTAAGACATGGCGATCGGCTGGTCGCAATCGCCGCTAATGCAGTTGGGCGTCTCTATTTCGACGATGATCCCAATCGGTGCAGATTTATCCCCGGGTTTGCATCCGAGTATAGCGTGCCCATGGCCGCTCGCGTCGGTTTTGTTGATCTGTATTCGGCGTTCGGCAGCCTACTTGGGGAGACCCGCGTTGTTCGGACTAGCGAAGCGCCCGTTGAAACAGGATTCACACCGGTGCCTGACCCCCCACAGGAGCTTCTGCTCGAATACATCAAGCAGTGCTTCCCGGATGTTCCCGTAATGGTCGATCTCGGCTTGCTTCTGGTTCGATCTGGGCGCGACCCTGAGGGCGATGATTTCAAGCGAGTCTGGACGCGACTCGGAAATACCACCGTGACGTTCGGCCACTTTCCCCCGGACTCAAAGACACTCGTCTTCTGCGAAAGCGCAGAGCCAGCGAGGCCGATGATTCTTGCATCTGTCCATGCCACGAAGTACCAGGTCTTGTTCGCGCTCTGGCCGCTGCTTGGTGCAGCAGTACGCTACATGTTGGGTGCGTATGCTGGCGCAGTGGAAACAAATGGGTGGGAAACCTTCTTCACCGACAACGGGGTGGGACCAGTGGAGCGCGAGAACATTGAGTCGCTGCTAGGCTACGCCACACCCGGTCCTCTCGACCATGCTCGATCAGCGCTCTTCGCCGTCTGGAGGGCGAACAATCCGACCAAGCCGGCTGAGGAGTTCAATGAACAGTTGAAGACTCGTGGTCGACGCGCTGAAGATGCCGCAGATCTTGTGGGCTGCGCCGATCTACCTGACATCCTCAAACGGATGCAATCCGCTGACACCGAAGGACTGAGTCTCGAAATCTTGCGCGTTGCTGGGCTGACGATTCAGAACTGGCAGCAGGCGAGAGCGGAGTTTGGAGAACAACCCTGGCGATTCGAGAAGTCAGTTGAGCTTTGGTCACGGGCGCGGAAGCGAGTAGCCGCCACTCTCATGGTTGTTGCTGCGAGAAGCGCGACGACCGATCTCAAGGTTGCCCAACAGGTGATCGATTCAATTAACTCCATGCCGGTACCGGAATCGATCGCCCTGGACCTCTTCGACGCTGAGGGCACCCTGACGTCGATCCTTGGCACGGCAGCTGCCGCCATCGCGGTGAGGGAATCTGCAGCATTGGAAGTGTGGACAACCCGAATCAATCGACTGTCACAAGACCGGCCCTCTTCGCTAGATGCAGTCACCTTTGACGATGTGCCACAGAGAGAAGTGGACACCTACATGGAACGGCCAGCTCACGCGCGCGAACAGGACGCACGTGAGGTTGTCTCGAACTTGGCGAAAGTTGCCGTTGCACTAGCACCTGTGCACGGCGAGAGCCTTGAAGCTCCGATGATCGAGGGCGACCAGCGGGTCAGGGCGCTTAGTTCCGGCTGGTGGTCGAACCGTTTCAGCGTTCTTTACGCGCTGAGGCGATTCTTAGACCGAGCGGCGCCATTGACAGCCGCCCGCATGTCCGAACAGCAGCTATTCCACGCTCCCCGGTCGTGGCAAGAGTGCTGGCAATTACTTCCGGAGTTGGGACCAGTTGTCATCGATTCGAGCACGCGATACCAACCGAAGAAGAACGTCCTCGGCCAGGAGTTGACCAAGGATGAAGTGGCGAATGACTTGGCAAAGGCCTCCGCCGGCGAGATCGGGCGCTCCCTCGGCCAGGCGGCAAGGCAGTCGATGGGACCGGGTGCGTTCCGCAGCCGAACGCGGACTCAGATTGCTCTCCCTGAGCGCCGATCGAGCGGCATCGGCTCACGGCATACTGGCGGTCGAGGAGGATTCACTCATTCGGATGCCGACAAGGAACTCGCCGGAGTTCTCGGAGAGGGTTTCGTTTTCGAGTATTTCAGGCAGTATCTCCCGAACTTTGACGAGTCTTGCTGGAGATCGGGGAATCGCAAAGTCTACGGATTCGCTGACATTGGCCAGGATGACTTGGGTTATGACTTCGAGTACTGCGATACAGACGGGTGCTTGACTGGCCGTAACGACGACCCTTGCTGCTACATCGAGGTGAAGGCCACGACGGGCGATGGATCAGAGCCGTTCCCGATCACCGCAAACGAGTGGGAAAAGGCACAGTGGAGTCACGAGCATCCCGGCGATGCGGTCTACTTGATCATCCGAGTTGAGCGGGTGACGTCGTCGTCGCCCAGGATATACGACATCCTGATCGATCCTATTGAGTTGCGGATGATGAAGCACCTTGCAGTCGTGCAGCACGACCTGTGGGTGTACGCCGGCAAGCCGATGCCATCAGGAGAAGCCGCCAGGGCCGCCCCGCCCTAGGTTCGGGCTGATTTCAGATCTCTGCCTTGCGCAAATTCGTTCCAAGCCGCCCCACGCACCAGGCAATCCATCCCTTTCACGGATACGTCCCCACCAAACGCGGTTGACTACCCGAATATCGGATGGACCGTGGCCGAATGCAAGTAGCTAAGCTCAGAGTGTCGGGGACTGTCAGTTCGCCCCGCCCCTTGAGCCTCGGCTGATCCGTATGGTTCCCCGAACTCTTTCGTACGAGACTACGACGACACCAGACGGCTCAGCCCCGCGCGGTTAGGAATCGGCTGCAGCAATCATTTCCCCGGGATCAATTACCGGCGTGAGCCAATTGAGACACTTTCGAACTCCTTCCGGTATATATCTACCGTGGGCTGGTTCGCCGGCTCCAATCACCAGATAACGGGACGGCCGCAAAGCGGACTTCGTTGTGGGTGTCACGGACACTACGCAATGGTTCTCGAAGCGGCTGTCCGTGCCCCACAATTGATCCCGCCCGGCATTCGATCCCGAAAAGGAGAGCAACGTGCTGCAATCGGACACCGACCTGCCGCCGGCTGCAGTGACCGAGATTGCTTCGATTCTAGCCCAGGGCTATTTGCGGTACCGCGGATCGCTTCGAAAGCTGCGGTTTGCCACAGATGAGGGTAGTCAAGCCTCCGGCCCCATGCCGAAACTCGCACTTGATTCGTCGCCCCATCAGAGCGTTCATGTGACTGTGGTTAACGGTCAAAGCACAGGAGAGAACTGATGAAGGCTGCTGTCTTGAAGGAGATTGAGGGTCTACGGCGATTGACTGTGGGCGGGCTCCGCGAAAAATACCGCGAGGTGTTTGGCGAGGAATCCCGTTCCAATCACAGGGAATTCCTGTTCCGGCGCATTGCCTGGCGGTTACAGGCCATCGCCGAGGGTGGTCTTTCCGATCGGGCACGGCACCGCGCGCTGGAGATTGCCAACGACGCCGACCTGCGAATCCGAGCACCGAAGACCCTCGGTGGCTCTAACGCTGCCAACCAATCCGCGGTCGGCACAGTCGGCGGCGCGAGGGACAAGCGGCTACCGCAAGCCGGCAGCTTGCTCACCAGAGACTTCAAGGGTGAGACCTATGTAGTAAAGGTCGTCGCGGAGGGCTTTGAATATGAAGGCCGCGGGTACCGGTCGCTCAGTGCGATCGCTCGTAAGATCACCGGCACGCACTGGAACGGCTTCCTGTTTTTCGGGCTGACTCAGGAGGAGCGCGTTGCGTAACGGGAGAGTGAGCCGGGAGCCGGTCGAAAAAATGGCCTCGAACCGAATTGTGCGATGCGCCATTTACACCAGGAAGTCTACCGATGAAGGATTGTCCCAGGAATTCAATTCCCTGGATGCCCAGCGGGAAGCCGGCGAGGCGTACATCGCCAGCCAGCGGCATGAGGGTTGGATTTTGATTCCTGACTCTTATAATGATGGCGGGTTCACCGGCGCCAACATGGAGCGGCCGGCGCTCCAGCGCCTGCTGGCCGACATCGCAGCCGATAGGGTTGATTGCGTTGTGGTTTATAAGGTGGACCGCCTGAGTCGTTCGCTGCTGGATTTCGCCCGCATCATGGAGACGTTTGAGAAGCGCGGTATTAGCTTTGTTTCAGTGACGCAGCAGTTCAATACAACAGCTTCTCTCGGCCGGCTTACCCTGAACATTCTGCTGTCCTTTGCCCAATTTGAACGAGAAATGATTGCGGAACGAACTCGGGATAAGATGTCGGCCGCGCGTCGAAAGGGCAAGTGGGTCGGCGGAATTCCAGTACTTGGTTACGACGTGGACCCGCGGGGCGGGAGGTTGGTGGTCAACCCAGACGAGGCGAAGCAGGTCCCAGCGATCTTCAATCTGTACCTGGAGCAACGCTCGCTGATACCCGTTGTACGAGAACTGAACCGGCGCGGTTGGACGACCAAACGATGGATTACCAAGGAAGGCAGAGAGCACACGGGGCAGCCATTCACGAAGAACTCGTTGTACCGGCTGCTGACGAATGCGATCTACACCGGTCGCGTGAATCACAAGGGGACGCTCTACCCCGGTGAGCATCCGCCCATTGTCGATCTGGCAGCGTGGCAACAGGTCGATGAGCAACTCCGGGGCAACAGTCTCAACGGCGGCAGAGAAGTTCGCAACAAATACGGCGCCATTCTTCGCGGTCTCCTCTACTGTGAGGCCTGCGGGACCGGTATGGTGCACACCTACACGGTCAAACGCAGGCGCCGGTACCGTTATTACGTCTGCGTAACGGCTCAGCAGAGGGGCTGGGATGCGTGCCCGACCAAGTCGGTGGCTGCCCAGGAGATCGAGGACGCCATAGTCGCCCGGATTCGGCACTTGGGCTCAGACCCCAGGGTCGCAGCGGAGACGGCTCGCAAGGTCCACGAGCAGAGCCAATCACGGATCGAGGAACTCGAGACTGAGCTCAAGCTCAGCGGGAAGAACCTTGGCCGGCTAGAACGTGAGCTGGCCAAGGTTGTGGCAGCGCCCGGAAACGGGACTCGGACGGATAGGATGGCAGACCTTCAGGAGCAGATCCGGGCAGGGGAGACACGAGTCGCCGAACTTCGGGCGGAACACGACGCAGGGACCCCGGCTGAGGTTGAAGAAAGTGAATTACACCGCGCCTTGGAAGCGTTCGAGCCAGTTTGGAACGCGCTGAACACAGCAGAGCAGTCGAGGCTCATCCGAGCAGTGATCGACCGAGTCGGCTACGACGGCCGAACGGGGCGGATTGCAGTCACGTTCCGAGCCGGCGGGTTCAAGGCGATCTGCATGGTCAACCAAGAGGCGACATCGTGACAGCAGGCGGTTTGACCCTGGAATGGATTTTGGAGCGCCGTTCCAACAAGCGGCGTGAGGCGCGAGGGAAGCCCGGTAGTACGGGGCCAGGAAAGCTCCCACGAATAACCCGCCTGATGGCGCTC
>Ga0310810_10002759_pt1 | contig 18993 bp, 17 predicted proteins | sample NCmetagenome_FD_207641 | JGI IMG/M metagenome (GOLD analysis project Ga0310810, IMG submission 207641) | Soil microbial communities from experimental microcosm in Duke University, North Carolina, United States - NC | ecosystem: Engineered > Artificial ecosystem > Soil microcosm > Unclassified ...
CGGCGAGGATCTTGCCCGTACCAAGACCGATGCCCTGGATGCTTTGGGCATCGCGGGCTACAGCGTCGCCAAGCATCGCCGCGCTTTCGTGCCGCAACTCGCCGCGTCCGGGACGGCGCAATGAAACCATCCCTTGACAGAGATCACGGTATTCATGAGGACAACCTTCGGATCCCAGGCGACTTCATACGAAAGGCACCCGGAAGTGCAGCGCACCGCGCGTTCGCCAATACACCGAAAGCCAGGGAATCAGAAGCGAGGTCACGATCATCTCGGCGACGTGCCGCGGCGCGTGGCTCGTGTCCGCGAGCCGCCGCGACGCGAATGCGAGACTGATCGCGAGCCAGACGATGGAGCTCGTCGTCGCAAGCAGCACGAAGCCGGCAACCGCGTTCACGACCGCGCAGAGACCCGCGCCGACGGCCGCGTAGTAATCCCACGGCGGACGCGCTCGCACGTACCGTCGATAGCCCTGCGGAAATTTCTTGTAGAGGAGCGCGTCGAACATCACCTTGCGCTGCTGGCGAAGGCTCACGCCCCACCCAGCGGGGCGCACCGGATGGACGACGCGCGCCGCATGCGAGGCGCGGACGATCGCGCCGCTCGCGCGAAGCCGGAAGCAGAGATCGGTGTCCTCGCGCCACGCGTAGCGGAAGCGCTCGTCGAAGCCGCCGATCGCGCAAAGCAGGTCGCGGCGCACGAAGCAGTTCGCGGTGACGAAGCCGGCGTTCGACAGGCCCGCCGCGTCGCGCTCGTAATCGGTCGGAACCGCGGGAAGCGGCACGTCGATCGCGCCGGCCACCGCGTCGGCGCCCTGCCGGATCGCGTCGAGCCCGCACTCGAGCCAGTCGGGCAGCGGCATCGTGTCGTCGTCGGTGAACGCGATCACGCCACCGCGCGCGGCGAGGATGCCGCAGTTGCGTGCCGCGGCCGGTCCGCGGTTGTCGGGGAGCCAGAGAAAGCGCAGCGTCGGTGCGCGGCGCCGGGTTCTGCGCGCCGCGACCTCGGCGAGCAGCCGCTCGCGCGATGCACGCGACGACCCGTCGTCGACGATGACGATCTCGAATTGCGCAGGCGGAAGCGTCTGTACGAGGATGGCATCCACGCAGCGAAACAGGAGGTCGGGACGCTCGTGCGTCGCGATGACGACGGATATCTGCGGGTTCACGGCGCGGCCTTCTCGATCACGTAGGGGCCGATCGCCAGCACGTCGATCGGCGATGCGAAGAAGCATTCGAGCGCGTCGCGCGGCGTGCAGACGATCGGCTTGCCGCGCGTGTTGAACGACGTGTTGATGACAACGGGAACCCCGGTACGCGCGCCGAACGCTTCGATCAGTGCGTGGTAGAGCGGGCTCGTGTCGCGCGCGACGGTCTGCACGCGCGCGGTGCCGTCGGCGTGGCACGCGGCGGGAATGCGCGGTCGACGCGCCGGCGGCACGCGATGCACGAACAGCATGAACGGCGAGCACGTGCAGTTCTCGAACCAGTCGCCCGCGGCTTCCTCGAGCACCGCCGGTGCGACGGGCCGGAAGTCCTCGCGATCCTTGAGCTCGTTGAGTCGCGCCTGCATGCCAGCGTCGAGCGGCGAGGCGAGGATCGAGCGCGCGCCGAGCGCGCGCGGGCCGAACTCCATGCGGCCCTGGAACCAGCCGACGATCCGGTTCTGCGCGAGGTGCAGCGCGACGGCGCGCGGCAGGTCGTCGGGCTTCCGATACGACGCGCGCGCGTGGAGAAGCGCCGCTTCGATCTCGGCGTCGTCGTAGCCGGGTCCGAGATACGTGTGGTCCATCCGGAAGACGCGCTCGCCGCCGCCGTGTTCCTCGCGATCGACCCAAAGCGCCGCGCCGAGCGCTGTGCCGGCGTCGCCCGCGGCCGGCTGCACCCAGATGTCGTCGAAAATGCCGCGGTCGCGCAGGAAGCCGTTCATCACGCAGTTCAGCGCGACGCCGCCCGCCATCGCGAGGTTTCGATGCTTCGTCTCGCCTCGCAGCCACGTGACGATCGCGAGCACCGTTTCCTCGAGCACGCGCTGCGCCGCGTGCGCGACGTCGGCGTGTACCGGCAGGAACGGCTCGCCTCGCCTGCGCGGCGGGCAGAGCTCGTCGAACGGGACCGGCGCGACGACGTAACGTCCGTCGCCCTGCCAGCGCACGCAACGGCGAAAGACGCCGGCGAAGCGCGGCGTTCCGAACGAGGCGAGCGCCATCACCTTGTATTCGTCGGACGAGTGAAGAAAGCCGAGATGGCGCGTCACGTCCTCGTAGAGGAGGCCGAGCGAATGCGGCAACGGCACCTCGGAGAGCCGCGTATAGCGGCCGCCGCGGAAGCTGCCGTATTGCGTCGACGTGTTCTCGCCGCGGCCGTCGAGCGTCAGCACTGCGCACTCGTCGAACGGCGCGGCGAGGAACGCGCTTGCCTGATGCGCGAGATGATGCGGCACGAAGTGCCACGACCATCGCGGTGCGGCGGCCTTCGAGCGCAGTCGACGTTGCAGATGATGCGGCGCGCCGCCCGCGAGCTGCCGCGGCGCGTTGACGATGTACGACAGGAACAGCGGATCCCACGCGGAGCTGCCGGCCGGCACCCGTATCGCGCTCGGCTCGAGCGGCAGCGTGATCTGCGGCGGCAGGCCGCTGCCGTTCACGAAAAGCGCCGGATCGAACGAGTAGCCGACGTGATCGAGCGCGTCGATGTCGATGCCCGCTTCGGCGAGACAGTAGTCGATCGCGTGATACGGAAGCTCCCACGCCGAGAACGGCACCGGCCGCTTGCCGTGCTTGATCTGCGTGAAGCGCTCTTCCTCGGCAGCCGCGATCACGCGACCGTCGTCGACGAGGCATGCCGCCGAATCGTGGAACGCGGCATTGATGCCGAGCGTCTTCATGGCTGCGCCTCGAAGGCGACTCCGAGCGGCGCGTGTCGGCGCCGATTCGTCGTGTCGGGCACGAGGGTCTCGACCGCGGCGACGATTTCGGTGGGCGAGACGTCGGCGAGGCAGCGCTGATGGCCGAGCGGACAGATGCTCTTCAGGCAATATTTGCAGTCGACGTCGCGCGACAGCACGCGATGCGCGACGCTCCACGGCGTGTGCTGCGGATTGGTGAGCGCGTAAAGGTCGACGACGGGCGTGCCCACGGCCGCGGCGATGTGCGCCGGCGCGGAGTTGTTGCAGACGACGACGTCCGCCGCGTCGATCAACGCCGCGAGCTCGGGCAGATCGAGGCGTCCCGCGAGCACGACGACGTCGTCGACGCTTGCGGCAATCGCATTCGCGCACGCGACGTCGCAGTCGCCGCCGGCGATCGCGATCTGGAAACGGCCGCTCGCTTGCAGGGCCGCGACGGCGTCGACCAGCTTGTCTTCGGGATAGCGGCGTGACGCCGCCGTCGCGCCGGGATGCACGACGAGCCAGCGGCGTCCTGATCGCATTCCCGCCGCCCGCGCCTTCGCGCGCATGCTGCGGCGCGCGTCGTCGCGGATCGGAAATTGCAGCCGCGTGTCGGGCACCTGGAGGCCGAGGCTTTCGACGAGGTCGATCTGCCGGCGGACCTCGTGACGAACGCCCGCGTGCGCATCGCGGTCCGGATCGGGACGCCAGTCCGTAAGCAGCGCGTACGGATTTTCGCGGCAGTACGCGGCGCGCCGCGGGATACCGGCCAGATGCAGCAGCATCGCGGCCGGCAGCGCGCTCTGCGTGAACACCGTGAATACGACCGCCGCGTCGAACGCGCGTGCGCGAAGCTCGTCGGCGAGCGCGATCAGGTCGTGCGCAGGCACCGACGTTTCGGCTGACTTCACCCACGGTGCGACGAACGCGATCACGTCGTCGACGAACGGCAACTCGCGCGCGGCGTTCGCGGCGGCAGGCGAGGTGAGCAGCGTCAGGCGGCGCCCGGCCTGCCCGGACTTCAGCGCTCGCAGCGCCGGCGTGGTCATCAGCAGGTCGCCGATGCCGTCGAGCCGCACGCCGAGGATCGAGCGCGCGCTGTGCCAGGCGGCATCCATCGCGTTACCCCGGCGCGACGCGCGGGCGCCCTTTCGCGACATCGCGCGCATCGTCGAGGATCATCGCCGCCGCATCGGCGAACTGGTAGACGATCGCGTTCGGCGTGCGCAACCGGCCCGCGCGCCAGCGCGTTTCGTTGCCGCGATCGACGAGGATCGTCCGGCAACTCGCACGATTGCCCGCTTCGATGTCGTCGAGAATGTCGCCGACCATCCACGAGCGCCCGAGCGCGACGGCGTGCATCGCCGCGGCATCGAGCAGCAAGCCGGGGCGCGGCTTGCGGCACGTGCATGCGATCGCGTTGCGCACGCCGGCCGGCGGATGTGGGCACCAGCAGTAGGCGGTGAACACGACGCCATGACGACCGACGAGTTCGTCGAGACGCGCTTCGACGACGCGCAGAGCGCTCGCCGGAAAACGACCGAGCGCGACGCCGGGCTGGTTCGAGACGACGAACAGCAGGAATCCCGCGTCCTGCAGCCGGCGCAGCGACTCGCCGACGCCCGGTACGAGGACGATGCGTTCGGGGTCGACGTTGTACGGGACGTCGTGGACGAGCGTGCCGTCCTTGTCGAGGAACACCGCGCGCCGGGACGCTGCGGCCGCATCTTCCCAGGCGGCCGGACTCGCCGCCGCGCGATCCCGCCACGCGAGCGGATGGTTGGTCGGCACGTTCATGGCCACGACGTTTCCTGGACAGGCAGCACGGTGATTTCGGCGACGACCGATTCGCGCGGCTGCGTCAATGCGAAGCGCACGGCGCGGGCGACGTCGCGGGGATCCTGCAGTTTTGCGGGATCGAGATCGGGAAAACGCTCGAGCAAAAACGGCGTGCGCATGCCGCCGGCGATCACTGCGGTGACACGCACCTGGTGCGCGCGGAACTCGGCGTGCAGTGCATGCGACAACCCGAGCAAGCCCCACTTGCTCGCGTGATACGCGCTCGCATTCGCCCAGCCGCGCTTCGCGGCGGTCGACGCGATGTTCACGATATCGCCGCGGCTCTCGCGAAGCATCGGCAATGCGAGCTTCGACAACAGGAACGGACCGCGCAAGTTCGTGCGGATGATCGCGTCCCAGTCGGCGATCGCGAGCTCGTCGACGCCGGTCGTCCGGTCGATGCCCGCATTGTTGATGATCGCGTCGAGGCGGCCGAAACGCTTCTTCGCCGCGTCGACGAAGCCGCGCGCGTCGTCCTCGTTGCCGACGTCGCCCCGCAACGCATAGACGCGCGCGCCATCGCGGGTCAGCGAAGCGGCGACGCTTTCCGCGCGCTCGCTCAAATCGGCGACGAAGACATTGGCGCCCGCTTCCGCCAGCTCGGTCGCGATCGCGGCGCCGAGTCCCCGGCCGCCGCCGGTAACGAGGACGACTTTCTCCTTGAGTTCAGTGTTCAAGACTTTCCTTCGACTAGCCGGCTTCTAAAGCCGTGCCCTGCGCAACGGCGGGTCCCGGCAGCGAAGCGGTCGTTGCGACTTCCGCATACAGGTCGGCGATTGAGCGCGACACCTGCTGCCATGTGAAGCGCTCCCACGCGCGACGCCGCGCGCGCTTGCCGAGCAGGCGCGCAATCGCCGGGTCGCTGAACACGTGCGCGAGTCGGCGGGCGAGCGCATCGGCGTTTCGCGCTTCGACGAGAAAACCCGTGCGGCCGTCTTCGACCGAATACTGGATGCCGCCGACGCGCGCGCCGACGACCGGGATGCCGCAGGCCATCGCCTCGACCGGGGTGATGCCGAACGGCTCGTACCACGGCATCGTGACGAAGACGTTGGCGGCGCTGTAGAAGTAGCGCAATTCGTTGCGCGGACGCTGACCGACGAAAAGGACGTCGGACGAGACGCATTCTTCGGCGGCGATCCGCTGCAGCCGGCCGATTTCCGGCGTCAGCACGGGATCGGGCGTCGGCGCGTCGCCGCCGACGATCAGAAGCAGCGGCGATAGCCGGTAGCGGCGCTCCAGCACACCGAGCGCGCGGATCACCGTGTCGACGCCCTTGCGGGGGACCATGCGCCCGAGTTGCAGCACGATCGGCCGATCCGCAGGCAGGCCGAGATGCGCGCGCGCATCCGCGCGGCTCACCGCCGCGAGCTCGTCGGGATCGAAGCCGCACGGAATCATCCGCACGCGCGACGCGGGCGTGCGATAGTGCCGCGCGAGATCGAGCTCGTCCTGCGGACATTCGGCGATGATTCCGTCGGCGGCGTCGATCACCATCTGCTCGAGGATGCATCGCTGCGGTGGAAACTCGTCGTGCGGCTGGTGCAGCAGACGGACGCGCCCGAGGGCGTGAAACGTGACGACGTACGGAATCGCGAGCGCCTGCTTGAGCCTGCGCGCAACGAGTCCCGACATGAAAAAGTGCGCATGACAGACGGCGTACGCGCGGCCGCGTTCCTGCGCAGCCTTCGCATGCTCGACGACGACGCGCGCGAACTCGGCCATGTAGGGCAGCAGCGATTCCTTGCGCACGAAGCACGCGGGACCGGCACGAACGTGAATCACGCGGATGCCGGGAAGCCAGTCGACGACGTCGGGCCCTTCTTCGCGATCGCGGCGCGTAAAGATGTCGACTGCGTAGCCGAAATCCGCGAGATGGCGCGCCGTATGCGCGACGTAGATGTTCTGGCCGCCGGCGTCGACGCCGCCGATCGTCGCGAGCGGCGACGCGTGTTCGCTGATCATCGCGACGCGTGGCGTCGTCGCGTCGCGATCGCGATTGTTGTTCGTGATGTCAAGCGAATGAGGAGTCATGGCAGTTTTCCGCCGACCCTTTCTGCAAGGGACGTGCCGTTACGCTTGAGCGTGTCTTCAAGAGAAGCGCTCGCGCACGCGCGTACGCGGCACCGCGTTGTCGATGGCAATTCTTACCGGAAACGATGCACGCATGCACCGCCGCGTGAGTGCGACGCGTACGCGCGTTGCGTCAGTCGCGCGCGGGAATGCGGATCACGATGGCAGGCGACGCCTCTGCCTCGTGCAAGATCACGTCGCCGCGTTGCGCCTCGATGACGAGGCGCGCGGCGATTGCAGCGGCGTATTCAAGCTCGGTCGCGCATGACAGGCGAAAGACGGCGCCGCGAAGACGCGGGGGGAGCGCCGGCTCCGTCGTCCGGAAGACGATCGAAGGCGCTTCGGCGTCGGCGGCGACGCGCCATCCGACTCGCCCGCCCGACGACGTGAGCTCGATCATGCAGATTGCAAGCGAAAGCAGGGCAAGGCGCACGAGCTGCTCGTCGCCTTGTGCAATCACCGGCTCGTCCGGCGCATCGAGCTCGAGGCGAACCTCGCGCATCGTGGCGCCGTGGCGAAGCGTTCTTGCACAATCGCGCGATATCGCCGCGAGATCGACCGGTCCGCGCGACGGATCGTGCGGCAACGTGAGCGCGTGGATCTCGTCGATGCACGCCGACAGCCGCGCGATCTCGCTCTGCAGCACGTCGACGTGGCCCTTGCGCCGCGCGAACACGTCCGGCACCGCGTCGGCCCGGCCGGCGCCGGCCGCGAGCAGCGCAAGCGTCAGCTGGAAATTGTTGAGCGGACCTTTCGCAATGTGCGCAAGACCGGTCAGCACATAGCGGTTTGCCAGCGCTTCGCTCGCGAGCAGCAGCGCGCCATCGCTCGGCAGAAGCCGCGCGCGGTCGCGTACGAGGACTGCGCGATGCGCGCGCGCACCCGCCCATGGATGGACTTCGAAACGGATCGCGCGCAAACCGGCGGGTGTCGAAACGTCGGCGCGCCCGCAGTGCGTGGCGTCGACGCTCATCGCCTCGGGCCAGTCGGCGATGCGCAGTTGCGCGCGCAGCGCCGACCAATGCTTTCGCAGCGCCTCGAGATCGGCAACGCCGAAGAGCTCGCACGCGCCCGGGGTCGCGAACGCCACGTCGTCGCGCTCGTCGAGGACGAGCGCTTCGGCCTGCAGCAGGTGCGACAGAAGCGGGACCTCCTGCGGGCCCGAATCCTGCAAGGGCGCGAGGGTACTCATCGAACCGGGTCGTTGCGACCGCGAGCGCGATCGAGCGCCATGCATACGTTCCCCTGCTCCCGACTCAAGCTGCTGATCGTCGACGACGATCCCGCCACGCGCGCCCTGCTCACCGAGGCGCTCGAAACCCGCGGCGCGTGCGTGCGCGCCTCGGCGTCCGCGGGCGAAGCACGGCAAACCCTCGTCGTCTGGCATCCGGACCTCGTGATCTCAGACCTCGGCATGCCGCGCGAAAACGGGTACGAGCTGATACGACGCGTCCGCGGCCTGCCCGCGGACAAGGGCGGCGCGACGCCCGCGATCGCGTGTACCGGCTACGCGCGCGCCGAGGACCGCGCCCGCGCGATCGGCGCCGGCTTCGACGCCGTCGTCCCGAAGCCCGTCGACCTCGACCTGCTCGTCGACACCATCGCTCATGTCGCCGGCGTGCGCGACGCAGGAGGCGTCGTCGACGCGGCGGGCGTGTTGTCGGACGACGCACCGGCGTGCAGATCGGCTCCCGACTCGTACGCGCGCAGGCGGTTGTAAAGTGTTTTCACGCTGATGCCGAGAATCTCGGCGGCGGCTTCCTTCGTGTGCGTGTGCTGCACCGTCGCGAGGATCAGCCGCTTCTCCACCGAGTCAATGCGATCGCCGACGCCGATCTGAAACGAGCGACCGCTGAAGTCGGCGGACAGCGTCGGTTCCGGCGCGAGGCCGACTTGCGTGATCCAATCGCCGTCGGTCATGATGTACGCGCGGTGCACGGCATTCGCGAGCTCGCGCACGTTGCCCGGCCAGTGGTAACGCTTGAGCCGGTCGATGGCGGCGGGCGTGAACGCCTTGCTCGTTGCACTGCGGCGATTCAAGTCGGACAGGAAGTGCGACGCGAGAAGCTCGATGTCTTCGCCGTGCTCGCGCAGCGGCGGTACGTACATCGGAAACACCTGCAACCGGTACAGCAGATCCTTGCGCAGCTTGCCCGCGGCGACCGCGTCGTGCGGGTTGCGGTTGCTGGCGGCGAGGACCCGCACGTCGATCTCGATCAGGCGATCGGAACCGACGCGGCTCACCGCTTGCGTTTCGAGCACCCGCAAGAGCTTCACCTGCAGATCCATCGGCATCTCGGTGATCTCGTCCAGGAACAGCGTGCCGCCGTGTGCGCGCTCGAAGTAGCCGCGGTGCTGCCGGTTCGCGCCGGTGAAGCTTCCCTTCTCGTGGCCGAAGAGCTCGCTTTCGATGATTTGCGGCGAGATCGCGCCGCAGTTCACCGCGAGGAACGGGCGCAAGCGCCGCCGGCTCACTTCGTGGATCGTCTGCGCGACCATCTCCTTGCCGGTCCCGCTTTCGCCGGTGATGAACACCGTCGCGTTGGTCGGCGCGACGCGGGCGATCTGGTCGTAGAGCCGCTGCATCGGCGGTGAAGCGCCGACGAGCCGGCCGAAGTGGCCAAGCGAGCGCAACTCGGTGCGCAGATCCTTGACTTCGGCGGAAAGTTCGGGCGGTCGCGCGACGCGCGACAGCACGCCGCGAAGCTGCGACAGGTTGATCGGCTTCAGCAGGTAGTCGGTCGCGCCATGCCGCATCGCTTCGATCGAGCTCTCGAGCGTCGCGTGGCCGGTGATCACGACGACTTGCGTGTCGCCTTCGCGCGTCGTCGCATCGCGCAACAACTCGAGGCCGTTGCCGTCGGGCAGGATCAGATCGAGCAGGATGACGTCGGGCGACGTCGACAGAAGATCGCGCGCGCCCTGCAGCGTGTCGGCGCAGGCGGTGGTGAAGCCGTTGTCGGCGACGAGCTCCGCAAGCGCCTCGGCGGCGTGCGTGTCGTCATCGACGATCAAGGCGTGAGGCATCGCGACTCGAACGTGAAAGCGCCGGAATTGCTAGGCGACGCCCGATGGGCGCGCAAGGAGCGTACCGATCGCGGAGCCTCGCCCATGTACATGAATATGCGTCAAAAAGCGTTGTATGACCCCGCTTCGCGCGACGCTCGCGTAATTATTACCTTATGCCGATGAAATTTGCGCGACGCACGTAGTTGCTTGTCGGAGTTCCGGCGCCGAATCCGCTTGTAGTCGATCGGCGACAGTGCTGATTTCACTGCGCATTTTCCGTCGGACCGGGGCGGAGCGCCCGCAGTTTCATGGCATCGAATCTGCTAAACCACGGCTGTGACAACCCAGTCGCTCACGGAGGATCAGAAATGAAAATGGCATTGATCACGCTGCTTTGCACCGGACTCGCGCTCGGCGTCGCGGGCTGCAATCGCGAGACATCGACCAGCAACACAACCCCGCCCACGGTGACGCCGTCGCCGTCGCCGTCTTCGTCATCGTCGTCGAGCACACCGGCGGCGCCAAGCGGCTCGTCGTCGAGCTCGTCGATGAGTCCGGCCACGCCGTCGACGCCGCCACCCAGCTCGGCGGCATCCGGCACGCCGCCTTCTTCATCCGACACGAGCTCATCGTCGAGCTCGACGCCGTCGTCGTCCGCGTCGTCGAGCAGCGGTGCTCCGTCCTCGACCGCGCCGAACGAAAACAACAAGGGCAAATAAGCGTCGCGCCGGCAGGCTTGACAGATTGGAATGCCGGCAAGATAGTGCGCGGGGACATGCAGGTTGCCGCCGGCCGTCGTGCCGGCGGTCTCCGTTTCACGGCCGCCCCGTTCGATGACGGGCGCCCCGTGGCGCTCGAGTTGCAAAACGCCAAGTACCGTCCGACGGATGCATCTGCTCGATGTCACCATGCTTTACGCCCCGCAAAGCGGGGGGGTCGTGCGCTACCTGCGCGCGAAACACACGTGGCTCCAGCGCCATACGTCGATCCGGCACTCGCTGGTCGCGCCCGGTGCTGCGGACGGGCGCGGCGCGCGCGGCGAGATCTTCCTGCGCACGCGCTCGCTCGGACATGCGCACCGGTGGCCGCTTGCGGTGCATCGCTGGTCGCGCGCGATCCGCGCAGCCAATCCTGACCTGATCGAGGTCGGCGACGCGGGTCCCGAGGCCTGGGGCGCACTGCACGCGGCGCGCGCAATCGACGCGCCGCTGGTCGCCTTTTGTCACAGCGACATTGCAAGGATGGCCGAGCGGCGCCTCGGCGAAACGTCGGCCGCGCTGATGCGCCGCTATGCACGCGCGTTCTACCGCCGCTGCGATCTCGTCATCGCGCCGAGCGCGTTCATGTGCCGCGAGCTGGCATCGTGGGGCGTGCCTGACGTCGTCGCGCAACCTCTCGGCGTCGACACCGACACGTTTTCACCGCGCCATCGCGTGCCTGCGCTGCGGCGCGAGCTGGGCCTCCCGCCGCGCGTGCGGCTGCTCGGCTATGCGGGCCGCTTCTCGAGCGAGAAGAACGTCCGCGTGCTCCTCGACGCGTTTCGCGCGCTCGGTTCGCGCTATCACCTGGTTCTCGCCGGTCCGCCGATCGGCTTGCCGCTGCCCGCCAACGCCACGCTGCTGCCGTTTCTGCATTCGGCGCGCGAGCTCGCGCGGATCCTTGCGAGCGTCGACGGCCTCGTGCACGCGGGCGACCAGGAAACGTTCGGCCTCGTCGTGCTCGAAGCGATGGCGTGCGGGCGCGGCGCGATCGTCGCGAACGCCGGCGCGCTGCCTGAAATCGTGACGCCGCAAACCGGCGTGCTCGTGACGCCGAACGATGCCGCGGCGATGGCCGAGGGGATCCGCGCGTTCTACAGCCGCGACCCCGCGGTGCTGGGACGCGCGGCACGAGCGCGCGCCGAGCGCGAATACGGCTGGGACAGCGCGATGCACGGCCTGCTGCGCCTGTATCGCACGGCGCTCGACGGCGCCTTGTCGCGCACGCCGCGCTACGCGGTGTCGTAGGCGATGCAGCGTAGCGTCGCCGTGGCGGTTCACGACGTGGCGCCGGCGACGCTCGCCGCGTGCCGCGAGCTTCTCGCAATGCTCGACGACGTCGGCGCCTCGCCGCTCTCGCTGCTCGTCGTTCCGCATTACCACTATCGCAGCGTGGCGCTGCGCGAGCCGGCATTCGTGTGCGCGATGGAAAAGCGCCTTGCACGCGGGGACGAGCTCGTGCTGCACGGTCTCTTCCACATCGACGATGCGCCGTCGCCCCGTGACGCGCGAAGCTGGTTCGAGCGCAGGTTGCTGACGCGCCGCGAGGGCGAGTTCGCGGCGCTCGACGAGCAGGCCGCCGCGTGGCGCATCGCGCGCGGGATTGCATGCTTCCGGTCGCTCGGCTGGCCGCTCGCCGGGTTCGTGCCGCCGGCGTGGCTGATGAGCGAGGGCGCTCGCCGCGCGCTATCGCGATCGGAGCACCCGTTCGAGTACACGACGGTGAGAAGCGGCATCTACCATCTGCCCGACTGGCGCTTCGAGCGCACGGCCAATCTCTGGTACAGCCCGGACAGCGCGATGCGCCGGGCGGTCTCGGTCTGCGCAATTGCGCGGGAACTGCAGCATGCGCGGCGCTTACCGCTGCTGCGGATTTCGCTGCATCCGCAGGACGTGCGCGTGCCGGTCGTGATGCAGCACTGGCGACGGCTGATCGCCGACGCGCTCGCGCACCGCGAGCCGGTGACCAAGCGCGAGTGGGCGCGTCGCGTCAGGCAGCAGGATGCGCGGCAGCGTTCGTCGGCACCGTCCGCGGACGAGCACGAGCCGTCTCGCGCTTCGCCGGCGCGCGCAGTTTCCTGAGCAAGGCAAGGGTGCGCCGCTCGCCGGCGCGAAGCCCCGGAGCCGCAAGGCGGACGCGCCGCGAAGGCAGCGTGTCGGCAAGGTAGTTTTCGACGACGCCCGGGTGCACGTAACTCTTGCGGCACACGGCGAGCGTGTTGCCGAGCGCCGCCGCCGCTGCGCGAAGCGCGCGATTGACGGTCTTCGTGCGCTCGGTCGTCGCGTCGGGCAGTCCGTAGCGGGTCAGCAGCACGGTGGCGATGACGGTGGCGCCCCACGTGCGGAAGTCCTTCGACGTGTAATCGGCGCCCGTAATCTGCTGGAGATACTCGTTGACGTCGGTTGCGCAGAGCGGCCGCGATTCGCCGTCCTCGACGTACTGGAACAGCTCGTAGCCCGGGAGGTCGAGGCAGCGCCGCACGATCCGCGCAAGCCTGCGATCGGCGAGCGAGACGTCGTGCTCTTTGCCCGACTTTCCGCGAAAGCGCAGCCGGATCACGTCGCCGCGCACCTTCACGTGACGCGTGCGCAGCGTCGTGAGGCCGAAGCTGCCATTGTCGCGGCGATAGCGCTCGTCGCCGACGCGCACGTAAGTACGGTCGAGGAGCCGCACCATCGCGGCCTGCAGCTTGCGCCTCGGCAGCCCGGACTCGGCGAGATCGCGTGCCACGGCGTCGCGAATCGCGGGCAGCGCGAGTCCGAACTCGGCCATCCGATGAAACTTGTGCTCGTCGCGTTGCGCCCGCCACTGCGCGTGGTAGCGGTACTGCAGACGACCGCGCACGTCGCGTCCGGTCGCCTGCAGATGTCCCTGCGCGTCTTCGCAGATCCAGACGGATGTCCACGCCGGCGGTATCGCGAGCGCGCGGATACGGGCGAGCGTGTCGGTGTTGCGGATGCGGCGTCCGTCCGCGTCGACATAACGGAACTTGTCGGGCGGCGTTCCTTCACGCCGGATCCCGCGGTCGGTCGGGCGGCTGTAGCGCAGCGACGCCTTCGCAAGCGTCACGCGCAGCGCCGGATCCTGCGCGAGCTCGGCCGCGAGCGCGCGGCTCGCCGCCTTCGCGGCGCGCGCGGCTTGCGTGCTGCGGCTACGGCTCGGTTCGGTGGCGTATGCAACCATGGGCTCAGCTATGACGCGAGTCCTGCGTTGCGCGTTCCAGTTGCACACGCATACCTGCTCCGAATAGGTGTCACCACCGCTACGGCCGGCACTCCCAGTCGCCCGCGCCGCCCATTGCCCGCGGCCTCGATACGCCGGTGCCGGATGAAGCAGGATGCGGAGAGTCCGCGCGCGTCGCTCGGCTTGGCCGAGCGACGCATTCCCGAAGTTGCGGGCGGAAAGCGAAGGGCCGCCCCGAGCTTTCCGCCGTGGATGAACCGGACGAAAGTATCGTGCGCGCAATCGTGTGCGCGAAACTTTCGTCCGCCGGGTTTACGCCCAATACGGCCGCGCGTTGTAGAACGAGTGGAGGTTCTCGGCCCAACGCTGGTCGGCCATCGTCGGCCAGTGATCCTTGTCGAATCCCGGCGCCTGCTCGAAGCGCTCCTTCGCGACGTTCATCCGGAAACACTTGTTGTCGGTGTCGAGACGAAGCGCCGACCAGGGAATGGCGAACAGCTTGTCGCCGATGCCGAGCACGCCGCCGACGGACATCACCGCGTAGGCGACACGGCCCGTCGGCACGTCGATCATGATGTCGGTGATCTCGCCGAGATCCTCGTCGGCGTCGTTTCGCACCGAATCGCCCTGCAGCGTGTCGGCCGCCATCACCTGCGGCCCCGGGCCGCCGCTGCGCTCGCTCCAGTAGTCGGCGCCGGTGCGGTAGCGGGCATCGGGATCGCCTGCGGTCATCGGGTTGGCGCCGGTGGTTACGTTCGTTTCGGGTCGGGTGGTTGCCATCGTCATTCCTTTCGTATGCCGTAGCGTGGCGTGTAGCGTTTGGCCATCACGGTGGTTGGCCGGTAGTCCGACGACTCGCCGAGCTCGAAATGCGTGAGCGCAGGCTCACAGCGCGGCCAGGGACGTCGATCGTCGGCGTCGCGACGCGGCGTCGCATCGCTACGGTTCGACACGCGGGAACGCGTTGGTTCGTCGAGCATCGGTGAGCGCATTGCATCGTTCCGTCGAATTCGATTCGTCACCGGATCGCAAGTGGTGTGCCATACGAGCAAGCGTCGACAAATCAAGCGGCAACGAACCGATGCTCCGTTGCGCCGGTAGGAATTGCACGTAACTTCGTCGCCGACGCGCGGCGGTCAGCGCATGATCGCCGCCTTCGCGTCGCTCGCGGTCGCGAGCGACGCCGGCGCCTCGCGGGCCGGGGCCTCGTCGGTCAGCAGACAGCCGAGACGCATGCGAAGTCCCGGCCAGAGCTCGCGTCGCTTTTGCGCGAATGCGAACTGCGCCTCGAGAAAGCCGAGCTTCGTGCCGCAATCGAATCGATGGCCGTCGACGACGCACGCGAATACGCGCTCGCGCTCCATCAGCGCGCGGATCGTCGCCGTGAGCATCGCGTCGGTCGAGTCGCGCAACGCGCTCCAGATCGCCGGCGTGAACACGTAGCGCCCGCAGGCCGCTACCGGCGAGCAGGCGGCGCCGATCGGAGGCACCTTGACGAGCGAGCGCGCGTTGCGCAGGGCGCTCGTCTCGAGATCGGCGGCGATGAGGCGCTCGTCTTCGACGCCTTCGCGCGCCGCCTTCTGCACGCCGACCACGCTGACCTGCTGTTCGTTGAAAACGTCGAGCAGTTGTTCAAGAGCCGGTCGTTTCGAATCGATCAGGTCGTCGGGCAGGACGACCGCGAACGGTTCGTCGCCGATCAGCGGCCGCGCCTTGCGCAACGCATCGGGAAGGCCGGACGCCTCGCGCTGGCGCACATAGCTGAACGTGACGCCGTCGGGAATGGCCGAGCGCAGATCGCGCAGCGCAGCCTCGCTTTCGCGTGCGACGAGCTCGTGCTCGAGTTCGTACGCTCGATCGAAATGATCCTCGATCGCGCGCTTGTGCCGGCCGGTCACGAGGATGAAGCGGGTCAGGCCGGCTGCGGCCGCTTCTTCGACCGCGTACTGAATCAGCGGCCGATCGACGATCGGCAGCATCTCCTTGGGGCACGCCTTCGTCGCGGGCAGGAACGACGTGCCGAGCCCGGCGACCGGAAATACGACGTGCGTCACACGCGAACGCGCGGCGTGCGAAAGGGAACTCGCGGATCGGTTCGTTTCGGACTGCATCGAGGATCTGGCGTGCTGAGGAGGTGCAATGCCAACACGGCGTTAGCACCAAGCGTGCCGCATCGAAACGACGAAGCGGATTCTACGTCGACGAAAGGCCAGCCGTCGAGAGCGGATCACATGAAGCGGGTTCGCGCTTTACGCGCGAGGCCGCAAGCGATCGCCCGCAGCAGCAATTGCCGGATGTTTCGGTAATTCTTACGACGCAGTGCGCGCATGTTGTGGGTGCAATATCGGGATCGCGCGGCATGGAGCTTGCAGAAAAGATCCCGGGAATCTTCTCGAGAACGCTTCGCCGATTGCGCAGGGCCATCGTGAGCACGGCCCCCCGCGAGGGCGCCGATGCCACTGCCGCCTTCGGCGAGCGCCTGACGCGGCCGCACGGATGCTGATGGCGTCCGCCTCGCGCATGCGGCTTGCCGGACGCGCAGTCGACGCGCCGCCCGATCCGTGACCGATACAATCGAGGCCGTGGAACACGATCGCACGCTATCCCAGATCGCGCACGGCCTCGCATGGATCGGCGCGGCGTTTCTCGTTGCCAGCGGCGGCGTCATCGTCTGGGCGGTATTCCGCACGGTCGGCGTCGACGATCTGCTCGTCGCGCTGACCGTCGCCGGGCTCGGACTCGGGCTGCCGGCCATCGTCGCGTTCGTCGTCGCGTGGATTCTCAATTCGCTCGGGCATGCCGACAGCGACGCGGACGACGACCTGCCGGCGACCGAAGCCGCGGTGGCGCAGCGTCCCGCGCTGACGAACGTTGCCTGGACCTACGCGGTGGCGGTGCTCGCCTGCATCGCCGCCTGGGGCGTGCGCGTGCTGCTCGATCCGCTGCTCGGCCAGCAGATCACGTATGCGCCGCTGTTGCTGTCCGTCGCGTTCGCTGCCTGGTATGGAGGCCTCGGACCGTCGCTGCTCGCGACGCTGCTCGGCGCCGGCATCGCGTGGTATGCGTACATGAATCCGACCGACCGCTTCGGCTCGATCGACATCGACGACGCGGTGCAGCTCGGTCTCTACTGCGCGGCGGCGGTCTGCATCGGCGGCATCGCCTCGGCGTTGCGCGCCTCGCGGGAACGCGCGCAGACGCTCGCACGCGAGGTGATGTCGCGCGAAGCCGGGCTCGAGCGGGCGCGCGTCGAGCTTGCCGCCGAGCGCGACCGGATGCAGATCACGCTGCAGTCGATCGGCGACGCCGTCATCGCGACCGATGCGCAGGGCAACGTGACCTTCATGAACGATTGCGCGTCGCAGCTCACCGGGTGGCCGGGCGACGACGCGATCGGCAGGCCGCTCGCGAAAGTGTTTCGGACACAGGACGAGCACACGGGACGCAGCGCGACGGTTGCGCTCGACGACGGGCAGAAGGACGCGACCGCCGGGATGGTGCTCGTCGCGCGCGACGCCACCGAGCGCGTCGTCCAGTCGAAGGTCGGCGCGATCAAGGGACGCAGCGGCTCGCCCGGCGGGTTCGTCCTCGTCTTTCGCGACACGACCCAGGAGCGCCGCGCACGTGCAGCGCTCGAGGAGAGCGAGGCGCGCTTTCGGGTCCTGGCCGACCAGACGCCGGTTCCGCTCTGGATGTCGGACCCCGATCGGCGCTACGTTTATTTGAATCGCGCGTGGCTCGCGTTCACCGGCCGCGCGCTCGACGACGAATTGGGCGACGGCTGGACCGCGAACATTCATCCCGAGGACTTCGCGACGCGGCAGGCCGCCTTCGCGGACGCGTTCGACGCACGCGAGTCGTTCACGCTCGAATACCGGCTGCGCCGCCACGACGGCGTCTACCGCTGGGTGCTCGACCACGGCGCCCCGCGCTTCGACGGCGACGGCACCTTCGCGGGCTACATCGGCGCGTGCGTCGACATCACCGAGCGCAAGGAGGCCGCGTCGACGCGCGGCATCTTCGAGCAGCGCAAGATCGCGTTCCTGTCGTCGCTTGCGCACGAGCTTCGCAATCCGCTGGCGCCGATCAGAAGTTCCGTGGAGCTGCTGAAGCGCGTGGAGCCGCGCGACGATCCGCGCGTTGCGCGCGCGCAGGCGATCATCGAGCGCAATTGCGCGCGCCTCGCGGGGATCGTCGACGATCTGCTCGACCTGTCGCGGATCGACAGCGGCAAGCTGCAGCTCGCGCACGACACGATCGAGCTCACGCAGGTGGTCGAGCGGGCGATCGCGCGGCACGCGGCGGGGCTGCGCGACCGCGGCCAGCACCTCGCGCTCGATCTGCCGGCCGGCCGCGTCGCCGTCGTCGGCGATCCGGCGCGCATCGAGCAGATGCTCGCGATCCTGATCGGTAACGCGTCGAGCCACACGCCGCAGGATGGCCACATCTCCGTCGAGGTGCGCACGGACGGCGAGCGCGTCGACATCGCGGTCACGGATACGGGCGCCGGCATCGACGATGCGCTGCAGCCGCGCCTGTTCGATCTCTTCGACGAGGCGAGCGCAGGCGCCGCGGACGCCACCCAGGGGCTTGGGACGGGTCTTGCGATTGTCGCGCGGCTTGCGCGCTTGCACGGCGGGTCCGTCGACGTGCAGAGCGAGGGCAGGGACAAGGGCAGCCGCTTCACGCTTTCGCTGCCGGCGGCCGCGACTCCAGGCGAGGAAAAGGGGAGCGCGCAGGCAGGCGCAACGCGGCTCGCGCGGCTCCTCGTCGTCGACGACAATGTCGACGCGGCGGACGCGATCGCGACGCTTCTTTCGATGAACGGCTACGAGGTCGGCACGGCGCACGATCCGGACGAGGCGATGCAACGCGCCGCGGCGTTCGATCCCGACGTCATACTTCTCGACATCGGCCTGCCGGGAATGACCGGTTACGAGCTTGCGCAAAAGCTCCACGCCGACCGCGTCGCGCGGCGCGCGAAGCTCATCGCGATCACCGGGTACGGCCAGCCGGCCGACACCGAGCACGCGCGCGAGGCCGGCTTCGCCGGCTATCTCGTGAAGCCCGTCGACGTCGAGCAGTTGCGCGCGCGCATCGAAGCCATTCTCGGAGTCGCCGCCGCGAGCGCGTGATGCAAGAGCCGCCGCCGCGGATCGACCAGGCGCTCACGCTCGCGGTACTCGCGATCCTGATCGTCGGCTGTTATCTCGTGCTGCGGCCGTTCTTGACGGCTCTCGT
>Ga0310810_10002760_pt1 | contig 18992 bp, 23 predicted proteins | sample NCmetagenome_FD_207641 | JGI IMG/M metagenome (GOLD analysis project Ga0310810, IMG submission 207641) | Soil microbial communities from experimental microcosm in Duke University, North Carolina, United States - NC | ecosystem: Engineered > Artificial ecosystem > Soil microcosm > Unclassified ...
CTTTCTTGTCATGACTGTAATCTTTTTTTTCTATTAAATCATGGAGACGCTCAAGTTCTGTTCTTGATAGTGCATTGACTCCTCTTGTAAATACAATGTCTAAAAGTTGTAACCTTTCAAGGTCTTCGCTGGTATCTTCTGACACACGGTTTGTATCTCCATCTTTAATATTTGTCTTGCACAAAAAAAGGTCAAGTGTTATACAAAGTATCAGTGTCATTTCACAAAGACTATGTAAAGGTACAAGGGGGTACCATCGAAATTGGCATCATGGAAAAACCTGTAAACGGCAAGGCAAATCTCGAAATAATAAAACAGATTGCAAAACACTTTGGAATATCAAAGTCATGTGTACGTATAGTTACAGGGGCAAAGTCAAAAGACAAGCTAGTCGAAATAGTACAATAATTTCTCCAAACCCTAAAAAACAAGTCAAACCCAAATTACTTTGTGATCAAGTCTGTCATTTTGATGATTTTTGCTGCTGTGGTATTATCCAGCATGACACATCCTGGATATTCACAGGTTACAAAATCCAATGCTACGCTTGAAAATGGTGTATGGCACACAACAATTGGAAAACAAGTACAGGTGACAACCGATGTTGCAAACGGACAGGACAGGGCACAGCCATTTGCGTATATAGTCCAAATAGAAAACCAAGATGGAGTTGTGTACTCTTTGTCTTGGATCACGGGAACGCTTGATGCAGGCCAATCCCTTAGCCCCTCTCAATCATGGACTCCTATTGCTCCTGGTACCTACACTGCACAGATCTTTGTATGGGCAAGTGTGGGAAATCCAGATGCCTTGTCTCCTCCGCTTGCGATGAAGATAATGGTAGATTAGCATCAGTTATAATTTAGAAATTCAAAGTATAACATGTGGATATCAAAAGGAGAATTCCAATCTATCTTGTTATTGCATTAGCCTTTGCCTTTACCATCTACTTTTTTGCCTCCCCATTCATGTATGGTTCCGATCAAGGTGGAGCAATACCTCCGCTCAACCAAAGCCCTGATTCCATTTCAACACTGTCAAGTGACATTGATTCTTGTGTATCTGCACCGACTTCAGACTGTGATCAGGAAATGTTGCAGATAAAAAATTATTGTAATAGCAATAAGGACCAAAATATTACCGTGTGCTCTGATGTGAGGGTGCAAGAGTATATTGACAGCAGGGGACTAGAACGTCCTGTGATAAACACTGGCTAGTTTCTTTACTTCTGCGCTTCTTGCATGAATCGTTCCATGTTCTGCTTTACAAGTGGAATTATCTTTTTTGTTATGATTTGATGAAAGTCGTCTGCATCGGGATCAAATGATAACAACAACACATGGGCAAGTCTTCTATTTTCATCAGCGATTGGTATTGTTGCCCTGATTATCTTTGAATAGTGTGAACTTGCATAAGAAATCTTTCCAAGTAGGTATTCCCATCTGAGCCTGGTATACTGTCTTGTGGCTGCAGTTATTGCATATTGGGCCCTCTCTTCTGGCTTCATGATTGGGGCAAGGCCTGCTCTCTCAGATACACCCTCTAGTGTTCCATCCCCATCTGCAATTCCTGCAAATCTAATTTTCTTGTCTAGTGCCACTACGCTTTTACAAAAGTCTTCAAAAAATGCCATTCAATATTGAATATCAGTTAAGGTATATTTGCTTTCTGGGAAATTTCCCTTCACATATTGTCTTGTTTTATGCTAGCAGGTTTTGCCTTTTGAAATATGAAATTACATAACAACAGAAAACCAATCCATATTCCAAGCATCAGTATAGGTGTATACTGACCTATGCACTGGCTGCAGACAAACCTATTTACAAGAAATACAATTGCGCCTCCCACAAGCGCACCTGTTGTATAATCTAAAAGCCTCCACCAGAAATATTTCATTTGTTATCACATGGTATATCCAAAATATAAGATTGATTTTGTATGCTAGGAAAAGTATCGTCTAATGTTGTCAACTTCGATCTTGATCCATTCGCAAAAGATCTCCCAAATGGCATCAGGTGTGGAATCGTATTGAAAAAAAGTAAACATCACTGCTGTAGAGGTGCCATCCTGTAGAGAAATTATTCTCATGTATGCAGGTGTCATGTTGTTTTCCGTAGGTCCTGCATAGATGTCAATAAGACCTGCCTTCTTGTCTGAATCCAGTCTGATGAATACCTCTCCAATTGGTGTCATTGCCTTGTACTTGTTATCTACTACCGTGAGTTTGCTGACAAACTTTGTAGCCCACTTTGGAATGTTTTCAATATTTGATAAAAACTCAAAAACACTGTCTCTTGATACGTTGACTACACAAGTCTCAGTTACAGAGTTCAATATTTTGTGTCAAAATATCGATTAATTAAATGGTATTCTGGGAACTGCAAAAGAATGACTCATAAATCCATGACTTGATTTATTGCAATATAATGTCTCTAAAACCAAAGAGTGCAGAAGAATCACGCGCAGAGATGACTGTGAGAATGTTTCCATCTGACGCAAACCCTGCAGGAAATGTCTTTGGTGGTGAAATATTACGACAGATTGACTTGATAGCAGGCCTAGTAGCCCAGAGACACTGCAAGCAAAATGCAGTAACTGCATCAATTGACAGAGTCAATTTCCTAAAACCTGTAATGGTTGGAAATGCGCTCATACTAAATGCCAGACTCAATTACGTTTCACGTTCTTCAATGGAAATTGAGATACGAGTTGAAGCAGAGAACCTGTTTACTGGTACCAGAACACTCACAAATACCGCATATGTTACATCTGTTGCACTAGATAACACCGGCAAGCCTACAGACGTGCCTCCGCTTTTGATTATCACAGAAGATGACAAGAAAAGGTTTGCAGAAGGAGAACAGAGAATGCTGCAAAGAAAAAGAGAACGCAAGCAAAACTAGAATTTTTCATCTATATCTTACAATTTTGAAATAAAAATCAGAGAGCGTAACTTGTATGTCTGTTTTCCCTCTGAGAAAATTATCGTATACATGTCTTGCAAAAAAAGACATTACCCAAATTATTTTCAAGATCTAATTCTTGATATTGCATATATTGCTCACTAAATATCATAGCTGAGTTTTCATAAACAAAGCTTAGCTGACAAGATGTATATGGTTTTGACTTCTGGATGTATTGATAGAAATGACTTTATCTTATGGTATCAGGCAATTTTGTATTAATCAAAAAATAAAACTTGGACTGGTATATTGTCTTGTAACACTTGTCAGTGCGTTGACATATTTCTTGGCCATTCCACCTGTTGGGGCTGAACCCCTGTCACCTCCAGTAGAGGCACAAATTACTGAAAGAATTGACAAGGATCTGTATAACAGAGGTGATTTCATGATTATATCAGGCGAAGTCAAAAGCGTTGTGACTAACGTACCATTAACAATCCAGGTGCTTGATCCTGATAACAACTTGGTTCATGTGGAACAGATACTTGTGGCATCAGATGGAAGATTTTCACTACCTATCAAAGTTGACGGTCCGTTATGGCGTATGCCGGGTACCTATTCTGTAATTGTACAATATGGATTCAAGCATGTCTCCGCAACAGTGCATTTCCAATTTGAACAGACAAGTATTCCAACATCAGGTGTATTCAATGTAAAGGATTTGTCCAGTGGACAAAACTTTGACGTTAGTTATTCTATTACAGGTGGACAGGTCAAAAGCATAGTTGTTGACCCTCAAGATATCTCTCTTGTTGCACAGATTGATACCAAGAGTTCTGGTATGTTACACCTACAGATTCCAAGATTATTGCTTGATGCAAAAAAATCAAGTGATTCTGATGAATCATTTCTTGTCTTTGTAGATGGTGATGAGATAACGTCATTTCAGGAGGGAAACTCTGATTATGAATACAGAATACTAGACATTCCTATCGTAAATGGTGATTCTAAGGTAGAAATAATTGGAACTACAGTAATTCCAGAATTTGAAAATATGTCCAGTCTGATAATGGTCTTGTCAATTGGATTGATTACTGCAGTTACGGTACTGTCAAAAACAAGGACTGGTACAAAATCTCTGAATTTTTGATTTAAAATTATATTTTCAAAACTAGTGTTTTTCGTGATCTTCGATTGTGTATAATGCTGCACTTTTTGCAGCCATCTCGGCGATTTTTTTATTTTGCGAACTTCCAATTATTATCACGTCATTTTGCTCAGGTGACAATTCCTTCATTATAAGAGAATGTATCTTTTGGTCGTTTCGCATCAGGTCCTCTCCAGTTCCTGGCAAAACAAGCCTCTCATTTTTACAAATTAGAGTGGTTGCGCCAACTGCTCCTGCCTTTATTGCAGCATCGCGTTGCTCAATTCCGCTCTTGATGTTGCGTGCCATGTCTTTTAGTAATACGGCATGATTGAATTTTCCCAAAGCGATTGAACACTTGGCAATGTCCATCTCTCTTGGAACTGTGGCATGCAGTTTTGTGTATAGTGTATCACCCTTGTTTGTCAGCCACATGCCAGCATTAGAATTTTCAACAAGGCCATGCATCTTTAGGTGTTTTACCAAAGTCTTGATGGAGCCTTCTCCTAGTCCGAGTTCTTGCATAAGTGATGATCTGCTTACCTTCTTTTTGTCTGACATCATCTGCATTGTTTTAAAGACATGGACCAGATCAAAACTTAGCATCCTGCTTGGTGCATGTCTTTGTACTACCTTGGAAAGTAATTGTATCACTTGATGCATATTTGTGTAAGACTTGAGATTCCATTATTAGATTTTAGCATGGCACCAAGTCGGATAAACCATCCAATTGTTTAAATAATCATCTGGTGAGACGAAATTAGAAATGGTTAACACATCACAGATCACAAAGACCCAGCACGCAGTTCCGATCATTGCCGCAGCAGTTTTGCTTGCAATATTTGGAATGGGCTACTTTGTAGTGGGCTTTGACCAGGGACAAATATTTAGTATGTTTGAAGGACAATCTGCATATGCCCAGATGAATGGTGTTGGATACTTGCATGAATATACTCACGATATGAGACATGCATCTGGTTTTCCATGCCACTAGCAGTTTTTTAATGAAATCTTTTATTTTTCTTTAGGGCTTACCTGTGGTTTTGGTTATCTAAGATACAATTTTTAATTTACAGAAAATGAACTGTTGATGGATTCTTACATTTATGGGAAGCAGTCAAATGTGCCTGGCGGTGGATTTTTTATCCTATTCTGAAAGTCTAGTGCATCATACTTTTTGTCTATTGAATATGGAATAAATCCAAAGATTGGTGCACCTACGGTAGTTGTTATGGTTGCTTTGGTTGGATCAAACGTGGCATTTGTCTGTCCAATTTTATTTACTGCTTGTTTATTTATTGCAAATATGCCATCTAGTGTGGCAGCTGATTTTGGAGATAATGTGGAACCGCCAACTGTTGCCTTTTCTATGATATCTGAATTATAGTATGCGTCTATCTCATATGTTGTAAATGTAGCAGGAAAGTAAGATGGGTTACATGCATCTGTCTGTATGGTAATCTCTGTATCTGAGATTGCCGTCTGTTGGCCATGGTGTGGACGAAATTGCAGATTGTTTACTGCATATACATCCAGTCCAACATATGCAACAATTATGATTGCAGCAATAATTCCTATTGAAGCATATTTTTTACTCCGAGATTTTTTTGCGGGTTCTGAAATTTCAAGGCTTGTAGATGGTATTTCTGATACATTCTCTGTCACGTCTTGCGTTGCATCGCTTGGAACCTGATTGGGTTGGGGTTGGGTCAGGGTTTCTATGTATTGATGATCTTCAAATGATACTGGCTCTGAATTTTTTATTGCAGTCAGAATATTTTGTAATCTTACAGTATCACCCTTACCAGATTTTATCATTTCTTCAATTATGCCGGCAAGATCTGACATTCTTTGAAAGTAACCTTGTTCTTAATTTAAAGCAAGTGGGAAAAGTCTTGTACTCTTGATGCCTTGCGGTAAAAAGTTCTAGACGTTTTTTATAGAATGTAAAATTAGCTAGACCTACTGCAAGATCACCCTAGTATTGTTTGCAAATCACTAATTAGTCAAACACGACCTATTGTACCCACATTGCAAGATGAGATGTTTGACAAATGCACGCTAAAAGTTTGTCCTAGGGGACCTCTTGTAACTGATAACAATACTGGCGAAATTCTTTGTGCAAGCTGTGGCTTGGTACTGATAGAAAAGATCGATAGCATAGGACCAGAATCACGCTCCTTTGATGTTGAATCGTTCAACGACAAGAGCAGGACTGGAGCCAAATCAAGCCTTGCAGTACACGATATGGGACTTGCAACTTCCATAGGACTACAAGACAAGGATGCTGCAGGTCACTTGCTTTCTGGATATATGAAAAATACCTTCAACAGACTACGAATCTGGGATAACAGGAGCAAGTCAAAAGGAAACGACTCTAACCTAAGACAGGCATTCACACTTCTTGATACCATAAAGTCACAGCTCTCACTTCCTGATAATGTAGTAGAGGAGACTGCATACATTTACAGAAAAGCAGTTGCCCTGAAATTGACTAGAGGCAGAGGAATCTCTTCAATACTTTATGCTGCACTGTATGCAGCATGTCGAAAAACTAGTACTCCAAGGACTTTGCGTGACATTGCAAAAGCTGGAAATGTAAGAAAAGGCGATCTTGCCACTGCATACAGGACAATGGTCAAAAGCCTTGAACTCAGGCTTGACCCGTTTGATCCTGTAGAGTTTGTAACCAAAGTCTGTAGCATTATCAAAGTAAACGAAATCACAAGACGATATGCCCTTGATCTGTTATTGCGTGCAGAAGACAAGGGATTCTCTACTGGAAAAAATCCAATGTCGCTAGTTGCAGCTGCAGTTTACTTGGCAACGTGTATACACAATGAAAAAAAGACACAAATAGAGATTGCAAAGGCTTGTGGTGTAAGTAACGTATCAGTGAGAAACTTGGCTAGGCAGTTTCGAGAAAAACTTGGTTTTGAATAAAAAAGTTAGGATAGACTAGTATCTTATTTTTATCTCTTGGGCAATCTCTATGAATTTCTGGATCTCTTGATGAAACTTGATTCCTTTCTCGGTGATGACAAAGCTACGACTTCTCTTGTCTGCCCTTGATTCCATCAATCCAAACTCTATCAATTTCTGACACTTTTCCATTGCTGTAAAGTGTGATAAGTTGGCTCTGCGTGCAATAGAAGAAATTATTGCGCCCTGCATGCCACAATCCATTATAATCTGTAATACTTCGGAGACTACCCCAAGCTCTGATCTGTATTGTTGCTTTGTACTTAGTTCCATCAGATAACATACTCCCGTCTTTGGTTTTGTGAGATTTTCATTATTATATATTGAAACAAGGTCTATATATTCATTAGCTTCCTAATGATTTGGAGACAAATGAAAAAATTTGATTATGAAAACAGTATTGGTTTTGTGATGTATTCTGCATCAAAGATGATGCAAAAAGCATTTGATCTTGAATTACTAAATAAAACCGGGATAAACTTGGTCAAGTCAAAGGTCATATTTGCACTAAACATGCAGTCTGGTCCTACACAACGAGAACTTGCAGAAAAGATTGGAGTTGAAAGTCCTACTCTTGTGCCAATAATTGATAAAATGGAACAAGACGGATATGTGAAAAGAAAACATGATTCCAAAGACCGAAGAATAAAGAGGATTTATGCGACTGCCAAGGCTGATTCCATGTGGGATTCTATGATGGAGTGTACAGCACAAATTAGAAAAACATCTACCAGGGATATTTCAGAGCATGAGATCAAATTTGCATTGGACGTAGTAAAGAAAATGACCGAAAACTTGGCTGATTATCTTGGTGAGTCTACAATTGACGAAAAGGAAAAAGATTGAAAAAATATGATTCTGTGTGTGATCAACCCATATTTACCAGTGATGTTATCATAATGGCATGACAATACTCAAGGCAATTGGACGCGCTCTGGTACTAGTCATAAGTGGGATTGCTATAGTGGTTGTTGGAGGATTCATGATGGGCGCAGTTGCTAAATTGTACCTTCCCGGGCGCAAAAAAGACAGACAAGAGCCACCTGAAAAATTTTACGAGCACAAAAAAACAGATTAATATAAAACCCAGAAATTTTTGAATACTGATGATACAGGCAAATACTGATTCGCAAATTTCCAAGTTACAATCAATAAAATATTTTACTCCTGCTAGATCCATTGCAGAAGCAAATTCTTTGCTCCCAAAGGTATCAGATTTGGTAGAAAAATATGCCAAGGCATTGTTACCGTGGAAGAAAGATAACGATACTCTACAACATGCAGCAGACTCGCTTTGGGACTTGGCACGAGTTGAAGCACTAAACTCTAACAAATCAAACACCTGGGATTCTGCATGGAATAACGCATGGAAGGAAGCAAGTAGTGCTGCTCGCAATAATTATGGATGGTATGGAAGCGAGTTTATTTCAGGAGAGACAGCACGAGATGCAGCACGAGATGCAGCCAAGTATGCTGCAAGATATGCCGCTTTTGAATCTGTCAAGGAAAAACTTGGAGGAATCAATCCGTTTGAGTATGTCATTGAGTTGTATTCCATGGGACTAAAACCAACATACTTTAGAAAAATCGACGAGCAGGAAAAATTTATTGTAGATTTCCCATTGATTGCAGATGCCAAAAAAGTAATTGGATGTTATCTGCATGGTGACAAAGAGATATCATTTACACACCAATGGATTGAATATTGCACAAACCTAAAACCAGTAGGCAATATTGAATCAAAGAGATTATTCACGTAAAGATACGCATCTTTTAAGTATCAGAATTTTTAATAAAATAACATGTGCGAAATGATTGATGAAATTGAAATCGAACATTTGAGAATGGCATTGGAAAGAGCAAGAAAAGAAACACAAGAATCCTTACAAGAAAAACAGATTGCTGCAATTGCCTAGTAATTCCACTCGTTAGAGATCCCATTCCAAAGGGGGCGATATGGTCTGGCATCTTTTGAAATCTCTTCGCGTATCCTATGTTCGATTGAAAAATACATGTTCTCAAGTGCGTCAACGCCGCCGTCAGAAAACAGTTCTTGACCTATCTCTTTGATTCTATTTTCCTTGGTACTGTAATCTGAAGCATCTGGATTTTGAATACAGTAAGTTAAGAGATCGTATAATTCCTCTTCAAGGTATGCATCCAACTTGATCTTGAAACTGTATTTACGGTATAAAAGTTCTTGACCGCATAAGACCAAGTTTTCTTCTTGGATATCTTTTTTATTCTACTGCCGATCGGGGTTTTAAAATTTGCGTATGATTATGAACCCAAGATTCCAAAGGTATAACAAGACATACCTACAAAGTATACTCATAGCCCAAAATTCTGTTCAACTAAAAATATTGGAAGCGTATACCAGAGACGTAGGTCGGGGTGTAACACGCATTGATTACGAGTCCATGGATGCACTTGGAGCATCAACTGGTGATATCTTGGAAATTACAGGCAAGAGACGCTCTGTAGCACGATGTCTTCCATTATATCCATCCGATGAAGGAAAGGGAATCATCAGAGTAGATGGACTTGGCAGAAATAACACTGGTGTAGGAATTGGAGATACTGTAACTGTGCGAAAGATTAAGACTGTACCTGCAGAAAAAGTCATAGTTGCTCCACTTGATTCTATACCTCCAATTGATGAAAGATATCTTACAGATTCTCTAGAAAATATTCCGCTTGTAAAAGGTGACAACATCATGGTGCCATACTTTGGTGGCAGGTTAACATTTCAGGTAGTCGGAATAACTCCCGCATCTGATGCAGTTCTTGTGACTCCAAAGACAGAATTCCACATTGCTGAAAAAGGCGAAAGCTTGCGCGGAGTGCCTCAAGTGTCATATGAAGACATTGGAGGAATGTCTGATGAAATTCGTAAAGTAAGAGAAATGATCGAACTCCCAATGAGACATCCTGAAATATTTGAAAAATTGGGAGTTGAAGCTCCAAAAGGTGTGTTACTATATGGTGTACCTGGAACAGGAAAGACTTTACTTGCTAAAGCAGTTGCAAATGAAACCAATGCTCATTTTATCAGCATATCTGGTCCTGAAATAATGAGCAAGTTTTATGGTGAAAGTGAAGCAAGACTGCGTGAAATATTCAAGGAGGCAAAAGAAAAGGCACCTTCAATTATTTTCGTTGATGAGATTGACTCGATTGCACCAAAAAGAGAAGAGGTTACTGGTGAAGTAGAGCGAAGAGTTGTTTCACAAATGTTGTCGCTAATGGACGGTCTTGAAGGACGAGGCAAGGTAATTGTAATTGCTGCAACCAACAGGCCAAATGCACTAGACCCAGCTCTGAGAAGACCTGGTAGATTTGATAGAGAAATTGAGATTAAAGTACCGGACAAGAAAGGCAGACTAGAGATTTTGCTAATCCATACCAGAAACATGCCACTAAGTGAAGATATCAACTTGGAAAAAATTTCAGGCTCTAGCCATGGATATGTGGGTGCTGATTTGGAATATCTTTGCAAGGAAGCCGCAATGAAATGTCTGCGAAGATTATTGCCAGAGATTAACTTGTCTGATGAAAAAATTCCACCGGAGACACTTGACAAACTAATTGTAAACGCTGAAGATTATCAACTTGCATTCCGAGATGTAACTCCTGCAGGAATGCGTGAGGTATACATTGAGACACCTGACATCCAGTGGACAGAAATTGGTGGACTGGAAAATGTAAAACGTGAACTCCAAGAAGCTGTGGAATGGCCAATGAAATATCCTGGCCTTTATTCTCAATTGGGCTATAGAATGCCACGAGGAATTTTGTTGCATGGACCAAGCGGAACAGGAAAGACACTCTTAGCCAAGGCAGTTGCAACAGAGAGTGAAGCAAACTTCATTTCTGTAAAAGGACCTGAATTATTGTCAAAGTGGATAGGCGAATCAGAACGAGGAATCAGGGAGATATTTCGAAGAGCAAGACAATCATCACCATGTGTAATATTTTTCGATGAGATTGACTCCATTGCACCAGTTAGAGGAATGGGAGAGAGTGCAACAACTGAAAAAGTTGTCAGCCAACTGCTAACCGAAATGGATGGAATAACATCACTAAATGGTGTTGTCGTAATTGCTGCTACCAACAGGGCAGACATGATTGACTCTGCACTACTTCGACCTGGAAGATTTGATAAAATCATTGTAGTCCCGATACCGGACAAGGAAGGAAGATTGAAGATATTAGAAATAAGCTCCAAAAACATTCCTATTGAAAAGGAAATGGGAACTCCAAATGGACTAAACCCCGACTTTGTTGACTTGGCAAAGATTGCAGAGATGACCGACGGGATGAGTGGAGCGGATGTAGCTGCAATTGCAAATACTGCAGCGTCAATTGTATTGCATAACTTTGTTGACAAGTATCCAGATCCAAAAGAGGCAGAAAAACAAGTCGATGGTGCAAAAGTAAAGATGCGAGACTTTGAAGAAGCAGTAAAGAAAGTCAAGATCCAAAAGGAACTAAAAGTTGGACAAAAGGTAGCTATATCTCATTTTAGATAAATCTACGCTTAATCTAATTTTGATTTTTTGTCGGGAATTTGGATGTCTAACAATTCACGCAGTCCCTTGTACCTGTTTCGTATTGTCACTTCTGTTACCCCTGCTGCAACTGCAATTACTTTTTGAGTTGTATTGTCTCCATGTATGACACATGATAAATATAATGCAGCAGCTGCAAGTCCCATTGGATCTTTTCCTGCAGAAATCTCTTTTTTGTTTGCTTGTTCTAAAATCTTAAGTGCCTCGCGTTTTACTTTTTCACTTAGACCTGATTCACTTGCAATTCTTGACATACATTTTATTGGATCAAGTACCGGCATTGTCATGTCAAGCTCTTGCAATAATAATCTGTAACATCTAGAAACGTCCTTCTTTTTTACGTTTATCCTTCTTGCCACTTCGTTTAGTGTCCTGGGAGTACCGGTCTCTCTGCATGAAAGATACAGTGCTGCAGCAATCAGTCCTGGAATTGATCTGCCTTTTGCCAGTCCCTTCTCTAACGCTTTTCTGTAAACATATGCAGTCTTTTCAACCACTGCATCTGACAATGCAAGTTTGTCTTTTAATCTGCTAAGCTCACTGAATGCCTGTCTGCAGTTTCTCTCGGTTGCCTCATGAACTTGACTTCGATTGTCCCATGTTCTAAGTCGAGTAATTGTATTTTTCATGGATGCTGACAAAGGTTTTCCAGTCGAGTCCTTGTTTGCTTGTCCTATTACCGTGGCAAGTCCCATGTCATGCATGGCAAGTGATGTAGGAACACCAGTCCTTGACCTATCTTCGAATTGTTCTTTTGAAAATGACTGTCTCTCAGGACCCAAGTCGTTTACAATTTCGTTTATTACAAATCCACATCCGCCGCAAAATCGTTCTCCTGTGGTGCCATCTGTTAACATCTTGGATTTTCCACACCTTGCACACCTTGTATTTAATGCCGCGCTCTGTATTACCATAAGTTACACCCCTATCCATATGCCATTCAATAATAACCCAGCTGTTCTTTCCAGATGCAATTCACAACTGGTACTCTGAATTTATCTGAGGAGACAAAAACTCTGATGGTACAAGCCATGTTTCTTGATAGTCCAAATTTTTATCAACAAAAAGTATTCCTAGTCTATATTTTTTTGCCATGTCTGCAATAAAGTCTGACAGTGCACCACTTTGCAAAATGTACGGCAACTCCAAAATGTCTGTAGCAAGCAATACTCGGGTACTTGGCATCTCCTTTTTGACATCAAAAATCTCTCTTTGAATGTCTTGAATGGATTTTCTTGTAAGTTCTGGCTGGACCAGTACCACTATAGTTCTTTTTTCTTTTCTTGCAACAAGGTCAAATCTGTACTGGAGATCAAAGTCAGAGTGTGCTGCATCATACTTTACATGCCATTGCATGTCTTTGAGGTAGTCTGCAATGATATCCTGTATCATGCCCAGTTCCAATGGATCTCGGGTCATCTCTATTTTTTCTCGTGCCTTGATTAGTGCACTAAAATAATTGTCAACTAGCTGCTTGGAATATTTTTCCATTTTGTTTTTCATGAAAATTGAATTGAGCAGTATCTTATTTTCTTGATATGTACTAAACGGATCTTCTCTTTCTTTCATTAAAACTTGCTAGAATGCCTGGTAAATAATCGCTTACCCAAAATTCTGAAGCCTGTACTAGGGAAATGTAACCATGATAGAGACAAGTATTAATCATAAAACACTAAAGGATTAGTGTGGATTTTGTCCAAAAGGCGGAACCTGATGTCTCAAAACCTCTTTTGATTGCTGCAATGCAAGACATGGGAGACGTAGGGAGCATAGTGATTGACTTCATCAATTCAAATCTTAACACTACGGTGTTTCGTGAAGTGCAGCCATCATATCCTGCATATGTCATTGATAATGGAGGATACATTGACATCCCAGAAGAAAAATGGGACTATCGGTATTCAAAGGATATTATCGTATTTGGAGGAGGCTCTGGGCAGCCATCTTCTACTGAAGAGCTAAACGTTTTGTGTCAAGATGTAATCGATGTAGCAAAAAAATATTCTGTACGGTTCATTTACACACTTGGTGGGTTTCACACAAAAAATCCAATTGAGGGAGAACCCAAGACATTTGTTACTACAACATCAAAAGAACTTACAGAGCAGGTGCGAAAACTTGGAATCTTGACTACACCTGAAGCCTCTATAATAACTGGATTTAATGGATTAATACTTGGGTTTGCAAAAATGAATGGAATTCAAGGGATTGGATTGTATGCCGAACTGAACCAACCCAAGCTTCCGCAGTACAGGTCTTCAAAGAGCATAATCAAGACACTTGAAAAAATGACTTACCGCAAGTTTGGTGACACATCAGAGTTTGATTCTATGGCAAAAGATGTAGAATCGCACAGCCACAGTAAGCGTTTTGATCCTGATCAGAGTTATTCTACGTAATAAAATAACAAAAAATTTTCCACTGCACTGTATGTTACAGGCGAAATGGTCGGAGTCTTGTAACTGTCACTATTGCTACAATGGATATTGCTAAAACTATGACAGCTACTGGTCCAAATTCTGGAACTATTGTTGTTCCAACGATGGAGATTTTTTCAGTAAGTGGAGTGATTGGTATTGATACCATTGTATCTCCTGACTCGTCTGTTGTGTTGTAGTTTGTTAATATCTGACCGTCCTCGAAAACTCCGATAAATGGACCGCTAATCAATCCTGTCGGCAGCTTTAGGACAAGTGTGCTGTTTGCGTCAGTCTTGCCTACCAGAACAAAATCAACTGACTTGTCCTTTACACTAACTGATGAGCTTACGATATTCTTGGTGGAAGAATACTGCACATCAAATGTTGTAGCTCCATCCCCAGCATCTTTTCCAACCCCTGAAATGGTCTTGTACTCTTGTGCAAAGGAGGATGTTGCCATTGGCGCAAGCAAAATTATGATTGCTGCAACGATTGCTATCTTGAGCATAAGTGAAATTTACTATCTGGCTAGTTAACGGGTTTGGCTAATTTTTTTAACGAAACCGAGAATTTCTTTGAAGCTTCAAGCAGACCCTTGATGTCTGATTCTGAATGTACATACGAGACTGCACCGAGTTTTCCTGGGAGGAAAAATATTCCATGTTTTGCAATAAGCTCAAAGTGATATCTTTTGAGTGTCTCGGTATCGCATCTTGATGCCTCTTCTGCATTTGTAACTTGTGTTATACCATTTGCCAAAAAATGCGGCATGAAAAGAGAACCAATACCAGTGACTGTCACATTGCCCTGAAATATCTTTGAGAGACCTTTTCTTGCATCTTCACCTAATTTTCCGATCTTTTTGTATACTGGACCAGAATTTTTCTTTAAAAATTTCAACATTGCTCTACCTGATGTCATTGTCATTGGATTTGCAGAAAACGTACCACCGCCAATATATGATCTGTCTAGCCTCCTGTTTGAGTTTGTATCTGTTATTTTCATTATCTCTTCTTTTCCACATATGACTCCTATTGGAAATCCTCCACCAACAATTTTTCCTAGTGTTACCATGTCCGGGTCAAGACCCATTGTCTTGTAAAGACACCCAAACCTGAACCTAAAACCTGTGACAATTTCGTCCAAGATAAAGAGTGCATTATTTCTGTGGACAAATTCTTGTATCCCTGTCAGGTATTGTTTTGTTGCAGGTATGCAGCCTGCACCGCCAAGCACTGGCTCTATTATTATTCCAGCAAGATCATTTTTTACAGATTCTAATATTGCAACTGACTTTTCTAAATCATTATACGGGACTGAAACTATATGAGATTCATCTGTCAGTCCTGCACTTTCTGGTTGATCAAATGGGTAATTGACTGATTTGAGAAGATCAGTGGTATATCCATGCCAGCCCCCATCAATTTTTGCAATTATTTTTTTTCCAGTCTTTGCTCTTGCAATTCTTGTTGCATACATCGTTGCTTCGGTTCCAGTGGATACATAACGAATCTTTTCTGCAACTGGAACTGCACTCTGTATCACTTCGGAGAACTCTATTGTATTTTCATTTACGGTCCCATGCATCCAGCAATTGCTAATCTGTTTTTTGACCTTTTCAGCAACCTTTGGGGCGGCATGGCCTAAAATCAGACTCCAATGACCCATCCAATAATCCGTATACTTGTTGTTGTCTACATCTATGAGGCTCTTACCTCTTGCAGACTTTGTGACAAATGGGTAAGGCTCGAAGAACCTTATGTTATGTGATACCCCGTTGATGTGGAGTTTTTTTGATCTATCAAAGATCTTGGCAGACTTTTTTGTGTGCTTTTTGTACAAATCTAAAGCAGAAGACAACCAAATAACGTACCAATCTGTTTAATATTAGTGATCGGAAAAAATTGTAAAAAAAGCAAGATTTGTGTATGGTTTATATTATTTCTATTTGATCCCATTTTTGCATACGTAACAGCAAGGCGGCGCTTGTGATGATGTTTGGTAGTGTACCAGTTTGTGATTCACAGGCCTCCAGTTACGCATACAACATGTGGGTTTGATCAAAAGATCTTATCCGAAGTTTGAAGAAAGTGTGTGCAATCCACCAATTTCCAATAAAAAATTACGTCTTACTTCGACGCGTACTGAAATATGTACGAACAAAACGAATCCGGTTGATCCTGCCGGACCTGACTGCTATCGGATTGGTACTAAGCCATGCGAGTCATTGTAGCAATACAAGGCGGACGGCTCAGTAACACGTAGTCAACCTAACTCGTGGACGTGGATAACCTCGGGAAACTGAGAATAAACCACGATAGACCATAGTGCCTGGAATGGCTTATGGTCCAAACAGTTTACTGCCATGGGATGGGACTGCGGCCTATCAGCTTGTTGGTGAGGTAATGGCCCACCAAGGCGATTACAGGTACGGGCTCTGAGAGGAGAAGCCCGGAGATGGGTACTGAGACACGGACCCAGGCCCTATGGGGCGCAGCAGGCGAGAAACCTTAGCAATGTGCGAAAGCACGACTGGGTCAGTCCGAGTGATTCCTGATAAAGGAGTCTTTTGCTTGTCCTAAAAGCACAGGTGAATAAGGGGTGGGCAAGTCTGGTGTCAGCCGCCGCGGTAATACCAGCACCTCGAGTGGTCAGGACGTTTATTGGGCCTAAAGCATCCGTAGCCGGCTTTGCAAGTCTTCGGTTAAATCCACCTGCTCAACAGATGGGCTGCTGGAGATACTACAAAGCTAGGGAGTGGGAGAGGCAGACGGTATTCAGTGGGTAGGGGTAAAATCCTCTGATCCATTGAGGACCACCAGTGGCGAAGGCGGTCTGCCAGAACACGTTCGACGGTGAGGGATGAAAGCTGGGGGAGCAAACCGGATTAGATACCCGGGTAGTCCCAGCTGTAAACGATGCAAACTCGGTGATGCATTGGCTTATGGCCAATGCAGTGCCGCAGGGAAGCCGTTAAGTTTGCCGCCTGGGAAGTACGGACGCAAGTCTGAAACTTAAAGGAATTGGCGGGGGAGCACCACAAGGGGTGAAGCCTGCGGTTCAATTGGAGTCAACGCCAGGAATCTTACCCGGGGAGACAGCAGAATGAAGGTCAAGCTGAAGACTTTACCAGACAAGCTGAGAGGAGGTGCATGGCCGTCGCCAGCTCGTGCCGTGAGGTGTCCTGTTAAGTCAGGTAACGAGCGAGATCCCTGCCCTTAGTTGCTGCAGTTACTCTCAGGAGTAGCTGGGCTAACTAAGGGGACCGCCACTGCTGAAGTGGAGGAAGGAGGGGGCCACGGCAGGTCAGTATGCCCCGAAACCCTGGGGCTACACGCGGGCTGCAATGATAGAGACAACGGGTTCCGAACTCGAAAGAGGGAGGCAATCCTTAAACTCTATCTCAGTTATGATTGAGGGCTGCAACTCGCCCTCATGAATATGGAATCCCTAGTAACCGCGCGTCATAACCGCGCAGTGAATACGTCCCTGCTCCTTGCACACACCGCCCGTCGCTTCATTGAAGTTGGGTTTGTGCGAGGTGACGCCTAATTGACGTCATCGAACACGAGTTTAGCAACAAGGGAGAAGTCGTAACAAGGTGACCGTAGGGGAACCTGCGGTCGGATCACCTCCTTAAACATAATTGGGTTGTGGGGTTGCCCACACTTTCTTCAACAAAAAAAGATGCAACTAGGCAAGAAATTGTTTAGTGAAGGACGTAGCTGGTACTCTTAACCAGAGGCTAGCAATGATCGTCGTGTATAGTCGTGTAATATTATGACTGAATATGCTGATGTGCCGACGCCAATAGAGGGATGGCTTGGCTTGAGAAGAGATGAAGGACGTGGCAAGCTGCGATAAGCTTAGGGTAGGTGCAGGCGACCTATGATCCTGAGATGTCCGAATAGGAATCCAATGCGTTAAGCATACTCAATTACAATGGTAGTTGAGATCGAACCGTGGGAAGTGAAGCATCTGAGTACCACGTGGAAAAGAAATCAACAGAGATTTCCCAAGTAGCGGCGAGCGAAAAGGAAATAGCCCAAACTGAATCTGCTATGGTAACATGGTAGAGATGTGGTGTTGTTATGATATTACGATCCTCAAATCAGAGCTTAAGTGGCCTGGAAAGGCCTGGCAAAGAAGGTGATACCCCCGTGAGCGAAGGAAGAGAGGATCTTATCATAACTCGAGTAGTTGTCCTTGGTAGTGGGCAATGAATATAGGTGAAAGTAGCATCTAAGGCTAAATATTTCTCAAGACCGATAGCGGAGTAGTACCGCGAGGGAAAGCTGAAAAGTACCCCGGAAGGGGGGTGAAAAGTGCCTGAAATCTATTGGTTACAGACGTGCATGGCATGAAAGGGGTTTTTGTCAGATTGGAGGTTCTAGCAATAGAGCTGAAGGTCTGGCGTTCATAGCTCCAGTGTCATGCGTTCCGTCTAGAAACACGGGCCAGGGAGCTTACTGTTATGGCGAGCCTAAATCTTTAAAGATGGAGGCGAAGGGAAACCAAGTTCCCGCAGTGAATAACGAGGGGAAGCGTGTGAAAGTGCGTAGAGTCATAGCGGCAAGGCTAGAAACCAGACGATCTATCCCTGAACAAGACGAAGTTGGGCGAAAGCCTGATGGAGGTCTGAAGCAGTTCTAACGTGCAATTTGTTTGTCTGATTTGGGGATAGGGGTCAAAAACCAATCTAGTCTGGTGATCGCTAGTTCCTAACGAAGTGTATCGCAGTACAGCCTTTATGGAGACAGCGTGTCCTGTAGAGCACCGATAGGGCATGTCGGGAGAGAAATCTTTCGCTGCCCATTCAAACTCCGAAGGGATGCGCGTCGAAGAAGTAAAGAGACGGATTTACGTGGCGTAAGGCTCGTAATCAAGAGGGGGACAACCCAGACTGAAGTTAAGGTCCCCAAGTTTTTGCTAAGTGTCAAACTGAAGGGCGTATTTAAGCCAAGACAGC
>Ga0310810_10002761_pt1 | contig 18989 bp, 20 predicted proteins | sample NCmetagenome_FD_207641 | JGI IMG/M metagenome (GOLD analysis project Ga0310810, IMG submission 207641) | Soil microbial communities from experimental microcosm in Duke University, North Carolina, United States - NC | ecosystem: Engineered > Artificial ecosystem > Soil microcosm > Unclassified ...
GCGAATCCCGTTCGTGTTGAGGATCACGCGGGTGACCGCGCGCGACGTCGCCGCCTCGATGATCTCGAGCACCTCGGGGTGGACCGTCGGCTCGCCGCCCGAGAGCATCAGCACGTCAACCTTGCCGCCTTCGCGCGCGATCGCGGTGTCCAGCGAACGGAGGATGTGCGGCAGGCGCGCGAAGCGCCCGATCCCCGGCGATGACCCGGCGAAGCAGGTCGGGCATTCGAGGTTGCAGCTCTCGGTGATGTCCAGCAGGAGCACGCACGAGTGTTGCGTCTGGAGGTCACCCAGCCCGTCGAGGTAGCCCATCGGGATGGGCCGGACGTTGTCGGGCACGTCTGGCGTGATCTCGCGCGTCGGTGTCCGCCACTGCTGGAGGTACGCCCACAGGGCGTGGTCCTCCTCGTACAGGCTGGTCACCTCGCCGTGGCCGCGACGGCAATGCCGGCGCAGGTAGACCGCGCCATCCATCGCCACGAGATTGCCCTGGAGGATGTCGGTCTCGTAGTCGATCGGGCGGTCCGGGTCGTCCGAGAAGCAGGCGCCGCAGACGGTGAGGACCATGCGCAGCGGCGTGTACGGGCGCAAGGCGAGCGGCATCGGCAAAGCCCGGGCCGCGCCGGGTGTCTCGAGGGTCGTCATGGCTCAGTACGGACGAGGGATCGGAAGGCCGGTCGCGAGACACGACCCGGCAACGACCAGGAGGAGCACCACGGGAATGGAAAGGAGGAGGGCTGCTCCGGCCGTCGACTGCTCGACCTTGCTGCCCTGCCAGCGCAGCCAGATCAGGGAGACGAGGAGGGCGAGGCCCAGGGCCGCGGCCAGGACGACGGCGCCGAGGTAGGCGGCCCCATACCGCCGCGCGTTCTCACTCAGGAGCATGCCCGCGGTCAGCACAGAGAAGGTGAGCAGGTAGGCGATGAGGATCCAGCGCCAAACGCGCTGCCTGATTGGCGTCGCCGCCGGGCTGGCGCGCGCCACGGCTCTGGACTCCTCGATCACGTCCTCTGGGTACCCCGCCTCGCGGGCGGCCTGCACGAGGGCGTCCTCGGTGAAGCGGTCTCGATTCCGCTCGAGGTATCGAGCCAGCGTCGACACCCGCTCGGCGTGGCCGCCGGTCGGGTTCGCGACGCGCGGGTCGGGTGTCGGTGCCGGCACGTTGGGTTCGGTCATCGAGCTGCGACTCCTTCCTCTGCCGGCACGGTCAGGCCCCGCCGGGGATGGGCAGTCCACTGGCGACGCAGATCCCCGCCACCACGAAGAGCATGAGCAGCGGGATCGAGAGCAGCAGCGCAAGCGAGGCCCCTGCTGCGCCGACCGGCGGCCGGGGCTGCCGCCGGACCACCACGGCCCCGATCACCAGCACGGTCACCAGACCGATCAGCGAAAGCCAGCCGCTCGCCATGCTTGCCACGACAAGCGCGAGGATCAGGACGCCGAAGAATGGTCTGCTGGCGACCCAGACAAGCGACGCCACGACCGCGAAACCGAGGCTGCCCGCGAGGATCTGGATGCCGCCCCAGGCAGTCGGGGTGAGGTAGCCGGGCGGACGATGGTTCAGCAGCATCCCGACGGACAGCAGCGCAAAGACGGCGATGTAGGCGACGAGGATCCTGCGGACCGCCTGTGGCGCTGCGCTCTTCGGCCGGAGCCGGGCCGAAGCGCTGGCGAGCGCAGACCGAACGTCGTCCGGGGAGTGGCCCGCCGCGACGAGGGTCGAGTACAGGATCTCGTCGGTGAACCTGCCGGCATTGGCCGCGACGTAGCCCTCGAGGTCGGCGGTTGTGCCCGGGTCAGGACTGCCGGCAGGGCCGACGGGAGGCTGCGCATTCATCGTGCCGGCTCGTAGGCAATCGGCGGGGCGGGCACCCGCCATGCGCCGCGGATTCGCTGGCGAGCGAAGTGCACGAGGAGCATCCCGATCATCGGGATCAGGACCCACTGCGGCGCGGTGAGGTCAAGGGCCTGGCGCGGGCTCGTCCGGATGTACTCGACCAGGAACCGGAAGGCGGCCGCGCCGAGGAGGTACAGCTTGAGCGCGTCACCGGGAGCCGGCACACGCGTCCGGAAACGCCAGAGGAGCGCGGCGGCCAGGAGATTGAACGCGATCTCGTAGACCATCGTCGGGTGCATCGGCCCGCCGCAGCCCGGGCAGCTCGGAAACGCCGCGGCGGCCGCCGGATCGACGCGGACGCCCCACGGAAGGGTGGTGGGCGTACCCAGCGGGAGCTCCGACAGGAAGCAGCCGATACGCCCGATCGCGGTCGCGATGGGGATCGCGAGGACGTACGCATCGCCCGTGGAGCGCCGGTACCCGAACGCCCGCTTCGCGAGGACGATCGCGAGGTAGCCGCCGGCGATCGCGCCGATGATCGACTTGCCGCTGCGCTCGATGGCGACGGTCAGCGGCAGCGAGGTGAACGCGGCGAAGACCTCGGGACGCTCCCAGGACGTGATGAGGCGCGCGCCGATCGCGGCGCCGAGGAGGGCTGCCAGCGAGATCCAGACGATGGTGGCGTCGAGCCAGCCGCGTCGTCGCAGCTCGAGGTAGTAGATCGCGAAGCCAGCGACGATCGCGGCGACGCTGAACGCGTCGTGCGTGTACAGCGTGAACTCGCCCCAGCGCGCGAGGGTCGGGTACATCTCCTCCGGCCTGCCCCTCCATCTGCCGCCCGGCCACGATAGCCTGCGCCGGCGCCATCGCGGAGTCCGTTCCGGGTCGTACGCTGCGGCCGTGGAGACCCTGCTCGACCTGCTCGATGACGCGGTCGCGAGATTCGGCGATCAGCCGGCCGTCGCGATCCGGAACGAGGACGGCTCGAGACGGGGCTGGACCTATCGCGAGCTGGAACGTCACGCCCTCGCCGCGGCGTTTCGGCTGCGCGCCCTGGGCCTCGAGAAGGGCGACCGGCTGCTCACCTGGTCGGCCTCGACGCCGGAGCTGCCGGCGACCTATCTCGGTGCCATTCGCGCGGGCGTGGTCATCGTGCCCCTCGACCTGCGCATGTCCAGGGAGGCGGTCGAGGGCATCGTCAAGGCATCGGGCGCGAAGCGGCTGATCCTGGGCACGGGCTCCGACGCGCCGGACCCAGGCGCCTTCGGTCTGGGTGGGTTTGCGAGCACCAGCGTCGACACGATCGGCGCGGCCCCCGAGGACGGCGAGATGCCGCTCCCGGACGACTGGGCGGCACAGGTCAGCGCGTGGCCCCGGCCGGGGCCCGGGGACCTCGTGGAGCTCATCTTCACCTCGGGCACCACGGGCACGCCGAAGGGGGTGATGCTCGCCCACGACAACCTGATCGCCTCCAACCGGACGTTCCACCGGATCATCCCGCCGCTCCACCACCGCATCGTGTCGCTGCTGCCCCTGTCGCACCTGCTGGAGCAGGCGGTCGGCCTGTTCTATGCGCTGAGCGTCGGCGCCAGCGTGCTGTACGTCCGCAGCCGCCACCCGCGGGTCATCTTCGAGGCGCTCCGCGAGCACCGCGTCACCTCGATGATCGTCGTCCCGCAGGTGCTCGACCTGTTCTGGAGCGCGATCGAGCGGGAGGTCGAGAAGACGGGCAGGACGAAGCTGTTCGCCCGGCTGCGCTCGATCGCCCGGCGGCTGCCGATGCCCGTACGTCGGATCCTCTTCCGGCGGGTCCATGCCCAGCTCGGTGGGTCGTTCCGGCTGTTCGTCTCGGCCGGCGCCTTCCTCCCGCCGGCGCTCCAGCAGGCGTGGGAGGACATGGGCGTCACCGTCCTCCAGGGCTACGGCGCAACCGAGACGGGCACCGGCTCGTGCACGACGCTCGACGACCACGGCCTGGGCACGGTGGGCCGCCCTCCGGAGGGCATCGAGATGCGGCTCGCGGAGGATGGCGAGGTCCAGTTCCGCGGCCCGACCCTGTTCAAGGGCTACTGGGGCGCACCGGAGCTCACCGCGGCGGCGTTCACCGACGACGGCTGGTACAAGACCGGCGACGTCGGCCACCTCGACCCTCGCGGCCGGCTCATCCTGTCCGGCCGGAAGAAGGACATCATCGTCCTGCCCAACGGGTTCAACGTGTACCCCGAGGACATCGAGAACGCGCTGCGCATCGCCGGACTGCGCGATTCGGTGGTGCTCGAAACGGCGCCCGGGCGGATCGAGGCGATCCTGCTGGCGCCCGGGGCCGGGCCGATCCGAACCGCGGGCGAGGCGATCGGGTTCGATCCGGCCGCTCCCCCGCCCGACGTCCGCGCCCCGATCGAGGCCGCGGTGAAGGCCGCCAACGCGGCGCTCGGGCCGAACCAGCGGGTCGCCGGCTGGCGCCTCTGGCCTGAGTCCGACTTCCCGCGCACGCACACGCTCAAGGTCAAGCGCGACCTCGTGCGCAGCTGGGTCGGCGCGAACCCGATCTGACGATCAGCGCGAGATCGGGACGCCGACGCCGACCGCGCTCAGGGCGTCCTCGATCTTCTGCTGCTGCAGGTCCGGAGAGGTGCCCGGCGACCAGGTGAAGAAGATCATCGTGGTGTCGACCAGCCGGATGACGAAATGCGATCCGGGCGCGAACTGGATGCCACCGGCCGGACTCGCGACGTAGGCCGCCTGGTCGTAGGCTGTCTTCTCGGCCGTGGCGGCCGACGTGAAGGCATAGATGACGACAAACCCGTGGTCCGGGTCATTGCCGAGCTGGGCCTGGACCACGCTTCGCGGCGCGGCGGTGAGCGCCGGGATCTCGGACGGCCGATAGGGCCTGGTCGTCTCTCCTGCCGGGACGCCGGCGCCGCTGAGGGCGGCGATCACGAGCTGCCTGGTTGCGGCGCCCGCGTCGCCGGGTGCGCCGGGCGTGGCGACCGGCGGGTTGCCACAGGCGAGGACCGCCACGGCGAGCAGCGCCCCGCGGGCAGCCAGAAGGCCGCGGGTCATCCGGGTGGCCAGGTGAAGGCGCGCCCACCCATCAGGTGGAAGTGGAGGTGGTCGACCGTCTGCCCGCCCCATGTGCCGATGTTGGTCACGATGCGGTAGCCGCCCTCGGCGATGCCCTCGGAGCGCGCGATGTCGGCGGCCATCGCAAAGATCCGGCCGACGAGGGTTGCGTCCGCGTCGGTCAGGTTCGCGGCAGAGGCGATGTGCTCGCGGGGCATGACCAGGATGTGGGTCGGGGCGCGCGGTGCGATGTCGCGGATCGCGATGGCGAGGTCGTCCTCAACGACTCGAGTCGACGGGATCTCGCCGGCCACGATCCGGCAGAAGAGGCAGCTCGGGTCGGTGCTCACCGGCTCACCAGAGGGCCGGCTTGGTGCTCATCAGGAAGCCGATGGTACCCACGAGCCCGGCCATCAGATACGAGATGTAGCGCTGGCGCCGGGCCAGCGCGGGCCAGCGCGGATCGCTGCCGCTGCGCAGCCCGATGAGGCTGCGCAGGCGCGGCACCTGGATGAAGTAGGCGAGGCCCAGGTTGACCGCGTAGATGGCCAGCGCCACCAGCAGCCACGGCTGCCGCAGCACGGACGTCCCGAGCATCGCCACCAGGCCGACCCCGGTCAGGGCGAGGCCGAGGCCGATCCACGTCGTGCCTCGTGCCTGGACTGACACGAGGGTGCGGGCGAGGCCACCGAGGCGCTCCGGGTTCAGCGAGCCTCGCCGGGCGCGGAACGTGAACGGCAGCAGCAGCGACGGCACGAACAGCGCGAGCGCGAGCAGGATGTGGGCGAGCAGGAGCACGGGGAAGATGATCGGGGGCACCGGCGGATTGTAGGTGGGCAATCGCTGCGGCCCGGCCGTGACCGTCCGCGGTCAGCTCGGCAGGACCGCCTCGAGCGCGACCCAGTCCGACTCGTGCCAGCGGCCGGTGACCTCGAACCCGGCGCCCTCGAGCGCCTGCTTCGTGGCCGCCTCGCGATCGATGAAGATGCCCGAGCCGATCAGCGTCCCGCCGGGCAGCAGCTCTCCCGCGAGATCGGGCGCGATCTCGATGAGCACCCCGGCGATCAGGTTGGCGAGCACGGTGTCGAACGGTCCCTCACCGCTGGGCACGCTCCCCTCTCGCGCGCGAACCCGCTTGCCAACCCGGTTGTGGCGCGCGTTGGCGACCGTCGCCTCGACCGCGATCGGGTCGATGTCCAGGCCGAGGGCGCGCGTGCCACCCAGGCGGACCGCCGCGATCGACAGGATGCCCGAGCCGCAGCCGACGTCGAGGACGCGGCCGAGCGGCGCGCGGTCCGCCCGCGCCTCGAGGGCGACCAGGCACAGCCGGGTCGTCGGGTGCAGCCCGGTGCCGAAGGCCATGCCCGGATCGAGGTCGATCACGACCTGGTCGTCGGTCCTGCGATGCCGGCGCCAGCTCGGCTTGATGACGAGCCGGCGACCGAGGTGCAGGACGTGGAAGTGGTCCTGCCACGCGGTCGCCCAGTCCGCCTCGTCGACGACGCGCGTGCGGAGGTCGCCGATGGGGCGGAGCTCGAACGCCTGGAGATGGCCGAGCGCCGCGCTGACGGTCGCGGCGGCGTGGTCCGTCGCTTCCCCGTCGAAAGCCGGCACGTACGCGCGAATCGTTGCGGGCCGGTCGGGGGCAATGCGCGCCCCAAGCCCCTCATCGAAGAGCTCGAACCCGGGTTCGATCGTGATGCCGCCCGGTGCGACCCGGGCCAGGATCTCGCTGACCGCCTCGACCGCCTCACTGTCCGCCTCGACCGAGAGCTCGAGCCACTTGCCCGCTCGCCCCCCGGACCCCGTGCCCTTCGGCCTGCGCGGGATGCGCCCGGACGGTGGTCGAGGCAGCACGCTAGCTCTTCTTGCCTCGCATCCGGTCGAGCAGCCCGCCCTCGCTGACGATCTCGCCCGTGGCCTGCGCGTAGGCTTCGAGCGCCTCGCGCTGGGCCCGCGACAGGTGGTGCGGCACCTCGACGTCGACGATCACGTGCAGGTCCCCACGCTGGCCGGCCCGCCGCAGGTACGGGACGCCCTTGCCCCGCAACCGGATCTCGGTGCCGGGCTGGGTGCCCGCCTTGACCTCGACGGCCTCCTCGCCGCCCACGACCGGGACCGTGATCGTGGTCCCGAGCGCCGCCTGGGCCAGGCCGACGGAAGCCTCGAAGATGAGCTCGGTGCCCTCGCGCTTGAGCGACGCGTGCGGCGCCACGTGGACCGCGACGTACAGCGAGCCCGCCGGACCCCCGCGCGGCCCGACCTCGCCCTCGTTGGACAGGCGGATCTGGTGACCCTCGTCGATCCCGGGCGGGATCGTGACCTGCAGGGTCCGCGTGCGCTCGACCCGACCCTCGCCCTTGCACGTGTGGCACGGGCTCTCCACGATCTTGCCGTCGCCCTTGCAGCGCGGGCAGGTCGTCACGTTGATCATCTGGCCGAGCATCGTCTGGCGAACGCCGCGGATCTCGCCGCGGCCGTTGCACTGCGGACAGGTGATCGGCTGCGTGCCCGGCTCCGCGCCGTTGCCGCCGCAGGTCTCGCAACGGGCGAGCACCGGGAACTCGATCTCCTTGGTCGTGCCGAGGATCGCCTCCTCGAACGTGATCCGGAGGTCATACCGGAGGTCGGAGCCCGCCGCGGGCCGGCCGCGTCGCCCGGCCCCGGCCGCGGCCGCGCCGAAGAACGCATCGAAGATGTCGGCGAAGCCGCCCGGGAAGCCGCCCGCGCCCTCGGAGCCGACCGTCCCGAACATGTCGTAGCGCTGGCGGCGCTCCGGGTCGGACAGGACCTGGTACGCCTCGTTGATCTCCTTGAACCGCGCGGCCGCCGCGGGGTCCTGGTTGATGTCCGGGTGCCAGCGCTGGGCGAGCCGCCGGTACGCCTTCTTGATGTCGGCGTCGGAGGCGTTCCGCTCGACGCCGAGGGTCTCGTAGTAGTCGCCGATGGCCATCGATCGAGAAGTCTACGGTCGATCCGGCCCGCTCTCAGCGGCGCCGCCGCCTAGCATGCGGGCATGCCGACCCCACGCCTGACGGTCGCCCTGAGCTTCGATCATGACTCGCTGTCCGATGGCATCCGCCGCGGCGACTCGCCGATCAAGATGTCGCACGCGGAGTTCGGCCACAACGTCGGGGTGCCGCGGATCCTCGAGCTGCTCGAACGGGAGGCGATCGCGTCGACCTGGTTCATTCCCGGCGCGACGCTGGAGCTGTACCCCGGCGACACGGAGGCGATCCTCGCGGGCGGCCACGAGGTCGGCTGCCATGGCTGGTTCCACGAGGACTATTCGGCGCTCGGCGAGGACGAGCAGCGGGCCATCCAGGAGCGCTCGATCGAGGCCGTCGTCCGGTTCACCGGGCAGCGACCGCGCGGCCACCGGGCGCCGTACTGGGCCTTCTCGGAGGCCACGATCGGCGTGCTCGAGGACGCCGGCTTCATCTACGACTCGTCGCTGATGGCCGACGACTACCGGCCCTACCGCGTGCGCCGCGGGGATCGCCACTCCCCGACGGAGGGCTCGACCTTCGGGCCGCAGAGCAAGCTGCTCGAGGTCCCGGTCTACTGGACCCTCGACGACTGGCCGCTCTTCGAGCCCGGCATGGACAACGGCCGCGACGGGATGCGGCCGCCGTCGCAGGTGCTCGAGATCTGGCTGGCCGAGCTGCGGTATGCGCATGAGCACGCGCCCGGCGGCCTGCTGACGGTCACGATGCATCCCGAGTGCATCGGCCGGGGCCATCGGATGGCGATGGTCGAGCAGTTCATCGCCGAGTGCCGCAAGCTCGAGGGCGTCGCGTTCGATCGCCTGGATCGCTACCTCGAGGCCTCCTCGGCGTGACGGCGGTCTACCTGCCGGGCGACATCGAGGCCGACATGGCTGCGATCGGCGTCGGCTGGAAGCCCGTTCCGGAGGCCGGACACCCGATGGGGCTCCAGAACCCGGCCGGCCTCGCGCGGACCGGCGCCGAGGTCATGGCCTCCGAAGCGATACCTCGCTCATGAGACGCCAGGGCGCCTAGACGTTCACCAGCGCGCTCGCACGGAGGACCACCGCGTCGAGCATTGCCGGCGTCAGCCTGCCTGTGAACGTGTTCTGCTGGCTCGGGTGGTAGCTCCCGAGCAGTGTCCACTCGCCCACCCGCAGCTCTGCGGCGTGGCCGAACCTGGGCTTCGGCCTCGGGAGGGACGCGCCGAGCGCCGCGAGGGTCGCCAGGGCTGCGTCCCAGGCGAAGGCGCCGAGGGCGAGCAGCACGCGCACGCGCTCGAGCGCGGCCAGCTCGCGGACCAGGTACGGCGCGCAGTTGCCGCGCTCCGAGGGGAGCGGCTTGTTGCCGGGCGGCGCGCACTTGACCGCGGCCGTGACCCAGCAGTCGATCGCCCGCAGGCCGTCGCCGCGACCCGTGCTCGTGGGCTGGCTCGCCAGGCCTGCGCGATGCAGCGCGGCCCACAGGAAGTCGCCGCTCGCGTCGCCGGTGAAGATGCGGCCGCTGCGGTTGCCGCCGTTCGCCGCCGGCGCGAGCCCCAGGATCAGGATCCGTGCCTCAGGATCGCCGAAGCCGGGCAGCGGCCGCGCCCAGTAGCGCTGGCCGGCGAACCGCCGCGGGGCCTCGCGGCCGGCGCGCTGTCGCCACTCGACGAGCCGCGGGCACCGGACGCACGCGACGACCTCGCGCTCGAGGACCTCAAGGGCGCCGCCGCGGGAGGTTTCCGTGAACGTCCCTACTTGAGCAGCAGCTTGTCGAGCCGTCGGGACACCACCGCCAGCCCGAGCAGGCCCATTGTCAGGAGGTAGGCGACATGGACGAGCGTGCTCGGCCCGACGACGCCGACTGCCAGGGTCCGCAGGAGATCGACACCGTGGTACAGCGGCGTCAGCTGGATGAGGATCCGGACGCCCTCGGGGAAGCTGTCGAGTGGGAAGAACGTGCCGCTGAACAGGAACATCGGCAGGATGAACAGCTGGATCAGGTCGAAGTCCTGCCAGGTGCGCATGAACGAGGTAGCGGCCATGCCGACCGCGGCGAACGCGAAGCCGATGAGGAGCGCGCCTGGCAGGGTCAGCAGGATGAGCGGCGAGCGGACGAGCCCGAACAGCACCATCACGACCAGGAACCCGATCGTGTACAGCGCGCCCCGGATGAGCGCCCACGCCAGCTCGCCGAGCGAGATGTCGGCCGGCGACATCGGGGTCGTCAGGATCGAGGCGAAGGTCTTGTCATAGTTCAGCTTGAAGAAGAAGTTGAACGTGCTCTCGGTGATCGCCCCGTTCATCGCCGAGGCGGCGAGCAGCGCCGGCGCGACGAACAGCGCATACGGGATCGGCTGGCCACCGGGCCCGGCCACGTCGCCGACGAGCCGTCCGAGCCCGAACCCGATCGAGAGCAGGTAGAACAGCGGCTCGAAGAAGCCCGAGAAGAGCACGAGCCAGCCGTGCTTGTAGACGAGCAGGTTGCGCTCGATCATGCGCAGCGCCCGCCGGCTGCCGAACGCGAACATGGGCGTCAACCGCAGCGCTGTCACGAGCGCGCCACCCGGGTCACCCCTTCACCAGCCGCGACTCGACCGTGCGCATGGCCACGGCGATGCCAACCGTCGTGATGGTGAGAAGGACCAGCGCATGGACCAGGGCGAGGAGGGGCGCCTCCGCGACGGTTCCGAGCATCAGCTGGCGGCACAGGTCGACGCCGTGCCAGAGCGGTGAGAGCCAGGCGACCGGCTGCAGGAACGAGGGCAGGCTCTCGATCGGGAAGAACGTGCCGCTGAACAGGAACAGCGGTGTCACCCCGAAGCGGAACAACGTGGCGAACTTGTCCGGCGTCCGCTGCGTCGCCGTGAAAGCCATCATCGGCGTCGCGAACGCGAGGCCGGTCAGCACCGCGCCTGGCACCGCCAGCACCACGAGCGCCGACTTCGTCGCCCCGAACAGGACGATCACGACCGCGAACACCGCCCCCACCAGGGCCAGCCGGAAGCCGATCCAGAGCACGTTGCCGTAGACGATGTCGCTCGGCTGGATCGGCGTCGCGAACATCGCGTGGAAGATCTTGTTCCACTGCAGCCCACCCAGGATCGGGAAGCTCGCCTCGAACGAGCCGGTCTGCATGACCGTGGCGGCGAGCAGGCCGGGAGCGAGGAACTGCAGGTAGGTCAGCCCGTGGAGGACGGCGTCCTGGGAGCGGTCGACATAGCCGCCGAGGCCGACCCCCATCGCGGTCAGGAACAGCACCGGGATGCCGAACGAGCTGAAGATCGAGGCTCGGAACGTCCGCCGGTACTGGAGCGCCCGGTGCTCGACGACCCTGCGGACGGTCGACCACGACGAGCCGAGCTGCGGCAGGGGCGCGGTCCCGCGGCGGTCGCGCGCGTCGGCCAGCACGCTCATCCGAGAATCACTCGATCAGCGACCGGCCGGTCAGCCGGAGGAAGACGTCCTCGAGCGTCGAGCGCCGGACGAGGACCGTCTCCGGACGCAGGCCGCGGCTGTGGGCGCCCGTGACGACCGCCTCGCCGTCGTCTGCGTAGAGCAGCATTCGGTCCGGCAGCTTCTCGATCCGCTCGGCGAGCCCCTCGAACTGGCCATCGAGCGTCTCCTGGATGCCCGGGGCGAAGCGGAACTCGGCGACCTCCCTGGTCGAATAGCGCGCGATGAGCTGCTGCGGTGAGCCCTCGGCCACGATCTTCGCCTTGTCCATGACCACCAGTCGGTCGCACAGCTGCTCTGCCTCGTCCATGTAGTGGGTCGTCAGGACGAGGGTGGTGCCGCGCTGCTTCAGCCGGTACAGGCGATCCCACAGCAGGTGCCGCGCCTGGGGGTCGAGGCCCGTCGTCGGCTCGTCGAGCAGCATCAGGTCCGGTTCGTTGATGAGGCTCCGGGCGATCGTCAGCCGGCGCTTCATGCCGCCCGACAGCGGCTCGACGAGGTCCTTCCCGCGGTCGCTCAGCTGGACGAAGTCGAGCAGCTCATCGGCGCGTCGCGCGCATTCCTCGCGCGGCAGCCCGAAGTACCTGCCATAGATCAGCAGGTTCTCGCGAACGGTCAGCTCGTTGTCGAGCGTGTCGGCCTGGGGCACGACCCCGAGCCGAGCCCGGATCCGCGTGCCGTCGCGGCGCGGGTCCATGCCGAGCACCGTGAGCTGGCCGTCGCTGATCGGCGAGGTGCAGCCGATCATGCGCATCGTCGAGGTCTTGCCGGCGCCGTTGGGGCCGAGGAAGCCGAAGGCCTCCCCCGGCTGGACGTCGAAGTCGACGCCGTCGACCGCCGTGAAGTCCCCGAAGCGCTTGGTCAGGCCGCGGGCACGGATGAGCGGCTCGCCCGCCGCAGGTTCGCGGGGCGGCGGCACGGGCTGGCTCGAGGCGTCCGCAGGCGCCAGATTGGTCTCGGTCATGAACGCCGAATCCTAGCCGCGGATCCGCCTGATCGCACCCGGGTCGCCGTCAAACCCTGGCTCCAACCGAGGCGCCTGCGCGACGAGGTGCGCGAGGGGCCTAGGCCGGCGCCGATGCCGGCTGGCGGTCGTCGTGGGCGATGTGCCGGAACTCGCGCCAGAGGACGGTCACGAGGACGGCCGAACCGACGAACCCGAACCAGAACGGCGCGGTGATCCCGAACGACTTCGCGAGCAGCCCACCGATCGGCGTGCCGATGACGATGCCGCCCGTGAGCCCGACGGTGTAGATCCCGCCGACCCGGCCCATGAGCTCGTCCGGGACCGCGCGCTGGCGGATGGTGACCGAGGTCGTCCACCAGACGACCTCGTGCGCTCCGAAGACGACCATCGTGGCGAGCGCCACTGCGGGCGACGTCGTGAGCGCGAACGTGAGGTGGGTCAGGGTCTCGATCAGCAGGCCGCCGCGCATGATCTGGGCGAGGCTGAATCGGCGCTCGAGCGGTCCGTACAGGGCGGTGCCGGCGATGCCGCCGATGGCGGAGGCGGTCGTCAGCAGCCCGAAGCCGACGCTGTCCATGCCCAGGCGATCGCCGGCGTACAGCACGAGCACCGACCAGGCGGCGCCGAACGTGACGTTGAACGCGACGATCGTCAGGGCGAGCGTGCGCATCGGCGGGTGGCCGCGCAGCCAGCGGAACCCGCCGGCGAGGTCGTGCCAGACAGCAGCCAGGCCGGTCGGCGCTGCTTCGGCGGCTTGCGCCTCGGCCGGGGTCCGTTTGGGAGCCGCCGCCGACGCCGAGATCCTCGAGACGAGGATCGCGCCGAACAGGAAGCAGATGGCGTCGGTGGCGAACGGGATCGCCATCCCGACGACGAACAGGAACGCGCCGATCGGCGGCCCGATCAGCTCGTTGACGAGCAGGTGCGCCGACTGCAGCCGGGCGTTCGCCAGGCCGAGGGCCTCGCTCGGCACGAGGCGCGGGAGCAGGCTCTGCGAACCGAGGTCCGCGAACGTCTCGGCGGTCCCGAGCAGGAGGAGCGCCGCGAGGACGACGGCGATGCTGACGGTCCCGGTCGCGATGGCCGCGGCAAGGAGTCCGAGGACGACGGCCCGGACGAGGTTGACGAAGACGATGATCCGGCGGCGGTCCATCCGATCGACCACCACCCCGGCGACGCTCCCGAGCACCAGGGAGGGCAGGAACTCGCAGAAGAACGCGAGCGAGACCAGGAACGGGTCCCGGGTCTGGCTCGCGATCAGCAGCGGTCCGGCGGCGAGCGCGATGCCGTCGCCGATGTTCGTGAGCATCGACGCGGACCACAGCCAGCGGAAGCTGCTGCCGAGTCGCGCGGGCAGCACGACACGGACGACCGCCGCAACGGGATTGGGCATTGGGCGGGTCAGCCTAGCGCGGACTCGAGGCAGGCAACCGGCCGATAAGCGGGGTCCGCGATCCTTCGTTGATGGATCCCGTCCGCGTCGGCCGAGTCGTCCGGGCGCTGAGGATTCGCCGGCGATGGCGCCAGCTTGACCTCGCCGCCCGGGCGCGAATCTCGCAGTCGCTCGTCGCCCGCATCGAGCGAGGCGGAGCCGGTCGAGTCCGTTTGGACACGCTCGAGCGGGTGATCGCGGCGCTCGATGCGCGCATGGTCCTGCGGGTTGACTGGCGCGGCGAAGCCGCCGATCGACTCCTTGACGCCGATCACGCGGCCATCGTGGAACAGGTGCTCGAGATCCTCCGCGCCCACGGATGGGAGGCGCTGCCCGAGACAACGTTTGCGACCGGCGGCGAGCGAGGCTCAATCGACATCCTCGCTCGGCACGCCCTGACCAGGACGCTGCTCATCATCGAGGTCAAGTCAGTGGTGCCCGACGTGCAGGGCATGTTGTCGGCGTTTGACCGCAAGATTCGGAATGCCCCGGCGATCGCGAGGATTCGAGGATGGCAGGCGTCTCGATTCGCGTACGTCCTCGTGATCGGCGAGGACCGCACGGCGCGACGACGCGTGGCGACCCACGCAACGACCTTTGCCAGTCGATTCCCACATGGCGCTGTTGAAACGCGGCGATTCATCGCGCGTCCTGACTCCGGGCCGACCCTCCGCGGCCTTTGGTTCCTGTCACCCAGAACCCGGGTGACTACTCGTCATCGCGTCGCGAGGCCGCGATCTTCCAGATGAGCGTGGCCCACCTGCCCTTGCTTGCCGTGTAGTACCGAGGCGAGTTCCTGACGAACACTCTCTGCCGAATACGCGCTCCAGTTCTCCGTGACAAACCCTCGGCGACGGGGCCGCTGGCGCGATGCGACGCAGTCGTCGCGACCCAACAGAGAATGGAATGCGGCGCGGAGGGCCGCGACGGCGGGTCGTGCCGAGATCGAGGCGTCGGGCCGAGGTGGGCGGGGCGCAGCGCAGGATCTCCACCGGAACGAAGAAGCCGCGGGCTCGAGGCCCGCGGCTTCCTTGTGCTGAGCGCGGTGGAGGCTAGACCTCCTTGAACTCGCCCTCGACGGCGTCGTCGGTGGAGGTGCCATCGGAGCCGGTACCGGAGCGGGCGCCGGCGCCGGCCGGCTCGCCCTCGGCGTCGCCGCCGGGCGCGCCACCGGAGCCGTCCGTCCCGTCGGGGCCGGGCATGCCCGGACCATCCATCGGCGAGGCGGCCTGGTAGGCGGCGGTCGCGACACGCGACAGCGTGCCGGTCAGCGCGTCCATGCCGGACTTGACGGCCGCGATGTCGGAGCCCTTGAGGGCCTCGCGCAGCGTGGCGACCTGCCGCTCGACCTCGGCGCGGTCCTCGGCCGACACCTTGTCGCCGAGGTCCCCGATGGTCCGCTCGGCCTGGTAGGTGAGCTGCTCCGCCTGGTTGCGGGTCTCGACCTCCTCGCGTCGCGTCTTGTCCTCCTCGGCGTGCTCCTGGGCGTCGCGGACCATCTTGTCCACGTCGTCCTTCGAGAGCATCGACGAGGCGGTGATCCGGACCTGCTGCTCCTTCGAGGTCGCGCGGTCCTTGGCCTTCACGTCGAGGATGCCGTTCGCATCGATGTCGAACGTCACCTCGATCTGGGGGATGCCGCGCGGCGCCGGCGGGATGCCGTCGAGGATGAACCGGCCCAGGGTCTTGTTGTCCTGGGCGAAGTCACGCTCGCCCTGGAGCACGTGGATCTCGACCTGGCTCTGGTTGTCCGACGCCGTCGAGAAGATCTGGGACTTCGACGTCGGGATGGTGGTGTTCCGCTCGATGAGCTTGGTCATGACGCCGCCGAGGGTCTCGATGCCCAGCGACAGCGGGGTGACGTCGAGGAGCAGGACGTCCTTGACCTCGCCCGCGAGCACGCCGGCCTGGATCGCCGCGCCGACGGCGACGACCTCGTCCGGGTTGACGCCCTTGTGGGGCTCCTTGCCGAACGCGAGCTTGACCGTCTCCTGGACCCGCGGCTGGCGCGTCTGGCCGCCGACGAGGATGACCTCGTCGATGTCGTTCGGCTTCAGCCCGGAATCCTTGAGCGCGGCCTGCACGGGCGCCTTGGTCTTGTCGACCAGGTCGCCGACCAGGTCCTCGAGCTTGGCCCGGGAGAGGTTCATCACGAGGTGCTTTGGCCCTGAGGCGTCGGCCGTGATGTACGGCAGGTTGATCTCGGTCGCCGCGGTCGTGGACAGCTCGATCTTGGCCTTCTCGGCCGCCTCCTTGAGCCGCTGCAGGGCCTGGGCGTCCTTGGACAGGTCGATGCCCTGGTCCTTCTTGAACTCGGCGAGCATCCAGTCGATGACGCGCTGGTCGAAGTCGTCGCCACCGAGGTGCGTGTCGCCGTTCGTTGCCTTGACCTCGAAGACGCCGTCGCCCAGCTCCAGGATCGAGATGTCGAAGGTGCCGCCGCCGAGGTCGTAGACCGCGATCTTCTCGTCGTGCTTCTTGTCGAGGCCGTAGGCGAGGGCCGACGCGGTCGGCTCGTTGATGATCCGCTTGACGTCGAGGCCGGCGATGCGGCCGGCGTCCTTCGTCGCCTGGCGCTGGGTGTCGTCGAAGTACGCCGGGACGGTGATGACCGCCTCGGTGATCTTCTCGCCCGTGTACGCCTCGGCGTCCGACTTGAGCTTCTGCAGGATCATCGCGCTGATCTCGGGCGGGCTGTACGTCTTGTCGCCGATCTTGACGACGACGCCGTCCGACTTCGGGTCCTTCTCGACCGCGTAGGGCACGAGCTTCTTGCTGCGCTGGACCTCAGGGTCATCCCAGCGCCGACCCATGAAGCGCTTGATCGAGTAGACCGTGTTGGCCGGGTTGGTGACCGCCTGGCGCTTGGCCAGGAGGCCGACGAGGCGCTCGCCGGTCTTGGTGAAGGCGACGACCGACGGGACCGTCCGCCCACCCTCGGCCGACGGGATGACCGTGGGCTCGCCGCCCTCCATGACGGCGACGACCGAGTTGGTCGTGCCGAGGTCGATGCCGATGATCTTGCCCATGTGCGTTGCCGCTCCTGTCCTGCTCGTGGCTCAGTTGATGAGTGGATTGGTTTCGGTTGATTCGTCTGTCTCGTCGCCCGCGACGCCGTCCTCCGCCACCGCGACGAGGGCCGGCCGGATGACCCGGTCCCGCAGCCGGTAGCCGCGGCGGAGCACGTCGACCAGCTCGCCGCCGGGTCGCCCCGTTCCGGGGACGTTGGCGACGGCCTCGTGCTCGCGCGGGTCGAAGCGCATGCCGGGCGACGCCTCGATCAGGCTCACGCCTTCGCTCTCCAGGAGCAGGCGGAGCTTGCGATCGATCGCCGCGATGCCCTCGACCCAGGCCTCGTCGACGCCGGCCTCCGGCCGGTGCTCGACGGCGAGGTCGAAGTCGTCGGCGAGCGCGAGCACCTTGCGGATGAGGCCCTCGGCCGCGAGGCCGAGCATGGCCTCCCGCTCCTCGCTCGTCCGGCGCTTGAAGTTCATGAACTCGGCGCGCTCTCGCTGCAGGGCGGCGAGGTACTCGTCGCGCTGGCGGGCGAGCTCCTCGGCATTGGCCTTCGCCGATGCCTTGCCGTCGCCGTGGTGGCGCGGCGCGCTGGTGGCGCCGGCGGTGCCACCGGCGGCGGGGGCGCCGGCCTTGAGCCTGGCGACCTCGTCGCGCGCGAGCTCCGTCTGGCGCCGGGCCAGGTCGCGCTCCCGGGTGAGGCGCTCGATCTCGGCGGCCAGCGTGGCCGGGGAGACGTCGATCGCGGCGGCGCGCTGCTGCGCGCGGGTGGTTCTCTCCATGTCCGTTGTCAGTTCCCTGTGCTCAGTGATAGAGGTGGTCGACGAGCTCGTTCATGAGCCCGGAGACGAAGCGCACCGTGCCGATGGCTTCGGGATAGGCGAGCCGCGTCGGCCCCAGCACGCCGACGACCCCGACGGCGATCCCGGGACGGCCATAGGGCGCCAGCACGAGGGCGACCTCGCGCATGTCCGGCGCCTCGTTCTCCTCGCCGATGTACACCGTCACCCGGCCGGACTCGGCGACCGAGCCGACGAGCTGGCCCAGATACGCGCGGTTCTCGAGCGCCGTGAAGACGCGTCGCAGCTTCTCGCTGTGGGCGAACTCCGGGGCGCCCATGACGTTGAGCAGGCCGTCGCTGAAGACCTCCTCGACCGCGGTCCGGTCGTAGTCGCGCAGCACGCGCAGGATCCGTTCGCCGACCTGGGCGAGAAGCTGGGCATGTGGGCTGGCCGGGTCCAGCCGGGCGAGCCGGGTCTCGATGATGTCCGCAGTCGCGCCGTCGACCAGCTCGTTGAGCATCGCGGCGACGGAGGTGAGATCCGCCTGGCCCTCCGGGGTCGCGAGCGACACCAGCGCCTGCTTGATCGCGCCCTCCCGCAGCACGACCACGAGGCTCGCCATCCGGTCATTGAGCGAGACCAGGTCGACGCGGCGGACGCGAGCCGCGGCCGGCTTGGCCGCCGTGGCCAGCCCGGCGGCGTGGGTCAGCGACGCGATAGTGGACGCGGCGAGGCGGAACCAGTGCTCGCTGGCGAACTCCACCTGGCCGAACTGGTGCCGGATCATGAGCTGCTCGACCTGGGGCAGCGGTGTCGCATCGATGATCGACTCGACGTACCAGCGGTAGCCGGCGTCGGTCGGGATGCGGCCGGCCGACGTGTGCGGGTGGTCGAGAAGGCCGGCGAGCTCGAGCTCGGCGAGGATGTTGCGGACCGTGGCGCTGGACACGCCGAGGTGGTACCGGTCAACGAGCGCCTGGCTGCCGACCGGGATCGCGGTGGTGACGTATTCCTCGATGACGGCCCGGAGGATCGCCTGTGCGCGAAGGTCCAGTGGGCCGCTGGAGCGACGGATTCGACGCGCCAAGCCCTGTTCTCCCGTTCAGATTGGTCGCAGTTAGCACTCTCCCTACCAGAGTGCTAACGGTACGCAGGCATCGTAGCCCGAGGGGCCGGGAGTGTCAACGCGGGCGTCCGGCCTCAGGCGCCGCGCCGGCCTGCCGAATCTCGCTCCCGTAGCGCGTCGGCGACCGCCCTGCGGATCGCCGCCTCGAGCCGAGCGTCGAGTTCTGGGTCTTCGGCGGGCGCACTTCCCGACGTTCGCTCGAGCTCGGCACCGGACGACTTGAACCGCCGCGCGGCGACCAGCTCGAGGCGTGACTTGATCGGCGTGAACGTCGTCGCGAGGACCAGCGTGGAGAGCACGAGGGCCGTCTCGTCGGTCTGCCCGGTGAACAGGACGAACAACG
>Ga0310810_10002762_pt1 | contig 18986 bp, 18 predicted proteins | sample NCmetagenome_FD_207641 | JGI IMG/M metagenome (GOLD analysis project Ga0310810, IMG submission 207641) | Soil microbial communities from experimental microcosm in Duke University, North Carolina, United States - NC | ecosystem: Engineered > Artificial ecosystem > Soil microcosm > Unclassified ...
ACCGTCGGGTCTTGCTTCGGGAGAGTTGTCGTTGATCGATTACGACGGTCACGTTCTGGCCGGAAGCGGACCCGGCATGTTGAACATGACCGGTGCGCCTGGCGTTCGGTTATTGAACAACTGCCGCGCGGGCGCCGACGCCGTGGTGGATGTCGACGAGCGAGGCAAGCGGACGGTCCAAAGCTTCCGGCCAATTGCCGGATTGGGGACCGCGTGTCTGATGGCGCGCGTCGACTACGATCAAACCCTCGCGCCTGCCGAACAGCTGCGGCGCCAGTTGTTCGTCAGCGGCGCCTGGTTCGTGCTCGCCGGCGCGATCCTGTCGCTCCTTGCGGCGCAGTGGATTGCCTCTCCGGTCCGCCGGCTGGCGCGCTCGGCTCGTAAGCTTCAAACCGGCCGTTTCGACCGGCCGATCCCGTTGTCCGGTCCTTCAGAAGTCCGCGCACTCGGCCGCGCCTTCAACGCCATGGGAAATGATCTCGCGGAACTGGTCGCGAAGGAACAGGCGGCGAGGCGCGAAGCCGAAGCAGCCAATCGATCGAAGGACGAGTTCCTTGCCACGGTGTCGCACGAGCTGCGCACCCCGCTGACGGCCGTCCTCGGCTGGGCGCATATGCTTCGAACCGAGCGCGTGCCGCCGGATGGCGTGCGGCACGCCATCGAGGTGATCGAGCGGAGCGCTCGGGCGCAGCGGCAGCTGATCGACGACCTGCTCGATGTCTCGCGGATTGTCTCCAATCGCCTGCATGTCTCGCGCGAACCGGTCAATCTCGCCGAGGTCATCGAGGCCGCCGTCGATACCGTTCGACCCGAGGCGCGTGCGCAACACATCGACATTGAAATGACGCTCGACCGCTCCGCGACCGTGCTCGGCGACCCGCGACGTCTCGAACAGATCGTCTGGAACCTCGCGTGGAACGCCGTCAAGTTTACGCAGCCGTCCGGCCGTATCAGCATCAGGCTCGAGCAGGCCAACCACGAGGTGGTTCTCACCGTCGCTGACACCGGGGTCGGGATCGCATCCAAGTTCCTGCCGCACGTGTTCGAGTGGTTCCGTCAGGCGGACGCGAGGGCTCGCAGCCAGTCAGGCCTCGGACTTGGCCTCGGGATCGTGCGCCACATCGTCCGTCTGCATGGAGGAAGCGTGCGTGCGGAGAGTCGTGGAGAAGGTCAAGGAGCCACGTTTGTCGTGACCCTCCCAGCCCACGTGGCTGACAACGCCGCGGTTGGCCAGCCAGCATCTCGCTCCGTTCCGCGCTCGCTGGCGACCAGCCTCAGGGACGTCCGCATCATTCTCGTTGAAGACGATGATGACACGAGGGAACTGCTCCGGCTCGCGCTCGAACGAGCCGGCGCCGCCGTCGACGCGGTCGCGTCGGCCAAGGAGGCACGCCGCGAAATCATGGACGATGCGCACGACGTCGTGATCTCCGATATCAGGATGCCGGAGGAGGATGGCTACTCGCTGATTCAGTCGTTGCGCAACGCTGGGATCTCCACTCCCGCGATTGCGCTTACCGCGTTAGCACGGCGCGAGGACGCCGACGCCGCGAGGGCGGCAGGTTTTCAGCTTCACATCGCCAAGCCGATCGACACCGCGGGCCTCATCGACGCGGTGTCCAGGCTGGTCCAGGATCACACGGTGCACTGAGCCGGCCCGGCGCCTTCACGGCTATTTGAGCGTCTGCAGATAGGCAACGAGCGCGTCGATGTCCGTATTGGTCAATGTCGGTTTCTTCGACGACATCTTGACCTTCGGCTTGTGATCGAGCTTGGCCTCCATCTCGGAGGGGTTGGTCAGCCATTTTTTCATGTCAGCCGGGCTGACCTTTGAGGCAACGCCATCGAGCACGTTGGCCTTGTTCCCACGACCGGAGACCTGGTGGCATTTGGTGCATCCCTTCGACGAAAACAGCTGCTTGCCTGTTTCGACCTGTTTCGCGTCCTGCGCCGCCCCCGCGACAGAGGTCAGCAACACGAACCCCGCAAGACTCAGTACGAAGTGGCTCATGATTTCTCGACTCCTTGTGCCGGCAGACACTCGCAGGATCGATGCCGCGACGGATCCAGAGGAATTCATCGAAAAGAGAGTCTTGACTCTCGAGACGGCAGATCGTTCTGACAATCTGTCAGCAGGAGGCTGACCTTTCGTCAGGATCAGTCGTCAGCTCTCCAGCTCGTAGTCGTGCAGCTTCCGATACAGATTCCGTTCGCTGATGCCGAGCAGTCTGGCGGCCTGACCACGGTGTCCGGCCGTCAGGCGCAGTGCGAGTTCGATGTGGGCGCGTTCCATTGCCTCGAGGGTCGCGACCGATGTCACGTCCGGGATCGGTGGCGCGGCACGCGGTCCGCGCATGACTGCCGGCAGATGCTCGGGAAGAATTTCAGGACCATCGCAGACGATCGCCGCCGCCTCGATGGCGTGGAGCAGTTCGCGCACGTTGCCCGGCCATTCATGTTGCTTCAGCACGCGGCGCGCCGCCGGGCCCAGCTGTCTCGCACAGCCGAGCCGTTCGTTGATCCGGGCGATGAAGTAATCAGCCAGCCGATCGATGTCGTCCCGGCGTTCGCGCAGCGGCGTCAGCCGAAGCCGAATGGTCGAAAGCCGGTAATAGAGATCTTCGCGAAACAGCCCCTGCTGGACGCTCGACTCGAGGTTTCGGTTCGTGGCTGCGAGCACGCGGACGTTGACGCGGATTTCCGAGGTTGCGCCGACACGCCGAAACGTGGACGTATCGAGCACGCGCAGCAGCTTGACCTGCGTCGCCAGGCTCACCTCGCCGATTTCATCGAGGAAGATCGTGCCGCCATGAGCCACCTCGAACAGCCCGGGCTTGGTCCGGTCGGCCCCCGTAAAGGCCCCGCGCTCATGGCCGAACAGCTCGCTCTGCAGCAGACTTTCCTGGAGCGCCGCGCACTCGACCACGACAAAGGGCCGCTGCCGCCGCGCACTGCGAGCGTGAATCAGCTTCGCGGCCATTTCTTTCCCCGATCCGGTTTCGCCGGTAATCAGCACGGCGGAGTCGGTTGGCGCGACGCGATCGATGAGCTCGAGCACTTTTCGGAATGACTCGCTCTCGCCGATGAACGAGGTGCCGAGATCGGGAGGCGTCAGGCCGCGTTCGAGCAGCGTGGCGCGCTTGCGCAGCGCCTGACGCTCCAGCGCACGCTGAATCCGGACGTCGAGCTCGTCGAGCGGGCACGGCTTCGTGACGTAATCGAACGCTCCCATGCGAATTGATTCGATTGCGGTATCAATCGATCCATGGCCGGTCAGGACGATGACGTCGATCGCCGGGTAGCGTTCACGAATGATCTTGAGCACGTCCAGTCCGCTCATGCCCGGCAGCCGCAAATCGAGCAGCACGATCTCCGGCTCGTTGGCCGCCAGCTTCGCGAGCGCTTCCTCGCCAGAGCCGGCGAGCGTCACCGCGCATCCAGCGCGCTCGAGCTCGCATCGGAACGCCCTGTCGTCGTCGACGAGAAGAAGAGATGTCGTTTTCACGCGGATTGGCGCGCCGCGATCCCGGCCGCGGCAGGAATGGAGACCTCGAAAACGGAGCCTGCGCCCGGTTCGCTCTCAACTGTGATGTTGCCGCTCCATCGGCGCGCGAAATCAAGGGACAGAAACAGGCCCAGGCCGGTGCCCCCCTGACGCAAGCTGAAGAACGGCTCGAAAATCCGCGCCCGATGTTCTGCCGCGATGCCGCAGCCCTGATCGGCTACCCGAATGCGCATCGGATCACCGCTGACGATTTCGAGGCTCACGTCCGACCCGCTGCCGCTCGCCTGGATGGCGTTCAGGAGCAGGTTGATGAGGACGTGCTGCAGCTCACCCTCGTTGGCGCGCACGTGAAGTCCGGCGAGCGAAGGCCGCTGCACGATTCGCACGCCATGCGCCCGCGCTGTCGGCTCGATCAGTCTCGTCACGGCCGACAGCGTCGCCTGCAGATCGACGATGTCCACGCTCCCGGATTGACCGCGCGACATGCGGAGGAACTGTTGAGTGATCGAGCGGCAGCGCAGAATTTGTTCCCTGGCTGTCGAAGCGCACTGCTCCACATGCGACCAGCCTGCCTGGGCGGCACCGTGGCCATCCGCATCGCGCAGGATGCCTTCGACACAGGTGAGGACGGTTCCGAGCGGCGTGTTCAGCTCGTGAGAGAAGCCGGACGCGAGCATTCCCAACGACGCCAGTCGATGGGATTCCGACAGCCGTGCCTCCGCCGCGCGGCGATCGGAGATGTCGCGCCACACCTCCACCACCTGCGATACCTCACCCTCTTCACTGACGATGGGTGAAGCGTGCACCTCCTCCCACCGGATCGTGCCGTCCGGCACCGAGCGCTCGATGATTCGCACCTGTCGCTCGCGCGTGCAGAGGCAGCTCATCGTCGGACAGTCGTTCGTCGGGCAAGCACCTGGCCCGACATCGCGGCAACACGCCCCCAGTACCCGCTCGCGCTCGCGTCCCGTCCGCCGCAGAAACGCCTCGTTCGCCGCGATCACGTTCCTCTTCGGATCGAGCACGACGATGCCGTCATCGATGCTGTTGATGACGGTTTCGAGCCGGCGCCGCTGCCCGTGGACCTGGTGCAGAAGCCCGGACATCGAATCGGCCATGGCGTTGAACTCGCGGGCGAGCCAGGAAACGATATCGGATCCCTCGTCGGGGACGCGTTGGTTCAGGTCCCCGCGCGCGATCAGCCGCGCCGTGGTCTCGAATCGCTGCAGACGTCGCAGGATAGCGAAACGGACCACCAGCGCGATGCCGGCGATGAGCAGGAGAGTCAACGCCGCGGTCCCGATCGTCATCCATCGCAGGTCCTGGTCCATCCCGGCACGGATCTTCTGCATGTTCATGTCGAGCATGAGCACGCCGTTGATGCGATCGGCGGGATCGTGGCAGTCATGGCATTCGGGCTTGTTCCGGATCGGAATGACCGTGCGCAACACGGCGCCGCCTCTCGCTTCGATGACCCGGCTGTCCATCCTCTGTGCGGCCGGGAACCGGTGGCACGCCTGGCAGGTCGGCGAACCCGGCTCGAAGTCGGAGGGGGAGTCGAGCGGCGCGCTCGAGAACTGGACGACGCCATCGCGATCGAGGAGCGCGACCTGCGCGGCATCCGGCCGGCGGCCGAACGAGTCGATCATGTTGGCGATGAGCGTGCGATCGTCCTCGAGCATCTGGTACTCGAGCGCATCACGGATCAATTCGCCTTCGGTCCGCGCCGTTTCGCGGGCATTGTCGAGCAGCCTTGCGGCGTGATGACGTGAGTAGAGGTACGCGCCTGTGCCGGCCGCCAGCACCACAGCCAGCGTGATTCCAGCGGCCAGTCCCGCCGTCATGCCCGACCAGCCTGTCAGACGCATGCCTCCTCCGATGTCTGCGAGGGGAGAGCCGCTTCGGGCGGCTGGGCCGCTGACGGAACGTCAGGCCCGACCTGACAGACTGTCAGACGGGTGGGGGGCATTGCTGAAAATCCCCCATTTCCGCGCGCGTTTTTCCACGTCGTGCCTGGCACCAAAGCTGCCTTTCGTCCGGGCATTGCGAAACGAGGTCCAGCCATGGAGATGTTCCTGACCGTTGCGGTTATCAGTCTGGTCGGCGTGGCGGTTTCCGCGGTTCTCTTCAAGGCCGCCATTCCCAAGGCCCCGGCGCCGTCGGCTCTGGCCGACGAGAGCCTCCTTGCCGTGCCACCGCGGTTCTTTGTCGACGACCGCGTGCCGCGGCCCGGTCCCAGCCTGCCGATAGAGGTGCTCCGGCTGCAAATCGAGCGCCACGTCCGGCTGGAGCAGGCGGCCGCGGAAGCCTTCCGCGACTACCCGACCGCAGAGACCCTGCAGACGCTGACGACGTCCCCGCTCGTGCACTGAAAGGGGCTGTTATGCCGTTCGAACAATCGGAGCTGCTCCGTGGACTCTCCGAGGAGGAGGCCCAGCGCGTGACCGCACTCGGCGCGCGCATTCGTCTGGCGAGCGGCGCGGAGCTGTTCCCGCTGGGCGCGCCCGCTGACAACCTCTTCATCGTGGAGCGTGGGCGCATCGCGCTGACCCTGCCGATGCAGGTTCGGGCGCGCGAGGAAGACGTCCTGATCGAGGAGCGGGCGCCGGGGCAGGCCTTCGGATGGTCCGCGCTGATTCCGCCGCATCGATTCACGCTCAAAGCGACGGCGCCGCTGGACACCGAGGTGCTCGCGATCCCGCGGACCACGCTGCAGCAGTACTTCGACGCACACCCGGAAGTCGGCTACATCGTGACCCAGAACGTCGCCGAGTTGATGGGACGCCGGCTGCAGGTGTTCCAGGCGATGTGGTTGCGCGAGATGCAGCGGGTTGTCGAGCTGCGAACGTCGCCGATCTGGGGGCTGCCGTGAAAGCCGTCCTGGTGTTGACGATCGTGGCGGGGGCTGCGCTCCTGGCGCAAGTGTCCTCCCCACCGCGCTCGGCAGCTCCCCCGACCTCCGCTCCGCCCGGGCGCCCGGCGGCGGCCCAACCGTCGTCGACCGGACCCGGTCCGGGCGAGCACGTCGACGTGCCACCGCCGCCATTTTCAGAGGGCGTTTATCCCTGCTCCTTCTGCCACGCTGACTTGAAGACGAACCGCACGCGACGCGTCGTCGAGGACCACGACGACATCGTGTTGAAGCATGACGAGAAGAATCGGTGGTGCCTGGATTGCCACGACGCCGACAATCGCGATTTCCTGCACCTCGCGAGCGGGGAGCGGGTGTCGTTCGAGGAGTCGTACAGGGTGTGCGGTCAGTGCCACGGAGAGAAGTATCGCGACTGGCGTGCTGGGGTGCACGGCCGGCGAACGGGCGAATGGAACGGGCGCAAGGGTTATCTGCTCTGCGTGAACTGTCACAGCCCGCATCAGCCGAAGTTCAAGCCGATCGCGCCTCAACCTCCGCCCAAGCCCCCGTCGCGGCCGGGTCTGTGAAACGGGAGATGTGCCATGGCCACAAACCAGACGGTCTCGGTTGGCGTTACCCGCCGGCAATTCGGATCGGTGGCGGCGGCCGCGGCTGCGGGCTGGCTGCTGACCGCCTGCGGGCCGCGCCGCCTTCATGAGATCCCGAAAGCGCAGTTGCGTGAGGCCATCCAGAGATGGGAACGCGAGTACTCGGAGAAGTACGGCAAAGCGGTGACCGTCTCGGATTCAGGTCCGATGCCCGGCGTGCTCTTCGCCTATGCCCTCGATCTCTCACGGTGCAACGGATCGCGCCGTTGCGTCGACGCCTGCGTGGCTGAGAACAACCAATCGCGCGATCCGCAGGTGCAGTGGATTCGCGTGTTGTCGATGGACAAGGAAAAGGGCCTCGACTTCTCTGATGCCGATCCCTACTACGACCCCAAGGAGGTTCCTGAACCGAACCGCTTCTACGTGCCGACCGCGTGTCAGCACTGCCGCAATCCGCCGTGCACCAAGGTGTGCCCGACCGGCGCGACCTGGACCGAGAAAGACGGCATCGTGGTGATCGATTACGACTGGTGCATCGGATGCCGATGCTGCATGGCCGCGTGCCCGTATGGCGCGCGACACTTCAACTGGGGCAACCCGTCGGTGCCGTCGCAGGAACTGAACCCGAACATGCACTACCTCGGCAACCGGCCGCGGCCGCGAGGCGTGGTGGAGAAGTGCACGTTCTGCATCCAGCGCACGCGCGCAGGGCGATATCCCGCCTGCGTCGAGGCCTGCCCGACCGGAGCGCGAAAGTTCGGAAACCTGCTCGATCCCGACAGCGAGATCCGATACATCCTGGACAACAAGCGGGTTCTGCTGCTGAAACCCGAGCTGAACACGATGCCCAAGTTTTTTTACTTCTATGGAACGTAAGCCACAGCGCGTATGGCGCGGCGATCTCTGCGGTGCCACGCGCGGTTGAAACGAGACAAGGACCATGGAGACCATCTGGCGCTTCAACCGTTTCGTCACTGCGTCGGTCAGAACGGTGCTGCGAGGCAATACCGCATACTGGACCTGGCTCACGGTGCTCGTGGTCCTGATTGCCTCGGGAGCGCTGGCGTACATGCGCCAGGCGTCGGCCGGCCTGTTGCTCACTGCGATGCGCGATCAAGTGAGCTGGGGGTTCTACATCGGCAACTTCACGTTCCTGGTTGGCGTCGCCGCTGCCGCGGTCGTTCTCGTCATCCCGGCCTACGTCTACGACTGGAAGCCGATTCGCGAGATTGTCATCTTCGGCGAGCTGCTGGCGCTCAGCGCCATCATCATGTGCCTGCTGTTCGTGCTGGTCGACGTGGGCCGGCCCGATCGTCTCTGGCACATGGTTCCGCCGTGGGGCTACATCAACTTTCCCAGCTCGATCCTCGGTTGGGATGCGATCGTACTGAATCTTTATTTCCTGGTGAACTTCGTCGTCGTCACGCACATCATCTATCGTGCGTTCTACGGGAAGCACTATGCGAAGCGCGTCGTGATCCCGCTTGTGCTCGCCTCGATCCCGATGGCGATCGGGATCCACACGGTCACCGCGTTTCTCTACAACGGCATGGCGTCGCGGCCGTACTGGAATTCGTCGATCCTAGCGCCGCAGTTTCTCGCGTCCGCGTTCTGTTCGGGGCCTGCCATCCTGCTCGTTGTGCTCCAGCTGCTGCGACGTTTCACGCGGTTCGAGATCCAGGATCAGGCGATCTGGAAGATTGCCGAGCTGATGGCCTATGCGATGTTCCTCAACCTGTTTCTGCACGGCGTGGAAGCGTTCAAGGAGTACTACTCGAACAGCGAGCACCTGCGATATACGCGGTACTGGTTTGAAGGGCTCGGCGAACACCGGACGCTGGTGCCGTTTGCCTGGTCGGCGGTTGCGCTCAACGTGACGGCATTTCTCCTGTTCATCATGCCGGTCACCAGAGAGAATCCGATCGGCCTCAATCTGGGATGCCTGGCGACGTACGCGGGCTGCTACATCGAAAAAGGGATGGGGCTGATCATTCCCGGACTCACGCCCGACACCCTGGGAGAGATCTACCAGTACTATCCAACTATCACCGAAGTGCGAGTCTCGGCCGGTGTGTTCGCGCTGGGATTCCTCATCTTCACCTTGATGCTCAAGGTAGCCGTGCCGATCTCGCTTGGGGAGCTTCGCGCGGATCGGAGTGCGTTGCCGCGATCAACAACGTAGCGAGTAGTCTTACGCCATCGTCCCCGACAGGAATGACTCGTACGCCGCCAGGTCGAAGATTCCGTGCCCGGAAAGATTGAACAGGATGACGGTCTTCTCGTTTGCTTCACGGGCGCGCCGTGCGTGCTGGACGACACTGTGAATCGCGTGAGCCGACTCGGGTGCCGGAATCGTCGCCTCGGTGTGCGCGAACAGGACCGCGCTTTTGAACACGTCGGTTTGTTCGTAGGCCTCAGCTTCGATCAGGCCCAGCGAGAGTAGATGGCTCACCAACGGCGCCGAGCCGTGATACCGCAGACCGCCCGCGTGCAGCGGCGCCGGGACGAACGCGTGCCCGAGCGTGTGCATCATCAGGAGCGGCGTCGTGCCGGCGGTGTCGCCGAAGTCGTACTCGCGCTGTCCCGCAGTCAGACTGGGACAGGAGGCGGGCTCGGCGGCGATCACGCGCAGTTGCTTCTTCCGTCCGTTCAGTTTCTCCTGCAGGAACGGAAATGCGAGACCGGCGAAATTGCTCCCGCCGCCGTGGCAGCCGATGACGACGTCCGGGAACTCTCCGGCCAACTCCATCTGCTTCCTGGCCTCCTGACCGATGATTGTCTGATGGAGCAGCACGTGATTGAGGACGCTTCCGAGTGCGTACTTGGTGTCGTCGCGCTTGGCGGCGTCTTCGATGGCCTCGGAGATCGCGATCCCGAGGCTGCCGGGCGAGTCAGGCGTTTCAGCGAGTATCTTTCGACCGGCTTCGGTCAGGTTCGAGGGGCTGGCGACCACCTGTGCGCCGTATGTCTTCATCATGATCCGGCGGTACGGCTTCTGGTCGTAGCTCACGCGAACCATGTAGACCATGCAGTCAAGGCCCATGAGCTGGCACGCACACGCCAACGCGCTGCCCCACTGGCCCGCGCCGGTTTCGGTGGCGAGGCGCTTTACTCCTTCTTTCTTGTTCGCATGGGCCTGGACGAGCGCGGTGTTCAACTTGTGGCTGCCGACCGGGCTGACGTGCTCGGCCTTGTAATAGATGTGTGCCGGCGTATCGAGGGCGGCCTCGAACGCCTTCGCGCGATACATCGGTGTTGGCCGATACAGGCGATAAATGTCGCGGACCTCGCCGGGAATCTCGATTTCGGGCGCCTGCGACACTTCCTGTGCGATCAGCCCCATCGGAAAAATCGGCGCTAAAAGATCGGGTCCGACCGGCTCGCGCGTACCCGGGTGCAACGGCGGCGGCGGCGGGCTCGGCAGGTCGGGGACGATGTTGTAGAAGTGGGTCGGGATCTCGGATTCCGGCAGCGTGATCTTGGTGGGCGTCATAGTGAGTCTGTCCGGTCCAGTTTACGCCTGGATGTGCCAGGGGCGCCGGTTTCCCGGCGTCAATCACATCGAGAGCCAGGCTAATGAAAAGCTGGCAAACGTGATCCGTTCGTACGGTTCACTTTCGCCGTTCTCGTAGAGCAATCCGATCGATCCGTCGGTCAGAACACCGAGCGATGAGTATGCGGCCGCCTTCGCATGTACGACCTTTGCGCTCGGCCACGTGCGGCCGCCGTCGCGGCTCATGCGGATGGTCAGGTTCTCGCGCCTGAGCGATGCCGGGTTGGAGAAGAGGACGATGTCGTCCTGCGGGTAGCGCACGATGCTGGCCTGGCAGATCGGCTCGATGAGCATCGGATCGTGAGCGGTTGTTGACCACGCGAGGCCGCCGTCCCGGCTCTCGGCGATCGCGCGCGTATAGTACGGCGGATCCACCCGCGCGTTTCGCATGTTCCAGAGCAGCGTGCCGTCTGCGCGTTCGATGACTTGAGATTCGTTCGTGTGGTCGCCGGCGACACCGCCAATTTTCCAGGTCCCGCCGCGATCGTCGCTATAAATAATGTGCGATCGGCTGATGCGGGTGCCCGATTCAGAGTGATTGCAGGGGACGACCAGCCGTCCGGTTTTCAGCTGAATGCCGACACCCGGTCCGGTGGCGTACCAGCGCCAATCCGGGTTCTTGACCGATGACGTGATGTCGATCGGCGTCGACCATGTGGCGCCGTCGTCGACGCTCTTCATCAGCCAGACCGTGCGACCCGCAGCGGCCACACCGTCGACGATGTCGGCTTCCTTGACGTCGCCGGGATTGCGGGTGAGCAGCAGCAGGATCGCACCGCTCTCACGCTCCACGACGAGGGTGGGGTTACCGGTCGTGTTCGCCCCGTCATCGTCTATCACCTGCAGGCGGGTCCAGGTCGAGCCGCCATCGACGCTGCGCTTCATGACCAGGTCGATGTCGCCGCTGTCAGCGCGGCCGCTCTTCCGTCCCTCGCAGATAGCGATCAACGTACCCTTCGGCGTGACGATGAACGACGGAATACGAAAGGTGTGATAACCATCCTGACCGGCCGTAAACACGTCGACCCGGGCGGGTTCCGCGATTCCGACCGCCATCGAGGTGAGCAGAAGCAGGAGCACGGCGTAATACGATAGAAGGCGCATCAATGATCTCTTCCTCGATCCCATCCTCACGGCGCTACGCCTGGCTCGTCGTCGCGCTGCTCGTGCCGGTGGCGCTTCTCAATTATCTCGATCGACAGATGCTCGCGTCGATGAAGTTCTCGGTGATGCGGGACATTCCGGATATCGCGCTCGAAGCGAAGTGGGGAACGATCCTCGCGCTGTTCAAGTGGGTGTACGCCTTCCTGAGCCCGGTCGGAGGGTATCTCGCCGATCGGTACAGCCGACGTTACGTGATCGCGGGCAGCCTGCTCGTATGGTCGGCGGTCACATGGACGACAGGTCAGGTTCATACCTACGAGCACCTGCTGACGACGCGCGCGCTGATGGGCATCAGCGAAGCGTTCTACATTCCGGCGGCCCTCGCGCTGATTGCCGACTTCCACACTGGAGACACGCGGTCACGAGCAATCGGATTTCACCAGATGGGCATCTACATGGGGGTGATCATCGGCGGTTTCGGCGGCTATGCCGCCGATCATCCCGGCCTGGGCTGGCGGTGGGCGTTCGAGACCTGCGGCGTCATTGGCGTCGTCTACGCCTTGCCGCTGTTCTTCCTGCTCCGAAATCCGCCGCGAGACGAACGATCGGGCAGTACGGCCGTCCCTTCGCCGGCCGGTGGGATCGCCGAACTCCTGCGCAACGGCTCGTTCATTCTGCTCGTGCTCTACTTCACGCTGCCGGCGCTGGCCGGATGGATCGTGCGGGACTGGATGCCGGCGATCCTCAAGGCGGAATTCGGGATCGGTCAGGGATTGGCGGGCGTCTCCGCCACCGTGTATTGGCAGACGGCGGCGATCGCCGGCGCGGTGGTCGGCGGATGGCTTGCCGATCGCTGGATGCGAAAGACACCGCGGGGCCGGATTCTCGTCAGCGCGCTGGGCATGTCCTTCATCGTGCCCGCGATGTTCGGTGTCGGTTATGCGCCGCAGACCGGCCTGTTGCTCGTCGCCGTAGCGTTTCTCATCCTGTTCGGCATTGGGTGGGGATTCTTCGATTCGAACAACATGCCAATCCTGTGTCAGGTCGTGCGCCCAGAACTGCGGGCCACCGGCTACGGCATCATGAACCTGGTCAGCATCAGCTGCGGCGGCGTCGCTGACTGGGGGTTCGGGATCCTCCGCGACCGCCACGTGCCGATCTTCGGCATCTTCGCGGTCTTTGCGAGCGCCGCGATCGTTTCGATTGTCCTCGTGCTGCTCATCAGGCCGCGCGACGTGGAGACCACCGCCGCTGCGCCGGCTCACTAGATGTGATTCAAAACGGAATGGGACAACGCGAGCGAGTGATGATGAAACTGAAACGGCCCCTTCAGGAATTGATCGCGGCGACGTTTTCGCCATTTCACCCGGACGGCTCGATTGCGCCGGAGGTCGTCGCAATCCAGGCATCGTTTCTGGCGACGCACGGTATCAAGACGGTGTTCATCACCGGCACCACTGGCGAATGCCACTCGCTGAGCTGTGATGAACGGCTCGCGCTCTATGAAGCGTGGGCCCCGGCCGGTCGCGTGCACGGTCTCGCGGTGATCGCGCACGTTGGCGACAACTCCATCGAGAATGCGCGGCGGCTTGCCCGCCGTGCGGCCGAGCTCGAGCTTGCAGCGACGAGCGCCATTCCACCGATGTACTTCAAGCCAGCCGATCTGAAGGCGCTCGTCAACTGGTGCGCCGAGGTGGCTTCGTCCGCGCCGGGCCTGCCTTTCTACTACTACGACATTCCGAAGCTGACCGGCGTGTCCGTGCCGATCGAGCGCTTCCTGATCGAGGCGCGAGCCCGCATCGCCAACTTTGCCGGCGTCAAGGTGACGAATCCAGATCTCGTGTCGTATCGCCGGAGCCTGGATGTCGCCGAGGGATCGTTGGACCTCCCGTGGGGGACCGACGAGGCGCTGCTCGCCGGCGTTGCGACCGGCGCGCAGTCGGCGGTCGGGTCGACCTACAACTTTGCGCCGCGGCTGTACGTCTATCTGATGGATGCGTTCAACCGCGGCGATCTTGCCGAAGCCCGCCGACTGCAGTCGCTGTCGATTGCCATGGTCGACACGATTGCCGCGACCGATTTTATTGGCACGGCCAAGGCGCTGATGGTACGCCTCGGCGTTCCTGTTGGTCCCGCGCGCGCTCCACTCGGAAATCCGACGAACGATCAGTTCGAGTCCGCCTTTGCACGTCTCCTCGAGCTCGGCTTTCAGAAATGGGGCGCCACTCACTCTTAGGGCATGTCGACGGTGGCGCAGTCGACGACCTGAAAGTCCAGCGTGCCGTTCGGCTTGAAGTCGCCGTCGTTGTCGAAGTTGACGGTGCCAACGAAGTTCGCGTCCGTGATTCCGGAGACCGTGAAGTCGTTCAAGGACTCCGCAGTTGAGTGGACGAAGAATCCCAGTCGGACGGTTCCATCCGATTTCATCGCCGCGGTCCCGTGGAGTGGACCGACTCGGTTCACGACGGTCGTAAAGAAGAATCCCTTCAACGAGATCGCCCCGCCCCGCGTCAAGGGTTCCACTCCGCGGAGGATGAACATGTTGTAGCCTCCACCGCCAGTGGGGGCTGCGATACAGACGTCCCGGACCTTGCTGGCTGGTGCAGTCCCTGCGTTCACCGATACACCGGTGACCAATCCGGCGAGCACGAGTCCGAGAGCGACGAACACTCCTTGCATCAACGCTTTCATTTCACTTCTCCGTATTTTCCGTACAGTTGTTTGATTGCCGTCCGCACACGTACGTCTTGAACGCCTGCCGGCACATCGGCGGCACATTGGCCGCCATAGGTGAGATCGAGAATCCCGGCCGCAACACGACACGTGCCACGCGTGGCGGGTTTCTATCCCCGATTTCGATTTAGTTAGTGAGGGCCGATTCTCCGGGTTCAAGAAGCGGACGTCGAATTGAGGCCGCCTGCAGTCCCCGCCGAAGGTGCAGCTCCCATGACTCATGACGCATTGGCGTCGACAGTCGCCGTGATCCGGCAACTGAAGGAGGTTCTATGTCAGAAGTCAGTGCAACAGCCAGGGCGCCTCGAGAAGCGCTGAACGGTGTCAATACACCGGTACTGATGGCCACCATCAATGCCGTCAAGGAAACACCGGCGCTCGCGAAGTTCCAGTTCCGCGCGTCCAGCCGATGGATCGACGGCACCTACAGCGAATCGCGAGTGGAGTCTTTCACCGGTGCGGGTGGCGAACACGCACATCAGAGCCACTTCACCTATGCCGCTGACCATCCCGCCGTGCTGGTCGGCCAGGATCGTGGTCCGACGCCGATCGAGTTCCTCCTTCACGGGCTCGCGGCGTGCATCACCGCGGGAATCGGCAACATCGCCGCCGCCCGCGGCGTGAAGCTGACGTCAGTAGAGTCGCGGGTCGAGGGCGACATCGACCTACGCGGCATTCTTGGTCTGTCGGGCGACGTCCGCAACGGCTACGAGCGAATCCGCATCACGTTCGACATCGTCGGAGATGCGCCGCCGGAGAAGCTGCGACAGATCGTCGAGCAGTCGAAGGCGCGCTCCGCTGTGTTCGACGTGCTCACGAACGGCGTCCCTGTCGACCTCAGCATCAACGTGGGATGAACGGCCGTGCCTCACATCACGACGGTCGTCATCGGGGCCGGACAGGCGGGGCTCGCGATGAGCTATTGCCTGTCCGAGCTCCTGGTCGATCACGTCGTGATCGAACGAGGCAAAGTGGCACAACGGTGGCGCAGCCAGAGTTGGGACTCACTGACCCTACTGACGCCAAACTGGATGACCCGCCTGCCGGGATTCCACTACGACGGAGACGATCCTGACGGCTTCATGTCGGCCACGGATCTGATCGGGTTCTTCGACCGCTATGCCGCCCTGTCGCGCGCTCCGATTATTGGCGACACATCCGTCATCCGCGTCGTCCGCACGGGAGAGCGCTTTCGTGTGATTACCGACCGGGGTGGCTGGTCGGCCGACTCGGTCGTCATCGCCACGGGTTACTGCGATCTGCCCGCCGTTCCGGCGCCGAGCCTCGGCCTTTCGACCTCAATTGCGCAACTGGCCCCTTCGAACTATCGGCGGCCGGCGCAGCTTCCGGCCGGCGGGGTCCTGATCGTCGGAGCCTCTGCCACCGGCGTGCAGCTCGCCGACGAGATTCAACAGTCCGGACGGCAGGTCACGCTCGCCGTTGGCCGTCACCTGCGATTGCCGCGGACTTATCGCGGACGAGACATCCTGTGGTGGCTGGATCGACTTGGTGTGCTCGACACGTCAGCCGATGCGGTCCACTCGATCGACGTCTCCCGGCAGCAGCCGTCGCTGCAACTGGTCGGCAGGGCCGACCGTTCGTCGCTCGACGTTGGCATCCTGCACGCGCATGGCGTGCGCCTGGTCGGACGCGTCCGCGACATGAGCGGGTACCAGGTCCGGCTCGCCGACGATCTGATCGCCAGCACCGCTGCGGCAGACATCAAAATGGCGGAGATTCTGTCGCGGATCGATCGGCATATCGCGGCGAACGAGCTCGCCGCTGACGATCCCGAACCTTTTCGGTCCACCTGGTCACACACGGAGAACTCTCCAGAGCGCCTCGATCTGAAATCTGAGGGAATCGAGACGGTGATCTGGGCCACCGGCTGCCGCCGCGCCTATCCGTGGCTTCAGATTCCCGTACTCGACCGGCGCGGAGAGATCGTGCACAATGGCGGGTTCACGCCGGCGTTCGGGCTTTACGTGCTCGGCATGAATTTCCAGCGACGACGGAACTCCAGCTTCATCGATGGCGTCGGCGCGGACGCTTGGAAGATCGCGGAGCAGATTGCCTCGTCTGCCGCCGGCGTGCGCGTCGCCTAGGAATTCAGGTCCATGAAATTTGATGTCGTCGTCGTTGGAGCGCGGTGCGCAGGAGCGGCAACTGCCATGTTGCTGGCCCGGGCTGGCGCGCGCGTCCTTCTCGTCGATCGAGGTGTCTACGGCACGGACACGCTCTCGACCCATGCACTAATGCGCGGGGCTGTCCTGCAACTCCATCGCTGGGGCGTGCTGCCGGCGATCGTGGCGGCAGGAACACCGGCAGTGCGCTCGACCACATTCAGCTATACAGACCAGGACGTGACGGTTTCGATCGAACCGAGGTTCGACGTGAGCGAGTTGTACGCTCCTCGTCGCGCGCTCCTCGACCGTGTCCTGGTCGATGCCGCTGCCAACAGCGGTGTCGAGCTCAGGTATGGCCTTCGGGTTCAAGACGTCGTCACGGATGCCCGTGGACGCGTGCGCGGGATCGTCGCGGCTGATGGTCGCGGACGTTGCGAGATCGAAGCGGATTTCATCGTCGGTGCCGACGGGCTTCGCTCGACGGTCGCGGAACGCGTTGGCGCGGCAAATGTTGTCACGGGCCGGTACTCGACCGGAACGTTGTACACCTACTGGGAGAACCTGCCGATCGACGGCTACTACTGGCGCTTTCAAACCACTGCGAGTCTCGGCGCGATCCCCACGAACGACGGCGCGACGTGTGTGTTTGTTTCTGTGCCGGCGCGGCGGCTCGCCGACGAAGTCCGCGGAGACAAAACCACCGCCTATCGCCGATTGCTTCACACGGCATCGTCTGCATTCGATGCAAGGCTCGACGGTGCGCGGATGGTGGAACCGATCAGGGGCTTTCGCGGGCAGCCCGGATTCATCAAGCGCAGCACCGGACCGGGTTGGGCGCTCGTCGGCGACGCAGGCTATTTCAAGGATACGCTGACGGCCCACGGCATCACGGACGCGCTTCGCGACGCGGAGCTGCTCGCCCGGGCCGTCGTCGCCGGGAGCGAGGAGGCGTTTGCGGATTACGAGAAGACGAGGCACGATCTGTCGCGGCGTCTGTTCGAGGTGACCGACGAGATTGCGTCGCTCGACTGGACAGACGAACACGTGCAGTCGCTACATCGAGCGTTCAGTTCCGAAATGTCGCGCGAGGTGCGTGCGCTTGCCACGCTGGAGCCGTTTCCATGTCTGTTACCGTCGGCCAGCGCGCCACGCGAAGTCTGACCATGACCGCCGCGCACGTCCGCGCGTTCGCAGAAATTTCAGGCGATTACAATCCGCTGCACTTCGACGAGGCATTTGCCGCGCGGACCAAGTTCGGCCGCCTCGTCGTCCAGGGTGGACTGACGACGGGCCTTCTTCACGCGCTGGTTGCGATGGACATGCCGGGACCCGGCACGGTGTTCTTGAGCCAGAACTGGAAATTCACGGCCCCGGTCTACATCGGCGACACGATCACCGCTGACGCCGAGGTCATCTCCAAGCACGCCTCGAAACCGGTGGTCGAACTGCGCGTGGAGATCAGGCGCGACGATGGGACGACGGTGCTCGAAGGCTCAGCCTGGTGCTTCACCTTCGAGCCGTCCGCGGTCACAGCGCCCTGAATGGCTACTTATAGAAGTAGTAGTCGGCCTCGTAGTACACCAGCCGCCGCGTGTTGACGGTCGCCGCCGAGCACTCAGCGACCGCGGGCTTCAAGCCGCCGACGGTGTTCACGCGCTGAATGTACTGCGTCGACGTCACCTTGTCGCCCAGCGTCGGCCCCAATTGTGTGCCGCTCATTTTCAGCAGCAGCCACTCGATGGCGGTGGGGTCGACCGTAGCTCCCTTGTCCTTGCGTGCCCACACCGCGCTGGTGTCGCGCGAGTGCTGCCAGGTCGCGTCGATGACGCCGTCGATCGCGTTCTTGCTGTGGAAGTGCGTCAGGATCTGTTCGGCGTTCGCGTCGTAAATCGTGGCCTGCGGCCCGATGAAGACCCAGCCGAAGGCGTTGCCAGCGACCACACAGATGTAGTTCTGTGTGCCGATCGCGTGTCCAACCAGGAACGGCTTGAACCCTTCGGGCGCGTCGAGCCCTTCCGGCACCGCCGGCGGGATGATTTTATCGGCCGCGCGAACAGCTGTGGGGAGAAGCGTGGCGAGAAGAACCGCAACGGCAATTCTCGTCGTCGAGGCGGTTGTGAGTTTCTGAACGGTGGCGAAAAATCGCGCGGTCATTGTCGAAGCCTCCTGAGAAGACACACGAGTGTCGTGGCGCTGGCGACATTGCGCAGCGCTGGGTTACATCGCAACGGTGGCAAACACGTGCAGAAAAAGGTGAGCGTGTGATCGCCCGGCGACCTCGGCTCGAAGACGACTGCTGGCGTGCGTGTTGCGGACGGGGATATCTCGTCCCCTGACTCAGAAATCGAAATCGGCCGGCGAAAACCGACATCTACTCGTAGCCGAGGGGCTTCGCCCCTCGGACTCCCCACACGCGCCCTCGCTCGCGGCACTATTCATCGGCGGTGGCAGATTTGTAGTAGCCTGTCGCAGCGGGAGGCAGGGGTAAATCGTGACGTCTGCTCTG
>Ga0310810_10002764_pt1 | contig 18982 bp, 16 predicted proteins | sample NCmetagenome_FD_207641 | JGI IMG/M metagenome (GOLD analysis project Ga0310810, IMG submission 207641) | Soil microbial communities from experimental microcosm in Duke University, North Carolina, United States - NC | ecosystem: Engineered > Artificial ecosystem > Soil microcosm > Unclassified ...
TCGAATACGGACGGTCGGTGTTGTAGACCGTGGCGGTGACGATGACGGCGCGCGCAGTCGGGAGAACGTGCCGCACGTCCGCGCGCTTGTCGGCGGACCGCTCGAGATACGCCATCGTGCCGGCGTAGCCGCGATCGATCCACTGCCGCAAGAACCCGAGCTCGGGATGATCCGTCGCCGGCGCGATGCCGCAGGCGTCGAAGCCGAGCTCGCAGGCCTTCTCTTTGATGTCGTCGGACGTCATCGCTCGGTTAACGCCTCGCGTTCGAGCGCGTCATCGCCCGCCTGAGCGGCTCGCGCTGCAAACCGGTCACCCTGGCGCGCGAGGCTTTCAACCGCGCGTCAATTCTTGGCCACCACCAGCTGCCGCAACACGTACGGCAGGATGCCGCCATGCCGGAACGCGACGAGCTCCTCGGGCGTGTCGATGCGGGCGACGCCGTGGAACTCGATCGACTGGCCATCGTCGCCCAGCGCCCGCACCACGATCCGGCTACCCGGCTTGAGGTCGGCGGTGAGGCCCGAGATCGCAAAGTGCTCACGGCCGGTGAGGCCGAGTGTCGAGGCGTTCTGACCGTTCTCGAACTGCAGCGGCAGCACGCCCATGTTCACGAGATTGCTGCGGTGAATGCGCTCGAAACTCTCGGCAATCACCACCTTCACGCCGAGCAGCAGCGTCCCCTTCGCCGCCCAGTCGCGCGACGAACCGGAGCCGTACTCCTTGCCGGCGAGAATCACCAGCGGCACGTTCGCGCCTTTGTATTTCATCGCGGCGTCGTAGATCGACATCACCTCGCCGCCCGGCTGGTATGCCGTCCAGCCGCCCTCCGTTCCCGGGGCCAGAAGGTTGCGCAGCCGCACGTTGGCGAACGTCCCGCGCATCATCACCTCGTGATTGCCGCGCCGCGCGCCGTACGAGTTGAAGTCGTGGGGAGCGACGCCGTTCGCGATCAGATACTTCCCGGCGGGGCTGTCCTTCTTGATCGATCCGGCCGGCGAGATGTGATCGGTGGTGATGCTGTCGCCGAGCACGGCGAGCGCCCGCGCGCCGGTGATGTCGGTGACTGCCGCCGGCTGCATCGTGATGCCTTCGAAAAACGGCGGATTGCGAATGTAGGTCGATTGAGAATCCCACGCGAAGCGGCTGCCGGTCGGGACCGGCAGGTCCCGCCATCGCTCGTCGCCCGTGAACACGTCGGCGTACTGCTCGCGGAACATCTCGGAGGTCACCGCGCGCAGCATCGTCTCCTGAATCTCGCGCTCGGTCGGCCACAGCTCGCGGAGGAACACCGGCGTGCCGTCGCTGGCGACGCCAATCGGTTCGGTGGTGAGATCGATCGTCATCTTGCCCGCGATCGCGTAGGCAACGACGAGCGGCGGCGATGCGAGGTAGTTGGCCCGCACCTGCTGCTGGATGCGCCCTTCGAAGTTGCGGTTGCCGCTCAACACCGAGGCGACGACGAGGTTGCGTCCGTCGATTTCCGCCGACACTTCGTCGGGCAGCGGGCCGCTGTTGCCGATGCAGGTCGTGCAGCCGTAGCCGACAAGGTGAAAGCCGAGCTGCTCGAGATACGGCATCAACCCTGACTTGGTCAGGTACTCCGTGACCACCTTCGAGCCGGGGGCGAGACTCGTCTTCACCCATGGCTTGCGCGAGAGGCCGCGCTCGACGGCATTCTTCGCGAGCAGGCCGGCGCCGATCATCACGCTCGGGTTCGAGGTGTTCGTGCAGCTGGTGATCGCCGCAATGACCACGGCGCCGTCGTCGATCAAGTGCTCGACCGCGGTGTGCGGCGGCGCATCGACCACCGCCACGGCGCCCTCGCCGGTCATCACCGCCTTGGCCTGAATCGTCGACGGAGTCTCCGCTTTCTTCAGCGCGGCACGCATCCCGCCCAGCGCCGACTGGAAGCCGCTCTTCGCATGCGTGAGCGGCACGCGATCCTGCGGGCGCTTCGGTCCGGCCAGGCTCGGTTCGATCGTGGCGAGGTCGAGCTCGATCACTTCGCTGTAGACCGGATCGGCGTCGCGGACGGTTCGGAACAGACCCTGCGCCTTGGCGTAGGCCTCGACAATCGCCACCTGCGAGGCCTCGCGGCCCGACAGGCGCAGGTAGTCGAGCGTCATCTCGTCGATCGGGAAGATCGCGATGGTCGCGCCGTACTCGGGGCACATGTTGCCGAGCGTCGCGCGGTCGGCAATCGTCAGGTGCGCCAGGCCGTCGCCGAAGAACTCGACGAACTTGCCGACGACCCCGTGCTTGCGCAGCCGTTCGGTGATCGTCAGCACGAGGTCGGTTGCCGTCGCGCCTTCCGGCATCGCGCCCTTCAGACGGAAGCCGAGCACCGGCGGAATGAGCATCGAGATCGGCTGGCCCAGCATCGCCGCCTCCGCTTCGATGCCGCCGACGCCCCAGCCGACGACGCCCAATCCGTTGACCATCGTCGTGTGCGAGTCGGTGCCGACCAGCGTGTCGGGAAACGCCAGCGTGCCATCCGCTCCGGGCGCCGTCATGACGACGCGGGCGAGATATTCGAGGTTGACCTGGTGGACGATCCCGGTGTCGGGCGGGACCACGCGGAAATTCTGAAACGCGTTCTGCCCCCAGCGCAGAAACGCGTAGCGCTCCTTGTTGCGCGAGAACTCGAGCTCGGCGTTCAGCTGAAACGCATTGGCGAGACCGAAGTAGTCGACCTGAACGGAGTGATCGATCACGAGTTCGACCGGCTGCAGCGGATTGACGCGGCTCGGATCGCCGCCCAGCCGCACGATGCCGTCGCGCATCGCCGCGAGGTCGACGACCGCGGGGACGCCGGTGAAATCCTGGAGCAGCACGCGCGCGGGCGCGAACGAGATCTCTTTTTGGGACGGCTTCGCCACGTCCCAGTTCGCGAACGTCTCGATGTCGGCGGCCCTGACAAACCGCCCGTCCTCGTGGCGAAGCAGGTTCTCGAGGAGGATCTTCATCGAATACGGCAGGCGCGCCACTCCGGCATAGCCGCCGTTCTGCAATGTCGGGAGGCTGAAGATCTGCAGGGACTGACCACCGACCTGGAGTGCGGTGCGCGTGCCGAAGCTGTTCGTCGTCGCCATCGAAACCCTCGAAAACCGCGATCGTACCACCAAGGGCGCCAAGAAGGGCCGTCCGCAGCGCCTTAACGCCGACCTCCGTGATTACACGATTCTTGCGGTTTCGGCACAAACAACCATTCAATATGCACGCTCTGCGCAGAATGGCGAGGCCTTGATCGATCATTCGTGCACATTCTGCACAATTCTGATAACATGCAGCTCATCGGAGGTCGCCGGATGACGTTGGCGCAAGTGAAACGCAAGACAGAGCGGATACGCGAGTTTTCAGCCCTGCCGTTTCTGCTCGTCGCCACGGTCAGCGTCGCCGGGGCGCTGTTTCGCGCCGCGCCGCAGGCGGTCACGGGCGGCCCCATCAACGCCGGCGACGTGGCGTGGATGCTCACGGCCACCGGCCTCGTCCTGCTGATGACGCCGGGGCTGTCGTTCTTCTACGGCGGCATGGTCCGCACGAAAAACGTCGTGTCGACGATGCTTCAGAGCTTCGTCGCGATGGGCGTGATCAGCACGCTGTGGATCGTGGTCGGCTTCAGCCTCGCGTTCGGCGACAGCGTGCACGGCCTCATCGGCAACCCGGCCACGTTCTTCATGTTCACGCGGGTCGGCGCGTCGACGCATCCCGATCTCGCGCCGACGATTCCGCTGATCCTGTTCGCCCTGTTTCAGCTGAAGTTCGCCATCATCACGCCGGCACTCATTACCGGATCGTTTGCCGAACGGGTGCGCTTCACGAGCTATCTGCTCTTCATGTGCCTGTTCAGCGTATTCGTGTACTCGCCGCTCGCGCACTGGACGTGGCATCCGGACGGCTTCCTGCACAAACTCGGTGTGCTCGACTTCGCGGGCGGCACGGTCGTGCACATGTCCGCCGGCTTCGCTGCGCTCGCGGGAGCGATGACGCTCGGCCGCCGCAAGGCGCACCAGGCCGGTGAAGCGCATACGCCGGCGAACATCCCGTTCGTCATCCTCGGGACCGGCATGCTGTGGTTCGGGTGGTTCGGCTTCAACGCGGGATCGGCGCTCGCGGCATCCGGACAGGCGGCGATGGCATTTGCGACGACCAACACCGCGTCGGCTTCGGCGGCGCTCGCCTGGATCTTCTTCGACGGCATGCGCGGCCACAAACCGTCGGCGCTCGGCGCCTGCGTCGGTGCGGTCGTCGGCCTGGTGGCGATCACCCCCGCGGCGGGCTACGTGAGCATCGGCGAAAGCATCTTCATCGGCACCTGCGCCAGCGTCGTGTCGAACCTGATGGTCCACTGGAAGAACGCCTCGACGCTCGACGACACGCTCGACGTGTTCCCGTGCCACGGCGTCGGCGGCATGGTTGGGATGCTGTTGACCGGCGTCTTCGCCAAGGACGTCGGCCTGACCTCGGGTCACGCGTGGACGTTCCTGCTCCACTGCGGCGCGCTCGTCTTCGTCGCTGCTTTCTCGTTCGCCGGATCGTGGGCGCTCTACAAGGTGACGAACGCCATCATCCCGCTGCGCGTGTCGGACGATCAGGAAGACATCGGGCTCGACCTGAGCCAGCACGGCGAAGTCATGCAGGATGGCGTCGTCGTCGTTCCGGCGTTGACGCTCGCGAAAACCGCCTGACTTGTCGGCAGGGCTCAGCCCCGCCTCGCAGGCCTGACGGCCTGCCCTACTTTCCATGCACGAGTGGTCGCGCGAGGACATCCGCCGGGTCGGCCGCGCCGTGGTCGACTTGATCGCCGATCATCTGGACGGGATGGGCGACCGCCCCGTCTTCCGGCCCGTCCCCGATGCCCTCGCGCAGCGTTTTCTCGACGCACCGCTCGCGAACGAACCGCAGTCGCCTGACGATCTCCTTGCGGAATTCCGCGACACGATCGAGCCGTTTCCATTCGGGAACGGCCACCCGCGGTTCTGGGGCTGGGTGAACTCCCCACCCGCGGTGATGGGCGTGTTCGCCGACGCCCTCGCCGCCGCCATGAACCCGAGCTGCGCGGGCGGCAATCACGCCGCCGTGTACGTCGAGCGACAGGTCGTCAACTGGTTCAAGTCAATCGTCGGCTTCCCGCAGGAATCGATGGGACTGCTGGTCAGCGGCGGGTCGATGGCGACGCTGACCGCGCTGAACGTCGCCCGCCATGTGCACAGCGGCGTCGACGTGCGCGCCGTCGGGCTGCGCGGCGCCCCGGCGCCGTTCGCGTTCTATGTCTCGCCCGAGACGCATGCCTGCGTGCGCAAGGCGATCGAACTGCTTGGCTTCGGCAGCCACGCCATTCGGACGATTGCGACCGACGGCGATTACCGGATGGACCCGCGGCAACTGGACGCCGCGCTGGCGGTCGACCTCGAAAACGGCGTGCGGCCGATCGCGGTCGTCGCCACGGCAGGGACGACGAACACCGGCGCCATCGACGACCTCGAAGCGATTGCCGACGTGTGCGCGCGACGAGGTGTCTGGCTGCACGTCGACGGCGCCTACGGCGGCCCAGCCGTACTGACCGCGGAGTATCGCGAACGCCTGAAGGCGATGGCGCGCGCGGACAGCGTCGCGATCGATCCCCACAAGTGGCTGTTCGTGCCGGTCGAAGCGGGACTCGTGCTGGTTCGCTCTGCTGACGACCAGCGCGCCGCGTTCAGCCTCGTTCCGCCGTACCTGCGCTCCGCCACCGGCGTCGGCGGCCTGCCGTGGTTCAGCGAATACGGCTTCCAGCAGACGCGCGGCTTCCGCGCGCTGAAGGTCTGGATGACGATGAAGCACGCCGGCCTCATCGGCGTGACCTCGGCAATCGAGGACAGTCTCGCGCTGGCGCGTTATCTCGCCGACCGCATCCGCGCGGACGACGCCTTCGAGCTGATGGCCACGCCCAGTCTGAGCGTCGTGTGCTTTCGCATGACGCTGGTGATGGCAACCGATACCGAGATCGATGGGTTCAATCGCAGCGTGCTGGAACGGGTGCAACTCGGAGGCGAGGCGTTTCTGACCGGGACCGAGCTGCGCGGGCGCTTCGTCCTCCGCGCCTGCATCGTGAACTATCGCAGCAGGCGGGAGGACATCGATCGGTTGATCGCAGCTCTAAAGAGCTGCGCCACGATAGAGTGAGAGGAGAGCTGCGCCACATCAGGACTCTAATACCACCAGCTGCGGCGCCAGTCGCGCATGGCGCGTTGAGCCTCGCGCGCCTCGCGTCGCGCCTGCCGGATGACATCCCGCACCGCCCGGCGGTCGTAGTCCCAGCCGCGGCGGATCTCGCGCCGCGCGTGGACGCGCGCCCGCTGCGCATCGCGCAGGGCATCGCGGATTTCGCGCCGGATGTCGGCGCGCATCGGCCCGCGATAGCTCCGCCAATGGTCTGACGCCGACGCCAGCGTCGGCACCAGCAGCGCGATCGCGGCAATCAGGGAGAGTTTCTTGGCTCGAGTCATCGGCGTTCCCTCGAACCCGTTAGACGGCGCACCCCCTCCCAGAGTTGTCTGACAGCGCGTCTCAGTTGCCGTCGCCGTTGTGCCTGGCTGCCAGCCGGCCGTGCGCGGCGCGGCCGGATGCCCAAGTGCCTGGACCCGAAGATGTCGCGTTTGGTGCAATTCGGAGACTGTGCAAACCTGCTCAGGCGAATCTGTTAAGCTGGTTTCGATGTCCCGCCTTCGCTTCCTGACGCACAGACACCTGGCCGGACCGCTGCTCCAGCCGCTCGATGTCTGGACCAAAGGCGGAAAACGAATCGGGTCGTTCGACGGCGTCGTGATCGACGCCGAGGGGCTGCGCGCCCGATATCTCGTCGTCGATCGCAGCCGGCTGTTCCCCGATCGCTGCCTCATTCCGCTGCCGGCCCACCTCGATCTGGTCCACCAGGCGCTGCGCGTCGAAGTCGATGATTGCGATCAGGTCGAGTGGCCGGCGTTCGACCCGAAAGAGTTCAGCGAGTTCGGCTCAGACGACGAGAGCACGTCGACCGTCGTCCGGCATCAGTTGTAGCAAGCCTCGGCCAGCCGTCTGCGGAGCGCTGCGCCACATCGCGCCACCGTCACAGCCCGTCCACGAACGCCCGTGCGATCGCGCGCACGTCGCGATGCTCGGCATCGGCCGCGTAGTTCATCGCCCGCATCGCGTCCGCAGAGATTTTTCCAGACAGCCGCTCGAGGGCCGTGCGCACGCCCGGGTAGCGCAGCAGTGTTTCCGCGCGCGCGACGGCAGCCGCGTCGTAAGGGGGAAAATAGTGGCGGTTGTCCTCGAGCTGAAACAGGTCGAGCCCCTTGATCAACCCCGCCGTCGCGTCGCCCGCGATCAGATCCACCTGCCCTGACGCGAGCGCACGATAACTGAGCGTCAGGTCCATCACTCTCGGCGGAGCCGGAAACCGCAGACCGTAGGTCTTCGCCAGACCGGGGTAGCCGTCCGGGCGCTCGACGAACTCGTAGCCGAAGCCGGCGCGCAGGTTCGGCGTGTCGTCCACCACGTCGTCGATGGTCTTCATCCGGCGGGCGCGCGCGTCGACGCCGCGAACCAGAATGGCGAACGTGTTGTTGAAGCCGAGCGGCGGCAGGAGCGTTCGGCCCGTCCGCGCGTAGAGCGTTCTCACCGACTCGAACACGGCGCTCGAATCGCTGCGGACCGGTTGATGAAACACCGCGGTGAGCGCCGTGCCGGTGTATTCCACGTATACGTCGATATCGCCGGTGATGAGCGCGCGGTCGCAGATGATCGTGCCGCCCAGATTCAGGCGGCGGTCGACCGGCAGACCGGTGTCGCGCTCGATCACCTGGGCGAGAATTTCGCCGAGGACGATCTGCTCGGTGAAGTTCTTCGAGCCGACGACGATGGCGCCGTGCGCCCGCCGGGCGGCCGCGCCGCTCGAGAGCAGGACGACCGCCGCCAGCGCCGCAGCGGCACCGAGCACCGCGCGATGCGAGCGGGTCCGGCGGCGCGCCGAGAGCTGACGCTCCAGCAGCAGCAGCAGGCCGTCGACGGCGAGCGCGAGCGCCGCCGCCGGAACCGCTCCCGCGAGAATGACGGTGGTGTCGACCATCGACAGGCCGCGATAGATGTACTCGCCGAGCCCGCCGGCGCCGATCGCGGCGGCAATCGTCGCCGACCCGACGCCGACCACGGCGGCGACGCGCACGCCGGCGACGATCGACGGCAGCGCGAGCGGCAGTTCCACCTGGCGCAGCAGCTCGCGCGGCGTCATCCCCATCGCCACGCCCGCCTCGCGAATCGCCGGATCGATCCCGCGCAGCCCCGCGATCGTCGTCCGCACGATCGGCAGCACGCCGTAGAGGATCAGCACGACGAGCGCCGCGCGCGCGCCGACGCCGCCGATGAGCGGCACCGGCAGCAGGAAGCCGAACATCGCGAGGCTTGGCACCGTCTGCACGACGCTCGCCGTCGCCATCAGCGGCGCCGCCAGGCGGGGACGCCGCGCGGCAAAGACGCCGAGCGGTACGCCGATCGCCGCGGCCACGACGGTCGCGACGACGACGAGCAGGAGGTGTTGACCGAGCAGCGCGGTCAGCTCGCCGCGGTGCGACACCCAATAGGCAATGAGGTTCGTCATGGCTCGACCAGCGCACGGTGCGCTGATGCGCGCGGCATCGCCGGCATGGCATCGAGGAGGCGGCGCACGCGCGGGTCGTCGGAGCCGGCGATCGCCACCGGACGATCGCACGCCGCCAGCTGGCCGCTCTCGACGACGCCGACGCGATCGGCCAGCGCGAACGCTTCACCCATGTCGTGCGAGACGATGATGACGCTCTTGCGGAGCCGCTCCTGGATGCGCCGGAACTCCGCATGCAGTTCCGCCCGCGTCAGCGGATCGAGCGCCCCGAACGGCTCGTCCATCAACAGCACCGGCGGATCGACCGCGAGCGCGCGCGCGACGCCCACGCGCTGCCGCTGGCCGCCGGAGAGTTCATCGGGCCACCGCTCGGCGAACTGCGCCGCCGGCAGCCCCACCAGATCGAGCAGTTCCCCGACGCGCGCCGCGGTCCGCTCCGCCGTCCACGCCTCGAGCCGCGGCACCACCGCGACGTTGCCGCCAATGGTCATGTGCGGAAACAAGCCGACGTCCTGCAGCACGTAGCCGACGCGCCGGCGCAGCCGAATCGGCTCCCACTCCCGGGTATCGCGGCCCTCGACGAGCACCGCGCCGCTGTCCGGCGTCAGGAGGCGGTTCACCAGCTTGAGGATCGTGGTCTTCCCCGCCCCGCTGCGGCCCACGAGGGCGAGGACCTCGCCCGACTCGACCGCCAGGCTGAACCGGTCGAGGACCGGCGACCGGCCGGGTCGGCGGAAGGTCACGTCCCTGAACTCGATAGCCGGCGGGGGCATCGCAGAGCCGACGGTAGCACCGAACCGCCAGACCACGCCAAGAAAGCCCGGAATGTTCGATTCCGCGTCCATCGTCGTTTTATTGAGAAAGGACCATGGTGGCTGGATGTCTGCGATAGCCTCCCGAGCCCCAAAGGGCGCCGTCCCCGAAGCGGATCTTCAGCGTATGATGACCGCCTCCTCCGGACCGGTACCTTGCATGCCGCCTGCAGACCACGGCGAGTCGTCCGGACCCGAGCCGCTGCCCGCCGAGGAGACGGTCGAACTCCTGAATCGGATCAAGCGCGGCGACTCCGCGGCGCTCGACCGGCTGCTCGAACGGATTATCCCGGCGTTGCGGCGCTGGGCGCGGGGACGCATGCCCTCGTCGGCGCGTGGCATGCTCGAAACCGCGGACCTGGTGCAGGACGCGGTGCTCGCCGCGATCCGCCGGCTCGACGCGTTCGAGGCGCGGCATCAAGGCGCGCTGCAGGCGTACCTGCGCAAAGCGGTGATGAACCGTATTCGCGATCTGGCGCGCCACCACAAGCGCGCACCGGACCAGACCGATTTTCCGGATCAGATGGCCGACGATCAGACGTCGCCGCTCGATCACGCGATTGGCCGCCAGAACATCGAGCGGTACGAAGCCGCCATGCAGCGGCTGCCGGCGGCCGATCGTGAAGCGATCATCGGCCGCCTCGAGCTACAGCACAGCTACGACGAGCTGGCGGTAGTCCTCAACAAGCCAACCGCAGCGGCTGCCCGCATGTCGGTGACGCGGGCGATGAAGCGGCTCGCGGAGGAGATGCGCCGTGATGTCCGCTAGCGTCATCGATCGCGCCATCGAACGCATCGCCGATGGCGAGCCGGTGGACTGGCCGGCGCTCGAAAGCAGCGCCGGCAACGACGACGAGCGCGGCGTGCTGGACGCCCTCCGCGTGCTGGACGGCGTCGCGGTGCTCCATCGTTCGACCGACGACACCGCGTCGTCGGTCGACGAAACAATGGAGGAGACCGCGGATCGGCCGGCCGGCGGCCGCGCCGACGAACGGTCGGATCTGTGGGGACGCTATCGCCTCGTGCAGAAAGTCGGGGAAGGCAGCTTCGGCAGCGTCTACCGCGCGTGGGATCCGGAGCTCGAACGTGAAATCGCGATCAAGATTCTGCACCGCCGCGTCGCCAGCGCCGAGCTGAAGCGGCGGCTGCTGCGCGAAGGCCGCGCGCTCGCGAAGATCCATCACCACAACGTCGTCAATGTGTTCGCGGTGGAGTCGCACAAGGAGCGGGTCGGCCTGTGTATGGAGTTCGTGCGCGGCCAGACGCTCGAGGCAGAGCTGCGCGCGCGGCTCGCGCTCACGCCGCAGGAGGCGGCGCGCGCCGGCGAAGACGTGTGCTCCGCGCTCGCGGCCGTGCACGATGCCGGGTTCGTGCATCGCGACGTGAAAGCGCGCAACGTGATGCGCGAGCAGAACGGCCGGGTGGTGCTGATGGACTTCGGCACCGGCCGCGAGATGGAGCAGCTGGCGAGAGGCAACCGCGCGGACACCGCGGGCACGCCGGTCTACATGGCGCCCGAAGTGTACGAGGGCCACTCGGCGACGCCGCAGAGCGACGTCTACAGCGTCGGCGTCCTGATCTATCACCTGGTGACGGGCGAATACCCGGTTGAAGGCCGGACGATGGACGAACTGCGCGACGCGCATCGCGGCGGCGTGCGGACCGGCCTGGGCGAACGGCGGGCGGACCTGCCGCTGAAGTTCATCCGCATCGTCGAGCGCGCGCTCGCGCACGACCCGCGCGAACGCTATGCCTCGGCCGCCGCGCTGATGGAGGCGCTCGGTTCGTTCACCGGCACCCGAAAGCGGTCGCGAGCCGTCGTGCTGTCGCACATCGGGATGTGGTTGGGGGGAATCACCGCACTGTTGCTGTATCTGGGCGCCTTGAACTCACTCGTGTTCAATTTCTCGCTCGGACGATCCGAGTTCGCCACCGACAACGTGTGGACCTGGCTGCGCTGGGGCGCGAGCTCCTGTCTCGGCCCAGCCGTGCTGTTGTTGATCGCGTTCCTGGCAATCGGCCTTGTCGTGGTCGTGCGCAAACTGCTGGTCGCAGTGTCGGGGCGGGTCCGCAACTGGGACGCGGCGGCACGTGACCGGATCGGTGTGTTGGCTCGCCGCGTTCACATGGACAACGTCACCGTGCTCGCGTCCGTCGTATTGTTGCTGTCCGGGTCGGCGCTGCTCGCCGCCTGGTGGCATTTTGCCCCGCTGTTCGAGGCCCTGTCGACGCCCGTGACGACTGCCTCGTCGGAGGCCCTCCGTCTGTTCGCACCAGGGCCGCAGGGATCGCTGAATGAGTACAAGATCAGCTATCGCAAGACGTTCAGCTGGCTGCTGATCGTGATGACCATCGCCTGGTTCCTCGTCGCACGGATTGCCGCTCGCAAGCGCGAGTCTGTCCACTGGGGTATCGTTGCGGGCGCGGCGGCCGTGCTGCTGCTGACGCTCTCGACGCTCGACTATCCCTTCCGGCTGCTCAACTATTGGGGCAGTCAGTTCGACGCCGTGCGCTGGCAGGAAAACGACTGCTATATCATCGGCGAGCGCCGCGGCGACATGCTGCTGTTCTGCTCGTCGCTCCAACCGTCCCACAACCGGATCGTGAAGGACACCGACCCGTCGCTCGAGCGAACCGGGGTTCACGAAAGCATCTTCACGCGGGAACGCTGATGGGCGTACCAAGCTCTCACGTCAGGAGGTCCTGAGATGCGACGCTTCGCGATCGTTGCGGTCTGCTGTGCCGCGTTTCAGCTGTTGACGGCTTCACCAGCCCACGCCTGGTGGGGCTGGTGGGACGAGATGAGTGGGCCAGGGCCGTGGATGTTCTTTGACGTGCAGTACCGGGTTGTGTGCCTCCCGACAAAGAAAGTGGATGAAGTGCCCGCGGGAGAACGCAATCCCGCGCCAGACGTGTTGCGAACAATTTCGTCGTTCGACGGGACCGGGCGGAGGATTTTAGCGGCGGTCAGTGGCGCCGGATGTCTCACGAATTTCAAGGCGCGACCTGGCCGAGCATCGATCAACTTTTCGCCCGCTGTGCTTCATGCGGTCCGCAATACGTTGAAGGGTCAGGGAGGACCGGACAGTCTGTTCATGAAGAAACTTGAGGCGACCGCGTCGGTATTTCTCGACAGCCGCAAGGTCGTCGAGCTGTATGGAGGCGGCGGAGTCGTCAAAGGCTTTCACGACACCGACTTCACGCGGGGCTATTGGACCGTCACGACGACGATTAGCCCATACGCGATGCTGCCACGCGATACCGAAACGCACCGCTACCTGCGAACCATCACGATCAACGCCGGCGTCATTTTTGTGCCCAACGGGTTCGCGGCGGCCGACTTCGGCTCCCGGGGGCCGTTTCGAACAGATAGGGAATTCCTCAAAACGATAAGCGTCGCCCTGGATTTCTCCAAATTCTGACCGTCCGGTCGCGCCGTGTTCGGGTTTCGCTCCTTCGTCGTTGAGAAAAGTAACGGCGAAGGAGCGACACCATGGACATCACTGAACGCGTCATCGGCACCGCCACCATCCTCGACGTGCGCGGAAGCCTCTACGGCCTCGATGTCGGGTGCCGCCTCGAACGGGCCATCGAGCGGCTGAGCCGCGCCGGCCAGCGCACGGTCATCGCGAATCTCGAACACGTCCCGGCGATCGATGCGGCCGGTCTGGGCGCACTCGTGGCGGCGTACCGCGAGAGCGTGCGTTGCCGGGTCTCGTTCCGGCTCGCCCGGGCGTCGCGCCGCACGCGTCACCTCATCGTCGCAACCCGTCTGTCGCGCATCCTCAAGACGTTCGACTCGCTCGAGGACGCGCTCGAAGACGAACCGCCGATGCGGATGCTGCCGCGGATCGCGGCGTTGCGATGGCCGCGGGACGCGCCGCGCTGGTCCGCATAACCGCCCCCCGGAAGGGCCGCCCGCACCGTGGGACAATGGCTCCCGCGATGGGACTCCTTCCGGGGTCGGGCTACGCCTACAGCGCGAACGATGGACTGCCAGTCCGCCTGCGGCGCGCTTTCTACGACCTGCGCACCGAATTTCCCGGCGCGGGCCGCGAAGCCGCCGCGGTCGGCGCCGGCGTGTTCATCGGATGCACGCCGCTCTTCGGGTTCCATCTGCTCATCTGCTGGGCGGTCGGATTCCTGCTGCGGCTGAACCGCCTGCAGATGTACGTGGCGGCGAACATCTCGAATCCGGTCATCGCCCCGCTGCTCGTCTTCTCCGAAATCCAAACCGGCGCAGTCGTGCGCCGCGGCGAATTCCATGGCCTGACGCTCGAGACGCTTCGGACGATCGACGTCTGGTCATTCGGCCTCGACTACGTGATCGGCTCGGTCGTCGTCGGCGCCGTGCTCGGCGGCATGGCGGCGGCCGCCACCTATGCGGCGCTTCGCGGACCGGCGAACGATCCGGTGTTCGCGAGCCTGATTCAGCGCGCGGCGGCCCCCTATGTGTCGGCGAGCGTCACGGCATGGGAGTTCGCACGCGGCAAGCTGCGCAGTGATCCGATCTACCGGACCGCGCTCTGCGGCGATCTGTTTCCGTCGGGGCGCGTGCTCGTCGACGTCGGGTGTGGTCAAGGACTCATGCTGGCGTTGCTGATCGAAGCGCGCCGCGAAGCGGCGGCGCCGGCGTTTCGCGCCTGGTGCCCGTCGCTGCCGCATTTCGAGCGGCTCGTCGGGATCGAGCATCGCCCGCGCGTCGCGCGGCTCGCCCGCAACGTGCTCGGCGCGCACGCCGAGATTCTCGAGGCCGACGCCCGCTCGATGACGCCAGAGTCGTGCAGCGTCGTCCTGCTGTTCGACGTGCTGCACATGATGTCGGCGGCGGATCAGGCATCGTTGATGCGCGCGCTGGCCGCCGCGCTCGAACCGGGCGGCGTCATCCTCGTGCGCGACGCCGACGCCTCAGCGGGCTGGCGGTTCGCGGCGGTGTGGGCGGCGAATCGGCTGAAGGCGCTGGTGTCGGGCGGGTGGCGGCAGGAGTTTCATTTCCGCAGCACGCGTGAATGGCTCGAGTGGTTCGACCGCCTCGGCCTCGCCGCCGACGTTCAGCCGATGGGCGAAGGCACGCCGTTCGCGAACGTCCTGTTTCGCGTCACCGTGCGCCAGGCGACGGCTTCCGGCCGCACACCGCGACAAAACACGCCGTCAGCTCTCGCGTCGGCAGCCGGCTCATAGCGTCGAACAGCCGCAGCAGCAGGCCGACCGGCGCGTCGGCGCGGCGGCCGAGCAGGCGGCGCAGCGTCAGAAACAGCGCCGTCGACAGCAGGCGCGGGTTGTGAATCAACACGGCCGATCCCTCGACGTCGATGCCCGAGCGCCGCAGCAGATCCTCGAGCGCCGCCCGCGACACGGTGCGGCCCAACACGAAGGGCGACCAGCCGCGCCGGGTCACCCACCGCAGCAGCGCGTAGAGCGGGTTGCGCGGATTGTCCATCGTGACGATCAGACGGCCGCCGGGGCGGAGCACGCGGACGAGTTCGTCTATCGCGCCGGCGAGATCGTCGTCGCAGTCGAAATGATCGAGGGTCGAGTTCGAGAACACCAGATCGACTGAGCCGGCCGCCAGGGCAAGCCGGCGCGCGTCGGTGACGAGGAACTGCGCGCGGCGCAGGCCCCGCGCCCGCGCTCGGCCGACGATTGCCGCGTCGACATCCATGCCGATGATCGTCGCGGCGTCCGGGAAGCCCGACATCAACTCGTCGGCGCCGTTCGCCTCCTCGAACAGATCCGTCTTGAGCACGACCGACGGCTGACCGTTGGACCACGCGCGCAGCAGGGCGAGATGCGCGTCGCGTTTCTGCGCCGCGACGAGCGGATCGAGATACCACGATCGGCGCGCGCCGGGCGGAGTCGATCCATTCGGATCGGTCATGCGTCGCGCATAATGTTAGCCTCGGCGTTCGATTCGCCCGCCCTTGACATGAACGAAACGCTCGCCTACGTCCAATCGTTCGCCCGTTTTCCGCTGGCGCTGCGCGCGTTCCTTCGCGATCCGCTGACGCTCGAGCAGGCGCGCGCGATCGTCGCCGATCGCTTCGCGCGCCGTCACGAGAACTTCCTGCGCATCGTCGAGCAGTCGATCTACGGACATCCGCCCAGTCCCTATCGGGCGCTGCTGCGTCAGGCCGGCTGCGCGCCCGGCGATCTGAAGCGGCTCGTCGACGACGGCGGAGTGGAAGGCGCATTGCACGTGCTGCGCGACGCCGGCGTCTACGTCACCTTCGATGAATTCAAGGGACGCGCGCCGATTGTGCGCGGCAGCACGACGATTGCTGCGCGCGCCAGCGACTTCGACAACCCGCACGCGCGGCGCGACGTCACGCTGACCACCGGCGGCTCGAGCGGTGCCGCAACCGCCGTGCATCACGACCTCGATCACATCGCTGCCACTGCCCCGCTGACCATGTTGATGCTCGATGCGTGGAACGTGCGGAACACGCCGACGGTGTTCTGGCAGCACATCCTGCCGGGTCCGGGCCTGCGCTTTCTGTTGCAATGGGCCCGCCTGGGCACGCCTCCGGTGGCGTGGTACACGAGCCGCGGCTGGTTCGATTCGCGCTCGTGGCCGAAATTCGCCTCGGCGACTCTTTACAGCGTGGTATGGATGCGCCTGCTCGGCGCGCGCACGCCGACGCCGGTCGTCGTCAGGCCGGGTGAGGCGGTCGTGGTCGCGAGACACGTGCGCCGTGTCGTCGACGAATTCGGCGCGTGTCTCGTCTCGACCGGCACGAGCGGCGGCATGCGCATTGCCGCCGCGGCCAGCGACGCGGGTATCAGCCTCGAGGGCGCGACGTTGAGAATTGGCGGCGAGCCGATCACGCCGGCGAAGGCCGCGCTGATGCGGAGCTCCGGCGCACGCGTGCTGCCGACCTACGGCGCGGTCGAAACCGGCGCAATCGGCCTCGGCTGCCCGCTCGGCACCGCGAGCGATCACATGCATCTCGCCAGCGAATCGATTGCGCTCATCGCACAACCGATTCGCGTCGCCGGCGAGGAGACCGAGGTGCAGGCGTTCAATCTCACGTCCCTCGTGGACGCGAGCCCCAAGGTGATGCTGAACTATCAGATCGACGACCACGGCGCGATCGAGTCGCGCGCCTGCGGGTGCCCGCTTCATGCCGCCGGGTTCACCACGATGATTCACAGCGTGCGCAGCTACAGCAAGCTGCTCGGCGAGAGCGTCACGCTCTCGAGCAGCGAGCTGCAGCACGTGCTCGAAGACGTGCTGCCGCGCCGCTTCGGCGGCAGCGTGCTCGACTACCAGCTGCTCGAACGCGAAGACGCGCAGGGGCTGACCCGCGTGTTCCTCGTCGTCAGCCCGCGCATCGCGCTTGCCGACGATGAGGAGCCGGTGCGCGTACTGCTCGACGCGTTTCGGGCATCCGGGCCGCGCGGCGACTCGGCAGGCAGCATCTGGCAGCAGGCCGGGACGCTGCGCGTGCTCCGCCAGGAGCCGAAAACGACGACGCGCGGCAAGCTGATCCCGGTGCACAGGGAGCGAACGCTGGCATGACACGGATCAGGGTTACGCACGCGTTGTGCGCCTGTGCGCTCGCGATCGCGTCTGTCGCCGCCGCAAGCTGCCGGCGGCCGGCGCCCTCGACTGTACGGATCCGGTTCGGCGATTTGATCAACGTCGACGTCCGCGATGTGCCGCTGCGGATGGCGTTCGACGATCTCGCCGCGCGCGGCTACACCGTTGAAAAAGTGTATGTCTCGAGCTCCGCGATGACGACCGACCTGCTGATTCGCGGAGATGTCGACATCGCGATGGTCAACAACCAGACGGTGTGGACCGCCATTGCGAAAGGCGCGGAGCTGCGCACGGTCGGGCCGTTCACGGCGACAACCGGCGTGCTGGCGGCCGGCGCCGCCGTCCAGTCGTGCAGCGATCTGGACGGCAAGTCGGTCGGGGCGCCGGGCTCGACCGGTCTCAGTCCGGTGCTCTTCCGCACCTATGTCGAGCGCCATTGCCCCGGGACGCAGCCGCAGCTCGTCGTCATGCCGGAGGCGCAAGCCCGCACCGACGCGCTGCTCGCAAAGCGGCTCGACGCCGCGATGCTGCCGGGCGAGGAACTGCTGAAGCTGCAGCGTGGCGGAAAACTGCCGCTGCATTCGTTGTACGACTACGCGTCGGAGTTTCCGGATGTGCAGGCCGAGGGGTTGCACGTGCGCCGCGACTGGGCCGCACAGCATCGCGGCGTCCTCGAGGAATTTCTGCGCGCGCAGCTGCTCGCCTACCGCCGCGTGATCCAGAATCCGCAGGTGCTGTACGACGAATCCACCAGGCGGCTGAAGATCGACGCCGACACCGCGGCCGCGATCGGCCGGTCGCATCTGGACATGCACATCTGGGACGCCAACGGCCAACTGACCGACGGCAACGTGCAGTCGACGATCGATTTCCTGGTGAAGGCCAACGCGGTCCCGGCCGGCATGAAGGCCGCGCAGGTCGCGGACCTCACGTTCCTGAACGCGGTGCTGGACGCGATCGGCCGCGAACCGCCCGCTCCGATCGCCCACGGCGGCAGGGCCACGCCGTGATGGCCGATCGCGCGCGCCGCTGGCGTGCGCGGGCGCTGTCGGCGCTCGCGCTGGTTGCCGTCTGGGAACTGACCGCACGGTGGATTCACGGATTGCTCTTCCCCACCTTCACCCAGACCGCCGCCGCATTCGTGCAGCTGCTGACGCTGCGGCAGTTCTGGAATGCCCTCTGGGTGAGCCACGAGGCGTTGCTTCTCGGTTTCACGATCGCCGCCGGCTTGGGGATCGCGGCCGGACTCGTCATGGGCCGGTGGCCCGCCGCCGACGCGTTCATCGATCCGTATCTCGCCATGTTTCTCGTGACGCCGATGTCGGCGCTGATCCCGGTCGTCATCCTCGCGCTCGGCTTGAAGCTCCTGGCGCGCACGACGGTCGTGGCGCTGTTTGCGTTCGCCGTCATCGCGGTGAACACCCGAACGGGTGTGCGCACGCTGCAGAGCGAATGGCTCGAGATGGCGCGCAGTTTCGGCGCGAACGAACGGCAGTTGTGGCGGACGATCGTGCTTCCCGGCGCGATGCCCTCGATCATCACCGGTTTGCGGTTGGGGCTCGGCCGCGCGTTCACCGGCATGGTGGCGGTCGAGCTCTTGCTCGTCGCCGTCGGCGTCGGCCGGCTGATCTTGGAGTACCAGGGCGCCTTCGAATCGGGGGCGGTCTATGCCGTGATCGTGTTCCTGGTGATCGAGGCTGTCGTGCTGCTGCGGACCCTGCGCGCCGCGGAGCGGCGGCTGGCGCCGTGGGCCGGTCTGGTGGCGACCGAATGATTGCGGTGCGCGGACTTCGCAAAGTGTTTCGCGGCCAGAACGGCACCGGCGAGACGCTGTCGCTCGACCGCCTCGATCTCGATGTCGCCGCGCACGAGTTCGTCTGCGTCGTCGGACCGAGCGGCTGCGGCAAGACGACGCTGCTGCGCATCCTCGGCGGGCTGGTGACGCCGGACGCCGGCGCGGTGGTGGTGAGCGGCGCGCCGGTAACCGGACCGGGCCCGGAGCGCGCCCTTGT